>Ga0209749_1000021_pt1 | contig 320054 bp, 241 predicted proteins | sample EPASupsiteSAE347_FD_187267 | JGI IMG/M metagenome (GOLD analysis project Ga0209749, IMG submission 187267) | Bioremediated contaminated groundwater from EPA Superfund site, New Mexico - Sample SAE3-47 (SPAdes) (version 2) | ecosystem: Environmental > Aquatic > Deep subsurface > Groundwater >... | reverse complement strand
GCCAATGCCTTGGGAAGGTATTGGCGCCGGCCGAAGCAGACGGAACGTCGCTTCGGGGCGGCCCCGAAGTGAAGCACAATGCGCTTCTACTTCGGCCCTTCGGGCGCATTTCTCACGGGGCGTGTGAGAAATGCGGGTTAGATCATTTTTTCCGGAAAAGAGAAAAGAACCGGTCCTCGTACTCTTCAAACAACCCGTATTTGCGCAGTTTGTTCCCGAGCGGGGCAACCATTGCTTTGTCGCGGCTGGCCACAAGAAAACCGCGCTCAATTTCTTCGCGTACGGCGCGCGGCGTTCCATTGACATCCTCCAGGAGATTCCGCCGGCCGAGTTCGTTGAAGTTGTGGGGCGCCGAATTCCGGATGACGTCCACCATAAATTTCAGAAGGCAAACGTCCCAGGGATCATCCACCCCGTAAATAACGGCCGCCATTGGGTCTTTTTTTTCCGTAATCTGCTTTTTAACCTGTTCGATTATTTCCTTCACATTGCCGGAAACGACTTGTTCGCTTGACTCTGTTTTCTGGATCTTGAATCCATACTGGAGAATACGCAGGTCCTTGGCATGGTTCCGCAACCAGTCCACATACTGGTTGGCCTCATTCCCAAAGCCTTCCAGCATTTCGCTGGAATAATAGTCCGGGGTGATAATCTGCGGCCGTTGCGACTGAATGGCGCCTTCCCTGATCCGGATCCGGTCCACGGTGTCCATCAGCTCGCTGACCATATGATAATGCAGGTTGGTTGTGCCGAAAGTTTCCAGATGACTCTTCGGCATGAGAACAATCTCGGTGTTGTTGACCGCATACCAGAAATTATCGCTCTTGATTTCGCTCATGTCTTTTTTTGTAGCAGGACCGTCCCGGGATGTCAAGTTGGATTCCCTGCTGATCCCCTGCAGTTTTTTATATGCCTTTATTGTTGTCCCTGTTGTTTTGTAGTGATATTTTAAAGACGCTTTAAAAAAAGGAAACTTGAACAACGAACATGTTGAATAATAGAAAACGAAAAATCTGACGGGTCGTTTTCTTGACATATAGGTGCTTCAATCAACATTGGTTTAATGGAGGCGCAATGAAAAAAACATTATTGTATGGAGGTGCGGTTATGGCGGCGACCTTATTTGGTTCAGTTTCATTTTCTGCGGAAACTCCAAAGTGGCCTCAAAACATCCAAGTTGTTCTCGACAACACAAAACCTCTCGCATTCAGCCACGGCAAACGACTCCCTCTTTATTTATGGCCGGCCATGGATCCGGGAGTGCTTTCCGATGCGGATGCAGAGGCTCTTGTTAAAGAACTCGACGGGCGCGGTGTCGGCCTCATTTGTTCCTGGTCGCCGAAAAACAAAGACAAATCGTTGGAACGGGCACTTTCCATCGCACGGGCGCAAAAGAAACTGGGGGCAAAAGTTAATGTTCATGCTTCATCCTGTATGAACTCTTTTTTCAACGGTGACGAGAAAACCGCGCATATTGACAATGATGGCAAACATTTTTGGGATGATTCTTTTGGCAAGGTCAAAATGGGATGCCCGTTTGCGCTCGATTTCCGTAAAAATTCGATTAAAGAGCAGTTTATCCCGTTTATTAATGCTTATAAAGATGCCGGGCTCGATATCGGGTTCATTTTTACCGATTGGGAAATTGATGGTCCGATCGAATTCAACAAGGCCTGGGAGTTTTCCAAAAAATGTGCCCGTTGCCGTGAAAATGTAAAAAACATTAACGATTTTGCCGAGTTTCAGAAAAATCTCAGAATTATTAGAAGCGAACTCCAGCACGACTGTTATGCCAAACCCATTTTAGACGCTTTCCCTCAAGCGCTCGTTGGTAATTATGCGGTTTACCCCAACGACGGTTACCGTTACTGGTATGATTATTTCGAGTATTATGTGGATGGACAGCCCTGCAAAACGGATCAGAAAGCAAAATACCGGAAATGGTATCAGGATTTTCCTTTGACCGGATTTACCTTCGCAATGCCGGTTTTCTACACATGGTGCTGGACATACGACTGGTATGATTTTGCAAACAACGATTACCGCTGGTTTTATAATATGTTGTTAAATGCAAGTAATGCAGGGAAAAGCACGCCCGCTGATATTCCAATTATCAGTTTTGTACACTGGCATACGACCGCCGCTCCCGAAAAATCCGATACCAAAGTCACGCAGATGAGCGAATGGGCTTATCAGGAATTCCTCTGGCACGCTCTTCTCAGGGGAACCGATACTTTCTTTTTATGGTGCCCCAAAAATGAAAACGCAAAAGAAGTGAGTCTTGTCGCGCCGGTATATGCGGCGGCACAAGAGTACGGCGATTTTCTTGAAAACGGCACGCCAATAAATTTTGAAGTTCCTGCAAAACCCGGTACGGTTATATCCGGTTTGAAAAGCGGCAATAATGTGCTTGTACGGAGAACAGATTTCGACGGCTCCCAAAAACCTGTTGAAATCACTGTCGGGAATATGAAGATTATTGTTCCGGCTCTGCCCGGAAAATGCCAAATTCTCAAAATAAACTAACCCGAATGTCTCACAGGCGAAGGCCGCCGCAACGGATGGAATGCTCCTTTGGAACGACGGAGGATCCTCCCTGTGGCAACCTGCCCGCAGTGCTACGCCCTGCATTGTAGGCGGGGCCACAGGGCTTCCTGGCAAAGAAGGGTGAAGGCGCGAACAAAACTATTTCATCCCGTCTATCTGCGGCGGCCGGGAAGGAACCGCCTGGTCTTCCGACGCTTTCGAAAGACCGGTAAGCTGTTCCACTTTCATTTCAAACCGGTCAAATCGCTTGGCGGCGTCGGCATATTTTTTCAGTGAATTGTTAAGATGCGTGCCGACCAATTCAAAATCTTCGGCAAACACTTCCAGTTCCTTCTCAAGACGCAGAATTCCATCCATTATCTCCCGGGCGTTTTCCTCAACCCGCATGCCCCGCAAGCCCAGCAAAATGGTCTGGAGATAAGCGTAAAACGAATTGGGCGAAACCGGGATAACGCGCCGGCCAAGGGCGTATTGCAGGAGCGGTTCGCCCGGATTCCATTCATTCCGGACGATTATTTCGTAAAAAACCGACTCGGATGGAATATACATCAGGGCAAAATCAAACGTGCCCTCATCAGTGCGGATATATTTCCGGGCAATGTCGTCAATATGTTTTTTAACGTCGCGCGCAAAAGCTTTCCCGGCGGCGGTCTGGGCGGCCTCGTCGCCCCCGGCGACTATAATGCGCTTGAAATTCTCCAGCGGGAACTTGGCGTCAATCGGAATTATCCCGGAAGACAGCTTGATGGCGGCATCCACCGTTTCCCCGTTTTTGAACCGGTATTGATTTTCATAGCTCTTTTGCGGCAGGACCTGGATCAAGAGCTCATTGAGCAGATACTCGCCCATTGACCCGCGCAATTTCGGCGCCTGGAGCGTCTGTTGCAGTTCGGAAATTTCGCGACCGACTTCAAAAATACGCTTGGAAGCTTCATCCATCTGGCCAAGCTGCTGGCGGACGTCGCTGATGACCTTGGCCGCATTGTCCAGCCGGTCGCCCACGTTTTTGCTGGTATCAGCCAATCGGCGCTCAACAATTTCATTCAAACGATTAAGTTCTTCCTGCAGGCCGCGCTGAAGAGCGTCAAATTTCCGCGCGGTTTCGGTCGTGCCGGCATTTATCTGGTTGGCCAGCAAGTTCATCGCCTGGCCGGCGGAATCCGGCTGACCGCCGCGTAAAAACACCAGTTTAATCAGCAGACCGGCGATGATGACGCCGATGATTATGAGCGCTGTCAATAAATATTCCATTGCGGTAAATATACCCGCGGACCGGAATAGGGCAAGCGCAAAGCGCGGGACTCCGGTATCTTCGCAATATGATTACAAAAATTCTGCAAGCCCTCAGTCTTCGGTGGAGCCGGCCTGCCTGCCCAAGCTCGGCCAGGGCCCCCAGGCCGCTCTGAACGGGACGGGGGCTGCTTGCCCGTCGTAGCCCTTGGGCGAAGTCGGGTCCCGTCTCCAAAAATCCACCCGCGAGACCGAGGGGTTACAAAATTCCGATATGAACCCTTGACATTTATAACTTGATATATTATGGTATATGCAATGAATCAGAATAGATCAGATCGCTTTAATTTCAAACTTGAACAGGCCGTGCCGGTCTACAAGCAAATCGCGGCGCATTTTGAGCGCTTGATTCACCAGGGGGAGCTGACGCCGGGCGAACGCTTGCCATCCTGCCGGGAACTGGCGCGCACCTGGAAAGTAAATTTCCAGACCGCCCGCAAGGTCATGAAGCGGCTGAAAGCCGCCGGACTGGTCAGCGGGGAACCCCGCGGATTGTCACGGGTCGGGGCGGCGGACAACGCCGCCATGGTCGGCATCATGATGGGACCGAACCTTGCTGATGAACCCGAGCACTTCAGCCGGGCAATCGTCAAACATTTTGAAACGGAATTGATACGGACGCAGGGAGGACGCTGGTCCTGCCGTGTTTATGACGGATGGTATGGCGGCCAGCAAAAAGTCAACCGGCGCGGGTTTTGGGCGGGACGGCAGTTGGCCGACGATTTGCAAAGATATTCGCTTAAGGCGGTCGTGGAACTGGGAATGGTCGGGATCAAGGGTTGCGAAGGGATATTGAAAATGCTGCCGGACACGAACGAGCCGCTTCGGCGTTTTATCCGGGCGCTTCCCAGGGTTCGTTTAAATTTTTGTTTTGACCGGACGCAGACAGACGTGCTTCTGGATTACCGCCGGTTTGGGAGTGACGTGGCGGACTACGTCGCGCGCCAGGGATTGAAACGCATCGTTTATTTAAGGACTCTGAATTGCCCGCCCGGTTATACCCCCGACCGGGACGGCCTTGATGAGCGCTTAACGGCGGCGGGGTTACCCCGCGCGGAAGTTCATCAACTGACAACCGCCTGGCGCCCGGGAGAATTACTTGAACAATGCGCTTATGAACGCACGCTGGAGCTGATGAAGCGTTGGCATTCCGGCGCGGAAAAAAACGGCCGGCCGGACGCTCTTTTGGTCTCGGATGATATTGCGGCGCGCGGCGTGGCGATGGCGCTGGCGACCCAAAGATCCGAGACAGGCAAGATGGCGGTCATCATCATGGCTAACGAAGGCATTAGACATCACTACGGCCGCCCGGTGATTCGCTATGAATATTCGCCCAAAGCCGTGGCGCGGGCCTTGGTGGAGATATTACAACAACGCATACTGGGCGAAGCCGCAACCACCCTGCCGGTACTGATACCGGGACACCTTGTTGATTTCGCCGTAAAATAAAAATGAAAAAAAATCATCAGGTCGGTTTCGGCCGGCGGGTGTCCATGTTGCCCGGAAAACGATTTCCTATCAGCTTGTTGCCGCTGTTGGCCGGCATCGTCATGGCAACTCCCTTAAAATCCGCGACGATTCAAATGCAAGACCCGGTGGTTTTGGAAAACGAATTCCTGCGGGTGACGGTGGATCGCGCCAAAGGGGGCGTGATCCGGAGCCTGGTTTTCAAGCCGCTCCAGCGCGAGCTGGTCGAGGAATACCACACCGGGGAAACGATCGCCGGGGGATTGGCCGAAGACCGATTTCCCGGGCAGAAGTATCCCGGAGAACTGGCAACGGCCCCTTATTTGGGGAAAGTGAAGACGGAAGCCGGGGGCCAGATCCTGGTCCTGCACAGAAAATTGACATCCGGAATCAATGAAGGTTTGGAGTTTGTAAAAACCTACCATCTTCGCGCCGACGAATCCCGGGTGGAAGTGGATTGGGAAATCATCAATCGCCGCGCCAAGAATGCGGTGGTCTCTCCCTGGGTTCACAATATTGTTGATCGGCGGCTCACCAAAACGATTTTGCCTCAAACGGATGCCATTCGCGTCATTCAACCATCCCCCGATTATTTTGTGGATCCGGTCCGCAACTGGATGTCCGCCTGGCAAAAGGAAGGGCTTCTTGTCTCATTTGTCACGGGATACGATCACCTGATACGGCAGTATTTTTGCTACTGGAACGGCTTTCACTCATTGGAGTGGGCCTACACTCCGACGGAACTTAAGCCTGATGAAACATGGCACAGCAAATATTTCATCACGATCGCGGCGAACTTAAAAAATCCCTGCGCTTATGCGTCGCCCGAATTATCGGTTGGTTATGCGTGGGAAGATGACCGGTTAAAACTGGAGGTTGCCGCTTATGCCGGCCTGGGAGAAGTTATCTTGACGCCCGAAATCGTCTCCGGCGCACAACGGCGGAAGCTGACGCCCATCCCCTTGCGGCTTCAAACCTCCCAAACGGTTGAAACCGAACTGGCGTTGAAGGGGCTGCCCTCGCCGGAGGTTTCCCTCCTGCGGATCGGTATCACGCGGGACGGAAAGGATTTGCGCCTTGGAGACGCCCTGAACCTGCCGGAACGGGAGATCGTGCTGGATCTGGTTCCGGGCAGGAATCTCACGGAGATTCGACCTCATCCTTGGCCCGCGCTAAAAAATGTTTTTGCGATCCGCAAGCCGCAGACATGGAATGCCCGCCGGCTGGTTCGTGCAGGATCATTAGCGGTCTGGCACTGTGATCCATTGGAAAAGGTTTTCGCCGAGGATGAAATCGTCGAGGCAGGCGGGCAGGATGCCATTGAACTGGTCCTGCCCCGTGGCGGCCTGGGCAACGTGCAACTGGTTCTTCGGAATGACGCAGAAAAGCCGCTGGAGCTTTCCTGCGCCGTCGAAGGATTTCCGGAAGACGGGAGTGTTCTGTCGGGATCCAACCCCGTCGGAATTTACCGGGTGGCCTATATCCCGACAAAAATCCCATCCCGTTTCAGCGCCGTTTACCCCCTGGCGTCTTATCCGGATCCGTTGCTGTCCCAGGAATCATTCCAATTAGAACCGCACAAAAATCAGCCGCTTTGGCTGTCGCTGCGAACAGCGCCGATGGCCCGGCCCGGCGTGCACCAGGGCACAGTGGTTCTCACCTGCGGCGGCAACAAATTGCGGGTACCAATCAACTTGAATATTTTGCCGGTAACCTTGCCAGACCGGCCTTTTTTACGCACGACCATAGGCTGCTGGAGCGTCGCGAGCAACGTGCTGCAAACTGTGGAATGCCCATTACAACCCGCCGAATTCCAGAAACAGTGCTGGAACCTCTTCGCGGATGCCCGCCTGACACCGCGCGAGACCAGCATCGAGTGGTCCGCCAGTGAACAAAATCTGCGGAATTCAATACAGGAATGGATGAAACGGCCATTTACCACGCTCAGTATTCCAAAGAACATATATAATGACGACCGCCGGCTCAAGCAGGTGGCCGATTTTCTTGAGACGAATAATTTAATCGCCCAGGCCTTTATCTACGCTTATGACGAAGCTCCGGCCAGCCGCTTCGGCGAGGTCAAGACCTTCTGCGATCGTTTGCATGCCATCCATCCCCGGCTCAAATTCCTGGGAACCATAGGCGCGAAGGATCCCTCGCAGTTATTTGGTTCGGTGAACATCTGGTGCCGGGCGGTAGCCGATCTGCCGTGGATCCGGGAACGGCAACGTGCTGGTGACGAGTTTTTCTCGGGAAATATCGAACCCATGGAAATCGAGGGAAGTACCCTGGAGCTGCGGAAAGCATTTTGGCACATGAAGGCCGCCGGCTACACGGGTTTCCTCTACTGGAACGTGATCGCCGGGTATGGCAGGGACAACCCGTGGACCGATCCTTCGTGCGCCAACATCAATGGCAACGCTCATTTGCTCTATCCCACCCGGGAAGGACCGGCGCCTTCGATTCGCTGGAAGATCATGGCAGAGGGTGTGGATGACTTCGACCTGCTCACCCTCCTGGACCACGGATGCAAGCGAGAAAACACACCGTCTGGCGTACATGCCGAGGCGCTTCGTTTTTTGGACGGGTTGAATGAAACCCTGGACACCGTCAAAACCCCGGCTGATTTTCACCGTCTGCGACACCAATTGGTGCAGTTGCTTCAACGCATGCCATGACCCGCCAAAAGGAGTTAACGCGGATTATGATGAACAAACAAATCAGGAAGGAAAGCAAAATGAAAAGAATAAAACTGATATTGGCGGTCGGCATGATCGCCTGCATGCATATGGCGTTTGCGGCCCTTTGTGCATCCGGGGCGGGAACCAAAGAGATTGTCATCACGACCAATGAGGTTGCCAATTATCATCTGCAGAAAAATCAGCTGTCCGTAACCTTCGCGCTGACAAATAGTGCGGACGAGCCGTATTTATGGATCATGGCAAGGTGCTGTGACACACGACCTAATTTAGAACATGGGCCTGGCGGGTTGCTGAAGATTGCAGTCAACGGAGTGGAAATCGCCGAAGACCGGTCAATTCTGCAAGGGCAGGCTTTTCGGATGCCGATTCGCGCGGATGTTGAGTCAAGACAACGGATGATCAGGAAATATGACACGACCGACGCCCCAAAACTGAAAGGGTGGCGTTTCAAATACGACGCTGATTTTGTGATGAATAATCAGTGTGTAACTGCGGGCGCCGATTATACGACGGTTGATTTCAATCACTGGTATGTATTCAATGTCAAGGGGATTGTGACCAATGGAGCAAATCAAATTACGCTGACCGGGCAGGTCAAGCCCAGCGGGTATTACGATGGGGTTTTGGTGGGGGCGCTCGCTTTTGGGAACACGGAAGATATGAAACAGCGGGTGGCGGCTTATGAAAGGCAACAGAAGAATAACGATCCCAAAGAATTGACTTATGAAGCCGTTGCAAAAAAGAAATATAACTTGGAAATCCCCAGGGGTATGACCCAGAAATATGAGGCAAAAAACGGTTTTATCCGCCGGAACGGCAAGCCGTTTTTCATGGCCTATGCGAATTCGTTTTCGGCGGGCCGCGACGGCGTGCTGAAAATTTATAATTATTACGGATTAATCAATACGAGAATGTCGGGAAGTAGTTTTTCAACTTTTGAAATATTCAGTTTGCCGATTTGGTTAAAAGATGGCTGGGATAAATATCATCCCCAGCCGTGGGAAATCGGGGCGCTCTTAAACGATTCGCGGTTAAGCTATGATCAGGGCATATTAACCATGTTGTATTGCTCGACGTCATTTGAACTGAGAAGCGGTTATCTGGATAATTTCCCGGATGTAGCGGCCCAAACCGCAGACAAGGCAAAAGGAAAAAGTCCGGAAAGTGGAAATCTCTTCCCTGATTTTACTTCTCCGCTGTTCCAGGAATATTTAAGGCAGAGCCATACGGTGCTTGGCCGGGAATTTAAAAATCATCCGGGAGTTTGGGGCGCGAGCTTGTGGGAAGAAATGGGCTGGCGGGTTGGACAATCCGACAAGAAAATGGTTCCCCAAGGACCGGAAGACCTGAAACGTTATCGGGAATGGCTGGCCAATAAATATGGAACGATTGGGCGGCTTAACGAAGAATGGGGCGGGGATTACAAGGATTTTGAAGACGTTAAATTTCCAGAGTGGAAGGAACAGACGGCCAACTTCGTCAATTTTCAGTTATGGCGGAGTGAAGCAACGGTGAAATGCGCCGAAATTATGTACAAGTCTTTCAAGAATGCGGCGCCGGACCAACTTGTGTTGGGGCAGAAAACCTATGGGGATATCGGGGCAAGCGCCGGCTACTGGACGCACGATATTGATAATTGGGCCTTGACGGAATGGACGGACATATCGCGGGAATACAGTTCCGACACTTCCTATGCGCATCTTGGCCGGGCATCGTGCAGGGCATATGGCGGCAAGGTGATGGAGGCGAATAATTGTTTTTCAGCCTGTGAGTTCAGACAATGGGACAGCACCAACGACTGGCATTCTTTGCTGGATCAGAAAGGAAAAGCGGCCTATCCGTATCTTATGCAGATGGTCTTCAACGGCAACAAGGCCTTGCATTGGGAAATGTATGATTTGGGTTATGGCGGCGACCTGCATTTCATCCATTACAACAAACGTTTCCGCGCCAGCGGACTGGCATGGACGGGAAAGAAAATTGAATATACAAGTCCCGGAACTGCGGACGTGGTGATCGAGGAACGGACAATGAAGATTGCGCGTGCACAACAATTGGTAATGCGTAACGCATCCTTGTTCCTGCCGGCGAACGTGCCAAAATCGGAGGTTGCAGTATTAACTACAACCGCGTCAAGAATGATCGGACACGATCCGAAAAACAAACTGTCATTAACCAAAAGACTCGTCCGGGGCTGGATGGATAATGCGGGACATGATTTTATGTTACTGGGTAGTTTGTTTGATAACCTGCACCTGACCTTTGACTATGTGGAAGAACGGGTTATAGATGAAATATTCAAATACAAGGTTTTGATCGTCGGCTACCAGGCCAACGTGATGAGCCGGAAGACGGCGGAGAAAATCAAGGAGTATGTCAAGAAAGGCGGCATGGTCCTGTTCTATCCCGAAGCCGGCACATGGGACAACGTTAATTTCCAGAAGGACAAGGCCGTCAATGAAATATCGCCAGGGTTCGGACTGAGCGACCTGTGCGGGACTAAGATTGATAATGATAAAATCATTGAACAAAATGGGATAGTGGTCAAAAAAGAGATAAATGGATACAAGGCCGGGGAAACGGTGATGACCAACCGGTATTACGGCGTCAAGCTTGAGTCAACCGGAGGGGAAGTAATGGCTACGACTGAAGACGACCAACCGATACTGGTGAAAAGCGTAGACGGAAAAGCCTGGTATTTTGGCGGGTATCTTGGATTGACGTATTATCAGAGTTATCCGCAGCATGAGAAATTTGCGCAACTGATTGAAGGCATCTTGAAATCAGCCGGAGTTGAGCGGCGGGTGGAGATTGAAGGGATGGCAGATCGCCGAAAGGTTATTCCGGGTCTTTTGGAAGGGGAAGGATATTGGCTGGTCGGGGTGAATAACTTTGACGATCAGGCACAAAAACTGAAGATAAAGGTCAACAAAATACCGGATGGTGATTATGAAATTGTGGATATCAGCGGTGAAGGATTTACGTTTGAAAAAAGCAAAGATGGCAATTGCCACATGAAACCCGACTCGGAAGGTGCGCGGGTAAAATATGTGACGAAGAAAATCAGCGGGAAAGATCTGGCAAAAAACGGGTTCACAGGAGATGTGGAAAAATATATGACAAAAATCTGGCTGGTGCGTCCGGCAGGAGTTGAGGAGTGGGTAAACGCAACGAAAGAAGCTTTGCGCTCATATATAGAATTGAAGAAGCCGCTGAAGGTCGTAATCGGCGCCGGCGCCGGTGATGAAATAAAAGGACTTTCCGCTGAATTGAGCAAAATATTGGAAAGCAAGGGGATGAAAGTTGAGGTTGTAAGTGACGATGCCATCAAATGGAAAACGATGGAAGGGACCCTGGTTGAAGACGGATATGAACTGGAGAAATATTCTCATAAGGTGATTGATGACGAAGCCAACCTGATTGTGATCGGAAGCGCTGCTGAAAACAGCGTGGCCAAACATCTGGAGACGGCGGGAAATTACGTATTCAACAAGGTACCGGAAATAGTGAGTAAAAAATATCCAGGGAAAAGCCGCGGCATAATTCAATTGGTGGAAAGCATCAATCATGTTTCCTATGACGCCACCGATAAGGGCCGGGATGCGATCCTGGCGGGCGGAAGCGACCGGGAGGGGACGATCAAGGCCTTAAAGGAATTGATGCGGATTATGAGATGAGCAAATAAATCAGGAAGGAAAGCAAAATGAAAAGAATAAAACTGATATTGGCGGTCGGCACGATCGCCTGCATACATATGGCGTTTGCGGCCCTTTGCGCATCCGAGGCGGAAACCAAAGACGTTGTTATCGCAACCAATGAGGTTGTTAATTATCATCTGCAAAAAAATCAGCCGGCCGTAACGTTTATGCTGACGAATAATGCGGCTGATCCGTATTTGTGGATCATGGCCAGGGCCCGCGACAAACGGGTTATTGAACATGGGCCCGGCGTGTTGAAGATTGAGGTCAATGGGGTGGAAATCGGGCCAGATCGGTCAGTATTGCAAGATGGAACTTTTCGCAATCCGTTACGACGTAAAGTGGCAGAACGGAAAACGGAAAATAAGAAATACAATACTGAACGTAAAGGCTGGTATTTTAAATATGACCTTGATTTTGTCATGAATAATCAAAGCGGAGACGCTTATGCGACAACGAATTTAAATCATTGGTATGCGTTTGATATGAAAGGGATCGCAACTAATGGCGCAAACAGCGTGAAGTTGACGGAACTGGTTGAGGATGGCGGATGGAAAGCTCAATACTATGGCGGATTTACGGTAGGATCGCTGGCATTTGGTCCGCTTGAGGATATGAAACGCCGGGTGGCGGACTATGAACAACATCGCGGTCTGCCTCCGGCCGATAAGAATTTTAACAAGGAACAGTTTGTAAGGGAAAATTATCATCTGGAAATCCCAAAAGGGCTGGCACAAGGATTTGAAGTAAAGAAAGGTTTTATCTGTCGAAACGGCAAGCCGTTTTTCATGGCCTATGCGAATTCGTTTGCGGCGGGCCGCGAGAGCGTACTGAAGATTTATAATTATTACGGATTGATCAACACGAGAATGTCGGGAGTCGGAGTTTCCAGCGACGGTTCGACCCGGGAAATATTCATCCTGCCGATCTGGTTAAAGGACGGGTGGGATAAATACCGTCCCCAGCCGTGGGAAATCGGGACAATCTTGAATGAAACATGGTTGAACTATGATCAGGGCATCCTGACCATGTTGTATTGCTCGGCGTCATTTGAGCTGAGAAGCGGTTATCTGGATAAATTTCCGGAATTAGCCGCGCAAACCGCAGACGGGTCGAAAGGGAAAAGGCCGGGAAGCGAAAATCTTTTCCCTGATTTTACTTCTCCGCTGTTTCAAGAATATTTAAGACAGAGCCATACGGTGCTTGGCCGGGAATTTAAAAATCATCCGGGAGTTTGGGGCGCGAGCTTGTGGGAAGAAATGGGCTGGCGGATGTCGCAGGGCAATAAGACGCTGATTCCCCAGGGGCCGGAAGACCTGAAACGTTATCGGCAATGGCTGGCAAAAAAATACGAGATAATCGGAAGACTTAACAAGGAGTGGGAATCTGATTTTAAGAATTTTGAGGATATAAAATTTCCAGAGTGGAAGGAACAGACGGCCAACTTCGCCAATTTTCAGTTATGGCGGAGTGAAGCAACGGTGAAATGCGCCGAAATAATGTACAAGGCTTTCAAGAGTGCGGCGCCGGACCAGATTGTGCTGGGCCAGAAAACGTATGGGGATATCGGGGCGAGTTCCGGGTATTGGACACACGATATTGATAATTGGGCCTTGACGGAATGGACGGACGTGTCGCGGGAATACAGTTCTCAATCGGCCATGGCGCATCTTGGCCGGGCGTCGTGCCTGGCATACGGCGGGAAAGTCATGGAGGCGAATAATTGCTTTGCAAACTGCGAGTTCAGGCAATGGGACAAGACGAACAAATGGCATAATCTGCTGGATTTGCAAGGCAATGCCGCTCATCCACACATCATCCAGCAAATTTTCAACGGCAATAAGGCCTTGCATTGGGAAATGTATGATTTGAGCTATCTGGGCGACTTTCATTTTATCCATTATAATAAAATATGGAAAGAAAGTGGCAAAGCATGGAACGGGAAAAAAATCGGATACGACAGTCCCGGAACAGCGGACGTGGTGATCGAGGAACGAACACTGAAAATTGCCCGGGCCCAGCAGTGGATCATTCGCAATGCCTCGCTGGTCCTGCCGGCAAGCGTGCCGAAGTCAGAGGTTGCAGTATTAATTACAACCGCATCAAGAATGATCGGACACGATCCTCAAGGTAAATTGGCCGGGACTAAAAAAATTATCGCGTCATGGGTTGATAATGCTGGCCAGGATTTTTATATCTTGGGAAATCTGTTTGACAACATGCATCTAACATTTGACTGCGTTGAGGAACGGATCATTGATGAAATATTCAAATACAAAGTGCTGATCGTGGGCTATCAGGCCAACGTGATGAGCCGGAAAACGGCGGAGAAAATCAAGGAATACGTGAAGAAAGGCGGGACGGTACTGTTCTATCCCGAAGCCGGCACATGGGACAGCGTTAATTTCCAAAAGGACAAGGCCGTCAATGAAATATCGCCCGGATTCGGTTTGAGCGAGCTTGTTGCTGCAAAGATAGAAAATGACAAGATCATAGAGCAAAAAGGGATAGTGATCAAAAAGGATGTCAGCGAATACAAGGCCGGCGAGACAGTAATGACCAACCGGTATTACGGCGTCAAGCTTGAATCAGCCGGAGGGGAAATCATGGCCACGGCTGAAGATGGTCAACCGGTACTGGTGAAAAGCGCGGACGGGAAGGCCTGGTATTTTGGCGGGTATCTTGGATTGACGTATTATCAGAGTTATCCGCAGCATGAGAAATTTGCGCAACTGATTGAAGGCATCTTGAAATCAGCCGGGGTTGAGCGGCGGGTGGAGATTGAAGGGATGGCAGATCGCCGAAAGGTTATTCCGGGTTTTTTGGAAGGGGAAGGATATTGGCTGGTCGGGGTGAATAACTTTGACGATCAGGCACAGAAACTGAAGATAAAGGTCAACAAAATACCGGATGGTGATTATGAAATTGTGGATATGAGCGGTGAAGGATTTACGTTTGAAAAAAGCAAAGATGGCAATTGCCACATGAAACCCGATCCGGAAGGTGCGCGGGTAAAATATATGACGAAGAAAATTAGCGGGAAAGATCTGGCAAAAAACGGGGTCACAGGAGATGTGGAAAAATATATGACAAAAGTCTGGCTGGTGCGTCCGGCGGGAGTTGAGGCGTGGGTAAACGCAACGAAAGAAGCTTTGCGCTCATATATGGAATTGAAGAAGCCGCTGAAGGTCATAATCGGCGCCGGCGCCGGTGATGAAATAAAAGGACTTTCCGCTGAATTGAGCAAAATATTGGAAAGCAAGGGGATGAAAGTTGAGATTGTAAGTGACGATGCCATCAAGCGGAAAACGATGGAAGGGGCCCTGGTTGAAGACGGATATGAACTGGAGAAATATTCTCATAAAGTGATTGATGACGAAGCCAACCTGATTGTGATCGGCAATGCCTCGGAGAATAGCGTAGTAAAACATCTGGAGACAGCCGGAAATTATGTATTCAGCAAGGTGCCGGAAATAGTGAGCGAAAAATATCCCGGGAAAGGACGTGGCGTGATTCAACTGGTCGAAAGCATCAATCACGTTTCCTATGACGCCACCGACAAAGGCCGGGATGCGATCCTGGCTGGCGGAAGCGATCAGGAAGGGACAATCAAGGCCATAAAGGAATTGCTGCGGATTATGAGATGAATAAATAAATCAGGAAGGAAAGCAAAATGAAAAGTTTCAAACTGATATTTACGGTTGGAATGGCCGTGTTCATGCAGTTTGCATACACAACCGCCGGGGCGGAAAACCTGATAAAAAACGGTTCTTTTGAAGAAGGTTCCCTGTGTTGGAAAGAAGTGGAATATGAGGGGAAAAAGTTCCCGCCGGAAACTGAAAACGAAATTGTTGATTGGAAGGTTGACGATAAAGAATTTTATAAAGGCGGCAAATCCCTGAAAATATCCGTTAAAAAGGAGATTGATCCCAGGGGAAAACTGGTGGCGCTGGCCGCTGATGCCGGGATACCCCTCCAGGGAGAAACCTCCTACTATTTTAGGATTGCCTATAAGACCAGGGGATTTTCTTCGGACCGGGCAATCTGGGTGCGAATGTCGGTTCACGACAAGGAGGGCAAGCCTTTAACTAAAAACTATTTCGGCGTTACCCTGCCCTCGTCGGAAGAATGGACGGTAAAGGAAGTCAAAGCGAGGGAATATATCACCCCGAAAGAGGCGGAGAAAGGCTACCTCACGGTCTTTTTTATGAGCAAGGGGGAGTTCTGGCTGGATGACTTGTGCTTGGAACCGGAAAAACCATTTTCCGAAGAAGAAAAAATTACTTTTGGAGAAAAGACCTTCTTCTACAAGCCGAGGGATAAAGGAGAAAAAGACCCTCCCCTGGCTAAGGCAAGTTTTTGGGATAATTTCTGGGATAAGAGAAAGGGCTATATTCTTTATCAGCGCAGTCCGAGAATGTTGTATCCGGATAGTATCCCCCAGCCTGAGGAAAGAAGAAAAGAATTGAAGAACTTTGCCACCCCCGGCGAGTATTCAGCCATCTACTTTTCACTTTATGGCTTGCGAGGGTTAAAGATGACCGGTTTTACGGTAAATAATCTGCATAATGAGAAAGGAAAAGAGATAAGCGGTAAGACTTTTCAAAGAAAAACAATTAAGTTCTGGCCCCAGAGAGATTCGTTGAACGGAAACACCTATTATATTATTCCAGAGCTTTTGGAAGATTTTGAAAGACAGGACATCCCGGAAGGTAAAAGTCAAGGCTTCTGGCTGCAAGTGAAGGTCTCCCGGGATGCAGAACCGGGCGATTATGAGGGCAAGGTTTCCCTGGAATTTGAAAATGCCAAGAAAGCTGAAATCCCCATCCTGCTCAAAGTGCTCCCTTTCACTTTAAAAGAACCGCCGGTTGACTGGATGGTGTTTTCGTGCCTTGGCCTGATCAAAAAATACAGCGAACAAGAAAAGCTCAGGTACCTTATGGACATGAAGGAGTATGGCATAACCGCTCTTGGCGAGCGGATTTTCTGGGATTTTGATATTGTTGACGGACAAGCAACCAATGTCAAATCTGCCGCCTTCAATGAATTTCAGGAACTCAGGAGAAAGGTGGGATTGAAAGGACCATGGCTTGAAAACATCCACTGCCTGGAGGAACAGGTTATAACAAAGATAACCAAAAAAAAGTGCGACACCTCCACTTTTCCTTATCCGGGAATAGAGAAGCCGGAGGTAAGACGGGCTTTTATCTCTTTGCTTAAGGAAATGGACAAACAGATTAAGGAAACCGGCAAGGGCGGATACGATGATTGGTATTATTTCGGCGTGGATGAGCCGCATAATGAGGGAAGGATGCCGCAAGCCATCTGGGAATGCTCAGCCGCCAAAGAAGCGGGAGTTAAAACCCTTTCTTGTGTCTACCCGTATGATTCTGTCTGCGAATTAGCTCCTTATCTGGACATCAGTTTAAACTCCTTTCTCACCAAAAGCAAAAAGGATTATATAAGGTATTCAGATTTGGCCATGGAAAAAAGATTCAAGTATTGGTACCTCGGGGGCGGAGCTTACGGTGGCCAGGAAGGAGGGCTCATGCCGGATCGTCGGCATGCCGGTTTCCTCTTCTATAAGACCGGCGCATCATGTCATACAAGCTGGCCATACCAGCTGGTCCGCGAAGACCCTTATAATGATTTCGACGGCGGTGGAGCGGAGCCCAAGGACACGACCATCACCTACCCCGCAAGAAAGATCTCGGCCGACAGGGTTTCGCTTTCCACTCTCCAATGGGAAGGGATCAGGGAAGGCATAACCGACTATAAATATGCATATACGTTAAAAGAATATATAAAAGCGGCCAGGGAAAAAGGTTTTACAGGAGAGGCGGCAAAAGGAGATCAGATATTAAACGAGGTTTTCGAACTTGTCCCTTGGGGCGATGAGTTGAAAGGGGGAAATTGCTACGCTTCTTCGGGCAACTTTACCAGCGAGAAGGCTGATAAACTGCGCTGGATGCTGGCCTCTGAAATCATCCGGTTAAAGGAAATGCTTAATGAAACCCGATAAGATACTATGTTTTTTCTTGTTCTATTAGTGTCTCCGCTTTATTCTTATATCAATGAAACGATTGGCAATAATTCTTATCGGATTTTTGCTTGCTCTACATTGCCCGGCCGCCACCCATTACGTGGTGCCGCCCGGAACGGCCGGCGCAACGGCAACCGACCCATACACCAACTGGGCCACGGCGGCAACCAACCTTATTGACGTAGTACACTGCGCCCTGACCAACACCGCGCCAAGAGTGATATGGGTGACAAACGGAACATATTATCCGACAAATTTAATAGATGTATATGATTACTCCGGGGCAAGCGTTACCGGACTGAAGCTCAAAAGCGTCAACGGACGGGACGGGACAATATTGGATGGAAGTCATTCCACAAATAAATTAATAGAATTTTACTGGACCGCCGATTATGGCGAATTTAACGGCTTTACGGTGACTAATTTTTCGGGGCTTTTCGGCTCGGCCGGCATAGTACATGGCGGGCGAATAACGGTTATCAACTGTCTGTTCACGGGAAACAGCAACTTGAACAATAATGGAGGAGCAGTTTGCATAGATCTGGGCGGCGGTACGATAACAAACTGTATTTTTAGGAACAACTACGCTGGTGCTGGCGGCGGCGGCGCAATCTACGAGTCATACCACACTGGTTATAAGACCTTAATTACACAAATAACAGATTGTCGTTTTGAAAACAATAAAGCAAGTTCCGGCGGGGCATGCTGGTTTTATGCCTATAATCATGTCATTTCAAATTGCGTGTTTATAAACAACCGGGCTGTATATGACAGCGGAGGTCTTTATTTCCACCCAAACGGCACAAATAATCTTGTTGCAAATTGCACTTTTACGGGAAATGTTGCCTCTACATATGGAGGAGGAATGTATGCTTCTTCAGGACAAACAACAATCAGGGATTGCTCCATCATCGGAAATATTACCACGAACAGAGGCGGGGGAATTTATGGGACAAACATGACTATTCGAAATTGTCTGATTGCCCGCAATAGTTCCGTGACGAACCTCGGCGGCGGAATATGGATGAGCGACGGCAATATTGAAAGTTGTACAATAGCAAGCAATTATGCCGCAGTCGCCGGCGGCGGGGTTTATACTTCCGGCACAAATGGCAGCGGAACAAACAATATCATTTATTTCAACACTGCCGCGGCGGCAGCCAATTTTACCAACACGACTGGAAACACGGGACTGAATTATTCCTGCGTGATTCCGGCGGTGAATGGGACGGGCAACATCACCAATAATCCCGTTTTGAAAGACCTGGCCGGGGGTGATTATCGTCTGCGCATGACCTCCCCCTGCGTTAATGCCGGGACAAACCAATCCTGGATGACGAACGCGGTTGACCTGGACGGAAACGTGCGTATCCGTTACGGCATCGTGGACATGGGCGCGTATGAAACGCGTATATGGCAGGGAACTATTTTCAAAGTGCCTTGATGATCGGGTAATTTCAAAACTGAAATAATCAGTTAAGTCTGCTACGCTGTGAAGTGAAAACTCCCCTGCTCAACGAAGCCGCTACAAAAGTCACCGCGAAGCATATTGTTGACATTTATGTAAAAAAGTGCTTGCAGATAATATCTCTAACGTGTATAAACAACAACCAATTGATATGAAAAGAATCATTACAGAACAACTTATGGCATGGAAGCAATCGCAGACACGCAAGCCTTTGATTCTCAAAGGAGCGCGCCAAGTCGGCAAGACCTATGTGCTTAAAGCATTTGGCCGGGACGCTTTCCGGCAAACGCATTATGTAAATTTTGAAGAAGATGAGAGATTGGAACAGATTTTTCAGCCTGATTTATCGCCGGACCGCATTTTGGAGCGACTGCAACTTTTTTTCAACAACCGAATTGACCGTCGGGAGGATTTAATCATTTTTGATGAAATTCAACGTTGTCCCAGGGCCTTGACCAGTCTTAAATATTTTTGCGAAGACGCGCCTGATGTGACGCTTTGCGCGGCTGGATCTCTTTTGGGAGTGCTGATGTCCACGGATGCGTTTCCCGTGGGAAAAGTGTCGCTTCTGAACCTTGCGCCGCTCTCTTTCTCCGAATTCCTCCGCGGGATAGGGGAAGATATGCTAACGGATGAATTGGAGCGCCATGATATTGACAAACCATTTTCCCCGATTGCGCATGAGCGACTCTGGGAGTTCTGGAAGATTTACATCGTGGTGGGCGGGATGCCGGAAGCCGTGAACTCCTTCCGCTCCGCGCCATTGAACCGATTCGATGGCTTTATGGCCGCGCGGACGGCGCAACGAGATTTGATTGAAACCTATGTGGCGGATATCGCCAAGCATAGCGGCAAGCTTAACGCGTTGAACGTGGAGCGACTGTGGCGCAATGTTCCGGTTCAGCTTGCGCGCGCGTTGAACGGGACCTCGGAAAAATTCAAGTTCAGGGAGGCAATTCCCGGCCTGCGGGGATACGAGCGCCTGGTCGGTCCGCTGGATTGGCTGGCCGGCGCGCAACTGATCGTCCGTGTGCCGATTTTGGAGACGATTGCGACGCCGCTGTCATCGGTTGAAAAAGAAAACGCTTTTAAGCTTTATGTCGCGGACACAGGAGTTTTGACCGCGCTCAGCCGAATCGCGCCGGACGTCATCATGACCTATGGATTTGGTTCTTACCAGGGGTATGTGGCTGAAAATTACACGGCACAGGCTTTCAGAGTGATGAAAGCAACACCGCTTTACGCGTGGCAGGGACGCACGTCCGAGGTGGAATTCCTCCTTGAAACCGCCAAGGGTGTTATACCGGTGGAGGTAAAGTCCGGTTCCATCACCCAGTCAAAAAGTCTTTCCGTCTACGAGCAACGTCATCATCCGCTGGCCAGCTATGTGCTTAGCGCCCGCAACAGCGGGAGCGTTGGAACTCGCCATTATGTTCCGCTTTACGCAGCGGAACAACTTGCAACCCAATTGGTCGGCTGACACGGTCTTGTCCACATCGCCGGGCGAGACCTGTCAAACAATCGCCGGCAGAATCCCGAACGGGAGGATGAAAACTGCCTGTTTCCGCGCAATTTCAGGTAATAGCATTTACCTGAGCTCTTTTAATCATAAATTCAATATTTTCGTTTGCATTCTTTACGATCATGGCAACGCGGGGATGGCCTGATTTCCATACGCGAAAAACCTCGTCGGCAAATGCCTGCCCAATGGTATTTACACCTTTGAAATCCAAGGTAACGGTCTTGAATTTCTCAAGACCGGCAACTACCCTTCTTGCCTGAGAGCGGGATATATATTCCGCCCCCAGGCTGTAAAGTTTCACAATTACATCGGTCTTGCTGAATTCATAGGATGAATCCGTATATTGCCTGAAAATGTCCGCGAGACGTTTTTTAGTGTTTAAACTCACGGAAAAACTGACTCTTGTCCCCTGTGTTTCGCGCACGTTCCTGATGAAGATATCTTCCATCAGGTTGTTGAACACGAGTTTTTTCTCCGAGCTTTGGATCGTAAGGACATCAGCGGCCTTTGAGGTAAAAAATATTCCCTCCCCGCTGTGGGCTTGCGGCGCCGTGGTTTCCTTGCCTTTAAGAAGATCCTGGATAGCATCCATGTTCGAGGCCAGGCCTTTCTTCTCGCGGATATTATTGAAAATTCCCATTCCCTTATCCGTCACGCCGAAAACAATATGGCCGTGGTCCTTTTGCACGTCAATCTTGATCTGCTTGGAGCGCGAGTGCTCAATGGCATTGTTAAGCATTTCGGAAAGGGCATATCCGGTCAGTTCGGCGACGTTTTGCGGAATGTTTTCAAATATGCCGGTGTCCCGTTTTATGCGGCTGATGATGGCGTCCTCCGTGATGTTCGCGTTCTGAATGATCCGGGTAACGTTCAGGATGTTCCGTTTTGAAGCCCTGATCGTATCCTCGTCCGCCATGATATAGTGCGCCCGGTTCGCCTTGCCGATCAACACAATTTTCCCCCGGTCTCGCAAGTCCTGAAAAAAACGGTTCACATAAGCCCTAGAAAGTCCGGTTTTTTTCACGACTTCCGATGCGGTGACCATCTTTTTCCTTCTGATAATGCCGGTAATGATGTTTTCTATGTCCTTTTTCATTTTATGACATTCCCTGCGAGTATACAACTTTATGGTCTTTTATGAAAATAAAGTTGTCAACAATCTGTCGCCCGAACAATTTTTTGTTTACAACTTAAATATATTTAATATTTTGAAGTTGTCAACAAACAATAAGACATGCAAGTCTTTTTCTTTGTTGTTTTCCCGGCTTTTTGCTAGGATCAGTTCCGCCATGGAAAAAAAGCAAAATCATATTCATGTTCTTTCCGACCATGTGATCAATAAAATCGCTGCGGGCGAAGTGGTGGAACGGCCGGCCTCGGTCGTAAAGGAACTGATGGAAAACGCGCTGGATGCAAAAGCGACCAATATTGACGTTGAAATTGTATCCGGCGGCAGAACTCTGATTTCAGTGAGCGATAACGGCGGCGGCATGGGGCGCAACGACGCGCTCCTTTCAATCGAACGGCACGCAACCAGCAAGATAAACGACGTGGACGATATTGAACGGGTAAACACGCTCGGCTTCCGCGGCGAGGCGCTGGCGGCCATATCCTCGGTTGCGCGGTTCACTTTGCGGACCCGCCCGGCGGATTCGCTCGCCGGCACCGAGTTCATCATGGCCGGCGGCAAGATGCAGGAAGTGCGCGACACCGGATGCCCCCCCGGCACGCAAGTGGAGGTCCGGCATCTCTTTTTCAACGTGCCCGCCCGCCGGAAATTTCTGCGCTCCGAACAGACGGAAAGCGCGCATGTCCGGCAGGTTTTCATGACAAACGCGCTGGCCAACCCATCGGTCGGCATGAAGTTGAAAGCCGACGGCCGGTTCATATATAATCTGCCGGCAAATGCGACAATGGAGGACCGGCTGGGCGACCTGTTCGTTTCCATCCCAAAAAACAATCTCCGGCCGGTTGCCTATTCGTCGGGAAGCTTGCGGGTCAACGGTTATGTCGCCCTGCCCTCCTTGACCCGCGCCGACCGTTCCGAGCAGTATTTATTCATCAACCGGCGGCCGGCCGGGACCGCCCTGCTTGCCGGCGCGGTCCGCGAGGGCTACCAGGCGCTCATCCCGAGAAACAGGAATCCGATTGTATTCCTTTTCCTGGATATTGACCCGACCCTCATTGACGTCAACGTTCACCCCGCCAAAAAAGAGGTACGCTTCCGCAATCCGGGCGAGGTGCGCAACGCGATTTCTGAAGCGATCAGGGCGGCGCTTAAAAACCCGGGCTTCCTCCCTCGCCCAGAGAGCTATGGCGGACAAGCCGCCGGCCTGCCCGAGCCCGGCCAGGGAAGCTTCACCGAGGCGGCGGATCACCCCTTCCGGAGAAATTCACTGCCGGCAAGCAGCCAAATGCCGGCCGGAACATTTGATTATTCACGCCTGCGGAAACAGAAACCAGCCGACACTGTTCCCCAAGCAACCGCCTTGCCGCTCGCCGGTTCATTTTCCCCGGACTTAAAAGGCCGGGATGCTCCCGCGGAAGAAGAACATGGCCGGCCGTGGGCTTGGCGCCGAATCGTGGGCCAGATCGGGAATCTCTATGTGATCATGGAAACCGAAGACGGCCTGGTCCTGATGGATCCGCATGCCGCGCACGAACGCGTGCTCTTTGAAAAATTTATGGCGGAGGTGACAAAAGGCGCCGTGGAAAGCCAGGGTCTGCTTATGGCCGAATCCGTTATTCTCTCCCCGCCTGACGCCATTCAGGTCAGGCGCGCCCTGGAAGCCCTGAGACAGATCGGTTTTGGCATAGCCGAATTCGGCCAGGATACGTTCCTGGTTGATTCAGTTCCGGCGTGCTTCAGCGATGTTTCCGCGCGCCAGCTGATTGCGGAAATCGCAGCGGCCTTGTCGGAATCTTCCGGCAAAGGAAGGGACGTGCTGGAAGAATTAATCGCCCGGGCCGCCTGCCATGCATCGGTCAAAGCCCACAGCCGTTTGTCGGAAAGTGAAATAGAACGTCTTATTTCCGAGCTGGAAAAAGCGGAAATGCCGTATACCTGCCCGCATGGCCGGCCGGTAATCATTCATTTTTCATTCCAGGAGCTTGCAAAAAAATTCGGAAGAAGCGCGCCGCGCGGGGAATCCGGCGGAAAAGGGTGATGGTTCAGAAATTTATTCGCAGAGTGCCTTTGTCCGCTATGCCGGTTCTTAAAATCCAGTTTGCTTTTCGGTTTTCGGTTTTAAATTTAACCCGGGCGTTATTAAATTCCGCGCCAAGAGGTTCATGGGAAAGCGCAAGTTCCATATCTCCGCCATAGCCCAAATCCAACGATAATGAGCCGGCCGAAAAAAATATCTTATTAATTTTAATATTTGAGTCCAGCGCCTGGGGACTGCCATTCTGCAAGTTTACCGCAAAAAGTCGGCTGCCTCTGGACGGAATTGAAAAATCCGCGAGCAGGCTGATGTCAAAAGTCTCAAGCGTCCATATATCGGTGGCAACATAATCGCCAGCGGGTAAATTCAGCTTTTCCGGAGTCACGGAAAATTTTTTTTCTTCATCTTCCACGTTGAAAACCGCCAGCGTCCTTGCAGGCATATATGGATTGCCTTCCAGCAGGCTGAAATGAGGTGTTTTCAAATACCATCCGGCGGGTCCGGGACAACCGGGCTTCCGGTAATCGTAACTTACAAAATAAACATCCTGACCATTATTGGGACAACAGAGAGCCTTTTTTACCCATTTAAAACGAGGATGTTCCCTTTCTTTATAAAGCCAGCCCGAGACTTCAACCAGGGAACGGGAAATCAGACAAAAATTTATAGCGAAAAGAGCTTCGGTATCGGACAGGCCGGGAAACAATCCGATTGAATCGCTGTTGGGAACGAAAAGGTCGCCGATATGCAGGGCGAAACAGGCCGCACCCCACAAAAAGTTAGTTTTCACGTTTTCCCAATTGCCGCTTCCGATATCAATTCCATAGCGGTAATTAGTAAAATATTCCGCCAGGAAAGGATTACCCATTACGATATCACACCCGGTCTGGAAATAACCGTATTCAGGAAGGCGTTTCCTTATTTCGCTCAACCACCAATTGCGCCATTGATAACCGGAAGCTTCCTTGTTTTTTAGAAGGGCATGACTGTCTTCAAAGGCATAACTCCAAAAATCATGTTTCATGCCCTCAAAACCTGCTTCCTTAAAATAGAAGTCCAGGGCCTTGAGCATATAGTCCCTGACTTCCGGCAGGCTTACATCCAACACGCCGGAATTGGGTATTCGGTAGGAATAATCAACAAACCAGTCCGGGTGCTCATTGGCAAGGGGAGTTCCATGCGGCACGCAACCCCCTATCCAGAGGGCGGGTTTAACTCCTCTTTCCTTTATTCCGTCCGTGTAGGTTTTCAATCCCTGTGGAAACTTATTTAAATCAACGCCCCCGTTTTCCTCATAGGGAGCTCCCAAGCCGTGGGCAATATTCAACTTTGAAGCGTTCCGGGCATAACCATCATCAATCTGCATCCATTCAATCGTGGGAAGATTGGCCTTGATGAAATCAGCCATTTTGAAAAGGCGTTCCTGGTCTATGTCGCGGCCGATCCCGTCATTCCATGACCCCCATACCACCGAATGCCGGTTGGCATTTTTCTGTCCGAATAGCGGCGGAAGATATTTGCGGAGAACTTTTTTGTAACCATCAAATATTTTTTCAATATTATCGGCATTTTCAGTTTGGCCAAGATAACAGTAATCGTCAAATATTGCGCCCGGGGCCAACTCCAGGTGGGAAATCGCCTTTAAAGAAGACAGTATATTCCAGGTTACCGCACCGGCGTCATGACTGAAAAGATAATTATGATAAAATAATTTCTGGGAAAGAGTTCCATGAACAATGCCTTTATCACTCTCATAATTTGAGAGTAAAACCGCGGGAAAAGGCTGATAGGGAGAAGCACCCACCCGGTCGCTCACCACGCCGGGATCGGCCCATTTCGTTCCGGCCAAAGAATCAAAACCGCTGTCCTTTACTTCCTCTTTAGTCCGCTTTAAGTCAACGGGAATTGCCATTCGACCGTAAATCCGTGGATTTTCAGAATGGTAAAAATAATCTTGGGAGGGATTTTCCCCGAATGTCAGGCCGAAAATTTCAAGACCAAGTTCAACCAGTTTTATTTTTCCGCCGGAAATGTTTTTCCCCCGCCGGTGCCAGATAATTTCATTATCATCCCGCGATATATACCAATCCTCTGAAAAAGAAGGATTCCGGTAGCTCAGTGATAAATGGATGTCCCGGGATTCTTGATTATTCACAACTATTATTTCATGAGGGTCAAGCCGCCCGGCAAGTGTCTGGATATATGGTCTTACAGTTATTTTTCCCAACCCAAGCGTGTCGCTTAAAATCTTGCGGAACCCGGAAACATCACTCACATAACTCTCCCTTCAAAAAAAATTGGAAGAAGCGCGCCGCGCGGGGGCAGCTGACGGGAGTGCGCCAGATGAGTCCGGATGCCTTCACAGGCAAGCTTATAGCGCGCGCGATCCTCATCGGTCATGTTTTCCAATAAAGCCTGCTGGAGGTCTTCAAACGGCTCGCGGGAAACCTTGAAAAGATGGGCCGCATCTTCCAGAAGCTGTTCTCCACTGCGCGCAAATTTAACCGCCTGGGTTGCCTTGCCGCGCCGGTTGAGAAACTGCCAAAACGGACTTTTATTGTCGCCAAGCTGGCATTCGTTATCCAGCAGAACGCGCGCCGAATAGATGCAAATTATCACCATCCGGATAAAAGCCAGGAATGATTCTTCAAGCGGATTGGTTTGGGTTGATTTTGCCGCCAGCGTTGAATGTTCCAGCGCCGATCGAAGATAATACAAACTGCCGTCAATAAGCTGGATGCGGCGCTTGGGCGGCACCCGGCCGATGCACTCCTGGAAAAGCTTGCGGGCTTTTTCAATAAAAGCATTGCTCCGGGCCAGATGCACCGGCCGGTTCAGATCATAAACTGGATTGCCCTTTTTTTTTGCCATTTGCGCCCAAATACAGACATCAATCTTCTTGCACTTGATTATTCCTAATGCCATAGTATTTGATCATAGGCAAGGAAAAAGAATAACGGAGATTAAAAAGCATGCTGGACATCAAATTTATCCGCGAAAATGAACAGGCAGCAAGAAAGGCCCTTGAACGCCGCGGGTCGGATGTGAACCTGAACGAAGTATGCCGCGTGGACAGCGAACGCCGCCGGCTCGTAACCGAGGTGGAGGCTTTGAAACAACAGCGCAATACGGCCTCCGAGGAAATAGGCCGGCTGAAGAAAGAAGGGCGTGACACGACCGCCCAGCAAGGAGCGGTAAAAACCCTCGGCGGAAACATCGCCGAACTTGACCGGTTGTTGCGCGACAAGGACGAACAGCTTGAAAAACTGCTTTTGTATATTCCCAATATGCCGCACTCGTCCGTTCCGGATGGAAAAAGCTCGCAGGATAACGTTGTTGTGCGCACCGAGGGCGCGCCGCATTCATTCCCTTTTCAGCCGCGTACGCACCTGGAAATCGGCGATAATCTTGGCATTTTTGACTTTGCCCGTGCCGGCCGCCTGAGCAAGGCCGGTTTTCCGCTCTATGTCGGCCAGGGCGCAAAGCTGGAACGGGCCCTGATTCGTTTCATGATTGACCTGCATGTGAAAAAACACGGCTACCTTGAGGTGTCAACGCCCTTCGTATGCAACTCCGCGGCCATGACCGGGACGGGCCAGCTCCCTAAAATGGCCGACGATATGTATTCCATCCCGGCCGATGACCTTTACCTCATCCCCACGGCGGAGGTCCCGGTCACCAATATTTACCGCGAGGAAATCATTGAGCGGCCCCTGCCCGTCAAGCTCGTCGCCTATTCCCCGTGCTTCCGCCGCGAAGCGGGCGCCGCGGGCAAGGAAACGCGCGGGTTGATCAGGGTTCACCAGTTTGACAAGGTTGAAATGGTGAAATTTGTGGAGCCGGAAACATCGTATGACGAACTGGAAGCGCTGGTCAATAACGCCGAAGATGTCCTGCGGGCGCTGGGGCTTGTCTACCGCGTCCTGGCGCTCTGCGCGGGCGACATGAGTTTTGCCGCGGCAAAATGTTATGATATTGAACTGTGGGCGCCCGGCCAGAACGCCTGGCTTGAGGTTTCCTCCTGCAGCAATTTTGAGTCATTCCAGGCGCGCCGCGCCGGCATCCGTTACCGCAACAAAAAAAGAAAAGCTGAATTTGTCCACACTTTAAACGGCTCCGGCGTCGCCCTCGCAAGGCTTATGGTTGCAATCCTGGAAAATTACCAGCTCGCCGACGGATCAGTGGAACTGCCGGAAGCCATTGTTCCCTACATGGACGGCGACCGGCGCCTGGAAAAGGCCACGGCCGACGCGCGGTTGTGAAGGCTGGACTGGCGAAGAAGGGTCAAGCTTGCCATTGCATGATTTAACTGCGTTTACAAAAAATGAAAAAACTATTGCTTACCAAAGAAGAAGCAGCGCTGGAAAAGGAAATTGAAGATGGCGAATGGATCACTGTTCCAGATATGACGGAAGAAATAAAAAAATATCAAACTCATGCCCGTAATGCTTTGAATAAGATCAAAAAAATCAACATCCGCATGTCCGACTGGGACTATAACAATATAAAGCTGCGGGCTGTTCAAGAAGGCCTGCCTTATCAAACATTAGTTTCAAGTATAATTCACAAATATTTAACGGGGCAAATAAAAACCGGTTAAAGGCCACAGAACCAGCTGCTTCGTCCCACGGCCATTCGCAAGAAAAACCGAATATGAGAAATACACTAACAACGTTGATTGCTCTGGGTTTCTTGGGGCTGGTAACTGACATTTACGGAGCCGTGCCGGATATCGAGTCAATTGATTATACGAATGCCCAGAAGTATCTGGCCTTCCCGGATTCGCTTGGTGACCGGGTTGCAATCTTGCAACAGGCAAAAAAGCTCAAGGGCGAGTCAGACTTGACTACTATCCGTAATGTTTTGGTTTGGATGGACCAGAATCTCAAATACGATGAAACAAAGGCTTATCAATGGCGGAACTATGACGATGTGTTGCGCGAGAAGGCCTACGGGGGATGTGCCGATCAGGCGATTGTTTGCGGAGTCCTGCTCAAGGGATCTGGTATTCCTGTTGTCTGGGTCAAGTCCATGGATGTCTCATGGATTTGGGATTTAAAGAAGGGGCGACCGTTCACATCTTGGTCAGGACACGTCTTTCTCGAAGTCTTTATACAAGGAAAATGGTCACTCTTGGACCCTGGCACAAAGACCGTCTATCAGAATTATTCTCCCAAGATGAGAATTATTTCCGGACAACGGCTTGCGTATCATAAGGGAAACGACCCAAAGGACATGATTATGTCGCTTCAATGGGAAGAATGGAAACGTCAAACTGAGACATATTTCCGCGAGATGGATGAGGCTCTCCTTCCCGTTGACGAGAAAGACGCGACTGTTCTCTTAGAGAAGGCCTACGTGATCGGCAACCCCCCGTACTATCAGGCCATGACACAGATGGCGGTCGAGTCGGGGTTACACGTTGTTCGCTCATTCAACACCGAATACGACAAGTATCTGCCGGAAGCTCAGGGCCATGTTCTTCTAATTGAAACTCACAAGGGGAAACCCATCCTTCCCGGCGAAGTTCTGGAGAGGTATTATCCGAAGGCTTTGCGCGGCATATCATGCCCTTCGAAACGTATTCGGATCAAAGATACATCCATTGTCTTCATTGAATTCTCGGAGCAACTTCAGGGGATTAATGGCATCGAAGACAAGGAAAAGGGCTCGGCCAACAAGCCGGATGCAGACGACGGCAAATAGCCGCACCTGATCCGCAACGTTCGTGCCAGATACGTAATTTATATATCGGTTGAACTGACACAACAAGCCAAACGATTTCTCTATGGCCACACGCTTCTGCGGCAAGATCGCGGTCAAGGTGGTGGACATTTTCGGCAATGACACGATGACGATTGTTGATGTGAGCGCGGAGGGAAAAAGGCCGAGGCTATTTGTTGGTTTTCAAACCTATCGAATTCGACTAGTTTGGAATTGATAAAAGGAGACATCATCAATGGACAAGTTAAGAGTACTGGGAACAGAAATATCTTATTACCAGCAAAATGAAAGTGATTATATCTGCCTGACGGACATGGTAAAGAATATCGAGAATGGGCTTACGCTTATTGAAAAATGGCTGAGAAATAAAAACACGATAGAATTTCTGGGTGTCTGGGAAGAGATATATAACCCTGTTTTTAATTCCCCCGAATTCGAGGGAATTAAAAACCAGGCAGGACTCAACAGGTTTGTCCTCTCCGTTAAGCAGTGGGTGGAAAAAACCAACTCCAGGGGTATTATTGCAAAGGCGGGACGCTACGGCGGCACATATGCACACAAAGACATCGCCTTCGAGTTCGCCTCATGGATTTCGCCACAGTTCAAACTCTATCTCATCAAGGAATTCCAGCGGCTTAAGAATGAAGAACTCAAGCAACTTGGATGGGATATCCGGCGCAATCTGGCCAAGATTAACTACCGGATTCATACCGATGCGGCTAAGGAAGCGGCTTGAGGGAAAGGACAAATAATGGCGCTGCATAAAGACTTTCCGCAATCCCCGTCCGCGATTCTCGATCCGGCCAATTCCCTGGCCGACCCGATTCGTCTCGGGCAGGCACAAGATGCATAATTTATATGCCAGACAATCTTAAACAGCAAGTCAAACGGTTTATCCGCGAGCACGCGCTTCTGCGGGGCGGAGAACACGTCCTCGTCGCCGTTTCCGGCGGCGCCGATTCGGTTGCCCTGCTGAATATCCTGCATGAATTGTCACGTCCGTTGCGCCTGCGCCTGACGGTCGCCAATTTAAATCATAAAATCCGCGGAAAATCCGCGGACAAAGATGCGCGTTTTGTTGAACAACTGGCGCGGCGCTTACATGTTGATTTCGCGGGCGGCGTCGCCGATGTTCCGCGGCTTGCCAGGCGCCTTGGAATTTCGCTGGAGATGGCCGGACGGCGCGCGCGCTACGATTTTTTTGAAAAAACAGCCCGGGCGCGGCGCTGTGATGTCGTGGCCACGGCCCACACCGCCGATGACAGCGCGGAATCAATTTTGATCATGCTCTTGCGGGGCTGTGGATTGCAGGGGCTGACCGGAATCCCGCCACTTTCCCGGACTTTTTCCCGGACAGATAAAATAACGGTGGTTCGGCCGTTATTGGGAACAGGCCGAAAGGCGATAGAAAAATACCTGCGCGAACGCAACCAGGACTGGCGCGAAGATATTTCCAACGCCGACCCCGCCTTCCTGCGCAACCGGGTGCGCCATGAATTACTGCCCCTGCTTGAGGCAAAATATAACAAAGGCATAAGGAATGCCTTGATCCGCCTGGCCGACGTGCTGAGAGGCGAAAACGAAATGCTGGAGGCGTTCACCGCGGCAATTTATGCCGAGGCATCGGGTAAATCCGGACCTGCCCTGAATTGCGCCGCCATGGCAAAATACCCGCTGGCGGCGCGCAGAAGAGTGTTGCGTCACTGGCTGAAAGCAAACGACATCAACGCCGGGACGCTTGACTTTCAGACAATAAACAAACTGGACAGCCTGCTCATGAATCCGGCCGGCGGGCGCTCAATGGAACTGGCCGGCGGAATAATTGTCCGGCGCAATTATCAATGGCTTGAAATTGAAGGACAAAAAACAAAATCGGGCGGAAATTTTTCCCATAAAATCAGGATTCCGGGCCGGACAATATTGCCGGAAGCGGGGCTGATTGTCAGGGCGGAGCTGAAACCGGGTATTGATCGCGAACGCGCCGTATTCGGGAAATTTCCGGCCCGGGCTTCCTTGTCGCTAAAAAAACTGGGGCGGAAGCAAATCCTGGCCAGGCCATGGCGGCCCGGCGACCGGATGCGCCCCTATGGGCTTGCCGGCTCAAAAAAAATCCAGGATATTTTTGCCGACGCCAAAGCACCGGTGGCGTTGCGTCACCGCTTGCCGATATTTGTCTGCGGCGGCGAAATTATCTGGATTCCGGGCTACCGGATCGCCGAGGGATGGCAGGTTCCGGACAACGCCGATAACGCCTTGCGCCTGACGGTTACCCCGAAAAATATTCCGCCGCATATCTCAACAAAGTGCTTCAGCGCGTTTTCGTCGGGTTCTTGATTTCCGAAGGCACAAAGGATTTGAAAATTCTGTTCCGTTCAGCCTGAACGCGCCTGGTTTGTGACTCCCAGAAAGCAATGAAGTCAGACTGAAGTTTCAGCACGTCAATGTTTTCAAAGGCCTTGGCAGTCGCCTGGTCGGCATCCCGCAGCTGAACCAAAGCATCACAATAGGCATCGTTAATCCCCGAATAGGGAAAAGGCTTGCCGGGCACGGCCGCCTTCCGTAAATAATAGATCAACCCCCAAGCCATGGCATAATGGCTTCCGATGGCCTCCTTATCGCCGGAATAAAATTCATCATGCGACATAGCCAACAGTTTCTTGACATCAATTTGTCCGGCCTTGATCATGGCGAGAATAACCCGCACGCGGCCGGCGTCCTCGCCGATGTTAATCCGATCCGGATAAATATTGACGGCTCCATAAAAATCAGCATGTCCCTCATCAAACCAAAGCGAGCCGGAAATTCCGTCCAAGGCATAAAAAATGTATTGATGAAACGCCTCATGGTAGACCGTGCGCAGAACCGCTTCCTTTCCCGCGGAATCGTCTCCAACCTCAACCGGCCGAATGACAAGTTCCTTCTTAGCCGGCATCCAACAACCGCTTGTCCACTCCATGTCCGCGCCGACATATTGGCAATATTCCTCGGATGTTGCGAACATGCGAATCACGCTGACCGATGAAAGTTCAACCCGCGGCGGAATGAACTGTTCAAATGCGGCGCGAAGGATTTCAACATTGGCCAGGAGATGCCTGAACAAGGAAGATTTCCGTGATTTCATATTGGAAAGGATAATGTAATTTTTTGTCTCAACAAACCACCAGTCTTTCATATTGCGGATGCTCTCGGCAACCTGCCGGCGGCCGGCTTGGAAATCAGGCGCCTGGTTGGTGGCAACGCCTTGCGTTTTAACCCGCGCAATGCCCGGCGGAACAGCCGGTCTGGCAATTCGCGCTTTTCCGGAAACCGTCAAGGATTTGACAAAATCAGAAGCCATGGCCAGGCGCGTTTTTTCAGCATCCATGCCGGCATTCAAGCGGAGAACCGCGCAAAACCAATTCACGGGGGCCCCGAACTGGCCCGGCGCATTGGGATTGAGCCGGAATGCGTAAACAATGCAATCCAAGTTCCGCTCCCCGCCCTCAAATTCAACCAGGCTCGACAGGCGCGCCGGACAGGGCAATGCTTGTTTGCCTGAAACTGAATCAATGCCGGTGAAGTCGGCAACCCACCGCGCCAGCGTTTCTTCGTTCCATTGCGTGCAATCGCCAAGATCGGATTGTTTTTTCTCATATTCGTCCCGGGTGACATGTTCCCGCGGATAATCCCTGGCCAACGGGCGCGTCACGGCGGCCAGCGTCAGTATATTGCCGTATTTGTCAACCCAACGGATCGCAGTCTGGCTGCGCCGCCAGAGGTCAACCGGCAGATATGCCTCATATTTTTGATTCATGCCGTCACTTTGCATTTCATAGGTGTAGACCAACGGCGGAGGCAAAGGCGATTCCTTTGATTCCGGCATGATTTTCAACGAGAGATTCATCCCGGGCAGTTCCACAAGTTTGGAAAATTTTACCTCGGGTCGGCATTGTGCATCACCGACAAGCACGGCGACAATCACGGCCATGATCCAAAGCGATTTACGGGCAAAATCCATAAAAGGGCTGATTCCTCCGGCATTATCCAAATCGGAAACAAAATGAAGAAAGCCGGTTGTAAATTTAATTGCGTTATGATAACATTTTGTTTAATTTTAGCGAGTTGATTGAATCAAAAAATAAAAACATGCAAAATCCAAACCCAAGTCAAAACACCAAGCCCCAGCGCAACGATGATGATCGTTCCTCCATCTCGCTGCGAACGGTGAGCATTTGGCTCCTTTCCGCCCTCTTTATTATTTTCGCCGTCAACCTTTTGCGCAACGGCCGGGATACGGTTGAGGAAATGAAGTACAATCCCGATTTCGTTCAATTGGTTGAAACCAACAAAATACGCGAATGCGAAATCGTCACGGAAACTTCCGGCGCGCAGTATATCCTGGGCAAAATGATGGTCCTGGACCAGAAAACCGGCCGCCCGCGCAAATTCAGGGTTGATATTGTCGTAACCGACGGTCTGCCCTCATGGCTTCAAAAAAATGGAGTTCCATTTTCCTTCAGCCGCCCCAAGCTTGATTTCTGGCAATTGGTGCAGGGCGCCCTGCCTTTCCTGCTGGTTCTGGGTCTGCTTTATTTCTTTTTCATGCGCCAGATGAAATCGGTCGGGTCCGGCGCGCTCAGTTTCGGGAAAAGCCGCGCGCGCCTGCTGACCCGCGACCGCAATAAAATAACTTTCCAGGAAGTGGCGGGCATCAATGAAGCCAAGGAGGAAGTTGAGGAAATCGTTGAATTTTTGAAAGACCCGAAAAAATTCCAATCGCTCGGCGGACAAATGCCCAAGGGCGTTCTTTTGATGGGGCCGCCCGGAACGGGGAAAACTCTCCTGGCAAAAGCCATTGCCGGACAGGCGGATGTTCCCTTTTTCAGCATCAGCGGCTCTGATTTTGTGGAAATGTTTGTCGGCGTCGGCGCCTCGCGCGTGCGGGACATGTTTGAGCAGGGCAAGAAGAACGCGCCCTGCATCATTTTTATTGATGAAATTGACGCCGTGGGCCGCAGCCGGTTCAGCGGAATCGGAGGCGGACATGACGAGCGGGAACAGACCCTCAACGCCCTCCTGGTGGAAATGGATGGATTTGAAAGCCGCGAGGGCGTCATTATCATCGCCGCCACCAACCGCCCCGACGTGCTTGACCCGGCGCTGTTGCGGCCGGGCCGCTTTGACCGGCAGATCGTCATTGACCTGCCGGTGCTTGAGGGGCGCGAGGATATTCTCAAAATCCACGCAAAAAAATTCACGCTTGCTCCCGCGGCCGATCTCAAACGCCTGGCGCGCGGCACTTCCGGTTGTTCGGGGGCCGATCTTGCAAATCTTTTGAACGAGGCCGCCCTGCTCGCCTCCCGCCAGGGAAAGAAAGGGGTTGACAACAGCGACCTTGATGAAGCCCGCGACAAAGTCCGCTGGGGGCGCGAGCGCCGCAGCCGCGTGCTGGATGAAGAAGAGAAACGGCTGACGGCCTACCACGAGTCGGGCCATGCCCTCGTCCTGCAAATGGTGGAGAAAAGCGAGCCGTTGCATAAAATAACAATCATTCCCCGCGGCACCGCTTATCTCGGCGCAACCATGCAGCTGCCCGAAAAGGACCGCTACACCGAGAGCTTAATAAAGCTGAAAGGGGCGCTGACCGGCCTGATGGGCGGCCGGGCGGCGGAAGAACTCGTTATCGGCGACATTACCACCGGCGCGGGAAATGATCTGAAGCAGGCGACTCGCCTGGCCAGGCTGATGGTATGCAACTGGGGCATGAGCGCTGAAATGGGGCCGCAGACTTTCGGCGCGCAGGAAGAATTGCTCTTCCTCGGCCGGGAAGTCGCCCGCAATCAGGATTTCAGCGAGGACACTGCGCGGCGGATTGACGCGGAAGTGAACCTGCTCCTCAGAGACTGTTACCAGAAGGCCGTTGGGATTCTCCGCGAAAATCGCGACAAACTTGATTTTATCGCCCGCCTCCTGATTGAAAAAGAAACCCTTGACGGCCGTGATATTGAAGAAATAGTCAAGCACGGGCGGCTGTTATCCGAAGAAGAGCGGAAACCGGAAACGGCAGAAGAAAATGAAACAAAGCCCGCGGCCGTGAAGGATGTATCCGCCGTATCGTCCTAATTTACGGGATATCGTGATTGATTTGAAAGCAAAATGGCAATGCCGGGACCGGGTCATAGGCTTTGAATCCGGCGCCTTGCTGATGGGCATTCTGAACGTGACCCCGGATTCTTTTTCCGACGGCGGAAGATATGCCGACAAGGATAACGCGGTGGCCCGCGCACTGCAAATGATCAGGGAAGGAGCGGACATCATTGACGTCGGCGGGGAATCATCGCGGCCAGGCTCCCTGCCCGTTGACGCCGAAACCGAGATGAGCCGCGTTTTGCCGGTCATTGAAGAATTAAAGTCCAAGACAGATGTATTAATATCCGTTGACACTCAAAAGAGCGAAGTTGCGGAAACGGCTCTAAAAGCCGGCGCGCATATTATCAATGATATATCCGCGCTTGAATCCGACAAACGCATGCCGGAAACCGCGCGGCGTTACAAGGCCGGCGTGATTCTCATGCATAAAAAAGGCGAACCGCGCAATATGCAGGAGAATCCCCGCTATGACGATGTCGCAACTGAAGTCAGCGGCTATTTGCAAGAACGCATTAATTTTTTGAACAGGGAAGGAATAGCGCCTGAAGCCATGGCGGTTGATCCCGGCCTGGGTTTCGGCAAGACCACAGAACACAACGTGAAACTCCTTGCCCAAATTGGAAAACTGGGAGAATGCGGACGGCCGATTGTCATCGGCCTTTCCCGCAAGCGATTTTTAGGCCAGATCACGGAAAACGCCGTCAACGAACGCCTGGCGGCCGGTCTGGGCGCGCTGGCTTACTGTCTGCTTAACGGCGCGAGCGTTTTAAGGGTTCATGACGTCAAGGAATCGCACGATGTTTTATCGGTATTAAAAACCATTTTGAAAGCGAGACCGTGAAATGTTGACTGCCGGAATATTGCCTGATTTTAACGGGATTGTTGAAATATTGTGCCTGGCCGCGGCGTTTTATTACGTGTTTTATTTTCTTCAAGGAACACGCGGCGCGCCAATGATGGCCGGGCTGATCATGATTTTCATCATTCTGAGCGCGGCAACGCGTTTTTTCCGCCTGGAAGCCCTGACCTGGCTTCTGGAAAGATTGTCCGTCTATCTGGCGGTGGCATTGCTGATTATTTTCCAGCCTGAAATCCGCCATGCCCTGGCTGAAATCGGCAAACAGCATTTTTTCGGCAACCTCTACCGCGCGCCCTCGCTGGTTGACCAGATCGTCCAGGCGGTCAATCTGCTGGCCAACCGGCAAATTGGCGCTCTTATTGCAATTGAACAATCCATCGGCACCCGCCCCATTCAGGAAACCGGGATTAAAATGGACAGCGCCGTGACGCCGGAACTGCTTGCTTCAATCTTTTACCCCCATACGCCTTTACACGACGGCGGCGTCATCATCTCGGGCGACCGGATCGTCGCGGCGAGATGCACTTTTCCACTGTCACAACAGCCGGATTTAAGCCTTACGGTCGGCACCCGGCACCGGGCGGCGGCCGGCATATCCGATGAAACTGACGCCATCGTGGTGGTCGTGTCCGAGGAAAGCGGATTCATTTCCGTCGGGCATAAAGGCCACCTGATCCGAAATCTTGATGACGATCAACTGCGCCGGTTTTTGTCGGGCATATTGTTCCGCCCACCCAAGAAAATCAGCCGGCTGACAAAGTTTACCGATTGGATAATTCATGTTATGAAAACGAGCAAGCATCCAAAGACATAAGGCGCGCGGAAAGAAATTGATATGCGTGAAGCTCTGTTAAACAATATCCGGCTTAAAGTGCTGGCCCTGGTGCTGGCGATTGCCTCCTGGTATGCAATCCATGAGACCATCAATTATGAAATCATTATTTCAAACATTCCGGTGGAAATCAAAATCACCGACGGCTGGGCCGTTTTACGCCAATCTTCCGATTCGGCCCGGGTGACCTTCCGCGGTTCGCAGGAAAATATCCGCCTGATTGACAACAAGCAGGTCAAGGTCCTGCTGGATTTACGGACAAATTCAGTGGCCGGCTCCTTTGACGTTCGTCTTCAAGTCTACAATATCAAGGGCGCTCACGGCGTGCGGGCGGTAAGAATTGAGCCGGAAATAATTCAAATCAGCACCGACCGCGAATCGGAAAAAACAGTGCCGATCAAAAGCCGCATCGCCGGGAAACCGTTTGCCGGAGAGGTGGAAAAGGCAACCTGCGAGCCGGCGTTTGTGTTATTGCGCGGGCCGGCCCAGCAACTGGCGCAGACTGAGTGGGTCTACACGGAACCGGTGGATGTTGAGGGACGCATTGAATCATTTGTCAAACGCTGCCGGGTCCTCCCGCCGAGCAATACCTGGACACCGGTCATTGAACCGTCAGAAATCCAGGTTAACGTGCAGATTGCCGTAAAGAATGAGACCCTTGAGTTGCGCAATATTCCGGTGGAAGTGATTGTCCGGCCGTCATCGGCCTTTAAAGTGGAGACCATCCCCGACCAGGTCAACCTGGTCCTCACCGGCAAGACCGAAGATCTGGAAGAGATGAAAAAATCAGTTCCAAAGGTTTTTGTTGACTGTATTGACCTTGATCCTTCGCTCTCTTATGATCTTCCGGTTCTTGTTTTTTTACCGGGGGGCAAGAACGTAACGGCCGCGGTTGATCCGTCTTTTGCACACGTAGTTTTTAAAAAATGACAACAAACGATAACGGCAATATCAGCGGAAAAGCGGGAGTGCGCGAGCTCTGGGGGCTGGCATTGCTGACCATCAGCGTATTGATGATCCTGGCCACAGTTTCCTACCAGAGCGGCGATATATCGCTCCTCAATACGCCGCCCAATGATCCGCCGTTCAATTATATCGGGCCGGTCGGCGCCTGGTATGTGTTCATCAGCCTCATGGTTTTCGGCATTTCCACCCTCCTGCTTCCGGCTGTTTGCGCCGGCCTGGGATTATTGCTTCTTTTACGGCCGGATGAACCGATCAGGCCCTGGTTGATATGGAGCGCGGCCGCCCTGGTCTCGGCCAGCGCGCTTTTTACGATTAATTCCCCGGTCTGGGAAACAGTCGCCGCGCGTTTCAACCTGACCGGTTTCAGCGGCGGTTTGGCCGGCTGGCTTTTTGGCGACCAGTTATTGTCCGCCCTGTTCGGAAATACGGGGGCAACGGTCATTTTAATTGCCTTGCTGGTCATGGCGTTTGTCATGTGCTTCGGTTTGGCGCGCCTGCGATTATTTGCCGTCCGGACAGCCGGGCTCTTTACACTGATCCGGGAGAAAATCAGGGCAACCCTTGACGCCCGCAAGGACCGGCTGGAAAAAATTGTCGTCGAGGAACGTGAAATCGCAAAAAAACGCGCGGCGCTTGAAAAAGCGGTTCGGCGGGAGAAAACAGCCTTGCCGGAAGAACCGCTCCGCATTGCGCCGGAAATTGTTGCCGTCCCGGAAAAGATCGCGCCGGCCACGGAAAAGAAGCCGGCGGCCGCGGCGGAAAAACGGGTGAAAGAACAAAAACTCGCCGTTGACGCGCCGGTGGCGATGCCGCGAAAAAGCGCACTGGCGGCGGAAGAAACCGGGTATCAGCTCCCGTCGCTTGACTTGCTTCAGCCTCTGCCGGACGATAATGACCGCAAATTAATCGGCGACAATCAAACCACCGGCAAGATTCTGCAGGAAACTCTCGCTGAGTTCGGAATCGCCTGCGAAGTCAAACACATTGAGCAGGGACCGGTTGTCACCCGCTATGAGCTGTTGCCCGCGCCGGGCGTGCGCGTGGAAAAAATCGGCTCGCTTTCCAACAACCTCGCCCTGACCCTGAAAGCCACCAGCATCCGCGTTCAGGCCCCGATTCCCGGCAAGGGAGTTGTCGGCATTGAAGTTCCGAACGCGGCGGCCACAAAAGTATATTTACGGGAAATACTGGAAGGCGAACGCTGGCACAACAGCCATGCGGACATTCCGATTGTGCTCGGCAAAGACGTCGGCGGAAACGACATCATTCCTGATTTATCGGCCATGCCGCACCTCTTGATCGCCGGCGCCACCGGTTCGGGCAAAACCGTCTGCATGAACTCGATCCTGGCCGGACTGCTCATGTCGCGCACTCCCGCCCAGCTGCGCCTGATGCTTATTGATCCGAAGCTGGTGGAATTTGCGGCTTACAATGAATTGCCGCATCTGATTGTCCCGGTGATAACCGACGCGAAAAAAGTCATATTCGGCCTGCGCTGGGCCATTGCCGAGATGGAAAAAAGATATAAATTATTTGCGCGGGCCGGCGTCCGGAACATTCAAGGTTATAACAACCGGCCGATTGAACAGGAGTTAATTGCCAAAACAAGTGCTGAAGAAAACGAGGAGGAGGATGAAAAAATGCCGGCTCATCTGCCTTACATCGTCATTGTGATTGATGAATTGGCCGACCTAATGATGGTCGCCCAGGCCGACGTGGAAAACCATATCGCCCGCCTGGCGCAATTATCGCGGGCCGTCGGCATCCATATGATCCTGGCAACCCAGCGTCCTTCGGTGAACATCATTACCGGAACGATCAAGGCCAATTTCCCGGCGCGCCTCTCGTTCCAGGTGGCGCAGAAGGTGGATAGCCGCACCATTCTTGACACCATCGGCGCCGACAAGCTTCTCGGCCGCGGCGACATGCTCTTCCTTCAGCCGACCTCCAGCAAGTTGGTGCGCGCGCAGGGCGCCCTGACGACCGATGAAGATATTCATGCCATTGTTGATTTCATCAAAAAAAGATGCCCGCCCAGGTACGAACTGGCCATCAAGCAACATATTGAAAAGTCGGCGGATTCCGACTCGTTTGATGATGACGGCACTGACGACGATTTGCTCCAGGCGGCGACACAAATCATCCGCGAAACCCGGCGCGCATCCGTCTCCCTGCTCCAACGCCGCCTTAAAATCGGTTACAACCGCGCCGGCCGGCTGATGGATCAACTGGAGGAACAGGGTATCGTCGGCCCGGCGCATGGCTCGGACCCGCGCGAGATTTTGATTGACCTTGACACCCAAATTCCTTCAAATGTTCAGGAACAAACGGAAGGGACTTAATCGGTTCACGGGTTCGGTCCGCCTGCGGCGGATTGAACGATGGACCATGAACCGGATAACCTTGGCAATCCAATGGAAACAATAGGAAACAAGTTAAAAGCAGCGCGCGAAAAAATAAAACTGAGCCGCGCCGATATCGCCAAAACCGCGCGAATGAAAACACAGTATGTTGAAGCCATTGAGAATAATGAGTTTCACAACCTGATCGCGCCGATTTATGCAAAGGGTTTCATCAAGCTCTACGCCCAATGCGTCCAGCTTGATCCGGAGCCGCTCCTGCGCCAGTTCAGCGCGCTGGAAGTTCCGCCGGAACCGGCGCCGGTCCGGCGGAAATTGCCGGATAAAAAAGAATTTTTCTCTCAAAAACGCCGCTTCCCGCACATTCGTTTTGCCGGCCTGGCTGCCGCCATAAAAAAAATTAAATTGCCGGAGACAATTCATTCCGGCGTTTCCTCCTTGAAATCGCTTGAAGCGCCCGTAAAAAAAAGGATCGCGCTGATTATTGCCGCGGCGGCGCTCTGCGCCGTCATTCTCCCCATTCTTGCCAGACACATGACGGCGTCCAGCGCCAAACTGCGCGTGCCGCCGGCCTGCCGTTGGATTGCCGAGCCGCCCGAACCGTATCTGAACATGCCGGTTCAGAAAACGTCCAACCGCCGCTGACCCGTGTGTTTTCTTAACGATTTAAAATAATTTTATGACTTCTCATGAATCCTGATGAAATATCCGGGCTCGGAACTTTATTGCCCTACTGGAGCGCCCTGCCGTTTGCCGGTCTTTTATTATCCCTGGCCCTGGTTCCGCTTTTCGCCCCCAAATTCTGGCAATGCCATTATCATTGGGTGGTTGCATCCTGGGGGCTGATGCTGGCGCTGCCGCTCTTGTGGTTCTTCGGCCAAACGGCCATGACCGAAATTGCCCGCATGATTTTACTGGATTATATCCCTTTCATGATCCTGCTCCTGTCGTTATTCACGGTTGCGGGCGGAATTTACATCAAGGGCGCCCTCAAAGGAATGCCGCTGACCAATTTGTTTCTGCTGATAATCGGCACGATCATTGCCTCCTGGATCGGCACAACGGGCGCTTCCATGCTGTTGATTCGCCCCGTGATCCGATCAAACGCGGCGCGCAAAACCAAGGCCCATGTTATTGTGTTTTTTATTTTCCTGGTCAGCAACATCGGCGGATCCCTTACGCCGCTGGGTGATCCGCCGTTATTCCTCGGATTTCTGCGCGGCGTGCCTTTTTTCTGGACATTTCATCTGCTTCCCATAACGCTTTTCGTCAGCGTTTATGCCCTGGTCATTTTCTTCCTGCTGGACACGTTTTATTATTTGCGCGACAAACACCATTTGCCGCCGGATGGACAAAACATCCAGGCCGCCATCCGCCTTCACGGCGGGCACAATTTTCTTTACCTGGCGGGAATTATTGCGGCGGTGCTCCTCAGCGGCGCCGTGGAACTCGGCCAGGTAACGCTTTTCCATACTCCGCTCAAACTGCAGGATATCGCCCGCGACGGCCTGCTTTTGGTGCTCACCCTGCTTTCGCTGTTGACCACGCGGAAACATATCCGCGCTGAGAATCATTTTCATTGGGGACCGATGAAAGAAGTGGCCATTGTCTTTGCCGCGATATTCATCACCATCCTCCCGGCGCTGGCAATGCTGCGCGCCGGCCCGAACGGACAACTGGCCTTTATCACCAACGCCGCCAGGGAGCCGTGGCATTTTTTCTGGATAACGGGCTTGTTATCCAGTTTTCTTGACAACGCTCCCACTTACCTGACGTTTCTTACCACCGCCCTCGGCAATTTCGCAAACGGCATTCCGGAACACGCGGCCATAACCAAGCTGATCGCCGAGCATCCGCTTGTCCTGCAGGCCATTTCAGCCGGAGCGGTGTTCATGGGCGCGAACACTTATATCGGCAACGCGCCGAATTTCATGGTGCGCGCCATCGCCGAGGAAAACAGCATCAAAATGCCCAGCTTTTTCGGATACATGGCTTACTCGCTTATTATTCTGGCGCCGCTTTTTGCCCTGGCAACCTGGATTTTTTTCATCTGATCTGTTTTATTGGGGGGCCCCAACCAATGCCATCGGACAAATTTGACGGTTAACCGGCAAAAAAGCGTTAAGTTCAGAAAGGAATATGAATCAAGAAAGACAAGGAACAATGAATACGAACCGGATCTACCTGTGCGCTCCGGTCAATGCGCTCGTGGAGGGAATCTATGAACAGAAGATCCCTTTCACACAAGTCAAACAGCACGGTGATTTCGGGTTGGGCACATTTGACAACCTGGACGGCGAGATGGTCATGCTTGATGGGCGGATTTATCAAATTACCGCCGATGGCCGCACCAGCCAGGTGGACGAACAGGCTTTGACGCCGTTCGCCTGCGTCACATTTTATCGTCCCTTGAGCCATGACGAGTTGGAAACGGAAATGACCCATGCCGCCTTTCAGGAGTGGTTGCAGAAACTGTTGCCTTCGCCCAACATTTTCTATGCCATTCGCATTGAGGGACGGTTTGCCTATATCAAAGCCCGATCGGTTCCGAAACAGGAAAATTACCGGCCTTTGGCGGAAGTCGCCAGCGAACAGCCGGTTTTCACTTTCACGGACATTGAAGGCACCTTGGCCGGCTTTTTCACGCCGGCCTTCGTCGGATCGCTGAGCGTGCCCGGACTTCATCTCCATTTTCTCTCGGCCGACAAACAACATGGCGGACATTTGCTGGAATGTCGTCCGGCCAAGGTGCGGGTCGGCGTGCAGTTTATCCAGACCCTGGAACTGGCATTACCCATGAGCTTGGATTATCTGACCTGGGACTTCCGCCGGAACACGGATCAGGACTTGAACAAAGCCGAAAAGTGAATGAAAAAATTGGTTTAAAATGGCCTGGCGAATTACTGAGAGCGTGGTGCGGGGAGACATCGACAACCGGCAAAAAGGCCGCGTGATCGGTCGTATCTGGCTGGCCGGACGCAAGGACCCGCTTGAACTGGAACTGCAAGGCAACGCCCTCCGCGATCTGGCCGGACGCGGATTGATGTTTGAGAATCCCACCCCAAAGCCCGGCCAACCGGTTGATCTTAAGCCGCAACAGCACGGCATCGCCGGCGACATGACCGCCTCACGCAAGGTCCGCGTGCCGGACGTTCCAATTGAAGAAGCATACACCATGAATAAAATCGGCATAAAACCCCCAGAACACCTTGCCAACTGTCTATATTTAGAGTGGTTCAGCGATCATAACGGAAGAGTCGTGATTGAAAGCGCCGACTTCCGGCTTTCAATTACCGAGCCTGCCTGGAAAATGAGCGCACAGGAAGAAAACGAACAACGCCGGGCCAATGCCTCCGGCATTAAACGCTGGTTAGAACAACTTACAAATACCGCCGGCACACCCCCGCCCCGGGAAGAGGATGAAGCGGGAGAGCGACACGTATGGACACCGGATGATGACGCGCCCATGGATGAATTTGCATGGGAGAAATTCCTCAAAGCATCGGACGCCCGCACTGACCGTTACATGGAACTGCTTGAACAATTCAAAGACGTGGATGAAGAAAGCCGAGAACGGCTGATCGCACGCGCAATGGGCTGGACGCGAATTGAAACCTATCTTGAGGCGCATGACAACGACGAAGTTGACGAAGCCCCATCCATTCCAGATTATATTGTTGATGATTTCCAGGAACCGGAACCCAACCCGCTGACTGAAGGTATTGATTGGATCCGTACCGCGGATGGTGATATCCGGCATCCACTCGCGCACCGGGCATTTGAGACAGTTATTGCCATGTCGCACGACTGCAACATAACTGATTTGAAAGATGAGCCGGAGAACAAACCCTTGTCGGATATGATTCTTTCGGCACAGATGCTTGGCGCCAAACTCGCCGGCGCGTTGAACAGCTTGGCCTATGACCATGAGACCGAGGATGGTTTTCTGGTGGCTTATCTTAAGCGCGCGCTTAAATATCTCCACGAAACCATAAGACACTGCGAGATTGTGCAACAGCAGCGGTTTATCGCACCGGCGCGCCTGGACCGTTTCAAACACGACCTGTTTTCCATCCGGGAAGAAATCCTGCGGCTCATGAAACAACACCGCAAAATATGAAATGAATCAAATTGCTTTTCCGGCGCGAAGCCAGCACGAATTACAATTCGTGTCGTAGCGCCCATAATGACAAAAATGTTGCCAGTGTGATTATATGAGGTATCCGCCTGGGTCACTTGTCATCCTGATGCCGATCTTTGTCCTGGCAACTTTATTTTTTTTCGCCTGATTCCGGCGTTTTTTGAAAAGTGATATGGCAGGTATTTGCAACGATATTCAGCCGGTGTAATGCGGCTGACCCTGTGAAATTGGCGATAGAAAACTTCCAGGTTTCTGAAACCGCACGCGGCGGCAATCTCCTTGATTGACAGTTGCGTGCCGGCCAGCATGGTTCGCGCGCGCGCCAGACGCTGTAAAAGGATATACTTGTGCGGCGCGATTGCAAGATGGTTGCGAAAGAGTTTAAATATCTGCGAATTGCTGACCTGGCTGTAGTTGGCCAGAATTGAAATCGAGACGTGTTTCCCGATATTACGACGAATGTAGTCCAGCGATTGGTCGAGTGGTTTTGGATAATTTCGCCGGAGAGACGTCTTCCTCTTGACCATTGCATGACGCAGCAGTGTGCTGTAAATGTAAAGCGCCAACACATCCACATCCAGCGTCTGCGCATGGAAGAGACTGATGCTTTCCGAGGCAAACCGGTCAAGGTCTGTATCGGCGTTAGAGTGCCAGAAACTTACCCGTGGAACCGGCCGGTTAAGATCATTGACCATAAAGTGAAAAACAACGCAACGGTAAGGCGCATCGGGCGTGGTGCGCCAGATTGTCTCCTCGCCGGCCCGATGCCAGAAGATCGTTCCCTTGCCAAAATTCTGTAACCGTCCGTCAACTTCAAAAAAAACATTGCCGGCAGTGATCAATTCCACGAGCTCGGTATTGTCCGGGATCCTGACGGGCGTGACGCGCGCGTGATCAGGAGCCATGTAAAAAGCCACCCGCCTAAGTGCCTGCAATCGCCCGGTCAGATTTTTCATTTATAGTTCCGGTCAATAAATAACACTTTCCGTCAATTGTCATTTTATCGGCTTTCTGCAACGATTGTTCCCGTCAGCGTACATTTTGTTCGGCAAAAGTCAATCCATGAAAGGAGCAGCGAAACATGTCAAAACCATTATCAGTTCAATTGTATTCCCTGCGGGAAGCCGCCCAAAAGGACTTTATTGCTGTTCTCAAGAGGGTCGCTCAAATCGGCTACAAAGGGGTTGAACCCGCCGGGTTCTGGAACCTGCGCCCCAGGGAATTTAAAAAGATCATTGCGGACCTGGGTTTAAAATTGTACTCCTCGCACTCGCCTTGGGCCAATTCGCACAATATCGGCGAAGTGATGGAAATCGCCGATATCCTTGGGCTTGACAAGATCGTCTGTGGTTATGGCCCGGATCAATTCAAGGACCTCGAGGCGATCAAACGCACCGCCGAGACCACCAACACGATGCAGGCAATCCTCGCTAAAAACGGCTTTACCCTCTTCCAGCATAACCATGATTTTGAATTCCAGCGCCTGGATGGCAAACTCAAATACCAGATCTATGCCGAACTTTGCCCAAAGGTCAAATTCCAGATAGACTCTTTCTGGTCCACCAACTTTGGCGCCGAAGATGCCGTCGAAATGCTCAAGATCTTTGCAGACCGAACCATCCTGATCCACATCAAGGACGGTATCCTCAAACAAACCCAGAAAAAACTCAGGGTTACCCAGGGCATCCTGGATCGCAAGGTTGAATTGCGGCCGCTTGGAAGCGGCCAACTGGACATCAAGGCGCTGGTCGCCCATTTGCCCGAACAGGTCGGCAGCATCGTCATTGAGCTTGATTATTGCAACATCGACATGTTTGCTGCCATTGAAATGAGCTACAAGTACATGACGCAAAACGGATTCGGCGCAGGCAATAAATAGACGCTGATTCCCGGGCAACCAAAAGCAAGGAAAATGAAAAAGTCAAAAGCTTGATTTATAAATGCTCGCCATTCGACGCTTCAGATAATGGCATTGCGGTAACGACAAGGAATTTATGCCACAAGCATAAATTCCTTGTCAATTAAAGTTCCGGCCTCTATCATTTAACTCCAATGCATGCACCGATAAACGGCGGCCTGCAAAATTTAAAATGCTACATGGAGAAAAATTCAAAACAACTCCGTCAATGCCGGCCGATAGTGGCCATCATCGGCCGGCCGAACGTGGGAAAATCCTCCATTTTCAACCGGCTGGCGGGCCGCCGCATATCAATTGTGCACGAGGAATCGGGCGTCACCCGCGACCGGATTGTCTGCACGATCCGCTATAAGGACCGTTGCTTTGACCTGGTTGACACCGGTGGACTTGAAAACGCCGAAGCCCATTGGGCTGACAACGCCTTGCCGGACCAATCCGCCGCTCACGCGGCAACCAGCGCGGCGCCGAGGCGAACACCGCACGAGATTGAAGCGGCAGTGCACCGTCAAGTCAACCTGGCCTTGGACGGGGCCGGGGCCGTCATATTTGCGGTTGATGCCAGGACAGGCGTGACGGCGGCGGATGAGAAAGCGGCCGCCTTGCTTCACAAGAGCGGTTTGCCGGTTCTGCTTGCGGCCAATAAAATTGACAGCGTTGAACTTGAATCCCACGCTCATGATTTTGACAAATTCGGCTTTCCGGTTTTCCCGGTATCAGCCCTGAATAACCGCGGGCTTGATGATTTGACCGACAAACTGGACGGTATTCTGCCCCCCGGAACAGACGATGATATTCCCCGCCTGCGCATCGCCATTGTCGGGTGCCCAAACGTGGGCAAATCACTGCTTGTCAACTGCCTCACGCAAAGCGAGCGGGTCATCGTTTCCGGCGAACCGGGGACAACCCGCGACAGCATTGATGTTCCGCTGACAACAAAAGCCGGCAATCAATGGGAGGGATATATTCTGACGGACACCGCCGGTTTGCGCAAAACGAAAAAAATAAAATGCGCCGTTGACAGTTTCAGCCAAATGCGCACCCGGGAGAGCATCAATTCCGCGGACGTCGTGGCGCTCGTCCTTGACGCAACCCGGGGGCCGACGGCCTATGACAAAACCATTGCGGCGCATGTTCTGGAAAATAATAAATGCTGTGTGCTCATCGTCAATAAATGGGATCTGGTTCCGGCCGGCTCCCAGCAATCATGCCGCGCGGCTTTATACCGGGCGATGCCGTTTATGGATTTCGTGCCGGTGGTCTGCGCCTCGGCGGCAACCGGGTTTAACATCCGCCGCATAATTGAAACCGTCAACGATGTGGCCGCGCAGAACAGAAAAAAAATTGCAACCGGCATCCTGAATCGGGGACTGGAAATCGCAACGGCGCGTTTTCAATCTCCATTTGTGCACGGCGGACGCTTGAAAATATTTTACGCAACCCAGACCGCAATCCAGCCGATTACATTCTTGCTTTTCGTAAATGATCCCGTTAAACTTTCGTTAACTTATGAGAAATATCTGAAAGGCGCGCTCCGCAAAGCTTTCGGGTTTGAAGGCGCGCCGATTGTTTTTAAATATAAAAAAAGGAGCCAGAAGTCGGAAACCGGCGGCCAGAATCAGGCCGGAAAATGAAGAAAGATGTTTATTCATCTTTATAACGGTTTCTTATCGCCCTTTTATGCTCTCTTCATGCTGAATTCCACCTGTCTGCCCAAGCCCGATCTCGGCCAAGGGGGTGTCGGGCAAGGGGTTCTGACTACCGGATTCCAGCTTTAAAAAAATATTATTTTTTTACTTGCATATACTACAGATTGTAGTATTTATTGGTTTTACTTAAAACTAGTCAACATATAGTGGTATATTAATGACTTATAAAAACGATATAAGTCGTTATATTCTCTGTGTTTAGGAGGCGGCGATATGATTAAAAATAATGATTCACTCGGGTTAGGCTTTGAAGCGGAAGGGAAAAACATGGTCGCGCAATTACCGGTTAAAAAAAACGGCGGGCGGGACAAAAACAACCGCGATGAAATTAATTTTTTATCAAAGCAAAAAAACGCGGGCGGGCTTCGGATTCCGGCTTTGTTCAGCAAAAACGGAATTCATCCGTTTGATGAGATTGAATGGGAACCGCGCAAGGCCGTAATCAAAAACGACAAGGGCGCGGTTGTTTTTGAAGAAAACGGCGTTGAAGTGCCGAAATCATGGTCAACTCTGGCGACAAATGTTGTCGCCTCAAAATATTTTTACGGCGCCAGGGGAACGGAAATCCACGAGAAATCGGTCCGGCAACTGATTCACCGCGTCGCCCGCACCATCGCCGACTGGGGGCTGAAGGACGGTTATTTCGCCTCCGCCAATGACGCGGAAAATTTTTACCGCGAGCTGGCTTACATTTGCGTCAATCAATACGGAGCATTTAACAGCCCGGTCTGGTTCAACGTGGGCCTGCACCAAGTTTACGGACTTTCTTCAACCAGCAAGACCTGTTATTTCTTTAATCCCGACAGCGGCAAGATAGAGCAGTCGTCTGATTCCTATAAATGTCCGCAGGGTTCGGCCTGCTTTATCCAATCGGTTGCCGACAGCATGGAAGACATCATGCGCCTGACGGCCGCCGAGGCGATGCTGTTTAAGTACGGTTCGGGAACCGGAACCGACCTGAGCACGTTGCGCAGCAGCCGTGAAAAACTATCCGGGGGAGGAACGCCGTCCGGACCATTAAGTTTCATGCGCGTTTTTGACCAGGTGGCGGCCGTTGTCAAATCCGGCGGCAAGACAAGGCGGGCGGCAAAGATGCAGAGCCTGAAGGTTGACCATCCGGATATCATGGAATTCATCAACTGCAAGGTCAACGAGGAGAAAAAAGCGCGGGCCCTGGTCAAGGCCGGTTATGACGGATCGTTCAACGGCGAGGCTTACTCGTCGGTCATGTTCCAAAACTCAAACCTTTCCGTCCGGGTTACGGACGAATTCATGCAGGCCGTGGAAGCCGGCACCGTCTGGCACACAAAGGCGGTGACCACCGGCGACATTGCCGAAGTGCAGGATGCGCGGACCATAATGCGGAATATCGCCGAGGCCGCTCACTTCTGCGGCGACCCGGGCGTTCAATATCATACGACCATCAACCGCTGGCATACCTGCCCGAACAGCGGCAACATCAATGCCAGCAATCCCTGTTCGGAATATATGTTTGTTGACAACAGCGCCTGCAATCTGGCCTCAATCAATCTCATGAAGTTCTCGGATGAATCCGCTTCGCCGGGCGAACGGGGCGAGCGCCAGACTTTTGACACAAAACGTTTCCAGCATACGGTCCGGATCCTGATCATTGCCCAGGACATCCTGGTGGACAGCTGCAGTTATCCGACTTATGAAATAACCGAAAATTCGCACCGTTTCCGGCCGCTTGGGCTTGGTTACGCAAACCTCGGCGCGCTGATCATGCGCCTCGGCAAACCTTATGACAGCGACGAAGGGCGTTCCTTTGCGGCGGCCGTCACGGCGCTCATGACGGGCACGGCTTACATGGCTTCCGCCGAAATGGCGGCCGGCAAGGGAACCTTTGACGCCTACCAGCAGAACCGCGAACCGATGCTGAACGTCATCGGCATGCACCGTGACGCCATGGAACACGTTCAAAGCGACGTTGATAATTCCGCCATCCTCAATGAGGCGCGCAAAGCCTGGGGACATGCCCAGGAACTGGGCCAACGCCATGGTTACCGTAACGCCCAGGTCTCCGTCCTGGCGCCGACCGGCACCATCGGGTTTATGATGGACTGCGACACCACCGGCGTGGAACCTGATATTGCGCTCGTGAAATACAAACAACTGGCCGACGGCGGCATGTTTAAACTTGTCAACCGTTCGCTCACCGCCGCCCTGAATCGGCTCGGATACAACAAAGAGCAGGTTGACGCCATCATCAAGTATATTGACGAGAAGGACACCATTGAGGGCGCGCCGGGATTGCATCCCGAACACCTGCCGATCTTTGACTGCGCTTTTAAGCCGAAAAACGGCACGCGCTTTATTGATTACCATGCCCACCTGAAAATGATGTCCGCCGTCCAGCCGTTTTTATCGGGCGCCATCAGCAAGACCATTAACATGCCGGCGGCGGCGGCCATGCAGGATGTCATGCAGGTTTTCATGGATGGCTGGAAGCTCGGCCTCAAGGCGATCGCCATATATCGCGACGGATCAAAGGGCATTCAGCCCGTTTCAACGGATAAAGCCTCCACTGAGCGCGACGCCGCGCCGGAAGTTGTTTCCGCCAAACCGTTCCGGCGGCGGATGGCCCCGACCCGCCGGTCAATCACCCATAAATTTGAGGTCGCCGGCCATCAGGGATATCTGACGGTCGGGCTGTATGAAGATGGTTCGCCCGGCGAACTTTTCATCACCATGGCCAAGGAAGGCAGCACGGTGGGCGGAATTATGGATGCCTTCGGGACGGCGATTTCCATGTGCCTCCAATACGGCGTGCCGGCATCCACCCTGATGGAAAAATTCACCCACAGCCGGTTTGAACCGAGCGGATTCACGAAGAACCCTGAAATCCCCTACGCCAAGTCGCTGGTTGATTACATCTTCCGCTGGTTGGCAATGACATTTCCCAACGGCAAGGGACAGGCGCTCCAGGAATGGCATCAGCCTGACAAAAACGGCAAACCGCCGGCTGATGCCAATCAGCCCAAAGTTATCGAACAAAAGGCCGCCAATGCCGAAGAAATGCTTTACAAGCAAGGCCAGATGGTCAACCAGGAGGATGCCCCTGTTTGCGACCAGTGCGGCGCAATCACCGTCCGGAACGGTTCATGTTACCGCTGTTTTGTCTGCGGCAGCTCAATGGGATGCTCTTAAGAAAGAAGTCAGAATTCAGAAGTCAGTAGCCAGAAGACAAGCGCTCCCTGGCCGGGCTCGAGCGGGCAGGCAGGCGACATGCATATCTTTGATTTATTCTGACTCTTGGCTACCTGCCCGCAATGCTGTGCATAGCGCTGCAGGCGGGCTGACTTCTGAACACCTATGACATTTTCTAAACAAAATTTACGCAATGCATTCAAATATCTTGCCGTGGCCGCGGCAACCGGATTTGGCTTGGGGTTAAGTCCATTTGCTTCGGGAACAGCGGGGGCTTTGCTGGCCATCCCGCTCATGCTTTGTCTTTCGGCGGTCTGGACCGGGGCAATCGTATGGCAAATATGCTGTTGCGTCGTTCTTGCCGGCATCGCGCTCCCGTTATGCGATATCGCCGAGAAACATTTCAACCGGAAAGACGACCGGCGCATCGTGGCCGATGAATATCTGACATTCCCCATCTGCATGATCGGATTGCCGATTTGCATCCCGGCGCTCGGACTGGCCTTTATCACCAATCGAGTCCTGGACATCCTTAAGCCGCCGCCGGCGAATTGGGCACAAAAACTGCCCGGGGGTCTCGGCATCGTGGCCGACGATGTCATCTCGGCGCTATATGCCCTGGCGCTTAATCATGTCCTTTTCCGGTTGTTAACTTAAAGATGGGTTTAACTGCGGCGGTTGAAAATCAACATGAAATTAACGATTGTCATTCCCGTTTACAACGAAGCCAAGACCATTGCCCAAATGGCCAATATCATTCGTGATATTGAAATTGACATGGAAAAAGAGCTGGTTTTTGTTGACGATTGTTCAACGGATGGATCGCGCGATGTCCTCCATGCGCTCCAAAAGGAACATCCTCAGTGGAAATTTATCCGTCACGAGACCAACCGCGGCAAGGGGGCCGCCCTGCGCAGTGGATTCAAGCTGGCAACCGGCGATATCATATTGATTCAGGATGCCGACCTTGAATATGACCCGCGCGACTATCCGGCCCTTTTGGCGCCGATCCTGGACGGCCATGCCGATGTTGTTTTCGGCTCGCGTTTTATCGGCAACGGTCCGCACCGCGTGCTCTTCTTCTGGCATTCGCTCGGCAACCGTTTTCTGACCACGCTTTCCAACATGATGACCGACTTGAATCTTTCCGACATGGAGGTCGGCTACAAAGTTTTCAAGAAGGAAGTCATTGATTCCATCTCGCTCCGGGAGGACCGGTTCGGTTTTGAAGTGGAAATCACGGCGAAAATCGCGCGCAAGGGATGGAAAATATACGAGGTGCCGGTTTCCTATTACGGCCGTGATTACACGGAAGGCAAAAAAATCACCTGGAAGGACGGCTTGCGCGCCCTGTGGTGCATTCTCAAATACCGCTGCTCAACGTAAAGATTTGACGCAACCGGCCGGAAAACTATGCAAGTTTCGGATCGGTTTTACATTCCACCTTGACATTCTTTTTCACAAACCTTGATTCGCGCTGGAGCTTGAAGAGCAATTGGTCGTACTTTTTGCGGTCAATGGGCAGTTTGATCCAACGGTCTTCATGCGAGGAAAGCGTGATGGCATTGGCCAGCTCCAGCGACCCCAAGCCGCTGGCGCCGGGCGTGGCCAGCGGCTCGCCATCCAGGACATGGTTCACCATGTTGCGCAATACGGCCTCATGGCCCCCGAACTTCAGCGCTTTCAGTTTCGGCAGTTCAGCCGGGCCGAGCCCGTTGACTTGCGGCTTGTCCCAGATGTCCTTGGTTTCCTTGAGGTGTTTGCTTAGCGGCGGGGAAAAAGCATAAAATTCCAGTTTGTTGTCGCGGATCGTCAACCGTCCCTTGTCGCCGGATAATTCAATCAATGAGTTGGATTCCGGCTCGTTGGTTGAACAGCACAAATAACCCCTGGCGCCGTTCTTGTATTTCAAAAGCGCCTCGGCATGGTCTTCCACTTCAATCCGGTGCATCCTGGTTTCAGTTTTGCCGAGGACTTCACTGGGCACGCCCGCCAACTGCACGAACATGTCAATCATATGCGGGGCCTGGTTGATCAACACGCCGCCGCCTTCACCCTTCCAGGTTGCGCGCCAAACCCCCGAATCATAATAACGCTGGGAGCGGTATTTCATTTCCAGCATTGTCGTGCGGTAAATCCTGCCGAGCATGCCGCTCTTGACAATTTCCAGCGCCTGCCGCCAGAGCAGATCCAGCCGCAATTGAAACATAACGGCAAAAACCACGCCGTTGGCACGGGCGGCCTGTATCATTTTATCCGCGGTTGCGACCCGCTCGGTAAGAGGTTTTTCCGTCACCACATGAATCCCGGCCCGCATGCAGTCAATGGCCGGCTGGGCATGAAAAGGATGCGGAGTGACAATCGCCACGACGTCGCAACAACGCGCCCTGATCAAGGCCCGGTGATCGGTAAAAAAAGGAACATTGAACGTCTTCCCCGTGTTTTCCGCCGCGCCGGCAAACGCGTCGCAGACGGCGGTCAAGGCAACACGCGGCATCTTGCCAAGAACTTTACAATACTTCTGCCCCATGCCGCCGAGGCCGATTACGCCAAAACGTAAAGTTGTCGTTTTTTTAGTCCTGCTCATTTTCATTTGATACCCTTCAAATATTTTTTCTGCGTAATTTTTATGCCGGCGCGGCATAAAAGTCAAACGTTATTCTTATGCTCCAGTTTATAAACCACAAAAGAAATCAGGGGGACCAGCAGGAAAAAGAATGCCGCCGCCGCAAAGAAAATGGAACGCACCCCCGCCAGCCAGGCCACGGCCCCGCTGACCAGTGGCGAAAACATCCAGCCCACCGCCCGCACCGTGCCCGCCCAGCCAAAAACAAAGCCGCGGTCCTTCTCCGGCGTAATTTTGGAAAGCCAGATTTGAAACACCGGGTCAAGTCCGCCGGCAAAAAACGCTCCGCAAAAACGCGCCCCGAACAAGAACGGAAAATTGCCCGCAATCCCCATGAGCATGCTCATGAACCCGGCGCCGACGGAAGAAAGGCGCGCAATCACCGGCGGCGTAACCCGGTCGGCCAACCGCCCGATAATGGGGCCGGCCAGCAAGCCGGCACAACCGGCCACCGCCGACAGCGAACCGGTCCAGAATGAAGCCCCCCGCAAACTGCCGTGAATCTCCTGGACCAAAAGCGGCAGCCAGGCGCTGTCGAAACTCAGCACAAAACCAATAACGGCAACCAGCAGGAGAATAAATCCCGCCGCCCCGAGATTTCTGGGAATAAACCTCAATCCCGGCAATTTTTCATCTTCGTTTTTTCTTTTCGGCACATATTCTTCTATTCCAAATAAAACGAGCAATGCGGCAACCAGCATAATGCCGCTGGCGGCAAAAAACGCCATCCGATAGCCGAATAAGTCGGCAAACATCCCCCCCACAAAAGCGCCGCACATGTTGCCGGAACTGACGGCGGCGCTTAGCGTTCCCAACGCAAATCCGCTGCGTTTTTCCGGAGCATGAACCGAAACCAGGGTTACCGCGGCGGTCATCGTCCCGGTGAGGATGCCTTGCAGCAAACGGAGGGCGACCAGCATGGTCGGGGTCGTGGCAACCCCCATCAAAAAAAGCAGAATCACACCGCCGAAATTCGCCCGCAGAAGCATGAGCCGCCGGCCGTAGCGGTCGCCCAAAGCGCCCCAAATCGGCGAAAAAACGGCGAGGGTCAGCGGCGCGGCGCAATTAAACAGCACAATCCACATTTTCAGCTCATGCGGATCGCGCACGCCCATTTCCTGGAAATAAAACGGCACGAACGGCATGGCAAAGGAAAACCCCAGAATTGAAATAAACTGCGAGGCGGTGATAAAAAAGACGTTGCGCTGCCAGGACATCATGGCTGATATTCCCGGTTCGTCAGGAAACGCTTGAAATAAGGGATAATAATGTTGATCGGTCTCATCGCATCAACCGCCGCCCGGCTGGTCGGCGCCGGTATAGGCCGAATCGCCAAAGGCAAGGATCGGGAAAAAAATCACCGGCAGAAAAATCAAACCGGCCGCGAACCATCCGCCGCGACCGAAGTTTTTGGCGATATCAATCGTCATGACAATCTGGACAACAAGGTTTATCACGGGAATAAAAAAGAAAATGAGCCACCAGCCCGGCTTGCCCGCGATGCGCAGCATCAGCACCACGTTGTAAAACGGGATCAGAACGCCCCACCCCGGCTGGCCCGCCTTGGTAAACACGCGCCACATGGCAGCCAGGATAAAAACCGAGATCAGCAAGGCAAACAGAAATGCCGCACTGCTGTAACCACCGCCGCACTGCGCCGCGATTAACATTAAATTTTTCATAAAACCGCGCCTCCCATCAACAGATTTTTATGTCTCCACAACCTGCATCGTGGTTTTATTTAACCAAAAACCGCCGTTAAAAGCAAAAGAAAAGGCTTGTTGTCCCTAATGGCGATAAAAGCGGTTGAATTGGCGGACGTCATGCTCTATTCTGAGCCCAAGAATGTTGCGGGCAGACTGCCATGGCCGCGGCGGACTTTGCCTGTGAGACATTCGGGCCAGCAAGCTTAAATTGGAAAGGATGAAACCATGAGCAAACCGATCGCCGGCGTGCAGTTATATACGCTGCGGGAACATACAAAGACCATGCCGGAAATCGCAAAGACGTTGAAAAAGGTCGCCGCAACCGGCTATACAACCGTCCAGGTTTCCGGTTTCGGCCCGGCAGACCCGAAGGACATTGCCCGGGCGGCCGAAGACGCCGGCGTGCGGATCGTCTCTACGCATACGAATTGGAAACGCTTTCTCACGGAACTTGACCTGCTAATCGAGGAACACAAGCTCTGGCAATGCGTTCATCCGGCCATCGGCGGACTGCCGGACGATTATTTTTCCGAGGAGGGTTTGAAACGTTTTCTTGACGAACTCGCGCCGATCGCCGAAAAACTGCAAAAAGCGGGAATGGATTTTTCATATCATAATCATAGTCATGAACTCGCCAAATACGGGGGCAAGACCTGGCTGGCAAGCGTTTATGATAATTCAAAACCTTCCGTCCTGAAAGCGGAGCTTGATATTTACTGGATTGCCGCCGGCGGCGGCGACCCGGCCGACTGGATCAAGCGCTGTTCCGGGAGAATCCCGCTTTTGCACTGCAAGGACATGATCGTGACCAGGGAACACGAACAGAGATTTGCCGAGGTGGGCGAAGGCAACCTGAATTGGAAGGCCATCCTCAAACAAGCTGAAAAAAGCGGCGTTGAATACCTGCTGGTCGAACAGGATGACTGTTATGAAAGGGATCCGTTTGAGTCGCTTGCCATCAGCTATAGAAATCTTTCCGGATGGGGATATAAATAATTTTACGCTTTCATCAGCGTAAAATTAAGGTATAAGATGACGGGTACATAAACACGCTGTTTTGTAGAAAGGCAGAGGTATGTATTTTACCGGGTTCGCGGATGAAGCATCCCCTTCGGTTGATGACCAGATCAGGGTGACCAAGGAGCTGGGCTGGCAGAATATTGAATCCCGCAAAGTTCAGGTGGCGGGGTTTCCGGAAGGAATGATCCATGATATTCCTGATGAAGCATTTGAACGCGTTGCAGAAAAACTGGAAGCCTCCGGCGTGCGTATAAATTGTTTCGGTTCCGCCATTGCCAACTGGGGCAAAAAAATTGAAGACCCCATGGATTCTTCCCTGGCGGAAGTCCGCCGCAGTATCCCGCGCATGCAAAGGCTGGGGGTAAAACTGGTGCGGATCATGAGCTTCGCCGTGCGCGACGGGGAAGACCAGATGGAACAGGAGCGTTTCCGGCGCGTCAAAATCATTAACCGGATGTTTACCGATGCCGGCCTGACCGCTGTTCATGAAAACTGCATGAATTACGGCGGCATGGGCTGGCCCTTCACCCTGAAACTGCTGGAAAACGTGCCCGGCTTGAAACTGGTTTTTGACACCGGCAATCCCGTGTTCAGTGATGACCATTCAAAACCCAAACCTTATCCGAAGCAATCCGCGTGGGAATTTTACGCGCAGGTCAGGGAACATGTCGCCTATGTGCATATCAAAGACGGGATTTGGGACGCAAAAAACAACAAGGCAATTTATACTTATCCCGGCGAAGGCCGGGGCGATGTGCGCCGGATTATCAAGGACCTGATACGTCGCGGTTATGATGGCGGAATTTCCATCGAACCGCACCTGGGCCGGGTATTCCATGATGACTCATCCGGCCAAAGCCTGAACGCGGAACAAATTTATATTGAATACGGCCGGCGGATGATGGCCATGGTGGAAAGCATCCGCGTTGAACTGAAGTAGATAAGTCATTAAAGAGAATGATAACCACTCACCACGGATTACACGAATGGCACGGATGAGAAGGATAGTTGTCATTCCCGCGGAAGCGGGAATCCAGAAAATTCAAAACTGGATTCCCATTTTCATGGGAATGACAGAATAGAAAATCTTTGTAAAAATCATAGATTTGCAACAGAGAATGACAACATTCATTGGAAAGATCGGAGAAAATGCGCTCGACAAGGCCAAAGCCACGGCCCATTTTTTTGCGCTCTTCTGGAGCGTTATCCTGCTGGCATCCAAAACATCTTCCTGGCCGCGCACCACCCGCAACGTCTTTATGCGGCAGATTCTGTTCACCGGCGTTGAGGCGATGAAATTTGTTTCCCTGGTGGCCGTCATCACCGGCCTTTCCGTCGTCATTCAGGCCCAGATTTGGCTCGGCAAAACGGGGCAATCGCAAATGTTGGGAACGATCCTGGTCACGGTCATCGTCAGGGAGCTGGCGCCCCTGCTGGTCAATTTTATCATTATCGGCCGGAGCGGCACGGCCATCGCCGTGGAACTGGCCAACATGAAAGTGCTCGGAGAAATTCACCTCCTGGAATGCCAAGGTATAGACCCCCTGCTCTATCTCATTATACCGCGCGCGTTGGCCATGTCGGTTTGCGTCTTTTGCCTGACAATCTGGTTTATCGTGGTGTCATTCGGCGGCGGCTATCTTTACGGCATCTTGGCCGGGGTCGGCGCCGGCGCGCCAAATTTGTTCATCACGAACATCCTGCGGGCGGTTCATCTTCCCGACGTTATCAGCCTGTTGGCAAAAACATTCCTGCCCGGCCTGTTCACGGCCATTATCTGCGCGTCTGAAGGAATCAGCGTCGGCGAGGCGATTACGGAAGTGCCGCAGGCCGCAACACGCGCGGTTGTCAGTTCAATTGCGGCCTTGTTTATTTTATCGGTCATTGTTTCAATTCTAAGTTATGCATAATTTATGACGGAATCAACAAACATTCTTGAATTTTCAAATGTCGCTTTGCCGGGCGCCGCGCGGGAACAGGCTGAAATGCGCGGACTGACATTCAAACTCCCGCGCGGATATCTTTTGCTTGTCAAAGTTGAATCCGGGAACGAATACCTCCCCATTGCCGACGCGGCCGAAGGACTCATCGCCCCGAAGCACGGGTTTATCCGCTGGCAGGGGCAAGAATGGAATTCATCGGAACCGTTGGCCGAGTTGAGCGCCCGCGCGCGGATCGGGCGGGTGTTTGAGAAAAACAGCTGGCTCAGCAATCTCAATGTGAACGAAAACGTAACCTTATGCCAGCGACATCACACCGAAAGGCCGGAGCACGATATCAATGCCGAGGCGGATTCGCTCGCCAAATATTTCGGCCTGCCGGAAGTGCCGCGGCGGCGGCCGGCATTTGTGTCCAAACGCGAACTTAGGATGGCGGAATGGGTCCGGGCGCTGATTGGCAAACCTTCGTTATTGCTCCTTGAGCGGCCCGAGGCGGGCGTACCGGACGATAATCTGCCGAAATTAATTGACGCTGTTCAGACCGCATTAAAGCGCGGTACGGCGGCCATCTGGCAGACCGACCGGGATGCGGTCTGGAACACTTCAATCTGGACAAATGAAATTCGTTATCGCATGCAAGGCGCGGAAATGATATTGGTGGAGGATAAACAAGTATGAATCAGCCTTTTAAATTCAGGTTTGTCAACGAAATCGTGGGCGCATTTGTTTTATGCGCCATTGTTTTATTGATCGCGGGGATTTTTCTGGCCGGGCGCGCCCAGGGTTTTTTTGAGTCCAAATTCAAACTCCATACTGAATTTGCCACGGAAGAGGGATCTTTCGGACTGCAAAAGGGCTCGGACGTCCGCATCCGCGACGCGGTGGCCGGCACGGTTTCTGCAATCACGCCTTCCAGCAGCGGCATTTTGACGGCAACCCTTGTCATCAAGGAATCTTTCCACCCGTTCGTGCGGATTAATTCCAGGGCCATCGTAAAAAAAGCCCTGATTATTACCGGCGACACATACATTGACATAGCTTCCGGTAACATGAACGATCCCGTCATGCAGGACGGCAGCATGATTAAGTGCATCAAGGATACTCAAATTATTGAACAGGCCACGCGTCTGATTGACGACCTGCACACCAATACCATTCCAATATTAAAACAAACAAAAGTTGTGCTGGACGAGATTGCGCCCCTCGCCGCGCAGGCAAAAAACACCCTGCGGGAAGGGGAAAATGTTCTGCACAACAATCTGCCCGCCATGCTCCTTCAGGCGCAGGACACTTTGCGTTCCGCCCAGATAACACTTGAAGCCCTCCAGCGGCACTGGCTTTTGCGGAACTACGTTGAGCCGCCCGACAACACCCAAATAATTTCACCCGCTTCAATCATCCTGCCCGAAAAGCAGGAAGCAGGCACGGGAGGATTAAAATGACCAAGAATTTCGAAACATTGAACGCTCAACGTCCAACTTTTCCGCCAAAAGGCGGATCAGCAAAGGCGGACAACATCGAACTCAAATCCCGCCATTCCTGTTCAACGTTGAGTGTTGAAAGTTTCCTTCTTTGGCAATTTGGCTTACCATTGTTCGCCTTGCTCATCCTCCCTCTTCTCCTCGCCGGCTGCGGGTCGCCGCGCAGCGCTTATGCTCCCCATCCCGACGCCGAAATTGAACGGAATGCCGCCGCCGCAAAAAGCGCTTATTCAGCCGGCGCCATGGACAGCGCCTCCGTTTTCTATCAAAAGGCCTTGAACCGCGCCCGGCTCGCCGACCAGCCGCGCGACATCGCAAGGCTGGCCTACAACCTGGCGGCCTGCCGGGCGCAAACGCAAAAATACACCGAGGCGCTGGAACTGCTGGATGAAGCTGATTTTGAGGCGCACAAAGCCGGAGTTGATTTTCCGGAAGCCGTTCTGCTGCGGGCCGAAATTTTACGCCAGCTTGGCCGAACCGGCGAAGCCCTGGCGACGGCCAGATCCGGAATTGACACTCTTGACAATTTACCACGCGCGGCGCGTGACCAAAAGAACGGCGCGGCCCGCATTCAGCTTCAAGTATTCCTCGCGGAATTGGCCTGCGACCAGAACGACGGCAAACTTGCCTTGCAAGAGCTGGATAAAATTGATCCTGATCTGCTGAAATCTTCCGACTCCGCCGGGCAAGCCAAAGCCGCTCATACGCGCGGCCGGGCTTTGCTGATTGAAAAACAGCCCGCCGCGGCGGCGATCTGCCTTGATAATGCCGCCGGTTATTATCAAAAGACCCAACGCTACGCGGACATGGCAGTTGCGCTTCAAAACGCCGGCAACGCCTATAATGCGGCTAACAAGCGGCCCGAGGCGGTCAACCGTTATTACCGCGCGGCGCGGAGTTTTTTCCTGGGCAACAAAAAAGCAATGGCGCAGGAATCATTCAACAAGGCAAGCGAGCTGGCGAAAGAATCTGATGATCAACAGATGCAGGGTGCGCTCATACGGTTAAAATCTGAAATCAGCCGCGGCGCCGGAAGCAATCCGGTCCCTGAAAAGGCGCAGGCTGAATAATGCGGAATTGCCTTATTTTAATTTTTCCAGAACTATCTGCCGGCCGGCATTGATCAACACCTCCGTGCCGATTGCCCGTTGATCATTTTGTCCGGTGACCAACCTGATCCGCGCGGCCTGCGGGAGCGCATTGGTATCCTTGTCGCCCCCCCACTGATTCGTCCATGATGATCCGTTAAAAAAACTAACCTCCATTTTTTTTATTCCCCGCCATTTTTCCCGGCCGGCTGATAATGAACCGGGTGAAGGAACACGGAATGGACCGCATTCCCTCACGAGCACAAACTTTTCCGTTCCTTCGGCGCCCCGCAGGGAATAACTGACCTGACCGATTGAATAACCGCGCCAATCGTTTGATGATCCGGCTTGCGCGGATGCTTCAGAATGTGCCGGGAAAGCGCTGTAAAAACTCATTTTAAAAGCCTCTTCTGATTTTTCGGAAGATACGGCGGCAAACGGCCGGTTGGTGACGCCGAAAGGCGCTACGGCGCAGGCAAGGTCCCGGACAATACAATCAAGCGCATCGGCACCCGGCATTATCTTGTCCCGCCAGCGGTTTTGCAGCGCAACCGTGTTTAACAGGGAACCGTAGACGGCGAAAACCACGGCCAGCAATAACCCGGCGATGGCCGCCGCAATCAGCAGTTCAATCAGGGTAAAGGAAAGCCGGCTGGCCAGAAGTCGAAGGCCGCGGGGCGAAGGGAAAAGACAAGCGGCCGCAGGTTGAGACATTTGATCTTCGACCTTTCAATGCCGTTTTCTTACTTCAATTTCATCAACACAATAAAAAAATACACTATGCCGACCAGCGCTATAATTCCGAATATCATGACCAGGGCAAGCCATAATCCCCGGCGGCTTTTATAGCGCGCGCCGAAGGGGGAAACGCTGGAAAACGATTTTGGCACTGAAACTGACGGCGAATTTTCAACGACAACCTCGGTTGCCGGCATTATTGACGAGGTAACATCTTCTGCCATTTCACTTTCAAACATCATCTCCGAGGCGCCAACCTGAACAACCTGCTTGTTCTGCAAAGGGGCCTCGGTCAACACCGGCTGTAAATTAAGCGTGGTTCCGTTGGTGGAGTTGAGATCATGCAAAACAAAACGGTTCGCCCGCCGCGATATGTAACAATGCTGGGAAGAAACGGCTTCATCCTGGATAATGATGTCATTGTTGGCCGCGCGCCCGATCGTAGTCCGATCCTTGTTCAGATCAAACTTCTGCCCCTTAACTGTGCCGGACATGCCGATTAAAAAAGCCATTTTCCCGCCTTATGAATTTCTGCCTGATATTTTTGCGTCATCAATACTTTAAAAATTAATTTTTCCCGCCGATGACCATTTATTTGACTTGTTCCCGGCGTTATTGTCAAGCTGTTTCTATTTTTCCAGAAAATGGGGGTGGGCCCGGTAGGACTTGAACCTACGACCAGAGGATTATGAGTCCCCTGCTCTGACCAACTGAGCTACGGGCCCGACCGGCAAGAAAGATACAACAAACCGCCCCGAGAAACAATATCTCTCGCGGTAAATTTCAGAATGATTATACAAGATCCTTTTAGTGAACCCTGTAAATATTCCCCTGGCGTAAAACCGCTTCATACGCACCCATGTCCACGATGCCGTAACGTATACGCTGAATGCCGTCCAGATCAATCGCATTGGTCATCCAATTCTGATTTGTTCCGGCATTAACACAGGGCGAGTTCATGCGCGGATGATAATTGCCACCAGCCAAATCAAGCATGCGGGGATCATTGGTGATATTGCCTATCCCACCTACCGCCGGAAACACACAGCAATAACTTAACCCCGTGTTTCCAGCCGTGTTGGTAAAATTAGCCGCGTTTGGCGCCGTGTTGAAATAAATGATGTTATTTGTCCCGCTGCTCCCGGAACCGTTAATATAAACCCCGCCGCCGGCAACTGCGGCGTAATTGCTCACGATCGTGCAGTTTTCCACCACGCCGGTGGTCATCCATATTCCGCCGCCGATATTCGTTACGGAACCATTGCGCGCAATCAGGCAGTTTCTTATTATCGCATTCGTGGTGGTATATCTTCCTATAAAAATTCCGCCGCCGGCATTCGTGGCAATATTTCCGATAAAGGAACAATTCCTGATTGTTATCCCCATTTCACTGTAGATTCCCCCGCCAAGCGCCTCTACTCCTCCAGCCACGACATTGCTTGTAAACACACAATTTACAATAAGGCTATTTGTATTGTGGAGGTCAAGGAAAAGCGCCCCGCCATATATTTTTGCGCTGTTCTTTATAAACACACAGTTTGAAACAATACTATTACCGTCGCGTATGTCGCATGCCCCGCCATAATTGCCATTGGCGTTATTACCTTCAAATTGACATCCCGCAATCGTTACGAAAGTTCCAGCACCACTTCCCGCATATATGGCTCCTGATAATGTTGTTGCATTATTATTCTTGAAAATGCAATTGGTGATAGATACGGGGAAACTGCCCACTGTTCCACCTCTTACTGTATTATTAACAAAGAGACAGTTCCTTACTGTGCCGATTGATACCAATCCATAGATTTTGGTGTTATTGCAATTCGTCACCGTGAAACCGTCAAACACAGAAGCACTCCCCAAGTCTGCGCATATATTGGTGTTATTTTGCCCATTTATAATCGTCACATCGCGTCCGCTGACGCTTTGGAGCGTAATCCCCATGCCCGTTGCAAGGTAGATGCGCTGCGTGGGATAATAAACGCCGTTCGTTACCAGCACCATCTCGCCGCCCACCGCCGCAGAGACCGCCCATGTAATATCTGTAGCCGCGTCCGGCCAGTTTGTGTAGGGGTAATTGTTCGTGCCTGACAGCGAAACATAATGGGTGGCGGCCGGGCAGTTTGCCGCAAACAATAACCCGATCATAATGATTATCAATCGTTTCATTGATATCTACCGACCAAAACCCGAAATACAAATTTAATCCGATTTGTGTGAAAGATTATAGGATTTAATAATCTATAGCCAATCTAAAAATACGCCGTCATGACAAAATATATCCTTGATTACGATGGCGCTGACTTTTATATTCCTACTTTGGACTGCTTTTTTGAATACAGCCGGGACAATAAACAAAAGGAAAAGAAAGATGAAGACACGCGCTAAAGACAAACTGGCCGTTGCGGGCGGGAAACCGGTGCGGACGAAACCTTTTCCGGTGAAATGGCCGGTAACCGGCAAGGAGGAACGGCAGAATCTCCTGAATGTCTTTGACAGCGGCAAATGGTGGTATGGCGAAAAAGTGGCGGAGTTTGAAAAGAAATACGCGGCGTTCCATAACGCCAAATACGGAGTTTCCTGCTCAAACGGCACCGTGGCGATAGAAATCGCCCTTTTGGCCTGCGGAATCGGCGCGGGCGACGAGGTGATCGTGCCGCCCTATACTTTCATGGCCACGGCCAGCGCCGTGTTGAAGGTGAACGCCATCCCCGTGTTCGCGGATATTGACTTGAATACCGGCAACCTGGACCCGAAGGCGGCGGAAAAAGCCATCACTTCCAAAACCAAGGCAATTATGCCCGTCCACATTGCCGGATTACCGGCGGACATGGATGCCTTCAAAGCCCTGGCCCGCAAATATAAACTGCGCCTCATCGAGGATGCCTGCCACAGCTGGGGCAGTCAATGGAAAGGCAAGGGCACCGGCGCCATCGGCGATTGCGGGGTGTTCAGCTTCCAGATGAGCAAGAACATCACCGCCGGGGAAGGCGGCATTTTGCTGACCGATAACGAGGAAATCGCGGATACCGCCCGAAGCTATTCCAATTGCGGACGCGGCAAGGGCAAGGCTTTTTACGAACATTATCTGCTTGGAAGCAACCTGCGCATGACGGAACTGCAGGCGGCCATCCTGCTGGGTCAATTGACCCGGCTTAAAGAGCAAACCCTCAAGCGGCAGAAAAACGCCGCATTGCTGGACAAGGGATTGAAAAATATTCCCGGAATAGCGCTGTTGAAAAATGATCCGCGGGTTACCCGCCGGTCTTATCATTTATATATTTTCCGGTTCGTGACGGAAAAATGGGGCGGCGTCAGCCGGGAGACATTCCTCAAGGCATTGCAAGCCGAAGGCATACCGTCCTACGGCGGTTATCCGATCCCGCTTTATAAAAATCCGTTGTTCCAGAAAAGCGGCAAGGGGCCGCGCTATTGCCCGATATCCTGTCCCTACTACGGCAAAAAAATTGATTATACGCGCGTCAGTTGTCCGAATGCCGAACAAATCTGCCGGGAAGCCTGCTGGATCAAACAGTCGGATTTACTGGCCGAGCAAAGCGATATGCAGGATATAATCGCGGCCGTCGCCAAGGTCTGGGAACACAGACAAGAATTGTGAGTCAAATTACCGGATAGGTCGCAAGGACTTGAGGTTTTGTGTTATGACTGATCTTCTGGCCGGATACGGTGAGAGCATTCTTACCCCGCCAACGGGAGTAGAACTGTGCGGATACGGATTTTACCGCAGGCGCCGCGCGGAAAAGACGCGGGACGATTTAAAAGCCAGGGCCGTTTGTGTTTCCAACGGCGGCACAACGCTTATCCTGATCGCCTGCGACCTGATCGGGTTTGACGTGGAAACGTCGGACGCCATCCGCAAGGCGATTGCCGGTGAGCATCATCTTCCGGCCGCCAATGTTCTCCTGGCCTGCACACATACGCATTCCGGGCCCGCCACCGAATTCCTGCGCGGCTGCGGGGAAATTTCACCGGAATACGTCCGGCAGATTCCAAAATTAATCACGGAGGCGGCGCGCCGCGCGGCGCTTGATCGCGCGCCATGCGCAATGAGGATAGGATCGGAACAGGCCGAGCCCATCGGATATAACCGCCGTTTAAGATCATTTCATCCCATTGACCCGACGGTTGCCGCAATAGTGTTTGAGAGAAAACATTCCCCGATTTATCTCTCCGCTTATTCCTGCCATGCGGTGACCCTGGGCGCCAATACGGAATCATCGGCCGACTGGCCGGGCGCCGCGGCCAAAGCCATGGAGCAGGATGGTTATCGCTGTGTCTGTTTCCAGGGCTTTTGCGGAGATATTGACCCGGTCTGCCACTTGAACAAGTGGGGCGCGGGCACGGCGGAGGATCTGACCTTGTACGGCCTGATTTTAAAACGTCATTTATTGAACATTGCCCGCCATGGTCAGCATGAAACTTCGCCCGCCTTGGCGGCGGTTGAGAAAAGAATGTCCCTTCCGTTGGAAGTGCCGGCGGACAGAAAAGCCATTGAAAAAGAATATGAGGAGATGCTTGCCAGGGAAAACAATGAAGCATTTAAAAAATTTGCCGATGAATGGCGGCAGGCGGCCGGCAGGGAATTTGACCGCTTTCATCAGCACCCATGCCGGGACAACATCCCCTTGCAGGCCATGCGGCTGGGCGGGATGAACCTGATTGCATTGCCGGCCGAGGTTTTCTGCGAATACGGGCTTAAGCTGCGGCCGCAAATTTCCTCCCTCCTGACGATCGGCTATGCCAACGGAAACACCGGCTATTGGCCGGTCAAAACCGCCTATGCCAATCCTGATTATGCCGCCCATGTGGCGCCGAAAATATACGACGTTTTTCCATTCTCCTCCTCACTGGAAGACACAATCCTGAATGCTTGCGGAAAAATACTGGCCGAGGTCCAAGCCGGCAAACCGGTATAAATCCGGTGCGGATAAAAAACACAATGGGGCCATCACCGGCAGGCTTGTGTTTTCATTTTTTAAGGGTATTATTCGTTGACAACGACCGATTATTACCATAATTTTGACTGCATAATTTACGGGGACGGAGTTTCTTTACAAATAATCAAACGCTAACAAATACGGGTAATTACACATGAAAATTGTCATTTTAGCCGGCGGACTGGGAACAAGGTTGGCGGAAGAAACGGAAATCAAGCCGAAGCCGATGGTTGAAATCGGCGGACTGCCGATTTTATGGCATATTATGAAAATTTATTCGCAATTTAACTTTAATGAATTTTTCATCGCCCTCGGCTACAAGGGCGATGTAATCAAGCATTTTTTCCTGGATTACTGCAATCTCGGCGCGAACATGACCATTCATCTGGATCGGGGTCACATTGAACGGCATGCCCACAAAATGGAAAACTGGAAAGTGCACCTGATTGACACTTCCCCCGAAACAATGACCGGCGGCAGACTAAAAAGACTGGAGCCCTGGCTGAAGAATGAACCATTCATGCTCACCTATGGCGACGGTCTCGGCAATATTGATATAAAAGCCCTGCTTAAATTTCATCGTGCCCATGGCAAGATCGCCACCATCACCGCCGTCCGGCCCCCATCCCGCTTCGGCGGCCTCGTTTTCGACGGCCACCTTGTCTCGGAATTCAGCGAAAAGCCGCAGGTTGGCGAAGGCTGGATCAACGGCGGCTTTATGGTATTTGAGCCGGCAATTTTCAAATACCTGAAAAATGACCGCAGCATTCTTGAAATTGACGCGCTTGAAAAGCTGGCCGCCGCCGGAGAGTTGGCCGCCTTTAAACATGACGGCTTCTGGCAATGCATGGATACCCTGCGTGACAAGCGTTTCCTGGAAAAAATGTGGAACGAAAAAAAAGCTCCCTGGAAAACATGGCGATAAACAAAAAACAGAAGTCAGAATTCAGAAGTCAGTAGTCAGAATAAGAGTAATAAGATTTAATTTCATTCTGAATCCTGTATTCTGACTTCTGACTACCTTGGCATTTATGATTTCTTTTCAATCAAACTTTCGAAATAAAACCGTTTTTATTACGGGACATACCGGATTCAAGGGCTCCTGGCTGACGCTTTGGCTGAATTCCCTGGGGGCGAAGGTTTGGGGCTATTCCCTTCCCGCCCCAAAATCGCCAAATAATTTCCGGCTGTCCAAAATCGAGGGTTGTCTCGCAAAGCATATTGAAGCCGATATCCGCAATTACCGGCGGCTGAAACAATGCCTGAATAATGCGGCGCCGGACTTTATCTTTCATCTTGCGGCGCAACCGCTTGTGCGGGAAAGTTACCGCGCCCCGCGGGAAACTTTTGAAACCAATATCGGCGGCACGGTCAATCTCCTGGAAGCGATCCGGGAATTAAAACGCCCCGGCGTTGTAATCGTTGTCACCAGCGACAAGTGCTACGAAAACACCGGCAAAACCCATGGCTACCGCGAGGATGATCCCATGGGCGGACATGATCCTTACAGCGCCAGCAAGGGCGCGGTTGAAATCGTCACCGCCTCTTTCCGGCGCTCTTTTTTTCATCCTGAAAGCATTTCCGAGCACGGCGTTAAACTGGCGTCGGCCCGCTCGGGCAACGTCATCGGCGGCGGTGATTGGGCGCCGGACCGGATCATCCCCGATTGCGTCTCGGCGCTGATCAGGCACAAGCCGATTAATGTCCGTAATCCAACGGCCGTCCGGCCATGGCAACACGTGCTTGAACCGCTAAGCGGTTACCTGGCATTGGCCGCCAGGCTGGACAGCGCGGGAAAGAAAGAAGAAAAAAAATATTGCGCGGCCTGGAATTTCGGCCCTTCCGGCAAATCCATGCACCCGGTCAAAGACCTGGTGGAAGAAACAATCAAACATTGGGGCAAAGGATCATGGCGGGACATGTCCGACAAAAATGCGCCCCATGAGGCGGCCTATCTCACTTTATCCAGCGGAAAGGCGCGCCGCCGGCTTGGCTGGCAGAATGTCTGGAACTTCAGCCAAACGGTTGAAAAGACAGTCGTGTGGTATAAAGCGTGGCATGGTGGAAAAACAAACTTGAAAAATTTATGCCTGGCCCAGATTGAGGAACATGAATCATCAAATTGACAAGCTCCGACAGGACGTACTTGACAAAGTCAAGCTGTATTACAAGGCCAAGTCCGCGGCCGCTGCGGCCTGGTCCCCGGCCAAGCCGATTCACTACGCCGGACGGGTCTATGACGAGCATGAAATGATCAATCTTGTTGATTCCAGCCTTGATTTTTTTCTCACGGCCGGACGATACGCGGAACAATTTGAAACTGATTTTGCCAATTATCTCGGACTTAAGCACGCGGCCCTGGTCAATTCCGGATCATCGGCCAACCTGCTGGCGCTGACGGCGCTGACTTCCCCAAAACTTGGAAACCGCCGGCTCAAACCCGGCGATGAGGTCCTCACGGTTGCCTGCGGCTTTCCCACCACGCTTTCGCCAATCATTCAAAACCGGCTCAAGCCCGTCTTCGTGGACGTCAATCCCGGCGATTATAACGCCATTCCCGGGCAGCTTGAAAAAGCTGTGGGCAAAAAAACCCGCGCCATTATGATGGCCCACACGCTCGGCGTCCCTTTCCCGCTGGATACGGTCATGAAACTTGTAAAAAAACACAATCTGTGGCTGGTGGAAGACAACTGCGACGCGCTCGGCTCGCGTTACCGCGGAAAATTGACCGGCACTTACGGCCATCTGGCAACTTTTTCGTTTTATCCGGCGCATCACATCACCCTTGGCGAAGGAGGATGCGTGGCGACCAATGATGAACAACTGGCCCAGATTGTCTGCTCGTTCCGCGATTGGGGCCGCGACTGTTACTGCCCGGGCGGTAAAAACAACACCTGCGGAAAACGTTTTTCCCAGCAATTTGGCGCCTTGCCCTTCGGCTATGACCATAAGTACGTCTACAGCCACATCGGCTACAATCTCAAGCTGACCGACATGCAGGCGGCCATCGGCTGTGCCCAGTTAAAAAAGCTGGACAAATTCATCGCCCGGCGAAAAGCCAACTTTAAACTCCTCTACCGACTGCTGGCGCCTTTCAGGAACAGGCTTATTCTGCCCAAGCCGACGCCGCATTCGGACCCGTCCTGGTTCGCCTTTGTGATCAGCGTGCGGGCGGGACAGAATTTCAGTCGCAATGACCTGACCAAATATCTTGAGGCAAACCGGATTGAGACGCGCAATCTTTTCAGCGGCAACCTGCTCAGGCATCCGGCGTTCCAGAAGATCAAGCGCCGGGTGGTCGGAAACCTAGAAAACACCGATTTTGTCACCAACAACACTTTCTTTATCGGCGTTTATCCCGGGCTTTCCTCCGGCGATCTACGCTACATCGCAAGCGTGTTTGCGGATTTTATGAAAAACCATGGCCATCCAGTTTCTTTATTCTGACCTCTGACTCCTGACTACTTCTTGTTTATGAACCGCATTACCCAAAATGACATTGACCACGTTCTGTGCCACACCAACGGGCTTTGGGAGCAACTGCGCGATGGCAGGGTATTTCTTACCGGCGGCACGGGCTTTTTCGGCAAATGGCTTTTGGAAACATTCCTGGCGGCAAACCGGAAATTAGCCCTGAATGCCTCCATTACCGTTCTTTCCAGAAATCCATCGCTCTTCGCTGAAAATGCGCCATACCTGGCCCGTGACCCGGCCATGAATCTGATCGAAGGCGATGTGCGCGCTTTTACCATGCCGGAAGGCAATTTTACCCATGTAATCCATGGCGCGGTTGACGCCAGCCTTAAACTGATCCAGGAACAGCCGCTGTTGATTTTTGACACGATCATTCACGGCGCCCGGCGCGTGCTGGAATTCTCGGCCGCGCGCGGCGTAAAAAAAATGCTCATTATCAGTTCCGGCGCCGTTTATGGCCGCCAACCGGCGGATATCAGCCGCCTGACCGAGGAATACCGCGGCGCCCCGGATTTTTCAGATCACTATGCCGTCTATGGCGCGGCCCTGCGCGCGGTTGAGACGCTTTGTCCTTCATACTCGGCGAAATCAAGCATGCAGATTAAAATCGCGCGCGGTTTCGCGTTCGTCGGCCCCCACCTGCCGCTTGATATGCACTTCGCCATCGGCAACTTCATTCTCAACGCTTTAAGCCGGAACCCGATTCGCATCGAGAGCGACGGCACGCCGCTCCGTTCCTATCTTTATGCCGCGGACCTCGCCGCCTGGCTCTGGACAATCCTCCTGCGCGGAACGCCCCTGCATGCCTACAACGTCGGCTCGGAAAACGCCCATTCGCTGGCCGAAATCGCCGCGCTGGTGGCGCAGTGCTCCGGAAATTCTCCGGAGGTGATTATTGCGCGCAAATCGGACAATTCAAAACCGCCTGATATTTACGTGCCAAGCACCAAGCGGGCGCAAATCGAACTGGATTTGAAAGAAACGATCACGCTCCGGGAAGCTGTTCAACGCACGATAGATTTTTACCGTCCGTTCTTTAAAAAATAAGAAGAAGAAATGCGCGTAGCCGATTACATCACCAATGCCCTTTACGAGGCCGGGGGGGAAACGGCCTTTATGATCACCGGCGGGATGATCATGCACCTGACCGACGCCGTGCTTCAGCATGGCCGCCAGAAGTTTATCTGCTGCCATCATGAGCAGGCGGCGGTCATGGCCGCCGACGTCTACGGACGGCTCACGGGGAAACTCGGGGTGGCCTATGTTACCGCCGGCCCCGGCGCCCTGAACACACTGACCGGCGTCGTCGGCGCCTACGTTGATTCCGCCCCATGCATCATCGTCGCCGGCCAGTCAAAAGTTTCCCAGGCCACCGTGACCGGCCCGCGCCAGTTCGCCCTGCAGGGCTTCAACACCCTGCCCATTTTCAGCCAAGTGACAAAATACGCCGTCATGCTCAACGATTTATCCCGCGTCAGATACGAAGTTGAAAAATGCATCCACCTGGCCAAAACCGGCCGGGTTGGCCCGGTCTGGATTGAGTGCCCGATTGACATCCAGGCCGCGCCATTTGATCCCGAAAAGGCGGAAGGTTTTAATCCGAACGAAAGTCAAGACGCCTCTAATTTTTCGGCAGAAATTCAGCATGCGGCCGACGCCATTCGCCGCAGCCGGCGACCATGCATCCTGGCCGGGGCGGGTGTCAGGTCCGCCGGAGCAGTCGCCCTGCTCCACCAATTCACAAACGCAACCGGCATTCCCGTCATGACTTCGCGGCTTGGCATGGATCTAATTGACGATTCTTCCCCGTTATTTATCGGCCGGCCGGGAACCTACGGCGACCGGCCCGCGAATTTTGCCGTGCAAAACTGCGACCTTCTGCTCGTCATCGGTTGCCGCCTCGGCATCGGCCTGGTCGGTTACGACTACGCCGGTTTCGCGCGGCAGGCCGTTAAAATCATGGTTGACATTGATGAGCGCGAGTTGACCAAACCCGCGGTTGTGCCGGATATCCCCATCCGCATGGACGCCAAACTATTCCTGGAAAAAATCGAAGGCGCGCTCGCCCCCTATCGGCTTGATAATAAGCCCTGGATTGATAAAATCAGTCGTTGGCGAAAAAAATATCCGGTTGATCTTCCGGAATACGCCGATGAAACCAATGGGATAAATTCATATCACTTTACGCGCCTGCTTTCTGAAAAAATGAAAAAAGACGACGTGCTTGTCGTTGATACCGGTTCCTGCTTCCATGTTCATGCGCAGGCCTTCAAGGTAAAATTCGGCCAGCGGCACGTCATCACCGGCGGACTTTCAACCATGGGCTTCATGCCGGGAATAATCGGCGCGGCCGCCCTGAACCGTGATCGCGACGTTTATTGCATCACCGGCGACGGCTCCCTGCAAATGAACATCCAGGAACTGATTACAATTTCGCACAACCGCCTGCGCGCCAAACTAATTGTCAACAACAACAGCGGCTATCTCCTCATCCGCCTGACGCAAAAGAACTTTCAGGAAAGCCGGTTCATCGGAATTGATAAAAACACGGGGGTCGGTTTTCCGGACTTGGAAAAGCTGGCCAAGGCCTACGGCATCCATTATATCCGCATTTCTTCCCTGGGGGAATGCGACACAAAGCTCAACGAGCTGTTTGCCTGTCCCGGGCCGGTGATTTGCGACGTCATTACGCCGCCGGACCAGCCGCTCATCCCGCGCGTCGCTTCAAAAAAAATGCCGGACGGCAGCATGGTTTCCATGCCCTATGACGACATGTATCCTTTTCTGCCGCGGGAAGAATATGAAAGAGAGAAGTCAGCGGTCAGCAGCCAGAAGTCAGAATAAAATCTTTCTGATTCTGACTACTATCTCCTGACTACTGACTTCTATTAATTATCATGCAAAAAACAAAAGTAGCCATTCTCGGCAGCGGCAACATCGGAACCGATCTGCTCATAAAAATATTGCGTTCCCCCCGCCTGGAATGCAGTCTCTTTATCGGACGCAACCTTGCCTCCCCCGGCATGATGAAGGCCAACAGCCTGGGGGTAAAAATTTCCGACCAGAGCATTAACGCCATTGTGCGCGCGCCGGATTCGTGCGAAATCGTGTTTGACTGCACTTCCGCCCTTGACGCCGGCCGGCACTGGGAAATATTGAAAAAAATGGGGAAAACCGTGATTGACCTGACCCCGGCCAAGCTGGGCAAGCTCTGCGTGCCGGCCGTCAACCTCGGCGAATGCCTGGACGGCCAGAACATCAACATGATAACCTGCGGCGGCCAGGCCACCATCCCCATCGCCAGCCAGATCGGCAAAATCCATCCTGATGTCGAATATATAGAGATTGTTTCCAGCATCGCCTCGCGCAGCGCCGGGCCGGCCACGCGCCTTAACATTGATGAATATGTGGAAACCACGGAAAAGGCCCTCCAGGCTTTCGCCGGATGCCGGAAAGCCAAGGCCATTATTATTTTAAACCCGGCCGAACCCTGCATTGACATGCAGACCACCATTTTCGCCCGGATCAGGAATCCGGATGTGCCGAAACTTCGCGCGGCCGTAAAAGAAATGGCGGACAAAGTCCGGCAATATGTGCCTGGCTACCAACTCCTCCTGCCGCCCACGCAGGACACCGACCGGCTGGTTACGATGATCAAGGTTCAGGGCCTGGGCGATTACCTGCCAAAATTCGCCGGCAATCTTGACATCATCAATTGCGCGGCAATTGCCGCCGCCGAGGAATTCTCCAAGAAACGCTTTTCATCCGGACGATAATCATTATAATTGCGGCCCAGCATATTTGAGATTCCGTCATGTTCGAAACGCAGCATACAAAAAATGAAGACGGCAGTATCCATGTGCTCCTGAAGGGAGCATTGGATGCCATGGCCGCCGAGCGTCTTGAAATCGAGCTGGAAACGCTGATGGAAACGGGCGCGCCGTTTTTGGTGATCGACATGGAGAATCTGCACTATCTGGCAAGCGCCGGTCTGCGCGTCCTCCTGAGCGGCGCAAAGAAAGGAAAAAAGAAGGGGATGGCGATTGTAGTCTGCAGTCTCCAGCCGCTGGTGTTCTCGGTTTTTGACGCCGCCGGCTTTACGCGCATATTCCAAGTTTTCAAGTCACGCGAAGACGCGCATAAATCCCGGAAGAAAGGCAAGCCGGCTTGAACCACCAGGCGGCAACCACCGCGAAATCCAATAACGAAACCGCCACCCTGGCTAGCGTCTGGGCCGGTCTCCTGGACGTGAGCATATGCCTGGCCGCCGTCCTGGCCTCGCATTCGGTGATCCTGCTGGCCGACTTCCTGAAAACTTTTCTGGAATGGATTGCCGTCCTTACGGCCTGGGCGGCATTGTGGCGGATCAAACACGGCGGCAACCATAAATTTGATTACGGCATCGGCAAACTGGAAAACATTACCGGCATGGTTGTCGGCAACCTGATGATCGTTTGCCTGTTGATCATCGGATTTAACGCCATTCGCAACATTCTGCATCCCGCGCACGTGGCCGGTATCGGCGTCTGGATCGGCCTGGCCGATCAGGTGTTGTTTGCCGGCATCAATGTGAAACTGGGATTGCGCAGCCGGCGCATGGCGCAATCCACCGGCTCGCCGATCATGGGCGCCCAGGCGCGCCTTATGTTGACCCGTGCCGCGGCAAATGTTTTCATCATGGTGGCGCTGGGTTTGAGCGTAGCCTTAAAGCAGTATCACTGGGCCGCCTATATTGATCCGCTGGCGTCCCTGATCATCGCCGCATCAATCCTGATGGCGGCCATGGGAATATTGTCCAGTTCTTTCTACGACCTCCTGGACCGCACGCTGGAAGAGGAGAGCCAGATCGTCATCTTGCGTGAACTGGCCGAGCGTTTCCATGAATATGAAGCGCTGCACGGCATTCGCTCGCGCCGGTCAGGCAGCAAAGTTTTCATTGAAATTTTCCTGGAATTTGCGGCCGAAAAAACCATGGGGGAAATTCAAAAGGTGGCCGCCGGGCTTCGCCGGAATATTGAAGCCCGGATCCTTAATTGTTCCGTGACCATCGCCCTGGCCGATCGTCCGCTCGAGAAACAATCCCGCGCTCCGCGGCATAATTATGCTTGAAACCGGCCTGTTTGAAAACATAATCTGAAATTAAATGAAAAAGATATTGATCAATGACCCCACCCTGCGGGACGGAAACCATGCCGTCAAGCACCAGTTGACCGCCCAACAGATTGCCGCCTACGCCGCTGCCGCCGATGCCGCCGGCGTGCCGATCGTTGAAGTCGGGCACGGAAACGGGCTGGGCGCCTCATCGCTCCAGGTTGGACTCAGTTTGACGGACGACGCCACCATGCTCAAAACGGCGCGGAAAAATCTCAAGCGCTCCAAGCTCGGCATATTCATCATCCCCGGATTCGCCACCATCAACAAGGACCTTCGGCCCGCGCTGGACCTTGGCGCGGACGTGGTGCGGGTGGCCTGCCATTGCACGGAGGCCGACACCACCCAGCGCCACATCAGCTTCGCCCGCGGGCAGGGCAAGGAAGTCTACGGCGTCCTGATGATGAGCCACATGGCCTCAAAGGAAACACTTCTGGATGAAAGCCGTAAAATGGAATCCTACGGCGCGGAAGGCGTCATTCTCATGGATTCGGCCGGCGCCGCCCTCCCCGCCGATGTTGCCGAAAAAGTCGGCGCCCTTGTTGAAAAACTCGGCATCCCGGTCGGATTTCACGCGCACAACAACCTCGGGATGGCCATTATCAACAGCGTAACGGCGGCCCAGGCCGGCGCCGTGATCCTGGACGGAACCGCGCGCGGATTCGGCGCGGGCGCCGGGAACACCCAACTGGAAGTGCTGGTGGCGGTGCTTAAAAAAATGGGCTATGATACCGGCATTGATTTCTATAAGATGCTGGATGCCGCCGACCTGGCTGAAAAATCAATTTTACCAATGATCCCGACCATCAAATCAACCAGCATTGTCAGCGGCTTGGCCGGAGTTTTTTCCGGCTTTGCCAAGCACGTTGAACGCGCCGCCGCGGAATACAAGGTTGACCCGCGCGACATATTTTTCGAGCTCGGCCGCCGCCGGGCCGTGGCCGGCCAGGAGGACATGATCATTGAAATCGCCGCAAAATTGGCTGAAAAAGGAAAGAAAAACTGAAATTATGAATAACATCGTGTGCCAGGATTGTGAAAATGCGCTTGCGGGAAAAACTGACCTGCTCAAAGCCCTGCGCAACGAAACCGTGCTCATAACGGGCGGCACCGGATTCTTTGGAACCTGGCTGGCGGAAATGATTTCCCGCCTGAATGATGTCCATAAATTCGGATGCCGTCTTGTTTTGATGGCGCGCCGGCCGAATCTGTTTCATGAAAAAGCGCCGCATCTCGCAAAGCGGCCGGATATCGTCCTGGTCAGCCAGGATACCTGCCGACTCATGGAACTGCCGCCGGAAACATCTTATGTGATCCACGCCGCCGCCAGCCCCGACTCACGGCTTCACGCTTCGGACCCCCTGCAAACCATAGATACCATCGTGAACGGCACAAATTCCGTCCTGGCGGCGGCCACGCGCCTGCCGGCGCTAAAAAAAATCATGCTCGTGAGTTCCGGCCTTGTTTATGGCGCCCAGCCGTGGGAAATGCCGGCTATTCCCGAAAGCTTCATGGGCAGCATTGATTGTTCGGCGGCGATTTCAGCCTACGTGGAGGCAAAACGCGTCTCAGAAACGATCGCGGCCGCCTACCGGAGCCAGCATCGCCTGCCGATAACGACCGTCCGGCCTTTTGCTTTCATCGGGCCTTACCAACTCATGGACCGGCCCTGGGCGATAAATAATTTTATCCGGGACGGCTTGCGCGGCGGACCGATCCGCATTCTCGGCGACGGAACCTCCGTGCGCAGTTACATGTATCCCGGCGACATGGCCTTTTGGCTTTTGCGCATCCTGGTTGACGGCGTGACCGGCCGCAGTTACAACCTCGGCAGTCCCGCCGGGATTACCCTGAAAGAACTGGCGGAAAAAGTCGCGGCCTGTTTTCCGAAATCAATTGATATTGAATGCCGTTTCCTGACCAACGAGGTCGCCCGGCGCTCGCGGCTTGTGCCGGATATTTCCCTGGCCGGCCAGGAACTGGGGTTATCCATAACGGTGGACCTGATGACCGCCATCCGCCGCACAATTTTATGGAACCAGACCGTCAAGTCGCCGGTGGAAAACGAATTGATTGATGACCGGGTGTAAATTGCCACGCGGCCCTGCCTGGCTGAGAATTCAGGAGAAAGAAGAAATGAAACTAATCAGCATCATAACGCCCTGTTACAATGAAGAAGAAAACGTCGCCGAGCTTTACAACAGAGTAAAACAGGTCATGGCTGACCTGCCCGGTTACGCTTACGAGCATATTTTTATTGACAACGCCTCCACCGACCGCACCGTTGAAATCCTGCGGGCACTGGCGCAATCCGATAAAAACCTGAAGGTAATCATCAACGCCCGCAACTTCGGCCATATCCGCTCGCCCTATTACGCCATTCTGCAGGCCAAGGGCGATGCCGTCATCAGCATTATGGCCGACCTGCAGGATCCGCCCGGGATGATCAAGGATTTCGTTCAGAAATGGGAAAGCGGCTACAAAATCGTGGTCGGCGTTAAAAAAGAAAGCCGGGAATCGAAACTGTTTTACGCCCTCCGCCAGCTCTATTACCGCACGCTGACGCGCCTTTCAAACGTGGAACTGATTGAACAATTCACCGGCTTCGGGCTTTATGACCGGCAGGTGGTTGAAATATTGCGGGATTTCAACGAACCCTATCCTTACTTCCGCGGGTTGATCGCCGAAATCGGACTGAAGCGGGCCGAAATTGAGTATGTTCAACCGCTCCGTCATCGCGGCATTACGAAAAACAATTTTTACACGCTTTTTGATATCGCCATGCTGGGTTTGACAAGTCATTCCAAGGTGCCGCTCCGCCTCGCCGTGATCATCGGCTTCTTCTCGGCCATCGCCAGCCTCATGGTCGCCCTGGTCTACCTGGTCTACAAGCTCCTCTTCTGGAGCAGCTTCACGGTCGGGCTGGCGCCGCTGGTGGTGGGTATTTTCTTCTTTTCATCTGTCCAGCTGATTTTCCTGGGCGTGGTCGGCGAATATGTCGGTTCAATCCACACCTACGTTCAACGCCGCCCGTTGATCATAGAAAAAGAGCGCATAAATTTCCAGACCTGACCGTCTGGGGTGCAAAGAACAACCGCGAATGAATTCCACTGAATCAATCCCCGGCCAAAAAACCGGCATTAAGGCCATGGCTTTTTTCTGGTTTGCCGCCGCTTTTCTCACCATCCTGAGTTCAAAACTCTGGCTCATTGATCTTTACGGATCGGCGTTGCCATGGTGGGATCAATGGGCGGCCGAAGGCTGGGCGCTCTATATACCTTTCTTTGAAAAAACACTCGCCCTGAAGGATTTATTCGCCGCCCATTGTGAACACCGCATTTTTGTCAACCGCATTCTTGCGCTTGGCGCCCTGCTCCTTAACGGGCAATGGGACGCCCGGATCGGCATGGTATTGAACGCGTTCATCACCGCCGGCACCGGTGTTGCCTTGAGCGGCATGGGCTGGACGCTCCTTGGCAAAAAAAATATCGCGGCAATCTGTCTTTTCAACACAATTGTTTTTTCGCTCCCTTTTTCATGGGAATGTTCGCTCCTCGGTTTTGTGGGTAATTATTTGCTGATTGCCTTCGCCCTCTTCGCAATCTGGTTTCTTCTCCGGGCTCCGCCCTTCCGTCTTTTATGGTTCTTCGGGTTATTTTTTGCTCTTATCAGCCTGGTTACGATGGGTTCGGGATTTTTTGCCGCCCTGGCGGTCATCATCATGGTTTTCCTGCGCATTGTCACCCGGCAAGGCCAATCAGACCCGCCGTTGGCGAGAACCGGAACGGGCCGGATTTGGCTCAATCTGGCCGGGATTGTCGTTTTACTGGCGATTGTCGCAATGGGCTTCCTCCTGCGCGTGAGCGTGCCCGGTCATGAAAGTTTCAAACCGTCAAACAACATGGATTTGATGGTTGCCTTCTGTCAAAACATGGCCTGGCCGAACGAGGGTCAAGCCTGGATGGCAAGCATTGTCTGGCTGCCGAGCCTTGTGGTTTTTATCCAATACGCATTCCACCGCAACCAAGATCAAAAAAAATATGAATTTATCCTGGGATTCGGACTATGGATTGCGTTCCAGGCCGCCGCCCTTGCCTTTACGCGTTGTGGCATATTGGCCTCGCGTCATACTGTTTTCTTATCGCTCTCCCTGCCCGTCAACTTTCTGGCCCTGCTCCTCCTGGCGCATGACCGCTTGCTCCCGGTTTTCTTGCGCCGGACACTGCTCATTTTCTTTCTCGTCTGGTTGGGATTCATCGGCCACAGCCTTTGGAAAATATCCGACAAGGCCCACCTCGCCGAGGCGGAAAAAACCAAACAGCACCTCGTCCAGAGCGAAAACAACGTGCGCAATTTCCTGCAAACCGACAACCCCGCCGCGCTTGAAAACAAACCGCTTTATGACATTCCCTACCCCGATCCGCAGGCGCTGGCAACTGTTTTGCGAAACAAGCATATCCGCGCCATCATGCCGGCCGGCGTGAACCATGAAAACAAGCAAGGCCCGTTGTCAATTGTTGTCGCAAAATTAATCCCCAAGGGCGACAAGCTCATATTTATCGGCATCGGCCTGCTGGTAATTCTCGGGTTAATCCGTTTTTATCAATCGCTCGGAACCCTGGAAAAACGCCTGACAAGTCTGCGCCGGAGCGATTTTAAACAATTACTGGCGCCGGCCGGCCTGGCCTTGGCCGCGGCGGTCTCAATTTATGCAATTTATGCGCTTTATTTGTTTTTGTCGCCCAACGGCCTGACGGTTACTTATTTCAAAGGGCAAAACTTTGAGCAAAAACTATGCCGCCGGACCGAAAAGGCCGTCTGCCGCGACTATGGCGAAAACCCTCCCGCCTGGCGCGTTCCCATTCATAATTTTTCGGCGCTTTGGCAGGGAATTTTAAGAGTGCCGGAATCGGGCGACTATGATTTTTTTGCCCAAAGCGATGACGGATTACGCTTGATCATTGACGGCAAAAAAGTCATTGATAATTGGCGCGACCAAAGCTGGAACACGAGCTCAACCGCTATCCGGGTTTATCTTGAAGCCGGCGACCATAAAATAGCCGTGGAACATTACAACGGCGAGGGCGAATCGGCCTTGCGGATTAAATGGAGCGGCGGCCCTGTTCCGCCAAATACCGTCCTGGCCGCCCCCTATCTGCGAAAGAACAATTAATTTTTGCTTGCCTCGGGCAATATAGAAAGTATGGTGTCGTTGTCGTGATTTGAGATATGAAACAAAACAGCTCTATTTCCGTACTGGTTCCGGTCTACCGCTCGGAGACGACCCTGGCGCCATTGATCAAAAGACTGGCAAATACGCTTTCCGCGATGCAGGCGGATTACGAAGTGATCCTGATTAACGACGGCAGTCCCGACCGGAGCTGGGCGGTAATCGGCGAACTTGCCGGGGGATATCCCTTTGTCCGCGGCATTAACCTGACCCGCAATTTCGGCCAGCATAACGCGCTCCTCTGCGGCATCCGCGCGGCCACGCGGGATGTTATCGTAACCCTGGACGCCGACCTGCAACATCCGCCGGAAGAAATCCCGCGCCTCGTGGCCGCATTGGAGGAAGGCTTTGATGTTGTCTATGGCGTCCCCCGGAAGGAACAGCACTCTCTGCTTCGCTCAACCGCCTCGCGTCTTTTCCGGATCATCGTTCAGCGCGCCATGGGCATCCATATTGCCTTTGATATCAGCGCGTTCCGCGCGTTCCGGCGGCAATTGCGCGACGGCATGGATTCGTACCGGGCGCCGGCCGTTTTTATTGACGTGTTGCTGGCTTGGTCAACGACACGGTTTGGCGCCGTGGAAGTCCAACATGCTCCCCGCCCGGACGGGCGCTCAAGCTATTCGTGGTGCCGGTTAATCACTCATTGTATCACGATTTTGACCAGCTTTTCCACAATTCCCCTGCGGCTGGCCAGTTGGATCGGATTTATCCTGACACTTTTCGGTATTGGCGTGCTTGTTTATGTTATTGGACTTTACCTGCTCCTCGGCTACAGCGTGCCCGGTTTTCCGTTCCTGGCGTCAATTATCGCCATTTTTTCCGGCGCACAATTATTTGCCCTGGGCATCATGGGAGAATACCTCGCGCGCATTCATTTCCGGCTCATGGAAAAACCACCTTACATTATTCGGGACACAACCGGACAGGCCCCCTGATCCGCACGTCATTACTGAGAATATGCCATGGCTTCAATCCTGCTGATCAAAACCAGCAAAACAAACCTGCCGGACAAGGGACTTGCGCCCCCGCTCGGCATCCTCTCCCTGATCGCCTACCTGCGCCAGCACCGGCCGAACGACCGGTTCCGCATGCTGGACTTGCGCACCACATCGGATTACGCCCAGGCCCTCGCCGCGGTCACCCGCGACTTCCAGCCCGACATCATCGGGTTCAGTTCGCTGACGATCGAGGTCGATAACCTGCACACTTCCGCCGCGTGGTGCAAGCAAAAATTCCCGTCATGCATCATCATTGCCGGCGGGCCGCATCCATCCTCATTCGGTCCCCAGGTCGTCTCCGACCCAAACATTGATTATGCGCTGGCCGGCGAGGGAGAAATCGCGTTTCTAAAATTCGTCACGGCGATTGAACAGGGAAACCGGGCCCCGGACATCTCCGGCCTGTGTTATCTGGGCCGGAACGGGCAGACTGTTTCTTTCCCGCCCAATCAGGAACTGGTGGATTTGACCACCCTGCCCTTCCCGGCCTGGGACCTGATTGATTTCAACCAGTATGTGGACCAGCGCATGTCCGCCATCAGCCACGGCAAGTATGCGGTGCTCTTCACATCCCGCGGGTGCCCTTACCAATGCACTTATTGCCATAACATCTTTACCAAGCGCTTCCGAGCCATGCCCGCCGGCCGGGTTGTGGACGACCTTGAACGCCTGATCAATACTTACGGCATCCGCGAGTTTGAATTCTTTGATGACAGCTTCAACCTGGATTATGACCGCGCCACCGCAATCTTCGACGAGATCATCCGCCGGAACCTGAACATCCGCATCCTGTTCCCCAACGGGGTGCGCGGCGACCTCCTGGACGAGGCTTTGATCCGAAAGATGCGCCAGGCCGGCACGGTCTACCTGGTGTTCGCGGTTGAATCCGCATCACCCCGCATCCAGAAGGAAATCAAGAAGTACAACAAACTGGACAAGATCAAGGAGAACATCCGATTGGCCGCGCGCGAAGGCATCTTTACCTGGGGCTTTTTCATGATGGGATTCATCAATGAAACCCGCCGGGAACTCTGGCAAACGGCTTGGTTTGCGATAACATCAAAACTGCACGGCGGTTTTTTCTTCGTGGTCGTGCCCCAGGTGGGAACCGAGTTGGCCCGGCAGGCCGGCCTGAACGTGGCCGACTATGCAACCATCAAGGCCACTGATTATTTTGCCACCAAGAACACCCTGGCGCGCGTCAGCCACTATGAGCTTTGGCTGTGGCAATCGCTGACCTGCCTTGTGTTTTATGCCCATCCGGGAAGGATATACCGGATCACACGGGATTTTCCATACTCGTATTCCGTATTTTTTATCAAGGTATTGCGCAGTATCCTGTTCTTGACGCTGACTTTCTTCCGTAATTTCATCTATGCTTTGTTGCCGCACAAAAAGAAGGGAAAGGATTCATGATATCATCCGGCGCGGCATTTAAAATGACCTTTGAACCGTTCCCCCCGCCGGATGGACCGCTCGCCTGCGCGCGCGTCCCCTGGGACAGCGAATTGTTCGGGTTCCCTTTTTATGAACTGCAATGCGCCGGCGCAGAACCGGAACTGTTGTCCCGCCATTTGGGCGGCGGACTAAACTCCCTGCCAAGGGACCGCGCCTGTCTTGTGCTCGCCCGTCTGCCGCCCGATCAAACCCGGATCACCAGCGCCCTGGCGCAGCACGGATTTTATCCGGTGGAAACCATGCTGGATTTTGACCTGATCCTGGCCAAGCTGCATCTCATCCTGAAACACGATCATGAACATTACCGCTTCCGCCGCGCGACGCCCGATGATTTACCGGCTGTCCGCGACATCGCCCGCGGCGCCTTTGCCGCCGACCGCTTTCATATGGACCCGAACATTCCCTCGGACAAGGCGGACCTGCGCTATTCCTACTGGATTGAAAACAGTTTTCGTTCCCAGGACCAGATCTTTGTGCTGGAGGAAGCAAACCCGCCCCGGGTCGCCGGTTTTATCCAATGCCGCGATATCACGCCAAAGATGGTGGATGTCTGCCTCGGAGCAGTGCACCGGGATATTCAAAAAAGCGGCGCCGGCGTGCAGATGTACCAGCAGTTGTTTCTTGACTATCGGGCGCGCGGATACCAGAAGGCCGTCACCCATGTATCAATCAACAACCTGAGCGGCGTCAAGCTGACCTTGCGCTACGGCTTCACCGTCAGCAATGCAACACTCGGCATGCACTGGTTCCGCCCGCCGAAATGACTGCTGGCGAAGTCATGCCTCAGAACGTGTGAAAAAATCGGCAAAGATCGCCGAGACGGGGCTCGGCTCCTACATTTTTCATGAAATTATGGGCTTTTTTGTAGGAGCGCCACACCGTTGGCGCGATGATTCTAATTTTTTCACACGTTCTCAGTCTTCGGTGGAGACGGCCTGCCCCCAGGCCGCTCTGAACGGGACGAGGGCTGCTTGCCCGTCGTAGCCCTTGGGCGAAGTCGGGTCCCGTCTCCAAACATCCACCCGCGAGGGGGGGGGGGGGGGGGGGGGGGTACCTGACGAAACTGATAATAGTTGACACGGATATCCAGGACGGTATAGTGAACAGCATTGTGAAACCGCTTTCATTGAGGTAAACATTGAATTCTTCTCCGATTGAGTACCTGCGCTGTCCGGTCTGCGGCGGAAAGCTCGCAACAGAACCCGGCAAATTGCAATGCGCGCCCTGCCGGCGTTCTTATCCTGTCACGGACGAAATCCCGGCACTGCTTGCGCAAGACCGATCCACGCCAAATGAAAGCGATGCCGCGCTGGATGCGGAGACCGCCCGTTACCCCATGCTCATGATCGCCTTTGCGTTGCTGGCGCAGGTCTGGCTGCCGACGGAAAGAAAACGTCTGATTGGCCGGATTGGAATTCGCCCCGGCGACATGGTGCTGGATCACTGCGCCGGTCCCGGCGGGAATTTCCCGGCGATTGCATCGCTGGTCGGCCCATCCGGCAGGCTGGTGGCCATGGACTTGTCGCGGGCCATGGTCCAAGAAGCGCAACGGTTCGCCCGCGCAAACCACATCGCGGCCGACATCCAACAGGCCGATGCCCTCAAACTACCCTACGCCGACAACTGTTTTGACGCCGTCGTGCATTACGGGGCGATCAATCAATTTGACGACAAACGCAAGGCCATTGACGAAATGCTGCGCGTGACAAAGCGCGGGGGTGTGATTGCCATCCTTGATGAGGGCATTGAACCGGGAAAAGAAAACACGTGGCGGGCCAAATTGCTGATATGGAAAAACAAGCTGTTTGCGTCACGCCCGCCGCTGGACCTGATTCCCCCGGCCGCAAACCCGAGGATTGAATGGGTACTGCGCAGCATCTTCTATCAGATTATCTTTCGCAAGCCGTGAGCACCGCAAGAGTTCATTACAAAATTCCCTTCAACCGGCCCTGCTTTGCGGGCAATGAGCATAAATATATTTCCGAAGCGATTGCCTCGGGAAAAATCTCCGGCGATGGAATATTCACGGCGAAATGTCACGCCTATTTTGAGCGCAGGCTGGGCGTCAAAAAGGCATTCCTGACGACTTCCTGCACCCACGCCCTGGAAATGGCCGCCATCCTGTTGAATATCAAGCCGGGCGATGAAGTCATCCTGCCGACATTCACCTTTGTTTCAACGGCCAATGCTTTCGTGCTGCGCGGCGGCCGGCCGGTATTTGCCGATATCCGGCCGGACACGCTCAACATTGATGAGCGCAAAATTGCGCGTTTGATAACCAAGCGCACCAGGGCTGTTTGCGTCGTCCACTACGCCGGCATCGGTTGTGAAATGAGCGCTATTCTGCGAATTGCGCAACAACACGGCCTGGCCGTCGTTGAAGACAATGCACACGGCCTTTTCGGGCTTTATAAAGGCAAACCGCTTGGAACCTTCGGCTGTCTTGCGACACAAAGTTTCCATGAAACAAAAAATATCACCTGCGGAGAAGGCGGCGCGCTCCTGGTCAACGACCCGCAATACATTGAACGGGCCGAAATAATCAGGGAAAAAGGCACCAACCGCAGTCAACTGTTTCGCGGACAGGTTGACAAATACACCTGGACCGACATCGGCTCAAGCTACCTGCCTTCCGATATCCTGGCGGCCTGCCTCTGGGCGCAGTTGGAAGCACAAGGTCAAATCCAGAAAGCGCGGCAAAAAATATGGAATCATTATTACGCCGGCCTGAAAGACTGGGCCGCCGAAGAAAACGTGTCCTTGCCGACCATTCCGCCGCATTGCACCCAACCCTATCATATGTTTTATTTGATCATGCCTTCATTACGCGTGCGACAGGCCTTGATTGAACGCCTGAAAGAAAAATCCATCCTGGCCGTGTTCCATTATCTGCCCCTCCACCTTTCGCCGATGGGCCGAAAATTCGGCGGCAAGGAAGGCGCCTGCCCCGTGGCCGAAGATATCAGCGCCCGTATCATCCGCCTGCCGTTTTATAATACCCTCAGCCGCACCGATCAGGACAAGATCATTAGAACGATAACCGGCTATAAATGTTCGGGATGAATTAGGCCCGATCTGCAAATCCAACATGGTCTCCTTCTTCTCAATAATCCGCCGCTGGAAAATATTAATCCTGTTGAACGCCATATACGCGGCGGCCGGGCTTGCGTGGATTATTCTCATCCCCTACAACAACGCGCCGGATGAAAACACGCACTTCCATTACAGCGTTGAATTCATAATCCAGCACCACCGCCTGCCGGTCTGGGGCGTGGATGACATTGAGCGCTTCCGCCACGCCCTCTCAAGTTACAATCACATGCCGGCCTTGAATTATGTCCTTTATGCCGCCGGCGCCGCAATGGGACAAAAGATTTTTGGACTGGAAATGTATGTCGGGGCGCGGCTTGTTTCCCTGGCTTGGGGACTTGTTTTTTTAAATTTTTTATTCCTGGCCGCCCGCGAATTGTGCGGCAACTACCGGAACGCGTTGATTGCCGCCGCCGGTGTGGCCTTTATTCCACAGGTCTTTTTCTCCTTTTGTTACATCAATGCCGATGCTCACTCGCTGGCCATAGCCGCCATCCTCGGGTTTGCCATGGTGCGCCTCCTTCGCAATCCGACAAATCCAAACATCATTTTTGCGGGCGCGGCCATCGGCCTGCTGTTTTCGGCAAAATACAATTACTACATCTATTTCCCGGCCATCGCCGTTTTGCTCATCCTGGCCGTTCGTCAACGAACGATCTCGTGGAAAACAATCGGCCGGCTTATGCTTGCGTCGGCGGTTTTAAGCCTGCTCATTTCCGGCTGCTGGTTCATCCGCAACACCATCCTTTATGGCAGCCCCCTGCCCCTGCTTTTAAGCGAAGAATTTTTCAAGAGCATCGCCCTGACACGCGACATCCAGCCGGTCAACCGCGGCGTGAATATTCCGGCCTTGGTCTGGATGGTTCAGAATGGATTCTTCGGCGCCACCTTTAATTCATTCTTTGCCGTGTTCGGCTATTTGAACGTCGGATTTCATAACGTAACTTACATTATCCTGCAATTTATCATCCCGCTGATCATCCTCTTTTTCATCCTTGACCTGATGATGACCAGGGATCGGCTCGCGCAGTCAATGCTGGGATGGCTGTTCCTGCTGTTCTTTGCCATGCTGGCCATGCATGTCTGGGCCTGCCTGACCTACGATTACCAGCCGCAGGGACGCTACCATTTCACCATCCTGGTCCCGGCCGCGCTTTACACCGGGTGGGCCATCACGCGGCAAAATTTACTCTGGAAACACGCCTTCTTTTTCCTCGTCATGATGATCTGGTTTTTTATCGGCGCAAACATATTGATTGCATGCACCTATGCCCCCCCGATCAAAATTTCCGTTTCGCAAAGGGATGACGCCAATCCGGCGTTATTTACCGCCAAGCGCACCATGAAAAATTATTATGCCACCGAAAAAATATCATTCGGGAACAACGCGCCGGATTACATCCGCGTTGGCTTCTCTAAAAAATTCCTGGCGCGGTATCGTGATTTCAAGCTGGAACTGGAGACGACCTCCGGCGCAACCAACAACGACTGGACCGTCAATCCGCCCGAAGGATTGGCCGACGTCGTTTTCAATCCGTCATTGACCGCCTTTGAAACCTGCGGCCATGACGCTTGCTTTGTTCTTCCGCTTCCGGCAAAAACAAAAAGCGCCAGGATTGAGTTCAGCCTGGAACACCGCCGATTGTATGATCTGGAATAATGAAGTTCCCCAGCTGCAAACAGCTGGATATTTTAGCGAATAAATGCAGGATTAATCAGGTGTTATTTTCGCTTTGTCTCTTCATTCTACATTTATTTTGATCCGCCGCCGGGAGGCATCAATAAATTCAAAATAAACATGCATCGTGTTTTTCGGCAAAAGAGCGGAAAAAATTTCCGGCCATTCAATCGCCGTAATTCCATCCCCCTCCAGCAGTTCCTCCAAGCCAATCCCCGACCCATCGGCCTCGGATTTTATCCGGTAAAGGTCAACATGATTGATCCGCAACCGCCCATGATATTCATTGATGATGGTAAAGGTGGGGCTGTTGACAATATCCTTCACTCCCAACGCCTCGGCCAGTCCCTGCACAAAGCAGGTCTTGCCGCTCCCCAATTCGCCATGCAGGGCAAGCACTGAGCCCGGCTCCAATTTCTTCGCCAGATCAGCGGCGAACGCCTTGGTCTCGTCCGGCGACTGCGTTATAATCTCTTGAATCGTTTTCAAAACTACCTCTCGCCAAACCCGTTAAGATTTTCGGATTTCTCTCACCCGCTCGTAAGCTCGCTAGAGCACACAGGGTTCACAGAGAGATAATTGGCCGGAAGATTTTTGCGCAACGCAAAAATTTTCCAGCCACGGCCGCTCGGCTTTCGCCCCCCCCCCTGTGCGCTCTGTGATCTCTGTGAGAAACGCTTTTTTCTTCATCTTTTTGATCTTTATCGGAAATGTTCAAATCCCGCGTCATTCAATTTAATTATTTTCCCCTCTGAATCAATTCCATCCAAACTCCCCTTCTGCGCCGTTATCCATCCGATCCGGGTGCAGGCCAGCTTGAATGCACGCCGCCATGCCTTCATAAATATTTTCACCTTCCTGGCCGGTACCGTGAATAATAATTCGTAATCTTCGCCGTCGGAAAGCGCATGATATAATTCTCTTGAGATCCCCTCCAAAGGAGGGGTGGCCGCAAGCCGGGGCGGGTTGTCCATAAGACGGCCAAACGTAGCTATTGAAGCGGATATCGGAATTTTATCAAGTTCAAGCCGCGCCCCCACCCGGCCGGCTGAAACAATATGCCCCAGATCGCGCAATAACCCGTCGCTGATATCAATCATGGCGGTCGCCCATTTTCCCCGCGCCAGCCATTCTCCCTCGCGCAAGCGGGGCTGGAACTCAAGATGTTTACCGGCAATGCTTCCGCCCAGCGCACCGGTCACAAATATCGCGTCGTCCGCATTCGCCCCCGAGCGCAAAACCGCCTTGCCTTTCTTGACGCGTCCCATCCCAAAAACATGCAATTGCAACTCTTTGCCGGCCGAGACATCGCCGCCGACAATGGCGGCGCCAAAATTTCGGGCCAATTTTCCCATCCCGGAATATATCGCGTCAATGCGCTTGATCGGCGTGCGCGCCGGCGCAACCAGGTCAACCAAAATCCACAATGGCTCACCGCCCATGGCGGCGATATCGCTTAAAACCCTGCCCAAGGCCTTGTGGCCGACCAATTCCGGTTTTGCATCCGATTTGAAATGCACTCCCTCGACCACACCGTCCGACTTCAACAAATAGTCGTAATTCTTGTCGCCGGCGATCCCGACCACGGCACAATCGTCGCCCGCACCGATGATCACATCCTTGCGCAAAGGCAACCTGCGACAGATTTTTCTCAGAAGCGCCAGCTCGCCGACCCGGGCAAGAATTGTCTGCTGTTTATTTTTCATCATGGACATGATAATCGTGCAGATGCATGAACTCAAGCATTTTTGCGTTCTTGGCAGTTTTTGTCTAAAAGAATATGTTGCCATAAGGCACACAATATAGTATATTCAGCACACATGAATAAACCGTTTGTATGGAATGATTCGAAGAACGAATGGCTCATAACGGAAAGAGGGATTTCGTTTGATGAAATTGCGTATTACATGATGAATGGCCACTTGCTAGATGTGATTCCAAACGAAAACCAGGACAAGTATCCCGGACAAAAAGTCTTTGTGGTCAATTGCTCTGGATACATCCACCTGATTCCCTTTGACGAATCAGAGAAAGAGATTCAATTGAAGACGATCATTCCGAGTCGAAAGGCTACAAAGAAATACTTGAAAGGAAAATGCGATGAAACTTGAAAAAGAAGAAAAAGACTTGCTTGAAGCCTTTGAGCGGGGGAAAACAAGATCGGTTCCTAACGTAAAGAGAGAAATATCGCGTTATCGGGAATATGCAAAGGCTCATTTTCAGAAAAACAAAAGAGTGAACATTCGCATCTCGGAAAGCGACTTGGTATTGCTCCAGAAGAAGGCTGTTTTAGATGGTCTTCCCTATCAAACGCTTATGTCAAGCGTTCTGCACAAATTCGTTTCCGGACGACTCGCGGAAAAATCAGCGTAAAAAAGATATGTCCACCAGAACAATCCAGGCCGTCTTGGAATCAGAAAGGAAAATACAATGCGCGAAATTGACGTAACAAAGTTATCCGTGGATATCGTTGACCTGTGGATGAACCAATGGCTGCTGTTGACCGCCGGCACACTTGATGATTGCAACATGATGACCGTGGCCTGGGGCAGCATCGGTTGCATGTGGGCAAAACCTTTCGCCCAGGTGGTCGTGCGCCCGCAGCGCCACACGCGTAAATACATGGAAAAATCGGATTCATTCACGCTCTGCGCATTTCCCCCAAAATACCGCAAAGACCTCCAGACGCTCGGCACGCTTTCCGGCAAGGATGGCGACAAACTATCCAAAACAAAGATTACCTTGAAACGCTCCAAGCGCGTGGACTCTCCGGCATATAACGAGGCGAACCTCATCCTTGAATGCCGGAAAATATATTATCAGGACATGGACCCGAAAGGTTTCATGGACAAGACCATCCAGGACAACTACGCGGCCAAGGACTACCACCGGATCTACTTCGGCGAAATCCTGGCCGCGTTCTGTGAAAAATGAAATCAATCAAGGCAAATACATGTCCGTTTACATGATCATCGAATCCCGGGTGAAGGATTCTGAAAAGTACCGGCAATACATTACCCAAGTCCCGCCCATCGTGGCCAAATATGGCGGGCGCTATCTGGTACGCGGAGGTGAAATCACGCCGATCATTGGAAATTGGAAACCGGAACGGATGATCGTTCTTGAGTTTCCGTCGGAACACAATATTCGCGAATGGCTTTCATCCCCCGAGTATTGCGCCATAGCACCGCTGCGCGAAGCCGGCGCCGAAATCCGGGCTGTTGTTCTCCAAGGATACGCTGATAATGCAAAACCTGCGGACATACGGAAAACCTCCCTTTAGCGTGGCAGCAATCCATGGCGGGCCCGGCGCCGGCGGTGAAATGGCGCCCATGGCAAAAGAACTGGCCGGTGATTATGGAGTGTTGGAACCGATCCAAACCGCCATAACCCTTGAAGGACAAGTACAGGAGTTAAGGCAGATATTGGAAACACATGCCCAACCGCCTGTCACTTTGATTGGTTTTTCCTGGGGAGCCTGGCTCAGCCTCATTGTTGCCACGCGCTATCCTGTTCTGATAAAAAAACTGGTTTTGGCGGGTTGCGGGCCGCTTGAGGAAAAACATGTTCCCCTGCTTCAAAAAACAAGACTGAACAGGCTCGATGCCGGGGAAAAAAACGAGTTTGAAAAGATTCTCAAGGCGCTGAACAATCCGGCGGCAAAAAACAAAAACCTATTGTTGAACCGACTGGGCCAACTGGCATCAAAATCGGACAATTACGATGCCCTCCCTGATCAAACGAATGAAAAGGACCGGATAAGGCCGCGCGGGGATATTTTCCAAAACGTATGGGAGGCAGCCGCAAAATTACGAAAGAGCGGAAAACTATTGGAACTGGCAGGACAAGTTCAATGCCCGGTGGTTGCCATCCACGGCGCTTACGATCCCCATCCGGCAGAGGGCGTTGAAAAGCCCTTGTCGGCCGTCCTCAAAAATTTCCGCTTTGTTGTGCTTGAGAAGTGCGGGCATACTCCGTGGCTTGAGCGGCAGGCGCACGAAAAATTTTACCAAGTCCTCAAAACAGAACTGACATAGTTCCTCATAAAGGCAAGAAAATTGTAAACTCTCACGATTCTGCTTTGCCTTGTAACAACAGCTTTTGTATTATATGCAGCCATCAAGGGAGAGAATGTGAATGATCCCAAAACAATGATTCCTTCATGGCAATACGACGAAATGATCCAGATCGGCAAGGACTTTGCCAGCCGGGAAGTGGTTGAAGCCTATGATGCCCGGCACCGTCAATTCCGGGACATTGAAGGAGAAAATTCGGCCATCATTACCGGGCTCGGCATTCAACACGGACAAACCCTGGCAGACTTTGGCAGCGGAACCGGGGCTTTTGCCATGCAAGCCGCCTGCCTTTGCGCCAGGGTGCATGCCATAGACATCTCGCAGGCCATGCTTGACTACACGGCATGGAAGGCCAAAAGCCAGGGGCTGGCAAACATCGTCTGCCACCATGGGGGCTTTCTGACTTATGTCCACACCGATTCTCCGCTCGATGCCATCACATCAAGCATGGCACTTCATCACCTGCCGGATTTTTGGAAACAGAAGGCTTTGACCAGACTGAACATGATGCTGAAGCCAGGAGGCAGACTCTATCTGCATGACGTGGTTTTCGCTGACAAGGACTACGAGGCGAACATTCAATCCTGGATAAACAAGATGGCGTCCAAGCTGGGACCGCAAATGGCGGAGGATACCGGCCGACACGTTCGCAAGGAGTACTCCACGTTTACCTGGATCATGGAGGGGTTGTTGTCACGGGCAGGCTTCAGGATAGACCAGGCCGACTATTCCGACGGCGTTCTGGCCAGATACTTCTGCACAAAAACCAGCATATAATTGAAAAAAGCCAAAGAAACTGAAACAGAATTTGGATATCATGAAAATCGGTGTCAGCACAAATGGAAAGACGATTGAGCTTGAACACGGCGTCAACGTTTTTCCACCCTCGGTGGCATCCACCACTCTTCTTTGTTCGGTTTATGACAGGGATATAAAAAACAAAAAAGTGGCGGATATCGGCTGCGGAACCGGATATTTGGGACTGGGACTTCTCGCGCGTGGCGCCGCCCGCCTTTACGGAACCGACATCCAGGATGAAGCAATTAGGGCCGCCGGAAATAATGCCGCGCTGAATAATTTTGAAAAAATCTCCGCGTTCAATGTCGGTGATTTTTGCGAGCCAATCCTCAACAAGGCCGGCCTCCCCGGAAAATTCGATGTCGTCATTTCCAATCCCCCGCAAACTCCAAGCGCATTGCTGTCCAGGGATTCGCATTTTCTGGGTCGTGATGGAGGACCGCTGGGTAACGATAAAATTCTACATGTTCTGGAAAATTCACCCCGGTGGCTTGCGCCAAACGGCATCCTTTACATACCTGTTTTCAGCCATTCCGATCCCGACCAGACAAAAAAGAAAGCATCGGCATGTTTCAAACAAGTCGCGGTCATAACGTCGCATGACGTGGCGTTTGACGGCCGGAAGCTTGCTTTATGTAAAATTTTCGGCCAAATTTACAAACAGGGGCATGGCAACCGTATTGTTCATCATGGTCACCCATACTGGAGAATTGAAGTGCTGAAATGCCGGTATCCAATATTATAATATCCGAACCGGTCAAAAGATTTGAAACTATCATAGGGAAGTTTTACGTTATCCTCATAAAGGCTTAATGTTTCATTCAGCCTTTATCAGGCCGGCAGGCGTGCCGCAGAGACTGTTTATACGGCGGGCGGCAGATGCCGTTTTCGCAGACAATCGCGCTGATCAATTTCGCGGGCGTGACGTCAAAGGCGGGGGAATAAACGTTCACGCCGTCCGGCGCGGTTTGCTTTCCAAACCCGCGCGTTACCTCTTCCCGCGCGCGTTGTTCAATCGGGATTAAATCGCCGGAAGAAAGGCTCAAGTCAAAAGTGGAGGTCGGGGCGAAGACATAAAAAGGAATCTTGTGCGCCTTGGCCAGGAGCGCAACCCCATAAGTGCCGATTTTATTGGCGGTGTCGCCGTTGGCGGCAATACGGTCGGCGCCCACGCAAACACATCCTACCTTCCCTTCCTTCATCACCCAGGCGGCCATGTTATCGCAAATGAGCGTCACTTCCACCCCGGCGCGCATGAGCTCCCAGGCGGTCAGGCGCGCGCCCTGCAGGAGCGGGCGCGTTTCATCAACAAAGACTTTCATGGGTAAACCTTTTTCCCGCGCCCGATAAATCGGGGCCAGGGCCGTGCCGTATTCGGAAGCGGCCAGGCCGCCCGCGTTGCAATGCGTCAAAACCGCCTTGCCTTTTTTAAGCAATTTAAAACCATGCCGGCCGATCGCGCGGCATATCTTGCGGTCCTGCTCCCAAATCAAAATTGCCTCCCGGGCCAATGCCGTTGACAATTCGCCCGGATTCAGATCGCGGGCGCCCAAGGCCGTTTTTTTCATGCGCTCAAGCGCCCAGAACAAATTGACCGCCGTGGGACGGCAGGAAGCAAGATAATCGGCCGAACGGATAATATCGGCGACCAGGCCGGGCCCGGACGACTTTTTTGAATTCTGGGCGGCAAGCACGACACCGAAGGCGGCGGCCACGCCGATGGCGGGCGCGCCGCGGATTTGCAGGGTTTTAACGGCCTTCCACAATTCTTCAACGTCCCTGATTTTCAGGAAACGCAATTCGCAGGGCAGGCGCGTCTGGTCAACGGCGCGGATGAAACCCGGAACCAGCGCGCCCCGGCGTTTCGGCACCCATTCAATTGTTAACAATGTTTTCATCAAAGACGGTGAAACCCATTGTCACTATTCTTACTTTATCATGCAAGCTAAAAAACTTCAGAACCGGGCCGGCCGGTATCGCTTGAATTCTACTTCTTAAAATCTAAAAAATTTCTGCCTTTACCCTTCTTCGCCAGCCTGCCCAAGCTCGGCCAGGGAAAGCCCGGTGGCTCTTGACCTTCGTAGCCCCTTGGGCGAAGCAGGTTGCCACCTTGGCTTCCGCCGTCGCCCTTGGGGCTATGGCGGACAGGTCGCAGGGTTCCGCAAAGATGCACCGTCCCGACCTCTTCGAGTCGGGACCGCGGGGTGCTTCACTTGTTCCCCGTCGTCTTGAATTCAAGACGCGACAGGATCCTCAACTGATGCACCGTAAATCCGATCAGCATGAAGCCCAGCACCCACGCCATCGCCGCCGCCGGCCCGAATTTCAAATACATATACGCCTTGTAAAATATGTGCAGCCCCGCCACTTCCGTCCCGCTCGTACCCCCCGTCATCGCCAGGATATACGCCTCGCTCTGCCACGACGAGATGAATACCCCGATAAACTGGATGATCAAAAGCGGCTTCAAAATCGGTATCACCACGAACAGGACCTTGTCTATGAACGATGCCCCGTCTATGTCCGCCGCCTCGTAAAAATCCTCCGCTATCCCCTTCAGCGCCGCCAGATAGATCAGGCATCCCGGCCCCATCCCCGCCCATACCATCGGCAGCACGCAGCAGAACATCGCCGATTTCGGATCCAAAAGCCAGCGGTAGGGTTCCTGCGTCTTTTTGAACAGGGCCTGATACCACGGCACACCTTCCTGCTCAAGAATCGGCCGCGCAAAATTGAAGAAAAACAGGAACAGGGCAGTCCCGGCCAGCAGGCATAAAGCGCCGGTCACATACTTGTCGTGCACAAAAAGCCGGCGTGCGAAGAAAAATAATATCAGGAAGAATATCCCTCCCAAAATTATATATCCGATGGCAGGGATGGAGAAAATCACTGCGTTCAAGACTCCGTATTCCGTGGGCTCATAGAACGACTGCCAGAGATAAATGACCACCAGACCGGTAATAACCGCCGGCAAATAAAATATGGTGCGGAAAAGTATTTTGCCGCGTGGTATCTCCTGCAACAAAACCGCCAGAATAACCGGCGGCAGGAAGGTCAGACTGATCACCAGGAAGGAATAACGCGCTGAATTCCACACCGCCTGCCACCATGCCCCATCCCAAAGCACCGAACCGAAGTTATCAACGCCGACCCACGGCGAGCCGCCCATGACACGGTAATCCTGAAATGCCAGCAATGACCCCATGCCCAGCGGCAGATAGTGCCAGAAACAAATGGTCAGCAGGGCCGGGAACAGCAGAATATATGCCCAGAGATATTTCTTGAATCCCCACCCCACTGGTTTGTCGCCCACCACGGAGGTGCCCGCAAAAACCTTGGCGATCTTGCGGAAAACAAACGTAAACGCCGTAACGATCAGAACCAGCGCAAGAATCGCCGTTATCCGCCGCTTCTTCATCTCCGCCGGCGGCACTTTCCCGATCATTTTTTCATTCGTTTCGCATACTGCAGCGTCCAGCAGCCCCCTCAACTGTGTATATCTCTCATCCTTGTTCGTGGAGAGCGTCCCGGACAGGGTCATTGTATCCGCGTTCTGAATTGCCGGGGTCATTTGCGTATACACCAGCTGGCAATTCCGCCCGTATGGTTCCGGCTTGCCGGTTTCAATCGCTATATCAAAACATTCCTCCCATCCCTTGGGTGCGAGACGGATGATATCGTCATATCCGAACATCTTCAGATAACGCGGATTCACAAACCTGCCCATGCCCGCTTCTACCAGGATACGCGTGCGGATGGCTACGGCTTCCTTGCTGTCAGTAAAACGCAGATATTCCCACGCCGCATCGCGAATCACCGGATCCTTTATCCCGGCAAAAATACCCTGTGTCGTTGAATTTATTTCGCCGCCGCGGTGTCCGCCGGGGCCGATCGGCACCGGTACCATACCGGTAATATCCGGATTGATTGACGAAAACATCTTTTCATTAATATAAGAAGAATAAAAAGCAATTTTACCCAACTCCCACTTCCTGTTACCTTCGGCCTCCTTATACGCATAGCCGTAACGCTTGCGGCCTGTTTTGTCAAGCCACGGTTCAGCGCAGAGCCGTGTGTAAAAATCAAGAGCAGCCACCGCTTCCGGTGTGTTGAACACAGCCTGCCATTCCTTTTTATCCCGGTCAAAAGTCATCACTTCCCCGCCTGCCGACCAGAGAAACGTCACCCAGTGCCAGCTTTCCTGAAGACCGCGGCCAAGGAGCACACCGTCAGTTCCTTTCGCCGGATCCGTAACCTTGCGACAGATTTCAAGAAAATCATCCCACGTCCAATCATTTTTCGGATAGGGAATTCCATTGGCGTCAAGAATATCCTTGCGATAAAACATGACCTTGCCGACAATGCCTCCCTTGGGCATGATCCAGACATGCGTCTGACCAGCCGGCCCTTCCCTCTTGATTACCGGCCAGATCTTCGGATGCACCCAGAAGTCCTTTTCTTCTTCGCTCAAGTCCGTCAGATAGTTGTCTTCCGGCTTGTCCAGTGGATAGAGGAAACCCTGCTGGATGTATGTGTCCGACTGCCGAAAGTTGACAAACATAATATCCGGCGACACTCCCCCGGCTATGGCCATAAGCTGCTTGGAATCCCCATCCAGCCCGGAAACGGTAATACCGGAAAAACGGTGTAGTTTGACCTCAACGTTATCCCAGTTTCGTTTCCCGTATTTTTCGGGATTGGCGCGATATTTGTCACGGTAACGCTTCGCAAATATCCCAGGAAACCGGCTTACAAATTCCTTTACGACTTCCACGTCGGCCTGCGCCGCAGGATTCGGATCTGTGGGGTCAGGCAGGCTCCACGCTTTCAAATTTACGATTGTTTTTCCATCCTTTTCTTCCACATAACCGCCCGATGCGGAAGGGATGGCAGTCAACAAAAACACCAAACATACACAGATCAATAATTTACCCACGGCGGCACGGACAGCGCCCAGGATGACTATTTTTGACATGGCATTATTCTTTCCAAATCAATATCCATTTTCAGAAGAGTTGTGGACAGGGATTATCACAAAACATTGCTTTCTGATTGTTCCACAATGAAATCAATTTACTCCCCTTTTCACGATCTTTGCCAATTCCTTTAGGGCCTTGATTGTTCCTTCCGGATCACTGCCCCCGGCCAGAATGGCGTCACGCCCCTTGTCCGTGGCGTCATAGGAATAGTGATTGACGCTTTCCACCAGCTGGATTATGCCGCGGCCTTTCCCCGGATATTTTTCATCCACCATCTCGGGCACCTTGCTGAACACATAATTCCCCGCCGTCTCCAGATGTTTTACCACGCTGTTATCCGCGGCATTGCCGATCAGAATCAGGTTGGCATCGTCATCAATCACCTTATGAGAATATTTCTCCAGCTCACAGCCGTCTTCCTCCAACTTCCCTTCCATTACCTTGGTCTTGATTTCGCTGTCCTTGACCACTGCCACCGTTAACCCTTTCTTGGCCAACACCTGGCTCAATTCTTCAGCCAGCTTCTCTTCCTCACCGTTACATCCATACCCCACTACGATCTTCAAGGGCTTCCTCAGTTCCACATACGACCGCAATGCCTCTTTCGTCGCGTTCACCCATACTTCTAGCCCCGCCGGCCTGATCAGCCACACTTTGCTCATGCATTTTCCAAAATTACCCTCAAGACCATCCTTTGCCAACTCTTTCCCGCTGATTTTTTCCGTCACGTATTTCGCCTTGGCTCCTTCCGGATCGGGTTTCAGGTGGAAGCTACCCCCTGCGTCCTTTGCAAATGTCAATCCTTCCCCGCTTATATCCACCACTTCATATTCATTCCCTGGCAGGCCGTTGACTTTTATCTTCAGCTTCTGCTCCTCATCGCCAAAGTTGTTCACACTGACAAGCCAGTATCCTTCCCCCTCAAGCAGATCAGGCAGGACATTCTTACGATCCGCCATACCTTCGATTTCCACCCGCTTCTCGACTCCGGCCGATTTCAAGATGCCTTCAACAAGCTGCACAATGCGCTCCTGGGCTCCCTGATAATATATGCACCCCAGATATCCGCCAAAGTAATATGTCCTGCCGTTCCTCCCTTTCACCAGCATAGGCTGACCATCCTCGGTCACTGCCATTACTTCTCCGCCGATGGATTCCAGCTTCACACCGAAATACCGGTTGGTCATGACCGTTTCCCCGGCCTTGTATTCACTAATATCTTTTTTGACCACTATCCCCTTCTGTTCGATAATTTTATCATTATCTATCTTTGCGGCTAAAAGCTCGCTCAACCCGAATCCGGGCGATATTTCACCTGCAGCCTTGTCCTTCTGGAAATTAACGCTGTCCCACGTACCGCCTTCCGGATAGAACAGCACCGTCCCGCCTTTTTTTACAAAGTAAATGATCTTTTCCGCCGTGTTCCGGCTCATAACGTTGGCCTGGTAGCCAACGATCAATATCTTGTATTTGAAGATCTCGTCTATGATCCGCTCCTCCACGCAATCGAACCTCAGGTGCATATTGTCAAACAAAGCGCCCAGGAAGTAAAAATCCTGCCCTGCGTTGTCAATGTCGGTGGGAATGATTCTTTTTGTCAATGCCAGTTTGTTGTTCGGGTCGTATCCGATCATAGGCGAGGCGGTCGTCATCAATACCGCCACGTCCGGTTTCGGCACGCTTGCGGGCAGAACCAGCGATGCATTGCGCATGATCCACTGCTGGACCCGGGCAGCCTTCAGGGTTCGTTCCTCCATCACCACGTCCGCCGTGCCGGAACTGTCAAACCGTTTATCTTTGCCATACCAGGTTTTACCGCCTTTGGCCCAACGTTTGTTATAATGGATTAAATGAAAATCACCGTAACCAAGATCATACGTATCCCAATGTATAGCCTTATTACCCTTAAAAATATCTCGCATGATATAAGAATATGGCGCTTTTTTCTTCTTCGGATCCAGAGGAGGTAATCCGGTTTGCTCATAATCGCAAGGCAAAGACCAAATGGCCTCTTCCATGGCTTTATCTCCATGGGCCCGGCATGCGGCCAAGCCCAGGGAAGACTCCCATGTGAACTCCCGCGATATGTCGGTCCATTCCGTCAAGGCCCAGTTGTCAATATCATGTCGCCAATAGCCCGCTGAACACCCGCGATCGCCATATGTTTTCTGCCCCATCACAAGCTGGTCCGGCGCGGCTTCCTTGAATGCCTTGTAGATCACCTCTGCGCATTTCACCGTTGCCTCGCTCCGCCATGCCTGGAAATTGGCAAAGTTGGCCGTCTGTTCCTTCCACCCCGGGAATTTGACATCCTCAAACGTCTTATAATCCACTTCCCATTCCTCATTGAGTTTCCCGATTGAGCCATACTTCTTTTCCAGCCATGCCTGGTAGCGTTTCATGTCTGCCGGGCTTTGCGGCACCAGTTTCCCGGGACTCTGCGGAATTCGCCATCCCATCTCCTCCCAGGCGCTTAATCCAAAAACACCGGGATGATCCTTAAAGACTCGGCCCAAAACAGTATGACTCTGCCTTAAATACTCCTGGAATACCGGCGAGGTTTGATCGGGGTGCATATACGCCCCCTCAGTTATTAACCTCGTTCCATCCACGGTCTGCGCAATCACCTCCGGATAATTATCCAGCCAATAGTTCCATAGCGCCAATATGGTCGGCTCCGCACAATATAAGATCGTCAGGATTCCCTCATCATAATTTAACCGCATCTCATTCAGAAGCTGTCCTATCTCCCACGGTTGAGGATGATATTTATCCCAGCCCTCCTTCAGCCAGATCGGCAAACTAAATATTGCCTGGGATGGCCAAAAACTCCCACCAGACATTCTCACGTTGACCAATCCGTAATAATTATAAATTTTCAGGACGCTCTCGCGGCCAGCGCTGAAAGGATTCGCATAGGCCATGAAAAACGGCTTGCCGTCCCGGTGGATATATCCATTATTAACCGTGAACTTTTGCGCCATACCTTTCGGGATTTCCAGATTGTACAGCCCCCTGGCCAGCTTTTCATAGTTCAACTTTTCGGGATCAATTGCGATCTGCTGCTTTTCATAATCCGCCGCGCGCCGTTTCATGTCTTCCAGGTTCCCAAACACGAGCGCCCCAATAACAAACCCATCGTAACATTCGGCGGGAGTATCTGCAGTCAGCGTCACCCGATTTAGACCCTTAACCGCAACCCCCTTGACATTTAACACATACCAATGATTCAGGCCAAGCGTAATGGTGTTAACGCCCAAACCGCGCTGATTATTCATCACAAAATCCACGTCCCCTTTGAACCGCCAGGTCTTTCGTCCGGCCACCACACTTTCATAATACTTCTTTAATTCATTCAGTCTGCAATATGGATGCAGCGGCATTCGAAAAGTCTCAGCTTGTAATACGGAACACTCCGACCCGATTTCCGCGTCATTGACTTCTATCTTTAATCGGGAGTTCGGGAACGCTTCCCCGTTTCCCCGCGAGTCACAGCCTCTGGCCATGATCCATAAATATGGCTCGTCAAATTGATTCGTCATCACAAAGGTTACGGACGGCTGGTCTTTCGGAAGACGGTAATTTGTGACCTCATTGGTCGCGATAATTACATCGCCGGTTGCCGCGCCGGACGCGCGAACGGCCGCGGACGTCATCATCGTCACGATCAATACCAGTCCTAACCTGCTTATCTCACAACCTGAACCAGGTTGTGAGATAGGCACCGGCCTGCCAATGCCTTGGGAAGGTATTGGCGCCGGCCGAAGCAGACGGAACGTCGCTTCGGGGCGACCCCGAAGTGAAGCGCAATGCGCTTCTACTTCGGCCCTTCGGGCGCATTTCTCACGGGGCGCGTGAGAAATGCGGGCTAATCTTTGCGCAACCATTGTGTTGATTGCAAAAATTTTTTGTTGAATTGTCATAATATGTATTCCTTCCCCCATTAATCTGACATGACTTAATTTATCATAACATATTTTAACATCTTACGCCGTAACTGCTCATGATTTTCCAAGGGAGTCTCAAGCCGGATGATTTGCCATTTTTCCTGAAAAAAACAATTCCGTCCGGGTTCAAGATCATACAAGGGACTTGTCGGTTCCATTTCGGCCATGAGTCCGACTTTTTTGCAGTCCAGCTCGCTCAACCATACGCTTGCCGGACACCCGAACCACCGATACGTGCCGCTCTCCACGGCGTAGCGTTTTATATAAAGCAGGTCATGCTGTGCATAGGCAAACGTTCCCTTTGTATCTTTCATTATTATCTGGCAGGCTTTTCCCGCGGGCTCGATCGTCAACACTCCCTCCTTATATTTGAACTGTCCGGCGGCCTCCGGCCTGCTGGACGCCGGCTCGGCGGTCAATACTCCGTCTTTTGAAGACAAAAATCCATATCCTTCAGGCCAGTTCGGAGTTGGCTCGACCGGTACGGCCAGCAAGCAAGGCCCCCTTGTCCAGGTCCGGTCCCAGATGGCTATTTTTTGTTTTTGCACCGACTTATTGTACACCGTCTGTTTAATAACAGCTTCTCCGGTCAGCGGATTAATTTCAATATCGCGGATAATTTGAAGTCCGGTATTGGTTCCCACCTGGCTGGTGGCGGTCAAAATGGTTGGCGCTTTTATGTCAACATTGTATTCACCGGTCCAGAGCGCGGGTTCCTTTGGACTGACAGGTCCATGTTCATCCAGAAGGTCGAACTGGCTGCCGCCCGGAAGAAACATCCCTTTTTCCTGTAAAGTTGCCCCGAAAAATGCCGGATCCTGCCAGAAAATATTATGTCCCGGAAAACCGTACTCCATAATCCGCGCGCCGATATCGCCGACCACGGTCATCACCATGCCGGTCGTCTGGAAACGATAGGCGTTCTTCCAGCCCTTGTAATCCACGCGCACCCATTCGCTTTGCGATAATTCATTTTTCATAAATCCGATTTGCTTTAACCCGCCACAAAGTGCCCGACTTCTTCCTTGGGCATATTCAATAAATTTTCAAGTATTTCCGCGGTATGTTCTCCCAGCAACGGCGCCTTGGCGTAAGACCTGGCGCCGGCTTCGGAAAACCGGATGGGACATCCGGTGATTTTCATGGTTCCCTCAACCGGATGCTCCACATCCAATATCATCTCCCTGGCACCGACTATGTGCTCATCCGCAACCACTTGGGCCACATCGTTGATCGGAGCGCTGGGGATGTTGTTTGCCAGCAGCAAAGCGACTATATCATTGATTTCCCGTGAAGCGGTCCATTCGCTCAACAGTTCTTTCAGTTCCTGGCTGAATTGCACCCGGCCCCGGTTCAGCGCGAATTTTTCCATCGCAAGCAGGTCCGGCCGGTTGATGACCTCGCAGAATTTTTTCCAGAGCGTGTCATTGCCGATGGCGATAACCACCCAACCGTCCTTGGCGGGAAAGGAATCGTAAGGATAAATGAATTCGTACCGGTTCCCGGTCCGGCCCGGCACTCTTTTTTCGGTTGTATATATCTCAATGAGCGTTTCCATGGCGCTTACCCCGCAATCAAGCAGGGAAATGTCTATGCGTTCGCCATGTCCGTTTTTATTTCTATTGTTCAAGGCCGCCAATATGCCGATACAGCAGTTAAGGCCGCCCAGCACGTCGCCAATGGCGGTCCCGGTCCTGGTTGGCGGAGTATCGGGCCAGCCGGTCACGCTCATGATGCCGCTCATGGCCTGGGCAATGATGTCATAACCCGGCCGGTCTTTATAAGGACCGAACTGGCCGAACCCGGAAATCGAAGCATAGATAATCCGCGGATTCAGTTGCTTGACGGTTTCATATGAAAACCCCAGCCTGGCCATGGTTCCGGGCTTGTAGTTTTCAACGATCACATCGGATATTTTAATAAGTTTGCTTAACGTTTCCTTGGCTTTATCGTCTTTTAAGTTCAAAGCCAGGCTTTTTTTGTTGCGATTGAGATTCGCATAATAGGCGCTGATACCTCTGCTGAAAGGGGGATAGCCGCGGCTGTCATCCCCCCTGGTCGGTTCTTCTATCTTGATTATTTCCGCGCCCATGTCCCCCAACAGCATGGTGCAATAAGGGCCGGCCAGGACCCTGGTCAGATCAAGCACACGTATTCCGGTCAACGGTTTTGCCATTGTATTCAATCTCCATTCTCAGAAGAGCCGCGGCCATGGTCTTGCCCAGGGTATCCAGCCGCAGGGAACGGGTGGCGCCGCCATCCAAGGCGTGATGCATGACAAAATTAAGCCCCTCAACCTGCGGCAGTTCATATCGTTCAATGTCGCCAGCGACAATGCCCTGAAAATGTTCTTTCACCTTTTCCGGCGTAAGAACCTTCCTGATTATCTCATAATATTCGGGCTTCCTGGCAAAGACGCAGATATTGGAGACGTCGCCTTTGTCCCCGCTCCTGGCATGAGCTATGTCTTTTAATTTCATTTTACTATGCCTCTTCAACGAACGACTGCAGTTTCACCGCGTCCCTCGGAATCAATGTCGGCCAGAGCGCAAAAACTTCTTCCGGCTTCGGCCGGCCACCGCCGAAAAAGCATGATCCCGGCGGGCCGTTTAAAATAAACGGCGCTATTTCCGGCGAAAGTTTTTCAGCCTCCTCACGGGTTTTAGTCTTCACCGACATTCTGAGAACCACTTCGTTCAATTCTTCCTTTATTTGATGGGCCAGTTTGCCGTTCAGTGAATTTACCCCCACATAATCAATCCTGACCTGCTCGGCAAGGAAGTTTTTCTTCTTCAATCTCTTCATCAGAATATCGGCCGCATACTGCGCTTTTTCCAGCGCGTCCGGCCAGCCATACGGCAAATAAGCAGTGTTCCTGTATCCTTCGGTATATCCTATGCAGAGCTTCAGGGCATCCGGCCTGGCCTTGCCTTTGACTCCCTCCACCAGAACGTGGTCCTGTCCAGTCTGCCTGACGCTGATCCGGCTGTAATCCGCAACCACGTCCGGCGTGATATATTGTTCCGGATTATGAATCTCATAAAACAGCTGTTCCTTGACCGACTGCGTTGTAACCAGCCCGCCCATGTTTCTTGTTTTCGTCATGGTCAATTGTCCGGGCCGCGACACCTCGGCGATCGGATAGCCGAGGCGCTCCGGTTCCGGCACGGCCCGCCAGTCAAAGTCATAATTGCCGCCGGTCACCTGGGCGCCGCATTCCAGAAGGTGCCCGCAAAGAATGCCGGTGGAAAGCGCATCCCAGTCGTCCGCCCGCCAGCCGAACTCATAAGCCAGGGGAGCCAGAAAAAGAGCGGTATCCGTGGCGCGGCCCGTAATGATTATATCCGCCCCGCCGCGCAGGCATTCAACAATCGGCTCCGCTCCAAAATACACATTGGCATTGACCATGGTGGGCAATATGCTGTCAACGGGTTCGCCCGTGTCCATGTTTTCCATCCGCACGCCCTGTTTCCTGAGTTCCGGGATCAAATCCTTGACATCATCGCCCAGCACATAGCCGATTTTTAAATCCAAGCCGGAATCCTTTATCGCCTGTTTGGCGGCCTCCACCGCGCCCCTGACGTTCACCCCGCCGGCGTTTGTAATCAATTTGATTGATTTTTCCTTCAGCAAGGGCAAAATTTCCTTCAGCACCTTCACAAAATCACCGGCATACCCCTTCTGCGGATTTCGTTCCTTCTGTCTGCTCATAATGGACAGCGTCAACTCCGCCAGGTAATCACACCCGATATAATCAACCGCATCATTCCTGGCGATATTAACCGGAGCCTCGTTCAAATCACCCCAGAATCCCTGTCCTCCGCCTATTCGAATTGTTTTCATTTGCGCCGATAAAATTTTGCCAGGATAATTTCATCCTGTCCCTCTCTGAAATGATCCTTGCGATATCCCTCAATGACGAATCCATGCTTGAAGTAATACAAAACCGCCCGGATGTTGGTGCTGGTCACGCAGGTGGAGACTTTGCGCATTTTGTTTTGCCTGAAGAAGTCCTCCATCTTTTTCATCAGGGCGGAACCGATTCCCTGGTGAGCGTACTGTTCATCCACTCCGACCACGTCCCAGCCTCCGAGTCCGGAAAGGCGGTTGACCGTGCCCCGGGCATATCCTGCCACTTTACCGTCCACTTCGGCAACGTACGAGACTGTCCTGGATGTCATTGTTCTGGAAAAACTTATTTTGCGGAAAGCCACGGGCGAATAGCTCGGCTTGTATCTGGCCTCGCCCCCGTGGGAAAACTCGAAGGCTTTCCACATGATGCCTGCGACCGCTTTTGCGTCCGCAGGCTTGAAGAATCGAATGGCGACTTTACTCATAGCTCCTCCCTGTTTTATTGATGTTTTATGCCGCAACGCAAAGCGCGCGGACGGTTTTTCATCTCGACATATCCGGCCTTGGCAAGCATCGTAAAGGCACTGAGCATCCGGCACAGATCGGTCTTTTTCCGGTTGTCGTACTCGGCAATCCAGGCAATGTCCAAAACCGACCGCTTGCCGTCGCATAGAAAAAGCCAAAGTTGAGAATAACCCAGTTCGGCGAATCGCCGGCGTTCGTCCTCTGAAAATCGGCACTGGGTCCACAAGCCGCCCCGGACAAGCCGTTTGGGAACCATGCCGGCGGCAATCAGTTCGTCACCTTCAAGTTCAACAGCCGACAAGCGTTGCCGCTCCCGGGGACTCATGGTCTTCTCCCGGCGGTCCAGGAATTTTTCCAACCTGGATTTTTCTTCCGCCAGAACGCCCCGGATGCGTTTCAGATACGAATTCGCGCAGCCGGGCGCTTTGCCGTCCAACCGGGATACGCTCATGATCATCGTTTGCGCCTTTTGTCCGAGATACTCCATGTCCGCGTCCAGGCGCCTGTGCATCCGGCTGAGGGCATCGCCGGCAGGATTAAACGAATAAGCATATTTTCGGATCTCATGCTCAACGGTGTCCGCCGCCAGTTTGCAGAAACGTTCCACGTCGTCGGCATCGGCATTGGCGATGGTCAACGCCCACGTAAGGGACGTCAATCCGCTATGCTTCGCCACGTCGCGGTCAATCATTTCCAGCGTGCTGCGCGACTTGTGCCAGGTAACACCCGTCTGCTGGCGCGCCCACACGTTCGACACATTGCCCAGAGTGGGGTCAACCCAAATGGTATCAGTCCCCCCTATCCATACCGGCGAAACACAGCAAGCCACCGTCTCCAGCCGGGCCGCAAAATGTTTTTGCCAAAGATGAACGAACAGCGCGTCGGCAAAGGATGCCTGGAAACCGGGACTCATGTGCAGACGCAGGGGCTGCCTGGTATATTTCTGCTTCGTGGCCGATCCATCGCAACAGGACGACGCTATCCATTCCCTGGCGCGTTTATGGTGCATGGCATAATAAGACGAGCCAATCCATTCCCAGCCCATTACGAAGCGGATGGTTCTTTTCGGCGGCTTCATTCGTCCCGCCACAATCAGTTCCTTGACCGTCCGCAGCATTTCCAGCAGCATGCCGGCCGAGACGGCGTTATCGTCAATCTGGCATTCATAAAGATGCGCATAATAAACGATTTCGCGATCGGGCTGCTCGCTCCCCCGGATGGCGGCAGTGACGATATCCGTTGTGCCGCGGTAAATTCGCGCCTTCACTTTTGCCCGGACCCTTATCGGCGTTTTTGAGGCGCAAATGATTTTCTCCAGTTCACGCCCCTTTTCCGGACTCAAGGAAAAACCCAGCAGGGGCGTGTCCTGTTCCGTCAACCCCCATACCGCCAGGGAAGTCCACGTGTTCCACCATTGAACTTCTTTCACATATTCCACCGGCGGCAGAGAATAGTCCGTGACGATGCCGGCCGCACCGTACCGGACCGCCGACCCGTAAACCACGCCAGTGGGGCCGTCATGTGTGAAAACCAGTTTGCCCCTGGCGTTTTTCCATGCTTCTTCATTGAAAGCGTCCGGCAGATAAAGCAATTCCAGGATTTCACCTTCGGCTACGGTTCCGCGCGACCAGCGAATCAGGCTGTTGGGAACCGCCTTGTAATCGGCCAGAACGCCCAGGCGCCGGCCGTTATCGTCAATTAATTCCAGGATACCATCCTCCGCATCCCAGGCCAGGGGAACGATCCAGTCGCCGATCTTCGTTTTTCCATCGCAAGGAATGGAAATCCGCTCAACCTCATCGGCGCCGCACGATTTTAACTGGCTGATCACATAATCGGCGGTCTTTTTATACCCGCTGAACCTGTTCCAGCGATCGTTTTCATAGATGACGCTTGCGTGCGCCAGCACGCGGTCAACGCAGTAGTACTTCTCCAGCAGCGGATACAAATCTTCGGGCGCGCATGGAATTTTTTTCATAATTTTAATACTTATTGAGTTTTTCGATCATTGCCAGGCTTTTTTCGACAACGGTCCGGCTTGCGGAACGGGCCACGGTTTCATCGGTGAGAACCGCCCATGTTTGATAAGCGCCCATGGTGAAGGCCAACTCCGTGGGAAAATAGCCCACCCAATCATTGGCCAGCCCAATCACAAAGGTATTGGGTGCAGCGGACCGCTTCTTGATTTCCAATCCGAGTTCGACAAACAATTCACCGGGGATACCGGTCAAGGTCAAATCCCCGATTCTGACCGCCTGCAAAACGGTCTTAATTGTTTTCTTTTTCTTCAGTTCATTGATGATGTCTTTGTATCTGGCGAGGAACATCTTGTCCTTGCCATCCAGATATTTTTTGTATTTCCCGATGTCCTCTTCTTCAGCCCGATCCGGTTTGCGCACGGGGAGGGAAATCGTTTTTTTGATGGATTCCAGCACAATCCCTGATTTATATCCGCTCATTCCCTCAATCACCCGCTTGATGACCAGTCCTAAACCTTCCCCCATCTGGTGCGCCGCTGCGTGGCGCCCGGAAACATCCTTCTGATCCATGTTCATAATGTCCGTCGGATGGATGTCGCCGCACGCGCCGGGCGTAAAGATGGCCACGCCTCCAAAATCATGTTCCAGGAATTCCGATGTTATGCCGGGGTATTCAGCCCAGAACTTGGTGTTATCGGGCGCAAAGGTGGCGGGATGGCACGCGTAATTATAAAGAATGCCGATCGTCCGCTGATCCGCGCCTTTGAGATGCAAGACCCCTACTTGCGGGTCAATCGGTCCGGTCGGGGCGATAATATCCGCCTCATTATAGTTGCGGAATCCAATGGTTTTATCCCGCATCAGGAAACGGCTGTTATGCACCATCAGGCTGAATTGCCCCGAACCAAACCCCATTTCGGCGAGCGCCAGGTTTTGCCGCGCCTCAACAATCGCCCCGGCCATCAGCTCGGCAACCCGTTCCAGGTACTGACGATTTACTTCCGCCAGCGGCTGCCTGGGAAAAACCTCGGTGTCGGGAATCGTCCATGGCCCGCCATGATTATGCGTGGCGTTGATGAAGATGTCGGCCGGAGCTATCCCGCATCTCATTTTTACCAAATTGCATATCTTGTTCGTGTATTCCTTGCGCAAATTGACAAAGTCGCAATTGGCAAGGGCGACGGTTTTTTTGCCTTCCTGCAAAACCAGGGCACGGCAATAAAGATCGTCTTCCGGCGCGGTTCCCTGGCTGCCGGCAAAACCCGATGACTGAACACAATTTGACGGCGGGGTAATCTTAACTTTTGCGGTTCCTGCTTTTAACATATTGTCCTCTTATTATTGTTATAATTTTGCAAAACGCACATGTTGATCAAAAATTCTGAAAAAAAGAATAGCATTAAAAAATATTTTTGCAACCCGATGAAAGTCCCAGAGATGTGGACAATCGTCCCATATTCTGATAGATTAAAAAGCATGAAAAACGCGGATCTAACGTCCAGCCTGACAACTTTTGCGGCCGGCGCGCATGCCGAGGGAAAAGACCAATTCCGCTGGCTGATGAGTTTGACTTTGTCAGGCATGTGCCACAGATTCGCCGGCAATTCCAGCACGATTCCGGTAAAAAAATGGGATGTGCTCTTCATTCGCCCGGGCGTTTCAAGGTCGTGGCGGGTTCCCTCCTCGGCCGGCCACTGGCGGCCGATATGGGTCTTCTTCAACCCGCGGGACTATGTCCTGGAATGGATGCGGTTTCCGGAAGCGGCCGATGGCGTTTACAAGTTGAAGCTGGAGGGCGCATTGATACGGTCTATGGTGAAAAATGCCATGCTGGAGGCGCACCGGCTGGCAATAGCTTCGTTTCCCGGACATGCCGAATTGGCCATGAACGCCTTGGAACGCGCCATTCTGTGGTGCCGGAGCGGCCATCTGCGGAAATTGAAGCCCCTGGACCCGCGCGTAGACGCCGCCCTCCATTATCTGCACCAACGGATTAACGAGCCGGGCATGAGAATCACGGATGTGGTCAATGCCTGCCGGACATCCCGGTCGCGCCTGCTGGATTTGTTCCACCGCCAGACAGGAATGTCATTGATGAACTATCTGGAACAAGAGCGCATGCGGCGCGCCGGCCAACTGCTCAGCACTCGAATGCTTTCCGTCAAACAAGTCGCGATGGAAGTCGGATTCACCGACCAAAAATACTTTGCGCGCAGGTTCAAGCTGGCAACCGGAAATTCACCGCGGCGCTTTCAACAACGTTAGCCGAAGCAGACGGAACGTCGCTTCGGGGCGGCCCCGAAGTGAAGCGCAAAGCGCTTCTACTTCGGCCCTTCGGGCGCATTTATCACGGGGCGTGTGAGAAATGCGGGTTAGCCCGCATAAACTCGCCGAACCTATATCCGGCAACTTTCCCCTTTTCCTCCGCCACGCAGGAAATTACCTGCCGTTCACTATCCTTGGCATGACTGACGCGCGTTTCACTCTGTTTCTTCCATTCCGCTTTTCCCATTCCGGGATTTTTTCAATCCCGCCCTGGGCGCCAAACAGGCGGAAATGTATCTTTCCGGCGGATGCAGAACACCGCTGGAAATCATAAACCTGGCAATTAAGTTCTTGTTTTCCAGGCAGGCAAACTCAATATCCGAAACCTCAGACGACGCATTGGTGATCTTCCCCCTTAACTCTCAACTTATCACGGGATCTTTTTATCTCCACTTGCCGGGCAGACATCATTAAAAAACGCGGAATATGGAAAAAACCTTTATAATTGCCGCCTTTACATGTATGGGTTGGATTACCCTGGCGATCACAATAACCGAACCACTCGCCATATTCCGGATCAGGAAAATGCTGCCAGGTATAACCATCCAGTTTTTTTAACAAGGCCAGCCATTTTGGATCATTAGTAAGCAGGGCGGCAAGTATTACGGCATATAACGCCTCGGTATGCGGCCACCAGAGCTTCATGAAATGTTCCAGCTGCAGGACGGGTTTTTCTTCAATGTCCATCAGGTACCAAAGCCCGCCAAACTCCTTGTCCCACCCCAATTCCAGCGAGCCCTCAATCGTTTCCAAAGCCAATCTTCGCACATTATCATCGGGCAAAAATTCCTGTGCATGCAGCAGGAACCACCCCACCTCGATCGAGTGGCCTGGATTGAACAACCGGCCGTCAGGAGTGTCGCCAAGATCGCTTCCATCAAGCAATGCTCTTTCCATTAGAATCCGACGCTTGGGGTTGTAATGCCGCACTGCTCCGGCAATGGCTTCGGCAAGCACCTTCCGGATGCGCTGGTCACCACCCCGCAGGCGGAGGAGTTCCATTGCCATACTCATTAAAACCATATGATCGGCCAGACTGCTGGCCGGCGCTTCGCCCGATGGCGAACGTCCGAGCAACGGCGGATTTTTTATCCACTCAACTATTTTCCAGAACAGCGCTTCGGCTTCGGCAATGTATGGTTCATCCCCGGTCGCGCGGCCATACTCAAGCATTCCCATCATGACAAATACGGCGCCATAAGGTTTACGCTGGTAATGAATCGGCCGACCGGCGCGCGTCAGGCTGAAATAAACCCGGCCCTGCTCATCGCGTCCGTAACGCCGGATAAAATCCGCGCCGAGCGCGGCAGCCGCCAAATATTCCGGCCGCTGTTCCCACTCATTGAACAAACGGGCAAACATCCATACTTCCCGCCCCTGCAGCCACATATATTTTCTCGTATCATAAACCGTGCCATCGCGCTCCAGGCACGTGAAATAGCCGCCGCATTCACGATCCAGGGAATGTTTCAGCCAGAATGGAATTACCGACTCATCAAGCTCGCGCCGGTAACGCCGGGCATAATTTTCGAGCATGATGGCATTTTTTTTCATTTTTTTACCAGGATTATTGTTTATGCTCACATGGCATTGCATCCGTGGAATCGAGTTTTTGTTCGAACTCAACCCATTTTTTTATCTCAGGCAGGTGTTCGTTTAAAGCAGTTTTTATCTGGGCAATGCTTGTCCGTTTCCCATAATCAACATCTTCACGATAGGGTTCAATCACGAAAAAAACCCAACGCAGCGCCCCGGCATGCAGAAGGATACCTTTTTCCAATTCAGCGTTAGTGTAAAAATTTTTGCCTTCATTCGCAAAAAACCGGTTTTTATCCGCCTCGTGTACAACATATCGGCAACTTGGATTCAGCCCCTTAATTGCGAGTTTAAAAAAAACATCGCCTTTTTCCCAAAAATTGCCGACAGCGACCAACTTTTTGTCTCCTAACATATACCCTGCTGTCTGAAGCAACGGGATATCTCTTAATTCCGGAAAAGTTTCTCCTGTCTTTTTGACCAGCGAAGGATATGGCGTTTCTGGTTCGACATGAAATCCGCCGAACGGCACCCCCTGTAGCACAAGATGTTCGTGCTCTGTAATCAGGCTGTTCAACTTTGCGTATTCCGCCCAATACCGGTTGTCGTAACCGAGAGGAAACCCAGCTATCAATGAAGCTTCATATCGGTTTAAAAAATAACTGAGCACGTCCATTACGATCCCTTCGGGGTTTGACATGCGATACAATCCACCGTTAGGATGCGCAACCAACCCGGGGCGATTCTCCGCAACGGTAATATTTTCATCTGTGAATTCACGTACCTTTTTTGCATAAATAAAAGTTTGGAGATATTTCCCTTTTCTATAAGAAAACGACTCCGTACCGCCCCACCCGTTATAATTTCCCCAAGGCAGGATATACTTCAGACTTTTTGCATAATCAAGGACCCTGTATTCTTTGGAAAAATTCTGTCCTTTGGCTGAATCAGTCATGGTGCTAAAACTGACCGCGGGAATGAGCCCCACTCTGTCGCCGTTGATGGCAATGATCGTTCGCTGAATGGTCTTGACCACCATGGCGTGCTGCCAATTTCTGAATTTTACCCACAGATCATAATATTGTTTGCCGGCCAGCATTTCCTTTGGCCAGTTCTCTCTTATCTCCTCTTCAGGAATTTTACTGAATTTTACAAATTCATCAAAACACTTCCCGCAAAAACATCCTTTCCCGTCATAGGGGAACGGTTCCCAGTTCGCATACAATCCGTCAAACCCCTTCAGTTTCTGCCCCAGATAAGGAATGACCGATTCTTTAAAAAAATCACTCTCGCTATATATCGCAGTTGGGCATGTTCCTTCTCTCAGCTCCCGGTCATTGCTGTTACTTACGATTGTCCTGAATCGCGCATATTCCGGTTTTTTGGTTCCAGGCGGTGCAATAAGATACGCATTTGAAAAGTTCCATGAAAGGTCTTGGGTAACAAATTTTACGCCATTGCTGTGGTAAATATCCGCCAGATCGCGATCATCAAAGCCACCCACAATCCAATTGTTGCCTTTGGCGATAAATTTCGCAAGCAATTGCCTGTTTTCTTTGCCGACAAAATCCAGATAAAATATGCCGCAATTTAAAAAACCATTCAGAAAAATATCAGGTTTTTTGCCGAAGCAAACCTGGGGAAGCACATGCATGGCAAAGCTTTCCTTTCTGGTAAGCGGCTTTTTATCCTCTTCTATCCAATAATAAGCATTTGGCAATTCAATTCCAGCAGGGAAATCCGTATAAACAAGCAACGATGGCATTCGGATGATCTCATATCCATCAAGAATTAACGGACGATTTCGGATCGAGGAAAGGTCGATTTTATAGCGGCAATACTTGTGCCCGCAAATGGTTTTCTCTTCGGCCGTAACAGGATCAAGCGCTTTCCACGTTGACTTCACCATTACTTCTGACGGCAACTCCACACAAAGAACGGGATTTTTGAGATTCAGCTTCTCTTTAAACACGTTCCGGCGCCAGGAAAATACCATGACGGCAGGATCATGGCTGGACAAAAAAAATTGATTATCCAGCCATGCCATTGGCCTAAGGACCACGGACAACGGCATATCTTTCTTAACCTCACATAAATTTACATCTTTGAAATATATCTCGCCGGTTCCATCAAGGCGCAAATAAAGCGTGATCGCCGTTGTATTGAGAGGCACCTCAAACTCAGTTGAAAAAGCATACCATTGTGGCTTGGGGTCCTGACAGTTTAAAATCAATGAGGTAATTTTTCCATCTTGATTATGGTAACACATAATGGCACATGCGGAGCCGCCGTACTTCCCGGTAACTTTACCGCGATAACGGAAACTCAAAAAGTAACGGCTACCGCCATCCATGGGCAGTTTGATCGTTTGCATCAACGAACCGGAAACATCAGGGGTCAGATCGCCGCATAGATTTTCGATGGCGAGAGGCTTTCCCAGATACGCCGCCTTTCCATCAGAAGTTTCAACAATATTATATATGGGCAGGTGTGACACGCGTTGTTGTAATTCTTTATCGGCAAGCTGGTTCTGCACTGCGGCCGGATTAATTACCCAGCAGTTATCTCCCTTATCTTTTAAGGGGGTCTCAAAATTACCATTTGATACCAAATTTTGGTCCAGACTGGCTTTGTTGTTTTCAAAGAGCTGGTCGGATATCTTTTGAAAATCAAAACTGGTCCCGCCCTTCTCAAATTCATCCGCCGCTAATCCTGTCATTGTGGCGGCCGCCAGAATTTCCGTCGCTACCCAAAACCATCGCCAACTCAAACAGCAGGACTTTAAATTATTCATTTGAAATTTACGAAGGCACTCTTGTAAACGAATCTGTTTTTGCTTCTTGATCATATTGCCTTTTTTCATATTTTGATCATATTCAGGCAGTTTGATGCGATGCCAGATATTCGCCGTAGCGCCGATACAAACCATGCGCCTGGTGATAACAGGAATTAGGGCTCAGAAAATGAGAAAATTCAAAGGTAATGGCGTTCTCATAACCAGCTTTTTGCGCCGCCTTTAATTTGAGCAATAATTTTTCCCATTTGATGGGCAGGAACCTGATCGGCATTTCCCGATCAAAGGTCTCCGAATTGGTCCAGCACTTCAGCCCGTATTTGTCGGCCAGCTTCTTGTTTACGAGCAGAAAATCCGACAGTTCGCCAAAATCAATGTCGCCATCCTGAAACGCCACGATATCCACCGCGCCGGCAATGCCCTGCATGATGGCATCCCATTCCTTTTCGTGCTGTTCGGCGCTGACAGTTTTGACGGCCCCGACCTTGTCGCCGGCTTTAACCACGTCAACAAACGGAGAAATCAACACGGGAAGCCCGTTGGACAGGGCTTTGCAATGTTTTCCCATGGATGCATAAATATCAAGAATGCCATAAATATTCCGCCCAACCTCATGCGTCAAATACCATCCCTTGAACGCCGGGAAATGGCCATAAAGTTTCCAGGCCTCATCCACAACCCGCCGGTTCAAATCCATTTCCTTCTGATGCAACCCCTGCATCCAGTATTCGCCTGAATCATACGTGCCAAAAAAGAATTCCAGGCCATGAATCTCGGCAAGTTCAAGAAACATACGGACCAGATCAACGGAGGGGAAAAATGCGTTCTGCTCTTTCTGCAAAACATGCGATGGATAGGTCATCCACCTGCCCAGGCCGCAACGGATCATGATCACCTGCCTGATGCCAATGGTCTTCATGGCTTCGAAGTCCCGACTCCATTCCTCTCTGCCCCAGTTTTGCGACGGAATATCAGTGCTGATCTCATCCAAAAAAGTCCCGGTAATTTTCATTTTCATCTCCTTTTTTTTGAACAATGTCTATTGTTTTTCGCCTATATATAATCATAAGGCAGTTTATTTTCATAAAACTCGACCAATAACCGCGTGCCGAATCTGTTTTTCACGGATTGGGCAAATCTTTTTACACCAGCGTGTTCAGTCAGACGATGAGAGGTTATCACGGCACATACACCGGCGTCTTTAAAGTATTCCATGGCATATTCGTCGGATTCGCCGCAGATCAGAACATCACACCCCAGGGAAATGAATTCCTCACACCAGGCAATATTCACAAACAGACTGCCACCACCAATTGCCAAGCCAGCCCGGCGCACTTCTTTGTCCCGTCTGCCGACAATCCAGAGTTGTTTCATATTGAGCCGCTCTTTGACCCGCAAGGCCAGTTTTTCAAAAGATTGGCCGGGAATTTCGAGAATGAAATGCAGTTTTTCCATATCGCGATGAACCAGTTTGCCGATGTTCAGTTTTTTTACGAATGAGTCGCAAATGGTCATGCGATCCATGGTGCCGTGTATTCTGTAGACACCAATCTTATGCTGGACCAACAGATCGAGGCGGTTGGCATTGGCGCTCCATGACAGATAGTCCTTTGGAACTTCGCCAAAAACCGGGCGCGGCGCATCATACGGAAAAAACAAACTTTCATGACAAATAAGGGCATCCGCGCCGACCTTGACGGCAAACGCAATGGCATCCCGGCTGGGCATCCAGCAAACCACTGCTTTTTTAATTATACCGCCGGTCAAGCCGAAGACACGGCCTTCATCCGGATTTAAATTCTTACGATCGGTTGATTTCAGGATAAACTCTTCGAGTTCTGTCAGTTTGATCATATTGATATTTCCTTTAGCTACCACGGCGTGCTTTACTTTTCCGAATCCGTTACAACATTTTCCCCAGCGTAATTTCGTCCACGCCTTCAATGAAATGATCGCGGAGAATGCCTTCGGGGATAAAGCCGTTCCTGATGTAATATATAAGCGCGCGGGTATTGTGCGCCGAAACGCACGTGAACGCCTTGCGCATTTTCTTTTGCGCCCAGAACTTTTCCAATGCCTTCATCAACAGCGTTCCCACCCCGTGATGGAGACAGGCCGGATCAATCCCAACCACCTCCAGAGTGCCAAGTCCGCATAAACTCGCCGAACCGCGGATATATCCGGCAACCTTTCCATTTTCTTCCGCCACGTAGGAAACAACCTGCCGTTCGCTATCCCCGGCATGACTGACGCGCCTTAAAGTTCCCGGCAAAAATGCCCGCTCCGTGAATCGGTCCATTTTATCGCCCAGGAAAGAACGAAATGCCTGGATCATAATACGGGAAATTTCCCGGCTGTCCGATGATCTGAATTTTCTGATTTTCATGGAAGCTCCTTTCAAACTGTCTTGTGTTCTCACATTTTTCAACGCCCTTGCATCCAAAATGTGTCTTAATGTATGAGACATGATAGCTAATCGTTTAAAATATGCAAGAACTTTTTTTGTTTTTTGTAATGCCAGTCTCGGTGGAGCCGGCCTGCCCCCAGGCCGCTCTGAACGGGACGAGGGCTGCTTGCCCGTCGTAGCCCTTGGGCGAAGTCGGGTCCCGTCTCCAAAAATCCACCCGCGAGACTGAGGGGATACTGTTTTTTAAATATCAGCCTTCAGATGGAAAGCCCCCAGCCCGATCAGTCACGGTTCGGCCAGCGGGGATCACGGATATGGGAAACATCATTGCCCCGGCTTTTGAGGACCAGCAGACCCCCCGCAAGATTGGCGGACAATCAGTTTCGGTTTCAGTTTTATTTTGATATCTTTTATGTCAGAACTATCTTTGCGCATCAGGTCCGCCAGTAAATCCGCCGCCTTTAAAATCTGAGTCTGCTCATCTATATCGCTCACCGTCAGCGGCACGGGATACGCCGAAACCGGCAAACGATCGTCCAGTCCCACGACGGCAAAATCTTCCGGGATGCGATGCCCCAGCGCCAAAAGCCTTTTCATCACGCCCAAGGCCATGATTTCTTCCGCCGCAATGATGGCCGTCGGTTTTTCCTTCAAACCGACGATTTGGCCGGCCAGGATTCCCCCGCTTTCATCGCCCCACGGACCGGCCATGACATATTCCGCCGGATAAGTGAGATCGTGCTTGGCCATGACCGCGCGGTAGCCAAGTTCCAGCAATTCGCCCGCCTTGTTACCGGCCGGGCCGGTCAACAAGGCAATCTTCTTGTGGCCCAATTTGACAAGATGATCTGTCAGCAACATCCCCGCCTCAAAGATATCGGCGCACACGGAGGCCGTATGGTCGTCGTTTGATTCCTCCCCGACAAGCACCAGCGGCACGTGATGTTTTTTCAGAAACACAATATCTTCCAGGCTGACCGGCGTATAGGCGATCAATCCGGAAAAAAAATGATTCCTGATTTTTTCCTGAAAATCGGGGTTGTCGCACATGCCCCCGGCAGCTGGATATTCATCGGCCACCAGGGAATAATGGCTCGCCGCGATTTTTTTGGCCAGGTGTTTGATATGAAAAGCAATGCTGGGATATTCGCGGCTTATTCCGGGATCAAATATGTAGCCGATAATGTTCGTGACTTTTTGTTTCCTGGGCTTGACCACAAAAGTGCCCTTTCCAGTCTGTGAAACCAGAAAACCTGCCGCGGCCAGGTTGGCAATCGCCACGTTAACCGTGGTTTTATTGAGGGCATATTTTTCGGCAAACGCGCGGACCGACGGGATTTTGTCACCGGATTTATAAACTCCAAGTTTGATTTGCTCCCGCAGGAAATCGCTGAATTCTTTGGATTTTGTTATTCCAAGTATTGCTTTCATAAAATAACCACTTGAGTCTTAGTGTATGAGACATAATAGTTGATAATTTAAAACATGCAAGAGATTTTTTGGTTTTTTAAATACCTCCGTCTTCGTTGGAGACGGCCTGCCTGCCCAAGCCTCGGCCAGGGACCACAGGCCGATAAAATCGGGGTGAGGTCACCCCGGCTCCACGTATCCACCTATACAACCGAGGTGACTGTTTTTTAATTACAAATTTACGTCGAGGTCAGCAATAATATGCAAATGCTCACGCCGTTAAAAGCCGCGTGCAGGACGATCGGCGCCCAGAGGGACCCCGAATGAATATACAGCATGGCCAGGACAACCGCCAAGACAAACAACGGAACCATTGAAGGCAGATGCTGATGAATGGCGGCAAAGAATAATGAGCTGATCACCACCGCAGTTCCCGCCCCCATTTTTTTCATCAATACCGGCAATAATATGCCGCGGAAAAGCGCCTCCTCAACAAACGGCGCCACCACCATTGCCAGCAACAGCAGGAAAAAAAGATTCCAGCCGGACTGGGGCTCCAAAAATATCGTAACAACATCCTGGAGTGTCACCGGGTATCCCGCCGCATAAAGAAACAGCTGGTAAAACACGGAAGTAACAAACACGATCGGTATGATCCCGATGTAACTTGCCAAACCCTGTCCGGCCGCCCGGCTCATTCCCGGCCGGTTCATGCCAAAAGCCCCGTCCCATGAACCATTTCGCCGCCGGATAAAGGTCCACACGATCAATAACGCGACTCCATGGAACAACATTCCCTGTATCAGGGCCATGACCGTCTCTTTTTCGTCCGATCCGAACCAACCGAGTTTAACTCCTCCCCAATGCACCAGCCCGGCGCACGCCTGGATAAACATCAGAATCAATACAATCCAAAGCGCGTCTTTTATGAACCAGGGCCGTGACCTGATCCGTGCCGCCATTCCATCCCAGTCAAACGGCGATGTCAGGAAACGGCCGAATAAAAAGAGGTCCAGCAGGAGGCCGATAAAAATGACCGCCAGATAGACACTGCCGGCCACATAAATCGGAAGAACGCCGGATACCGGAACATCGGCCAGGAACTGAGGCAATAAACCCGGCAAAAGAAGGAAATGCGCCATATCTTCTTAATCTTAACGCGAAGGAGATTCAACTGTTTCCCTGATAACGTAGATCGGCTTGCCCTGGGATTCGTGATAGGTGCGCATCTGAATCTCCGCCAGGATGCCCATGCAAACAAACTGGATGCCGAAGAAGACAAGCATGAACGAGGTCATCACCCAGAAAGGCCGCTTGAGCAATCCGGCGGCGAATTCTGTGCCGAATAAATTGGCGGAAACATTGGCGATGATCATGAACAACACCATCAACAAACCCGGCACGCCGGCCATTAATCCAAGCTTGCCGAAAATCTGGATCGGGCTCCGGCTGTAGCGCAAAAGGAATGAAACGGTCATCAAATCCAGGATCACTTTTACGGTCCGCGAAAGGCCATACTTTGATTTGCCGAATTGGCGGGCATGATGGCGGACCACCACCTCGTCAACCTTGCATCCCACCCAGCTTGCCAGGGCCGGGATGAACCGGTGCATGTCGCCGTAAAGCTCGATATTTTCAAGCACCTCGCGCCGGTAGGCCTTGAGCGTGCACCCGTAATCATGCAAATGCACTCCCGTAACGAGGCTGATCAGGCGGTTGGCAAACATTGAAGGCAGACGCCGCCGGATAGCTTCATCCTTGCGGTCCTTGCGCCAACCGCTGACAACATCAAAACCGGCGTCAATCCGCTCCATCAAAAGGGGAATATCGCCGGGATCGTTCTGAAGATCGGCATCCAACATTATGATAACATCGCCCTTGGCTTCATGCATGCCGGCGCTCATGGCCGCCGTCTGGCCGAAATTCCGGCGCAACCGGATTAGACGGAAATGCGGCAAGTCCCGAATCGCTTCGCGCATCTTCTCCCATGTGCCGTCAACACTGCCGTCATCAACAAGGATAATCTCATAAGGCCGGCCGATTCCGGAGAGCGAATCGTGCAGTTTTGCGCAAAGCCGTCCGACGCTTTCCATCTCGTTAAAGACCGGCACGACAACGGATATATCCAGTCGCTTGTCATTCATCGTCATTTTTCCTCAAGGGGCATCGGGTTGCACAGATTTTTCTTTGATTTTGCCAGCCGCCCGCAGTTAAAGCAGATAAAAGCCGGATTACGGGCCAGCAGGCGGATTTCCTCCAGCTGCCCCGCGCTGGCCAGCACGCACAGATGCCCCTTGTGATTTTTCGCTTTGCATTTTTTATTTATCATTTTTTCCTCCACAAAAGTTATTTTACGATCACTTTGACAACGACCTTCCTGACCGCCTGCGGCCGGCCGGCGGTTATTCCGGGACGATGCGCGTCCTGGGGATAAAAAATGACGAAAAAACCGCTGGGAACCAAAAAACGGCTTCCCGCGCCCCGCAAAAACAATGCGTCATTTATTTCATTATACTGGGTTTCAATCTCCATTTTTGAGACGCATTGGTACGCCATTGATTCCGAGCCGGAAACCAGATATTGGATGTCAATATACCGGCGATGAGCCTCCCATTTGACGGAAGCTTCGGCTTGGGTCGTGTACTCGGAAACAATGGCAAATAATCTTTCGCCATTGATAACTTTTTTGCCCAATGCCAAGGCATGCAAATCAGCGGGCTTCAAGAAGCGCAATCCCGCCTCAATTCCCGCTCCCAAACCATAATACCGTGGCGCATTGTCTATGTGGTCAATTATCATGATTTATCACAAGTTTAGCGTGACCGGCAAAAAATATCGTAGACGGCCGAGGCGATGGCGACATGGCCGGTCAAATTGGGATGGACCGGCTCGTTGCAGAACGTATCCGGCTCGTAATATTTCAACAGGTCCTGGAACATGGCATGCGTTTTAAGCAGGCGCGTCTTATACTGCCGGCTCATATTCTCCACCGTCTTCAGGTAACGCGGCAAAATTTCAAGCACACTATGGCGGAAACTGTCCTTGGACGATTCCCGGCTGATATAAAACGGCTGGATCAGCAATATCCGGCAGCGCGGCAAAGCTTCCCGCGTGCGTCGCATGATTTCCTGATAGGCTTCCGCAAACCGCTCCGGCGACACGCCGGCGGAGGGGTTGTGCAGGCGATGGCACAAATCATTGATGCCGATCTTAATTGAAAGCCAGTCGGGCTCATGCCGCAACACGTCGTCCGTCCAGCGGTCCAGCAACCCCACCACGTTGTCGCCGCTGATGCCTTTGTTGATTATTTCAACTTTTTTTTCCGGTTCGCAGGCGATTAAAAAGTCCGCGAATAATTTGACGTAACCATTACCCAGGGGACGTTCCGCGCCGCGCCGGCCGCAATCGGTTATGCTGTCGCCGATAAACAGGATCTTTTCGCCGTTTTTAATTTTTGTTGCCATTTCTTTTTCCTCGTTTTCAGTCCTTGCTTATTTACGCCGTATCCATTTAGCCAACTGCAGTAATCGGTTTTGGTGAAATTTTCTGCCCTCAAAACGGATTATCCGCCCTGCGGATCCCTCGGAGCCCGTCGGCTGACGGCGAGAATGAGCGTGAGGGCTGAAATTTCACCAAAACTGTATAATTGGCTAAATGCTTACTTTACGCCGCCTATCATCCACCGGCAGGGCATCATAGTTGACCATTGGTCAGGAAGAAAGCCTTTTTTTTCGCTCGCTATGAACCAGGGAAACAATTGCCATATGCAGGACGTTTAATGCCAGCAGGATATAGTCGCCGCGCGCGGCGCCGTGCCCGGCGATCATCTCGTCACATTCTTTCAGAATGTCACGGACCGACGCATCAATGTCATTCGCCGGCAATGAGTTGATCAGCACGCGCACGGCGCCGGCGCCGGCGGCCAAATTCCGCTGTTCAAAGCTTTTGGCGCACTCGGTCATAATTTGCCGGTAATCGCTCGCGGCCAGCGAGCTGTGCTCAATCTTTTTTTCTATTTCCATCAGTTCCTCGGCACAGGCCGTCTCAAAATCCGACTTGCCGCGCCGCCATAAATTGACAAAATGATGTTCCCCGCCGCCGATCCGCGCAATCGCCAGCGCCACTTCGCCCCGCAAATGTTCATCTGAAAGACGGCGCAACAAGGCAAGCAGGTCGGGCAGGATTTCTTTCCGGCGCAGTTTTCCCAAGGCGGCCGCGTAGCCGGAACGGATGTTGTCATTCCGCTCGTTTTTAAAGGCGCCAATAATGGTTGCCGCGCTTTCGTGGTCATTGAGCTTGGCAAGCGACCGCGCGCACTGCGAGCGCAGGAGCGCATATTCACACTTCAGCATCTCGCGCAAGACCGGCAGGGCCCGGGGGTCGCCCATCCGGCCCAACGCCCAGACGGCCGCCTCGCTCAAGCCCGGCTCACGGCTTTTAACCGCCGCCGAAAGGGCGTTAATCAGCTTGTCGTCCGGCGGCATGCGCGCCATGGAAACGATTGCCTCATAACGCACGTTAAAACTCGGGTCATCGGCGGCTTGCAACAGTTCTTCGACTGTGAAGTGACTGTGGGCATCGCCCATCCGCCGGGTGAGTTCCATGCGCCATAATTCATCTTCCGAGAGGTGATAACGGACAATGGAACTGAAGGCCAGCAGAGGATTTCCCTGGAAAAAGAACGAGACGAACTCGCCGGTCCGCACGCCGCTGTCATCATGGGCCTTGCGGAATATATAAAAGGCGATCAAACAGCAAAAAAACATCAGCACGAACAAAGTCGTAAAGTTGTCAAAATGAATAAAACGCCAGTCAAATTTGACCGACTGCATGGCGTCCAGCAGCCAGCCGTAAAAGAACGAGCAACAGGCTATCAGCACATTTTGCAGGGATGCATTCAAGGCCGTGCAAAAAGCCGGATTCCGCGTCGTCGGCAGGACGGTAACAAAAAAATAGCGGTTTGCTCCAGCGCCCCACCCCTGAAGAACAATGCCAAAAAAGGCATAAATAAGACACGTGCCGACAACACTCTGTTGCTCCAGGCGCGGAAGAAAAAAAAGCAAAACGGGCACCAAAGAAAGACCGGCCAGTGCGCTCATAAAAACCGGCTTGCTCCCGAACCGGTCCGCGCTCCATCCCCAGAAAAAAGCCGACGCCAAAGCAACCGCCTGGAAGCACCCGGAAAAGAGCATGATTTTGTCGGCCGTAAATCCAATCCGTTCGCTCAGGTAGAGAGGCAAAAAACCGAAACATGCGGTGCCGATTAAAAAGAATACCGAGCCGATAAGCCATGTTCCATACCTGGGATTACGCAACGTCTCAATAGTATCGGCCAGCAGCGACCACTTCTGTTTTTCGACCGTCTGCGGCTGGCCGCCCGGCAGGCGCCATCCCATGGCAAGACCGATAAAACCAAAAAGGAGGCCGACATATATGGCCACGTTATAGCCGAACATTCCGGGCCATTTTTTCATGATCAATACCGCGGCCAATGAAGCGAGCATCGCGGCAATATTAGCCACCATTGAATTGATGGCCTCAACCTTGCCGCGCACCCTGGCCGGGATGAGCTCCAGCGCCCAGGGCCACCAGCCGGTCTCCGCCACCGCCCTGAAAACCGCAAAGAAAAAAACAATCATGCTCACCCAGATAAAGACGCTCGTATCCCCATAACGCCTGGCAATCCATCCGGCCAACGGCAACAACAATACAATCAAATATCTGAGGGAGTAGAAACGAACCAGGACTTTTTTCGGCCCCTGGCGCATAACCCAGCTGGAAATAAAGATTGAAAGCAGATACGAAAGCGGCAGAATGGAGAGGATGAAACCAATCCTTGTCTTTGACATCCGCAGAGCGTCGCAGAACAACGGAAACAGAGGACCGAAGAAAGTCAGACTGGCAAATATGGTCGTCCAGCCACTGAACTGATACAGCCACTGATAGCTTTTTTTCTGCTGGATGGCGGTTATCATGGCGATCATGCAAAAAAAGAGGCTTTGACAACTACTGGATGGAAGATAATACCTTATTAACTGGTATTTTCAATAAAAATCAGTATGTGGTAGATTGGAAGGCGAAATTTATGACAGAATCAACCGTCAGCGCCAACAAGGAAAAGATGTTGCTGGAACGAATGGCCAAACTCGGCATCCGGGAAGCCGACTTGCGCGAGGATTTTATCCGCGGTTCCGGAAAAGGCGGACAGAAAATCAACAAGACATCATCCTGCGTGCAATTATTGCATCCGGCCACCGGCATTCAGGTAAAATGCCAGCAAACGCGTTCGCGCGCGCTGAACAGGTTTCTCGCCCGGCGGGAATTGTGCGAGAAAATCGCCGAACGCCTTTACGGCGAGCAATCGGCGCGACGGCAGGAGATTGAAAAAATCCGCCGCCAGAAACGCCGCCGCAGCCGGCGCCAGCGCCAGAGAATTCTTGAGACAAAACATCTGCACTCGCTCAAAAAACAGATGCGCGGACCGGCCAATTTTGATGACTGATGCCAAGCAACGGACCAAAGAAGGGTAAAATTTATTTACGGGCTTCTTTAACCGCCGCCACAAACTTTTCGGCCAAACCGGTTATTTCCTTGAATCTTCCTTCCAGCAACATCTGCCGGTTGATCAGACTGCCCCCCACCCCAAGCGCCGCCGCGCCTGCTTTTAAATAAGCGCCTATGTTTTCCAGATTTATTCCGCCGGTCGGCACCAGCTGAACCTGCGGCAGGGGAGCCTTGACCGCCTTGATATATTGCGGACCGAGGACCTCGGCCGGAAAGATTTTTATCAGGTCCGCCCCGGCCGTTTGGGCGGCGACTATTTCCGTGGGAGTGAACGCCCCGGGGATCACCACCTTGCCGTAACGGTTGGCCATGGCAATCACTTCCGGGTTTATCACCGGACAAACCAGAAACTCGGCCCCGCTCAAAATAGCCGCCCGCGCCGTCTCGGCATCCAGAACAGTGCCCACGCCCACCAACGCCTTCTCCCCCAATTCATCGGCCAATTGACGAATCAACGCCAGGGCATTCGGGGTTGTAACCGTCACCTCCAGCACGCGAATGCCGCCGTCCACCAGCGCCCGCGCCGCTTCATTTATCCGCAAGGACTTATCCGCGCGGATAATCATCACCAGGCCGGATTCAGTAATCAAACTCAATTGTTCATTCTTGGTCATTTTGTTTCCTCCTTGTCAAAATTACTTATTCCACCGCGTCCACATTCTGCATTTTTTTGTTTCTCAATCTTTCAATCACATTCCCCCCGGCATCCGTCAAATATAGCTCCCGCGCCAGATTGGCCGCCATGCAGGCATGCGTCGGCACAAGGATCACAGTCTGACCGACGGCAAGCGCATGCGGACCGTCAATGACGGCATGTTCCTCATAAATCCGCGTCACAATATGCCGGGACAGGGAAATGACCAGGCCAAAACCTCCCGTATCCGATATTTTACCCCCGCGGTCACTGCCCAGCAATTTGGTTCCAACGTTAAGGACCGCCCGCCCCGCTTCCGGCTTGCTGATCACCGTGGCCATAACTTTTAACGCGCAGTCTTCAAGGCCGGCCGAGCCGTTTGCCACATGCATGGCATCATTAAAGACATAATTGCCGGGACGCGCCTCGGTAACGGACTGCCGGTCGGAAAGCAATTTCAACGAGGGCGAAGACCCGATGCTGACCACCGGCGGCGAAAGCTGGCGCTGCGTCAGCAAAGCGGCCAGAGCGGACATCTTCCGGACGGTATCAGCGGCAATCTGACGCATCTCCTCGCGGCTGGAAGCGGAATAGACCTGCCCTTCATGCGTAAATATCCCGCGCCATTCAATCCCCGGGCTGCTCTTTGCCGATTGCGCCAAAGCGCATGTTTCCTCATCCGACGCAAGCCCGCAACGATGGCCGCCGGTGTCAATTTCAATCAATGCTCCCACCCTGGTTTGCGCTTCTGTCATAACCCGGGCAAGACGCTTGATTCCTTCTTCACTGTCAACCGCCACGCTGAGTTGGGCCGCCCGGCTCAATTCCGCCAATCGGCGCAATCCGGCAAAATCAACGATTTCACGGGCAATAAAAATATTTTTTATTCCGGATTGAATCATCAATTCCGCCTCCCGGAGCGTGGCCACGGTGATGCCCTTCGCACCGGCCGCCACCTGCATTTTGGCGATTTCAGGAAAATTATGACTCTTGATGTGCGGCCGGATCTGCACGCCGCGGTCGGCGCACAGTTTCGCCATGCGCTCTATGTTGCGCTTTAAAACAGCTCCATCCAGCAATACCGCCGGCGTTATAAGTTCGTCAATTTCCATGGGATAACCTCAACAACAACCACGGATTGACACGGATGAACACGGATTTAGTCTTGCCATCAGTGTCAATCAGTGTTTATCCGTGGTCAAACTCTTTCCTGCGCAAACCCCGTTATACTCCGTTTGCTCAACCACGATTTTTCCGTTTAAAACCACGTAATCCACGCCGCGCCATTGCTCGCGGCATCCCTCCTGCTTTTGTACCTTGATCTTCTCCAGGTCAAAAACGACGATGTCGGCCGCATTGCCGACCGCCAGGACGCCTCGTTGCTGTAATTTCAGCTTGCGGGCGGGCAAAGCGGTCATCCTGGCAATGGCTTGCGGCAATGAACAGATTTTTTCCCGGGCCACGTAATGCCCGAGAAAACGCAAGAACGTGTTCGTCAAACGCGGATGACTCAGACCGCCTGGCAGCGGAATACCGTCGCTGCCAATAACCCCGTGTTTATTCCCCAGCGCGAGCCGCAAGTCTTTTTCATCAGCCTGAAAAAGAAATATGCTGGTTTTTCCTTTTTCCTGGATAATCAAATCCATGACAAAGTCCGGCGCATCACACCCCCGCCGGCACGCGGCCTCCGCCAGACTGAGTCCCTGCAATGCGGCATTGCACGCCTCACTGCAGGCGGCAAGAACGAGCTTTTCAGGCCCAACCCCGGAAAAAGCCGCCGCAGGCTTGAGCATGTCAGCCTTGACCCGCTCCCGGAAGGCCGGCTGGCGCAGTTTATCGCAGACTATCGGCAGTTTGTCGTTCAATACCCAGTCCGGAAGCAGGGTCAGAATAGTGGTATTGCCGAATATATACGGATAAGCGTCAAAGGACACATCATACCCCTCGGAAATCATCCGCTCAATCCGCTCCAGGACAAACGGCATCCGGCCGTGATTCCGTCTGCCGGAAACTTTTAAGTGTGATATCTGCGTGCTGACGCCCGAAGCGCGGGCCACGCCCAACACTTCTTCCAATGCCGCCGGCTGTTCATCGCCCTCGCTGCGCATATGCCAGGACATTATTTTGTCCCGTTTTTTAACCATTTCGGCCAGCGCCAGGAGTTCTTCCTTGCGCGCAAAACAGGCCGGCAGATAAATCAAGCCGGTGGACATGCCCACGGCGCCCTGCGCAAGTTGTGCGTCAAGCAATTTCCCCATTGCTTCAATCCGTTGGGATGAAATTTCAGAATCATTGCCGTTGACGCCGATGCGGAGCATATTGTGGCCGACCAGCGACAGAACGTTGACGTTTGGAGTTTTAATCCGGCGCACATATTCCGCCATATCGGAACAGAGATCTTCCGGCGTAATCCCGTCAAAAAGCGAGGCCAGGAAATCAAAAGCTTCATTGCGATGGTCGGATTTGAAGGGAAAAAACGAAAAGCCGCAGTTGCCCAAAACTTCCGTGGTAACCCCCTGCCGCAGTTTCCAGTCCACGCGGGAATTGCGAAGCAGGGCAAGGTCCGAATGACTGTGGATATCAATGAAGCCGGGGCAAACATACATGCCGTCAGCCTCAATAACACGGCGGGCGGTGGCCGGCAGATGTTGCCCCACGCCCACAATGACGCCGCCATCCACGGCAACATTACCAGACACGACCTCATCGCCGGTTACCAATCTTCCATTGCGTATCAAGAGATCATTCATGATTGATCGTTCTGAAATCGAAAATCAAAAAACTGCCCGCAATGCTACGCATAGCGTTGCAGGCGGGTCGGTAATTTAAATCATCTATGCGCAACCACATCAACTTCAACCTTGATGTCAAACGGCAGTCTTCCGGCCTGGATGGTTGTGCGGGCGGGAAACGCCGGGCCGAAGTATTCGCGATAAACCTCATTCACCTTTTGAAAGTCATTCATGTCCGCCAGGTAAAGCGTGACTTTCAACACATTGGCCAAAGAACTGCCGGAAGCTTTTAAAATAATCTCAACGTTTTTGACGGACGCCCTGAACTGTTCAACAACATCGCCGTTGATGAATTTGCCGGTTTGCGGATCCACCGGGCCCTGGCCGGACACAAACACCAAGTCGCCATATACCATTGCCGGGGAATAAGGACCTTTTGTTTCCGGACCGTTTTTCGGACAGATCGCCTGTTTTTTCATGATTTATTTTCCTTTCCAATTCCCGCCGTTTAGCCACAAAAAGAAACACAAAATCTAATTTATATTTTCCCGCTAAACACGCTAAATAACGCTAATTTTTAAAGGCGAATATTTTTTAGAGTCCATTCGCGTGTTTAGCGGGCTATCTCTTGTCCTTTACTTGTTAGCCAATTCAACCTGTCCAAGGGAACCATGCCATAATTATAAAAATTACATCCGGCCAAGCCATGCCGCTCCGCCAGCTCCGCCTTGGCTTTCAAATTCCGTTGCGAGGAGGTCGCGCGCTCCAACAGTCTTAACGACAAGACAATCTTTTCGGGATTGAAAAATTGCTTCGCATACCGGATTTCATTCTCCACCAATGCCGGATTCTTTTCTTCTATCGGCAGGACGTACCGGTCCGCCTTTTTATTCACCACCGCCAAATCAACCCCTTCCAGCAAGCTCATCTTAACCGGCGCAAACACCGGCCCGAAAAAGTCCAGCCGCATTTTCCTCTCCCGCGTTATTTGCGCCGTCTGCTCCAGCAACCGCCCAACTCTTTCGCAGCGCATCCGTAAAAAATCATTCATCCCGCAAAGCTTGCCGATGGATTCCAAAACACGAACAGGCGTTGCATTTTTTTTATCATCGCCTTTCCCGACACATGTATCAATTCTTTTCCGGACCGACGCCGCCAAACGTTCAACATCAATATTTCCCTTTTCCGCCGCGCGCCGGCATGCTTCGCAGAAGCACAATCCCAGCAGGGCCGAAAGTTCGGCGTTAATTGTCACTCCATAAAACTCATGGTGGTAACCATGCCCGAAGCCGGAATAAGAAAGCGATTCCAGGAAGACGCCGTCACAGGCGTAACGCGACGTAAAATCGTCCAGTAAATTCAACACATATCCGGACGCATCCTGATTCATGGGGCACAAATAATGATAATAGGGATCGCCAAAGGCATTCCGCGCCACAACCCCGGGATGCAGGAAACCGAGCCGGCTGTTGTGAAAACATACAAACCAGGCCGTGACGCTAATTCCAAGTTTCTTTGCCTTTTCAATAATTTCGCCCATCAGATCACGTCCGCCCAGAATGGAATTAGGCCCTGATCGCGTTACGCGCATCGTGGCAACTTTTCCTGCTTCCGACCGGTAGGGCGAACCCTCAGGGTGAGCCGCTCCTCCCCGGACGGCTCGGCAGGGACGCCTCGCCCTACCATCTTTGGAATTCCCATAAATAGATGCAACAAGCGGCTTGAGCCTTTGTCCGGCATAACGTGCTTTATCCGCCTTAAAATATACCACCCCGTCCTCAGGGTAATAAATCCGGCGCTTCGGATTATGGGGCAGCAAAAACCTGCCGGCGTGATAGGCCATGGCCACGATCACCTCCCGGCCCCCGGCCTTTTTAATTCGCTCCAGGACAACATCCACCCCTTCATCCAAAAAATCCCAGGCATAGGTATAAACAGCTTTTTGTTTCATTGACATATTTATCATCCCTCAGTCATTAGCAGCCTTCATTCCATCCACTTAAAGAATACTATTCATCTCATAATCCGCGTCAATTCCTTTATGGCTTTGATTGTCCCTTCCTGGTCACTCCCGCCCGCCAGGATCGCATCCCGGCCCTTGTCGGTGGCGTCATAGGAAAAATGATTAATACTTTCCACCAATTGAATTATGCCGCGCCCTTTTCCGGGATATTTTTCACTCACGATTTCCGGCACTTTATTGAACACGTAATTCCCGGCCGTTTCCAGATGTTTTGCCACGCTGTTCTCGGCAGAACTCCCGATCACAATCAGATTGGCGTCATCATCAATCACCACATGCCGGTACTTCTCCAGCTCATACCCATCCTCAACCAGATTACCTTCCACCACTTTGGTTTTTATCTCATTATCCTTGACCACTTTTACCGTCAATCCCTTGTCCGTTAATAGCTTCCTTAATTCTTCTACTTCTTTCTGCTCATCACCGTTGCTCCGATACCCCACAACGATTTTCAGCGGTTTCTTCAATTCCACATATGAGCGCAAAGCTTCTTTCGTCGCGTTCACCCATACATCAATTCCCGCCGGACGGATCAGCCAGACCTTGCTCATATATTTTTCCACATCGCCCGTAAACCCATTCTTCCCCAAGTTTTTCCCGCTGATTTTCTCCACCACATATTTCACCCGCGCGCCTTCCGGATCGGGTTTCATGTGGCAATTGCCGTCTTTTCCATTTTCAAACGTAAAACCTTCACCGCTGATATCCACCACCTCATATTTTTTATCAGGTATCCCGTTCACTTTTATTTTCAATTTCTGCGCCTGATAGTCAAAGTTATTCACCCCGACCAGCCAATAACCGTCACCTTCCAGCAAACCGGGAATTACCTTTCTGCGATCCGCCATCCCTTCAAGTTCCACCCGCTTCTCCACACCGGCTGATTTCAAGATGCCCTCAACCAGTTGGGCAAAGCGTTCATGTTCGTTATAACTTTGATAATAGGCCAACCCAAGATACCCGGAAAAATACCAGGCCTTGCCGGTCCCTTTTACCAACACCGGCTGGCCGGCTTCAGTTGTTGCCATGACTTCCCCGCCGGCTGATTCAAGTTTGACGCCGTAATACCGGTTGGTCATCACGGTTCCGGCCCTGTATCCATTTATCTCTGTTTTGACCACTATTCCCTTTTGCTCAATGATTTTCTCGTTATCTATCTTGGCTCCACAAAGTTCGCTCAGCCCGAATCCTGGTGATATTTCATTAACGGCCTTGTCTTTCTGGAAATTAATACTGTCCCATGTACCTGCATCGGGATAGAACAGGACCGTGCCGCCTTTCTTTACATACTCTTTTATCTTCTCCGCCGTCTTCCGGCTCATCACGTTCGCCTGATAGCCGACAATTAACACCTTGTATTTGAATATCTCGTCTATAATCCGTTCCTCCACGCAGTCAAATGTCAGATGCAGATTATCAAACAGACTACCCAATACGTAAAAATCACAGCCGGGGTTATTCAGGCCTTGAATGAACTTTGGCAGTCTTTCCAGCTTACGCGCCGGATCATATGAGATCATACGCGAAGCGGTTGTCATCAACACCGCCACATCCAACTTCGGCACGCTCGCCGACAGGAACAAGGATGCGTTACGCATTAGCAATTGTTGCGCGCGCGCGATTTTCATGACAGGTTCCTCAATTACCACGTCCGCTGTTCCGGGACTGTCGTATCTACGTCTGGCACTTTCTTGCCAGCGTTTGTTGTAATGGATAAAATGAAAGGAACTGTCGTAGTTCAGATCATATATCTCCCAATGGATGGCCTTGTTGCCGTTGAAAATCTGTCGCATGACATACGGATGCACCGCGTTGCCTTTCAAATCCAGGAGAGTATGCCATTCGTTGGTGCGGTCAAATTGTCTGAACTCGCAGGCGCCAAAACAATTATCCGCCTCCATCACCTTGCCGCCGAATGCCCGGCACGACGCACGGCCAAGATGCGCCAGGGCGGCGGTAGTGGAATATTCCCGCGACACGTCCGTCCATTCCGTCAAGGCCCAATTGTCAAGCGCTACGGCCCACGCGTTAGGACTGACGATATCCCCGTACGTTTTCTGGCCCAACACGAGTTGGTCCGGCGCCACGCCCTTGAATGCCTTGTATATAATCTCAGCACATTTTACCGATTCCTCGCTCCGCCATAACTGAAAATTAACGAAATTTGCCGTCTGCTCCTTGTATTCCGGGAATTCTATATCCTCAAAAGTATTATAATCCAATCCCCACTCCCCGTTGAGTCTTCCCATCGTTCCATATTTCTTTGCCAGCCATTCCCGATAATGTTTCAAGTCTTCCCGGGTTTGGGGAACTAATTTCTTCGGAGGCTGTCCCACCCGCCAGCTCATTTCTTCCCATAGAGATCCGCCAATGACGCCCGGATGATCCTTGAATTCACGACCCAACACCGTATGACTCTGCCTTAAATATTCCTGATACAGCGGAGCGGCATGGTTGGGAAATAATACACCCGCGTAATTTTTTGGCTTTGTCCCATCCGCAGTTTGCGCGACCACCTCCGGAAAATTATCCGGCAGATAAGTGTTATACAATTGGGCCGGTTCAGTGCAATACAACATCGTCAATATGCCCTGGTCATAGTTTAAACGCGTCTCGTTCAAGAGCAGGCCGATTTCCCACGGCTGGGGACGATATTTATCCCACCCATCCTTCAACCAGATCGGCAGACCGAATATTTCCTGGGACGGAGCGGCCCCCTTCCCCGACATCCGCACGTTGATCAGCCCGTAATAATTATAAATTTCCAGTACGCTATCGCGTCCTGCACCAAACGGATTCGCATAGGCCATGAAAAACGGCTTGCCGTCCCGGCAGATAAAACCGTTTTTAACCGCAAACTTCTGCGGGATGCCTTTTGGGATGCATGCGTCTTTATATTTTCTTTTCCTGATTTCAGCTTCATTATAAATTAACTCCTTGGGATCAATCTTGATCTGTTGCTTTTCATATTCCGCCACGCGACCTTTCATCCCATCCAGATTGGCAAATCCCAACGCTCCAATAACAAATCCATCATAATATTGAACCTTCCAGGAACTTACTCCAGCCGGAACTCGTTCTGTTAACTTAACCGAATTGACGCCGTTGGTCACAATCCCTTTAACATTGAACGCATACCAGTGATTGAGATCTAGCGTCGTGTAGATTCCCCAGTTGTTGATGCTCCCGCACTGGTTGTTCATCACAAAATCCACGTCATATTTGAAACCCCAGCCCTTATTCTCGTCATCATATTTATTGTACAATTGTTGTCTTGTTTTAAGCTTCGAATGCATTGGCATTCTAAATGTTTCTCCCTGCAATACCGACCGATCCGGTCCGATTTCCACCCCGTTGACTTCAATCTTTAACCGCCCGCTCCCGTGTTCCATCTTCCTGGTATCACAGGCGTAAGCCATGATCCACAAATACGGCTCATCCGCATTGTTGGTCAGCGCAAAGACTACCGACGGCTGATTGAACGGCAAACGGTAATTAACAACTTCATTGGTCGCAATGACAACGTCTCCAGTTCCCGCGCCGGACGCGCGGCCGGACGCAAACGCCACCTGCATGCATGCAATCATGGCAACTGCCAGTATCTGTTTAAATCTCTTCATTTCACCTTACCTCCTGTTTTGTTGCCGGCATCGGCAAACTCTCAGGTTTCATATATCAAACTTTGCATACTCGGCAAAATATCGCATAAATTGCCGCACTTTTTCTCCCCGCTCCCGCAATCCCTCGCGGTCAAAAGTCCCATCCAGCCAGGAGGCATGCGTCAATGGTATCTGATCGCTGTTGGGTTCCCAGAAATACGCATAATCCAGTTCAAGGCAAAACGGACCGTAAAAGCCGTTTTCGTTTAACAACGAAAACATTTTTTGATAATTTATCGCGCCGGCCCCGGCTTCCGGCAAAGCGGATAATCCGTCCTTTTTCATTATTCCCCGCAGATGCACACAACCGACGGCATGAATGATTTTCTCCAAATAATCCAATACATTCACTTCAGGATTGTAATGCAAGATCAGGGACGGATCAAAATCAACTTTCAGGCGCTCGCTGCCCGCCTCATCCAAAAGACGCAAAGTTTCTTCCGGTCCATTCGCCAGCCAGGCCTCCGTCTTCACGCAAATGGTTTTCCCGCGTTCCCGCGCATACAGACAAGCCATCCGCAAATGATCCGCCACAAGGCTTTCCGCCCCCGCATCCCGCCATCCCTGCCCGATTCCGGTTGAGAGAACATCAATGCCCAGCAGTCCCGCGGCGTCAATCCGCCGGCGCAGCCATTCAACGCTGCGCGGATGGCACAATTCACAGGAGGCATTCATCATCCCGGCTTTTAAACCGAAGGAATGGATCCTTTCTTTCAAATCCGGCAGACTGAATCCCCAATGACCGGCGCCACCCGGATTATGGTTAAAATCAAAGAGACGATCGGGCACAATGCCGTACGGCCTGGTCTGCGAACAGGATATCTCTATGGTCTTGAATCCGATGGCGGCGATATCCTCGAACATTTTACCCTCATTGTTAATGCCGTAACTGTCAAGCGAACATATAAGGCGGTTCCGCATACTGGCGGCGTCCGTATTTTTATTTTGAGCGTTCATGACCACACTCCGATCTTTTTCAGATAATCAATTGATTTCAACACATCCTGATGACAACGTTCAACCGTGGCATTGAAAACGGCCGGATGCCCCTCCAGCACCAGCAGATATGGGCCCGTGAATTCCACTTCATCCAGCATGCCGAATATTTTCGGAAAATCCACAATCCCGTCGCCCAGCGCCGGAAAATTCCATTTATAGTATTCCCCAATGAAATCACGCAAAAACACGGCGCCGATATGTTCACGCAATGCCTTTAATTCCTCCTCCTGGTTCAGGCCCTTGTTGCGGTAATACGTGTCGGAGGTGGCAAAGGCCACCTTGAAATTTTTCCGGTTGACGTTCTTTATCGTTTCCAGGCATTCCCGCGCGTTATTCATGGTCCAGCCGTGCGTTTCCACGCATAACTGCAAGGCCAGTGTTTCGGCATAGTCGCAGATTTCCTTCCAATGATCGTAAACCACCTTCTCCGCTCCCCGCCAGGTTTCGTGCGGCCAGGGGCCGGTGACGAAATATTTGATTCCGGCCTTTTTTGCGAATTCCATTCTCCGTTTTATCAGGTCAACGCCTTCCCGGTAAAACATGTCGCAATTGGCCAGCGCAACCAGGGGCGTAACTCCCAAACGCGCCCATAACGCCTTCAAATCGGGAATGCTGATCTGCCACATGCCATGCCACGGCTCGTCAATCATCAATTCCGGCGTCAAGGCAAACTTGGCGTATTGACAAATATGTACGTCCACATTGCATACTCCCGTTTTCGCGAAATATTCCCATGCCACCGATTGCCAGGTTTCGCCATAAGACAACTGCGATCCGCAAAATAAACGTCGTTTTGATTGAATAGTCATTTGTTTGTGCCTCTTTAACAGATTTATTCCCAAACTCCGATGCTTCGCAGATATTTTATGGATTTCAAAACATCCGCGTGATGTCCTTCCAGGGTTGCGTTGTCAAGGCCTTTATGGCCTTCCAAAGTCAACACATACGGTCCGTAAAACCCGTGATTTTCCAAAGCCTTGAACATGCCCGGAAAATCAACCGCGCCGTCGCCCAAGGCGGGAAAGTTCCAAATGCCTTCCCCTTCTATATCCCTCAGCAACACCACGCCAATATGCTCGCCGAGACGGTTCACCTCGTCAACGACATTCAAGCCGACATTGCGCAATAATGCGTTGTCGGCGGGAAAGGTTATCTTTAAATTCTTCCTTCCGACATTCTTGATTGTCTTGAGACATTCCTCCGCATTGTTCATGGTTCCGCCGAGGGTTTCAACATACAGATTCATGCCGAAAACCTCGGCATAATCACAGAGCTCCTTCCAGTGGTCATAAAGAACCTTCTCATTTCCGGGCAATTGCCGCGGCCAGGGGGCGGGAATACAATATTTTATCCCCAGCTTATGGAGCAGTTCTATCCTCCTTTTCACGGCATCCACTCCAAAACGGTAATAAACCAGGGTGTTGCAGAATGAGGTGACCGGCGTAACCTGAAGACGGCTCAGTTCGGCTTTTAAATCGGCGACGCTGAACTGCCATTTGCCATGCCACGGCTCATCAACCATCAATTCCGGCGCCAATGCATTCCATGCCCCCCAGTCAAAACGCAAGTCAACGTTTTTAACTCCGGTCCTGGCCGCATACTCCCAGGCCAGGTTCTGCCAGATGCCGCCATAACATAATGTTGAAATCACAAATAAATTTTTATTTTTCATGCGTCCCTTTCCTTAAAAAACATATTTGGTTATCGTTGACAAATATTCCAAGGATGACTGAACCTTTTCGCGGTGCTGTTCAAGGCCTTTTTGATCAAAGGCCTTTTCTCTCTCCCTGGCGCCATAAAATATGGTGGCCGGTATTTGCGAAGCCTGCGGCTTCCATAGATAGGCGTTTTCCAAATCAAGGCAAAGTGGGCCGTTGAAACCTCTTTCGGCCAGCACGGAAAATATTTCCGGGTAGACGCCGAATCCATCCCCCAAGGCCGGAAAGTCCTTGTCTTTTTTTTGAGCGTCATGGCCCCGCAAATGAATTATCCCGACCTTGCTGGCCACGGCCCTAAGATAATCCGCGGTATCAACCCGGGCGTTATGATAAATAACATTGGCCGGATCGTAATCAATCTTCAAATTCGGATGATTGACCTGTTCCAAGACATCAAGCATAATCCTGGGACTGTCAGCCAGCCAGCCGTCGGTTTTCAGATCCACTTCAACGTTAAATTGAAGGGCATAATGACAGGCCATCCGTAAATTATTAACCGCCGTCCGCCGCGCCTCTTCCGTTTCCCAGCCGCATCCGACCCCGGTTATGATCCGACTGACATTAAGCAGCCGGGCCATTTCCGCCCTCCGCATGAGCAGTTCCACGCTTTTTGGATGGCATAATTCGCACGAGGCGTTGATTGATTCGCAATTCAAATTATTTCTTTTGACAAGCCGGTCCAGGTCCACCAAGCTGTAATTCCACATGGGCACGTGATGATCCGGAATATCCAAATCCCGGCTGACGCTGAAAAAAGCATGCGTTTCCGGATGAAAGGCCATCGGGTTATCCGGTTCAGCTGAAATTTCAATACCGCGGAAGCCCTGGCCGGCCACGGCTTTTAAAATTTCAACCGTCTGGTTTATCGCGTAACTATTCAGAGAACATATCAGTTTGCTTGAACTGCTTGGCGCACTCATTTTCTGTTCCTCCTGATTATAGCCCTTAAAAATATCCTTGCTTGCCTACCATCGTAACGCAAAACCTTTATTTCGCAATAGGACGTTCTTCACGTTTATCTGGACTTTTTGCCTCGCCCGGCATATTGTGATTTCAGGCTTTTATTCAAACACGGTTTCAGGTATTTAACGTTTAGATATGCCAACTCTCATTAATCAGAGCGTTTTCCGGCCATCCACGGAACCTTCCAAGGGGTTGCCGTTCGGAGTGCATAGCGCCGGATATTACAGAATCCGGTCACCGTTTGTCTGCAACCGCCGCATAATCGGGTTTGCGCAGATTTTCTGGTGCATATCCGGTTCCGGAATAATCGAAATAAACAAAAAAAAGAGAATTATAAACAAGAACCAGGTTGCCCTGTATTTTCCCGGCATGTATCATAATTGGAATTATAACCGCGGATGCTGGTCGTTTTATTGGATGTCCCTTGATGGCCCGCTGGTGGCGCCGATTATCTCATCTTTCGGGTTAGAAGCCTCCATCTATGACGCCGGGCCGCCGCCGGTGTCATTATTTGCCGCCTTGAACGAACATGTGCCGAAACCGTCGCGTCAGAATGAACTGGATGCCGCCTCGGTCGCTTTTTCCATCCTGACGCAGGCCGCCAAAATCCGCGCCAAAAAACCTGACGACCTGATCAATGGCGTGCTTGACACACTGCATCTGAACTGGAATTCGCCCGCTATGAACGTCAAAACACTGGTCACCTCGGCTCATCTGCGCCGGTCGTCATTCAACCAGCGGTTTCAGGCTTCAGTGGGGGTCACTCCCGCCAAATACCTTGAACGCCTTAAAATCCAAAACGCCCTGACGCTCCTCCAGAACACAAGCCAGCCGATCAAAGACATCGCGCAACAGTGCGGCTTTACGGATCCGAATTACTTTTCACGGGCAATCCGGCGCGTAACCGGCAAGTCGCCGTTGCAACTGCGTTCGGGCTGATTTTAATGCCACAGCTTGAGGATTTCTTTCGCCTGTAAACGCGCAAGGGTCTTGGCAAGCGAGCACCGCAAATCAAAAAACGCGGGCGGTTCCGCACGCTTATAATCGGCTATGTTCATTGAAACGAGCATTTTCCGCAAGGCCGCTGTCTTTTCGCGCACCAAGTCCGTCTCCAGCAGGCCCTTGGTCTGCACCACGTCCTGGGCATGGCCGAGTTCGGTCATTAATCCCCATGAGGTAACCGCGGCATTGGCTTCAAGCGCAAGGCAATAGGCCTCGGCCAATTTCGCATCCTGCCGCCTTTCGGAACGAATCACAAACCTTCGGGCAAATTCCGCCCAACTCAGGTCCGGTTCCCACGTAAGCTGGGAATAGAGAAAGAACTGATTCTCCCTCTCCCGCTGCAAAGCCGGTTCCCAGGAAATCGCCCCCAACCCCGCCTTCCGGGCTATTTGCGCATAGGTCCAGATCCAGGGCTCGTAATCGTGGAAATAGTCGCGGATCTTGGCCATGGTCTTTTTGGGATTATGATTTGCCTCAAGGCCTCCACCGCCATCATCATGACCGATGGTCACCGGCACCTCTGTCCGCTCCAGCAGGTAATTGCCCAGCCAGCGGAACCAGCAGAATAATTCCAGCCGCGGAAATTCCGCATGATGTTCAACTATCTTTCTTGTGGCATCGCCGAACATCTTGACCGCCGTCTTCAAGCGTATATCAGGCTTCCGGTTGACGGCGGTTTCATACACCTTTGCAAAACAACGGTAAACCAGCTCACGGTTCCCGGCCAGTCCCTTGCATTGCGGGCAGCGGCAAATCTTGTCGGAAAACGCATGCCCGATGTGAAAATCAAGGCCGGCCAGCGCGGGAAATCGGTCCAGGATGTCCGCCACGACGTCGGAATAGAACTTGGCCGCGGAAGGATGCGAAAGACATGTTATCGCCTCAGGATCGCCCAGAATATCTCCGAACGACCCTTGGCCCGCCTTGAAAGGACGCAACCGGGACCGGTCAGCGCAGGGTGATAACATCTCCGGACAAGTCCCCGCCTCCATTGAATATCCCGACGCAATATAAATATCCGAAGCCCATACCTTCAGCCCCCATTCATTAAGACGCTCAAGAAGATGGGGATAGAAATCCGCCTCGGAATTCGGATGCTGGGGATCAACCAGCGCGGGAAATTTTTCCGAGGCATACGTCAGCCCCCAGCCCCGCACAAAGGCAAGCAGATCATAATCCGTGATGCGAAACGAGGCGAGCCAGTCGGCAAAATCATCAACTCCGGATCGGCTGGCCGGGTCCCAGTATCCGAAACGCGCCCGGAACGGCCCGCAATTCATGGCGTCCGTCTTGATATGCCGAGATTCAAACACAGGTTTATGAACGCCGTCAAACGGATCTATCACAACGTTGCCGTTCGCATCGCGATACAAACGATCACAGAGCGTCAGGAGGGCATGTTTCAAGCCAATGGGCGTATTCGCGGCAAGCAGTAGAGACTGGGCATTATCCCCGTTGAGACGGGAGGCGATAAAACCTTGTTCGCCATATTTTCCCTCTTTGTCCTCTACCAGGGCCGCAATTCGTCCGTCCGGCAAAAGCGGCACATTCGCCGCCCGCAGATACGCCTGCTCCTGCTTGCCCCAGGGAGGACATATGGCCATTACCGGGAAATGAGATGTTTCTCCGCCAGGATTACAAACATCAATCCGGCATTTTAGCTCATTTTTCGCAACATTGACAAGCCGGCGCGCGGCAAGCCGCGCCGGACCATGGTCCGGAACATTCAGGAATATTTTCCCCGCATTCTCCTGCTTTCCGGCCATAATCACCGGTTTGGTAAAAACTTGTTGAGTCATTTGATTTGTCCTCCGTTTATCATGGGCCAAAATTCTTTCTTTTTACAGAAAGTAATAAATTCTTATTGCCAAACCAATTAAATAGTGGTGATATTTTGTGGACTTTGGTGACAAATGAAAACACGTTCCATATCAATGCACCGTTCAACCGCGAAACCGGCCGCCAATCTGCCTTTCGGCGTCCAGGGCGTCGGCCATTACCGCCTGGGGCCCGCATTCAAGAGCAATGTTTTCATCACGAATTTTATCCAAATCTTCTGGTGTGTGTCCGGCCGGGGAACCATCATCCTCAACGGAAGCGAACGCGTCCTGCGCAAAAACCAGGCGGCAATTTATTTCCCGCGGATGGAACACCGCTATTTTTCAACCGACTCCGAATGGGAATTTTACTGGTGGACGCTTGACGGCGATCTTGCGGAAATCTGGATATCCGCATTCGGATTAAACGCCGGCATTTATAACACCGGCCCGGCGCCGGCGAATTTGTTCAGGCATCTTTTCAAGACGGTCGGCAACCCGGCGCCGGAAGGGGAATGCCATGGCATTACGGTAACTTTCCAATTATTGGAACGGATGTGGCTGGGAATTTTACGGGGCGGACGCAAACCGGTCGGCGAAGTCCAGGTTGCCGTGGAGAACATTCACGCCGGCTGGAATAACCCGAAATTGAGCGTGAAAAGCCTGGCCTATGCCTTGAAAATACACCGTTCCAGCCTGTCGCGCCGCTTTCGGGAATCCCTGGGAATATCGCCCAGCGAATATATCACCCGTCTGCGCATCCAGCACGCCATGGCGTTGCTGCACGGATCGCGGAAAACAATCGCGGAAATAGCCGAATCCTGCGGATGGATTGACCAGCATTATTTTGCAAGATTGCTGAAAAAAAGATTTGGAATATCCCCTTCGTGCGCCCGTAGCTCAACTGGACAGAGTTCCTGACTTCGGATCAGGAGGTTGCAGGTTCGAACCCTGCCGGGCGCGCCACGCAGCAGAGTCGTGCAGCGTGCTTCGCTCTGCTGCACGGCACGCTGCGTGGCTGCCCTGAAACACAGCCCTGAAACGTGCCGACTAACGAACGGGAATCAATCATAGAGTCTTTTCTATAATCTAGCGCATCCGTAAAATATTAAGTATTAAAGTTAGGTTTTCTGACCCCGTTTCCTTCCATATTTTTCTCCTACAAAAGCAACAGCAGATTATCCCGCGGCTCGCCGCGGGGTAATTCATTTTATTTGCTCCTAACATGCCTCATGTTCTGCCCCGGTTCATCGAGTTTCATCAGCACTTCGTTTGCGTTTACCTTCTTCTGCAAGTTTTCCAGATATTCGGATTTTGGCGGCAAAAGCAGTTGTTCATTATATTCAAATCCCGTGTTCACCGGCTTCGTTTGATACCAATATGCCGCTGAGGCTATGTCCATATCCATGACATTGGCATGACCATGTTCAAAGGACACCTCAATTGATTTTGAAAAGAAAACCGGATCCGGAACATGCCAGCGGTAAGAGGCAAAACGCAGATCTTTTTCAAAAGAGTGATGTAATGTTGCGCCGTGAAAAAGATGATTTATATTCTGCAATCCATAGGCACAACCGAAATACTCTTCTGTCCCGGTACCGTGGAATGATGGCGGCCAGGACTCGCCATCAATAAATATCATATAATCTCCTTCCATTTCCCCCCGATCTAAAAAATGACCGCTGATATTACAGCCCAAATAACGCCCCTGGCCGCTCGTTTTAAGAGCAACATAGTTGCCTTCACCGGACTTATGCATCAAATCCCACTGTTGATCGAACGGCACATTTTTTCCCTGATGATTGCCGGTTGATCGTTCCCTTTGCCATTGAACATTGAGATAGCCCATTGAAGAAGGGATATTTTCTTTTGTGTAATCAATGATATGGAAAAATTTTTCAACTTTGATCGCACAACCATTAAAAACAGTTATTCTGGCGTTGCGCCGGAAAGGCATTGGAATATAACAGTTCAAAGCGCTAAAGTTCCAGTCTCCTCCGGTGGCATTCATGAGAAGTGATTGATATGGAAGGGCTATCGAATGCCCCAAGCCAAAGAAGTCCCCGAGCGGACAACAAACTGACGGAAAAGGATTGTCGTCCCAATAAATTTTCAGAATTAATTTTCTGAGGTAAAGAACATCTATAGACCAAACTGTCATCCACATATGACGGATCACGGCCGGACCTTCGATGCGCGCCACTTCCAGTTCCTGTTTTGGCAATATCGTAAAATAATCACGATTACCGCCTTGCAGATCATACGTTGAAACACATGCAGAGCGGCAACTTTTGTCTAATAAAAACAAATCTAACATGGATTTTCCTTTCAAGTTCAGCATCATCCCGTAACGTTAATTTTTAGAAAAACAAATACATAATATCGAGGGAAAACACAGATTCCTCGAAAAATTAATTTCCGATTTTCTGGTTAATATATATGACAAGCACCTCCTTTCAACATGATGACAAGCGCCGGTCCGCCCCGTAATAAAGTCATTGCCGACAACATACTCAGTCTCACGATAAAAAGGTGTTCCATTTTTACCGTGTTGGTGCATCGTAAGATATTGCCCGAACAAATCACTGGACATTAGGGTCAAGTCTAAATTTTCAATAATTTCCGACATTGGACATAGTGTTCTTTCAGTTTATGATCAGTGCTGATCCGCCGCTCCAGCATAAAAACCTGTATACCCGCTAAAAACTCTTTTATTCCGGCCTCATCTTCCTTGGACAGGCCATGATAACTCAGCATTTCCATTCGCGTTATTTGCCTGACAAACAACGTCGCGTCTTCCTTCAGTCGGTTGCCTAGAAAATGAACTATTCGCTTCTCCTCTTTTAAAAAACCTAGATAATATTCGTATCCAAAAGCAAGCGCTCACCACTCATTGCGCCAACCTTTCTGGATAGACACCGGATCTCCACGCAAGGCCCTGGAATGCCGCAAACAACCCGCCAGATTCATGATGTCGCGCCGGCCATTTTGCAATACAGGTTGTGGTTGTGATGCAACAATCATAATAAGTTCGGCTGCGCCAACCGGTATTTCATCCGGCAATATAATATCCAGCTTCAATCGGCGATTCGCCGGTATGTTCAATTGTCGTTTTATAGCTTCCATGATAAACTTCTTTCTTTGATTTCTCCGGGGCTGGCACACTCCAAGAAAAGCTTATATCAGTCCTTTCTGCGACTTTATATCACTATCATTTGATCTTTCCAGTTTAATCTCTTGCGGGCAAATCACAAGATCAAGCGGGCGGCCAGCGGCGACATCACGATGGCGGCATTAATCCAGGTTTGCGCCCGCGCGTAATCCTCCCGCAACAGCGCCATCCGTGGCGCCATGTAAAAGATCGCAAACGGCACCGTGGTCAAAACAACCAACAGCATACTCAACAACATGCTTGATCTGTTCGCGGCGGCAAGATATTCAACCCAAAATCCATCCCACCAAGCCAGGATAATAATGGTTGAGAGATAAATCAGTATGTCCGCAACCGTCTCTCTTGCGCGCAATTCCGGCGTGGGTTCTTCTTTAACCCGCGGCGGGATCAGCACGGCAATCGCCAGGCTGGTGGGCACCAGCGCGCATCCCAGCAGGATGAATGGTTCGGCCGCCCCGAACAATCCTTTCAGACCAAGCCCCTCGAGCCCGATCATGATGCACATCGTGAAAACAGCGTAATGCATGACGGAGAGCGTCAGGAACAGCATATAGCCCCCGGCGCCCATTTCCGGACATTTCCGCGCGGCCAGGCGCGCGTGTAATGGCCGGCGCTTGAGATACGCGCCGGCAGCGTGCAGAAAACCCGCCGCCAGAAGCAGGCCGGCAAAAACCGGGTCATCCCCCTGTGTTCGCTTGACAAGGTTGACCAACGGCCAGGCCAACAGCATATTGGCCAGGAAAGCGGCCACATCAAACACAACACCGCGTCTTTGAAGCACTTCAGCGATCATTGATTTCCCCATTCATTCGGAGTACTTGCCCATCAGCCATTATTACCGGAAAGTTTATCACGCCCGGATTGGTTATTCCCTGCATCATCGGCATGGTTGGGGTTGTATTGAGCGCTCCCGCCGGTGCCCGATTGCACTTATCCGGCCGCGGCTCCGCCGGACGGCCTTTTGGAAATCGTTCATCAGAGTCAGTTGCAAAACTCCAGAAAGCTTGCCCGGCGCTAGCCCGCATTTCTCACACGCCCCGTGAGATAAGCAGGCTAGCCAGGGAATCGGCTCGTCGGTGCGAGCCTCCTACATTTCTTAGGAAAATCACGATCGTAGGAGCGCACTTCGGCAGGCTCAGTGTCCTGAGCAGAGTCGAAGGACCACACCGCTCGCCTCGGCGAAGCCTGGGTTGGCGCGATGAGTTTTGCAATTAGCTCATCAGTTTGAATGATTCTCCAAAACGTTATTTTTTATTCCATCGCCGGTTGATATTCCGGGCCGCCAAATTCATAGCTGAATTTCTGGTAATCCCGGCTTGAGAGGAATAATTCCCACAAGCCTGTATCTTGATGATACACGGCCAAATCGGATTTTCGGTCACCATCATAATCAGCCGGAACCGGTATGCCGTTTACATTCCCAAGCCCACCGCCCCACCATGTATAATATCCCTTGGTGCTCAATGTACCGGACATTAACACCTGCCAATAAGCCGTGTCAGGAGCATATATCGCCAGGTCCGCCAACCCATCGCCGTCATAATCCGCGCTGGCCGGCAGATAACCGGATCCGCCGAACGTTCCGATCATAAACAACTGATAGCCGTTTCCAGATAAACTAACCACCCAAATACCGTTTCGCCGGTTATAAACCGCCGGATCTGTTAACCTATCGCCGTCATAATCCGCCATCACCGGCTGATATCCGGTCATGCCAAGCGATGTATAAGAAGGAGCATACCCTCTTGACGAAGCCGCTCCCATCCAGTATCCATCCGCTTCGCGATACACGACCAGATCGGTTTTCGCATCCCCGTCAAAGTCACACGGCACCGCCATGAAACCAAGTCCGCCGAACCAGGCGGTTGTGACTTGTCCTGTGGGGGTAAGCAAGCCTTCCCACTCCCCGTTCAGGCGGTTATATACGGCCATATCAGCCAGCTCATCGCCGTTGTAATCGCCAGGCACGGGCGTCGCGCCGGCGCCCAGCGCTGCCGAGCTTTCCCATACCTGATATTCAAAGCTGGAGAGCGCCGCGATCCACAGGCCGGAAGCCGCGCCATAAAGCGCAAGGTCCGCTTTGGCGTCGCCATCATAATCGTTCAGGACCCGGGCTCCCAAAGCATCAAACCACCGTTTGGCCGACAGCGTAAACGGGAATATCCCCGATATATGCCCCCACTGCGGTGCAAGCTGGACTAATTCCAAATCCTCGGCCCCCAGGGCGTTCATCCGATCGCGAGCGTAGACCGACAAAGAATAAGTCACCAACCCGTCATTGACGGCATGATATAGACGCGTGGGCGTTGTCGGGGCAAAATCACACGTAATATTTGTGGCCATGGCAGCGTAAAAGGGGTGCGTCTGCGCGTTCACCTGGTCGAGGAAAGAGGCCTGCATCAAAGCCTGAATTGTCTTGGGAAGCATGCTGGACATTTCCTCCGAGTTATGAGTGCCATCGTCAACGCTTTCAATGGTGGCATCGTAAGGCGGGATGAACACTTCGCCAAGACTCTCGCTGAAGCCGTATATCCGCTTGTAGGATAAATAGAGGTGGGCCACCAGCGGCGTAACCTCACTTGGATTATTCGCCTGCCAGAAATCCCAGAGGATGGGCAGGTAATAAGGACCGGCGCAGGGCGCGGAAGCGATGAGTTCAAACGGCTGCGCGGCCGGTGACGCTTCAATATATCTTTGGAGCGCCATGGTGACGAATCCGCCCTGGGACAAGCCACAGATAAACAGCTTGTTATTCAATTGTACCGGAAGCGAAGCCGACAACTCATTGACCGCCTTTAACATGTCCGCAACCGAAGTCGCCGCGGAGGCGGCATGCAGGTATGGATGTTTCACGTTGGCGTTGGTTCCGCGCCCTTGGCCGATATAGTCGGGCATGACCGCCACATAGCCATGGGATGCAAAAAGCGCGTTGATGAGCGTGGCCTCGCCGCTCCTCTCGGGATATGACGGCACATCCTCATTGTTTAACTGCGTGCCGTGCATATAGGCCACGATGGGATATGCCGCGGACAGGTGCGCCGGGATGGACACCAGTCCCGACGCGATTACCAGTTGTCCATCAACGTAAGGGGTATAATATTTTACGGCATATGCTTTGACGGCGGCCGCCGACCGCATCAGGGCGCCCAGATCTTCACCGGTTGAGGAATAAGCCGTTGCCAGCGTCTGCGTTATCTGCTGGACGGAATATTCCGCGACCAGTTCATAGTCCACAAGTTGTCCGGCATAAGGAGATTTATATTCCCCTGATGCGCAGATGGAAAACGGCAGGACAAGCAACAACATTATCCCCGCACGCTTGACGAGCTGGAGGCGTAACATGATCAAGTTTTTGACACCTTTTCAACGGAGCTTTGGAGATAGGCCATAAAATGACGCATCTCGTCCTCATCCCCCTTGCGAATGGCACGGATTATGTCGCGCACGGTGATCATGCCCACAACTTTCGGACCGTCCATGACAGGCAGATGGCGAATACTTTTGGAAAACATCAGGTCCATGGCCAACTGAATGCCCTCCTGTATATCAATGGTTACCACATTCCTGGTCATCACGTCGCTTATTTTCACTTGCGTAAAATCCGCTTTTTTGCCGCATTGATGGAGAACGTCGCGCTCGGTGATAATCCCCGCCAGTTCGTTCGTGTCCTGGGTGACCACAAGGGCGCCTATTTTCTTTTCACAGGCGATCCGGACAAATTCCGAAAGAGGCAACGAGGCCTTGATCGTAAAAACATCGGAATAACCCTTCACGTCCAGTATTTGTTTGACGGTTATGTATTGCATTATTTCCTCATTTTACGTTTTATTATCCATGCATGGCGCCGGTACAGAAACTCCGGCTCACCGCTCCATCATCAAAACCAAATCCGCCGCCGCGTCAACGGCATCACAGCATCTTAATCAGGTATTTTTCTTCAGCAGGTCTCGGATTTCAGCCAGCAGTTTTTCTTCGGCTGAAGGTCCCGGCGGCGGAGGGGGCACGGCTTTGGCTTCTTCCCGACGGCGCAGGGCGTTGATGCCCTTTATCATCAGGAAAATGGCAAATGCCACGATAATGAAATCAATAACCGTGTTGATAAAAATACCGTAGTTGAGCGTCGCGGCCCCGGCCGCCTTGGCCGCCGCCAGCGATGGATACGAGCCGGCGCCCAGCACAATGAACAGGTTGGAGAAATCCACGTTCCCCATCAATTTCCCGATCGGCGGCATTAAAATGTCCGCGACCAGCGAGGAAACAATTTTGCCGAAAGCGGCCCCGATGATTATGCCGACCGCCATGTCCACCACGTTGCCGCGCATTGCAAATTGTTTAAATTCCCTAATCCAGTTCATTTTGTCCTTTTTTTTGCGACAATAATTTCATCAAATAGATTTGATGCCTTTATTTCTTTGCTTTTTTGTCAGCGGTTGTGTCGCTTTTTGACGTTATTGTTTAGCGGTCAATCAAGCGATCTGCATCTTGCCTTCGATCTCCCAAATCGCGCAAGAAAACAAGCTTATTCCTGTTTTTACACAAAGTAATGGATACCGCCAAAAAGGCAAGCGTTGAATTCCGAGTGAAAAAAAAATATTGCATAACATGCGTTTTTTCAGTAAAAATTATTTTAAATAAGACTGCAAAACACAAACGAATGAAAGGCATTATGAAAAAAACAAGCGTTCGGGAAAATTCGCGTTTGTCGTGCATGGCCGCATTGCTGCTGGCATCGGTTCTATGGCCGGCGGCGTGTCGGGGCGCCACGGAAATTATAAATTCAAACACTCCCAGCCCCCTTGAAATTGCCGTCAAGGACTCGGGAACACCGGGAGTGTGGGTGAACCAGCCGAACGGCAGAACTTACCAATATTTTGGGCAGTACAGCTGGGGGACAATCATATGGCTGAACGGGACCAATGCCAACGGACGTTACACAACAGGTTATTACGGTTCGCCCACGACGAATTCCCCCGTATCCAACACCAAAACAGGTTCCGGCACCACCAACGATCCCTATGTGATCTCAACCCTTGTCAAGCTGGGCACCAACGATGTCTACATGAATCAGCGCTTCTCCTATATTGATGGCGATCGCTTCTTCACCAAGAATTGGACTCTGACCAACAGCGGCGCCACAACATTCACTGACCTGCGCTTTTTCCACGGCGGCGACGCTTTTTTTGGCGGCACGGATGCGGCCCGCAGCTGGTGGGACGAAACCAATCAGAAGATTTATCTGAATAACAATAACTTCACGAACTGCGGTTATATGGCTTTCTATCCGAATTTGACAACACCGGCGGCGAGATATTATGGAGGCCAATTTGGCTATGGCAACTGGCAGGCCGCCACATTGGCGCAATTAAGCAATACTACCGATTCAGCTTACGTGGATGCCGGTTATTACTTGCAGTGGAACAAAACTTCGCTGGCCCCGGGCCAGACCTGGACCATAGAAGCCTATGAATACTGGTCATTGCCGGGTTCTCTGGCAGTCTTACCGCCGGCGAACGAGTATGTGGAGACAAATTCCACCGTCGCCGCGGTGTTTAAAATTCATAATCTATCAACCAATGCAGAATCAAGCATTGGGCTGGCGGCAAACGGCGGCGACTGGACCGTCTCCCTGCCCGACGGCACCAACATCGCCTTGGCCGCGCTGTCAATTTCAAACGTGAACGTCAACGTGGTTATTCCCGCCGGAGCCGCGGATGGGACCACCAGGGATATTGTCCTGACCGCCATTTCCGGCACCAGCACCGGAACGGGCTCGTCCCGCCTGACGGTCTATGTTCCAACTTTTACCATTACCCCCAATCCGCTGGATTTCGGCAGTGTTACGACCGGCGCCACCAGCGAGTTGAACATAACTTTGAGCAATAGCGCCAGCAGCTCTCCGCTGACGATCGGCACGATCAGTGATACTCTGGACGCGCCTTTTTCCATTGTGGCCGACAATGCTTCCGGCCAGACTGTCGCGCCGGGTGAAACCTGTTATGTTACTGTCGGATTTACTCCGACATCGTTGGTTTCGTCGGCCGATTCATTTACCTGGCCGATCGTCTCGCCGGTTATGCTTTCCCGGACTGTTGAAGTTCAGGGCACCGGCACAGCACAGGGAAGCGGCTGGCTGACGATCAACGTGACGCCGGACACCGGCTCGTGGAACCTGACCACTCCTGCGGGTTACACCGGGCCGACCTCCGGCACGGGCAGTCTCTCCGCGGTCAGCGCGCCGGCCGGCGCTTATTCAATCGCCTGGGGAACGCTCTCCGGCTATTATGCGCCGAACAATCAAACACAGTCTGTAACCGCCGGCAACACGACCACTTTTACGGGCGTGTATACTGCCGCCCCGTCCGGTAACGGATCCCTGGCAGTTGTGATCCTGCCGGCGGATGCCGTGGCCGCCGGCGCCATGTGGCGCGTGGATGCCGGCGAATGGCGCGTGAGCGGGACGATTGTCACGGGTCTCACCGCGGGCACACATACGGTCAGTTTTTATGAGGTTGCCGGTTATACCAGCCCGGCCAATCAAAACGTAACAATAAGCTCGAACCAGCTTGCGGCCGTGCAGGGGACCTACCGGTTGTTATCCGGCGATGCGGCGTACAAGCCGATCAGCGCGGATTATGACGGCGACCAGCTGGCTGATCCGGCGATCTGCCAGCCAGCCAGCGGTTTGTGGCTGGCGCGGTTTTCCGGGATCGGATATCAGTGGGGCCGCATGACTCGCGTATTCGGTCCTGGCGGCTATGCGCCTGTGGCGGCTGATTTTGACGGCGATGCCAAGGCTGATCCCGGATTGTATAACACCACCAACGGCGAGTGGCGCGCCATGTTTTCAAACGTCGGTTATACGGAATGTTTCGTGGCCAATCTGCTGGGTGATGCCGGGTCCACGGCCCTGGCGGCTGATTTTGACGGCGATGCCAAGGCCGATCCGGCCATATACACTCCCGCCACGGGCGATTGGAAGGCAAAATTATCTTCGGGCGGGTATCTTACCTTCACGGCCGATAATCTGCTTGGACACACAGGGTTTGCCGCGTCCGCAGGCGACATTGATGGCGACCGCCTGGCTGACCCGTTCGTGTGCGACATGGCCACGGGGCAGTGCATGGCATTGCTTTCAAGCATCGGGTATTATCGCGTGGAGACAACGGAGGGATTCCTTGGGGCGCCGGAATGGCTCCTGGCACTGGCCGACTATGAAGGCGACGGCTTGGCTGATCCGGCCATTTATGATCCTTCAACCGGCACGCTGGCCGTGCGCGTGTCCGGCGCTGGTTATACACTGTTCATCGTGCCGGAATTTATGAAGCCTTGACAAGTGTATCAACCTGGTAATTGTTTCTCTCAAGCAGCAATTACCAGGTCATGACCAATATTAACCTGCTTATCTCACAACCTGTTTTAGGTTGTGAGATAAGCATCGGTCTGCCAATGCCTTGGGAAGGCATTGGCGCCGGCCGAAGCAGACGGAACGTCGCTTCGGGGCGGCCCCGAAGTGAAGCGCAAAGAGCTTCTACTTCGGCCCTTCGGGCGCATTTATCACGGAGCGTGTGAAAAATGCGGGTTAAAGCGGCGCGGGACGCGATAGTCATTCGGCCTGCAGGGTGGCGATAAACTTGTCGGCCTGGGCGATTGCGCTTTCCATCTCACGGACCAACGCATCCACATTCGTCTCAACCCTGACAAGCTCATTGCTCAGTCCGGCAATGGCCTTGGCGTTCAGGTTATGCTTCATGAATAACACCTGGTCGCGCAGGGGTATAAGCGCGGGTTCCAGCTTGGATTCGGCCTTTTTCATGGCCTCGATAAGTTCCGTGTATTTCGCCTCCGTGACGTCGTATTTCCGCTGGCTCGCCTTCCGGAGCGCGTCGCTGTTGTACTGCTTGATTTCCGAGCGCCATTCGCTGAACAATGCCTTGGATAATACCCGCCCGGGCAGAAGATCAACCGGAAAATCACGGATTAAACATAAAAATATCAAAATTGACTTATATTTGATTATTTGATAATTTTTCTCTAATTTAATAAAATGTTCGCAAACAACATAGGAGACGAGTAATGAAAATGACATTATTAAAACGATTGTGCTTGACGGTGGCAAGCATTTGTCTGGGCGCGTCGGGCGCATGGGCTTATTTAGTGGAGTCAACGGTGATTCCGTCCAATGGTCCGTCCGCGGGCGGGAACGTGATCGTTGTCACGAATGTGTCTGTTCCGATCGGCAACGGCTCGGACATCACCAACGTGATAATTAACCTCCCAATCAGTTTCCGGACACCGCCGATCTCTACCAGCACAACCAACATTCTCGGCCAGGGCACGAACTGGGTGCGGTTCGTGGCGCCGGCTGCCGTGTCAGCGGGACTGAAATTCATCTATACTCAAGCCGTGAGCGAGGGACTGAGAGCTGCGGGGTTCTACACCTACAACCCGGCGGGGGAGATCGGGCACGAAAGCTGTTCGGAATGGATAAACTTGGCCGAAGGAATCGGCGGGGAATATGGAGATAGGATATTTGCCCTTGCGGAGAACACGAACGGAAATTTATACGCCGGCGGATCGTTTAGAAGCGCAGGCGGGGTGGCGGCGACAAATATCGCAGAATGGAACGGCACAACCTGGACAAGCTTGGGTAGCGGGATGAAAAGCTATGTCAACACGCTTGCGCTGGACACGAACGGAAATTTATATGCCGGCGGAGCATTTACAAACGCAGGCGGGGTGGCGGCGAACAGAATTGCGAAATGGAACGGGACGACGTGGACAAGTCTGGATAGTGGGCTGGGATTGAATGTCAGCGCCCTGACGTTGGACATGAACGGGAATCTGTATGCCGGCGGATCGTTTACAAACGCGGGTGCGGTGGCGGCGAAGTATATCGCGAAGTGGGACGGGACGACGTGGACAAGCTTGGAGAGTGGGCTGGGCTGGGCTGTCTACGCACTGACATCGGACACGAACGGAAATCTATACGCCGGCGGAATGTTTACAAACGCGGGCGGGGTGGCGGCGAACTATATCGCAAAATGGGACGGGACGACGTGGACAAGCCTGGGGGCTGGAATGAACACTTGGGTCTTCACCCTGGCGCTGGATACGGACGGAAATCTTTATGCCGGCGGAGATTTTACAAACGCGGGCGGGATGGCGGCGAACCATGTTGCGAAATGGGATGGGACAACCTGGACGAATTTGGGGGACGGAATAAACGCTCGGGTCAGAGCCCTGGCGCTGGATACGGACGGAAATCTTTATGCCGGCGGAGATTTTACAAACGCGGGCGGGGTGGCGGCGAACTATATCACAAAATGGAACGGGACGACATGGACAAACTTGGGGGACGGAATGACCGGCGTTGCTGATTATGGTATCTCTGTCAGCGCCCTGGCGTTGGACGCGAACAAAAATCTATATGCCGGCGGATCGTTTACAAACGCGGGCGGGGTGGAGGCGACGAATATCGCGAAATGGTTTGAAACGCCCGCTGATTTTGGTGTTTCGCCGACATCCTGCCCCATCGCGGGCGGGGTGACAGTAACGATCAGCGGCACAAATCTGTGCAACGGGATGATAGACGATGTGACCAATGTAATGCTGTGCAGTGTGACTGCCGCGGTTACAGCTGTGGCCGGTTCCACGCAGATTGTCGTGACGGCCGGTCAGGCCGCCGCAGGAAGCTTGGGCAACGTAGAGGTCTATTCCACCAGCTTTGGCGTTACGATCAAGTCCAACGCGTTCACCTACGTGGGCAGCGTGGAGACGAACCTGCCGACGCCGGTCGTGGCGACGGTAACGTACGGGACCTATACTAATATTGTGCGGGTAACATGGTTTGGGGTGACAGGGGCGACCTCCTACGCAGTCTTGAGGAATACGACGAACGACGCGAACGGAGCGACGATTCTGGCCGATGTTCCCGCGGAGGCCGCGCTGGTGTTGAGCCGGACCGCATCGGCGACAACGTATTATTACGATGACTACGCCGTGGTGGGGCGCCAATCTTACTACTACTGGGTACGGGCGATCAGCAGTTCGGGCATCAGCGCTCTGAGTTACGTCGGGGTGGGCTACGCGGAACTGGGTAGCGGCCAGACGGTTGGGCGGGCGGATATGACGGTGAGCGATATGGTGTTTTTGCCGGTCAACCTGACCAACGGCACGCCGGCGGGGACGGTGTCCTATCGGTTGGCGAACGGCGGACCGGATACGCTGACTGCCGCACCGGTTCGGTTTGACTTCTACATGATCCAGGGAGATCAAGAAGCCTGGATGACATTTAACGAAACGAACGTGACGCTGGCAGCAGGCGCCGAGCAATTGTATATTCTGGACGCATTGGCGCGGCAGGAGATGCTGGTGCGCGGAGACTTGGCGGGGCAATATGCAGTCCAAGCCCGGGTACGGCATCTGGATTTGACGGGTGATCAGCATACGGGAAGCAATACGACTGATGCGTCGGGTACAGTGCTGGTGAGAGACAGCGGCGTCAACTCACCGGGCCGGTCATTCAATGATTATGACGGCGACGGCAAGGCGGATGGCCCGATCTATCGTTCTTCGGATGGAAGATGGTATACGGCGCTCTCGGGATATCGTTATCAAGTGTGGTTGGCTGCGGAAGCGGGCCTGGCCGGCCTGACGCCCGTGCCGGGCGATTACGACGGGGACGGGATTACGGACATGGCGACGTATAATCATCTGAACGGATGGTGGACGGCGTTATTATCATCCACGGAACAAACCATAAGCGGACAATTGGGCGGACCTGGCTTCACTGCAATACAATGTGATTTTGACGGTGACGCCATAACTGATCCGGTCGTGTATCGCGAAACTGATGGATACTGGATGGGAGCCGCATCGTCAAGAGAGTATATTTCTTATTATGCTTCTCTTGGTGAGACCGGATACCAGCCGGTGATGGCGGATTACGACGGCGATGGATTGGCGGATCCGGCGGTTTATAACCGGACAACCGGTCTCTGGGGCATTGCCTTCTCCAGTAGTGGATATCAGCTTATAACAGGATCGTTCGGAGGAACGGGTTATCTGCCGGTCAACGCGGATTATGACGGCGATGGATTGGCGGATCCGGCAATATATGCTTCGTCTACTGGCTATTGGCAGGTGTTAATGTCCGGCACATTTAGTACCAAAGGATATTATACATGGTGGGGCGGTTTTGCTGGAAGTATAAATGGCATACCTCTTCCGGCGGATTACGATGGTGACGGGAAAGCGGATGTGGCCGTGTATCATCAGGCCACGGGTATCTGGGAATTATTCCTGTCGGCTAATGGTTATCAGTTAGTCTGGGGCGGCTTCGGCGGCCCGGAGTACCAACCGGCGACGGAATAATTGGGAAAGTTTTTTAGACTGTGCCCGGGCGTTAGCCGCTTGCCGCCCTGCGCCACTACGCATTAAAGCGGCGCGGAACGCGATAGTCATTCGGCCTGCAGGGTGGCGATAAACTTGTCGGCCTGGGCGATTGCGCTTTCCATCTCACGGACCAACGCGTCCACATTCGTCTCAACCCTGACAAGCTCATTGCTCAGTCCGGCAATGGCCTTGGCGTTCAGGTTATGCTTCATGAATAACACCTGGTCGCGCAGGGGTATAAGCGCGGGTTCCAGCTTGGATTCGGCCTTTTTCATGGCCTCGATAAGTTCCGTGTATTTCGCCTCCGTGACGTCGTATTTCCTCTGGCTCGCCTTCCGGAGCGCGTCGCTGTTGTACTTTTTGATTTCCGAGCGCCATTCGCTGAACAATGCCTTGGAGACATCCTCTACCGACTTGATGCGGTTGCGCACGGCGGCGGCCTCGGACTCGCTTTTCTGCAGCGTGGCGTTGAGTTTGTTGTATTCCTTCTCAAGATCGCCGCCTTGGAAATTAATGACGCCCTTGAACTGCTCCATGGCTGTCAGGAACTGTTGCTTTGCCTCGTTCTGCGTGTCGCGGGCCGCCTTGACGCGGTCAACCATGATATCGCGCTTGTGGATGCCAATCTTTTCCATGGTCCCGTAGTACACGGTGCTGCAGGCGCTTAGCCCGGTAATTAAAACGGCAAGAATGAGCAGTCGAATCTTCATGGGCTATTTTTTCTTGTTAATGATTTCTTTCCCGGCATTCGCTATTTACCGTTGCCCGATGCCGCTTCCCTATTGCTTACATTCTTGGAATTCGAGCCTATACCCGCCCGGGCAGAAGGTCAACCGGAAAATCACGGATTCTCATGCCAAACTGTTTTCACAATAATATTTGACAGGACTGCCCTTCGGGATAAACTGTTTTTATCAGGGCAAATTTGCCTGTCAACCGATGATCAGACCGTAAAAATGAATAATATGGTGCAAACATGATGAATTACAAAATGACCGTTGGGATTATCGTTGCCGGCATCACGCTGCTCGGTGCGTCAGGGAATGCGCAGTGGGTCTTCGTGGCCCGCAAGGCGCTGGGAAGGATCGAACAGATGACCCAGCCGCAAACAAAGGGCAGCCCAGGCTACGATGTGGCGACCGTGGTCATCGAGGGCAATGCCGACAAAGTCTACAACACCGCGATCAAGGCCATTCAAAAAGAGCAAAAACTTCGCATCACCCGGCAGGATCCAACCCAGCGCATCATTGACTTCACCAACGGCACGATGTCGGCGGGATTGAAAATATCCCAGGTTAACGATACGGTCGTTCATTTACTCGTTGCCTCGGCAGCCCTGCCGGATCAACCCAGCGGCACCTCGCTGGTACTGTCCGGGATCATCCGCGTTTGCAATGAAATGGGAGTGAACTACACCATCGCAAAGTAATTGGCATCCTTTCCGTGCTTCTACCCCTCTCTTGACAAAGAGGAGCTTCTTTGATTTCATACCCGGAGTTATTGCAAGCCTAAACCCGGCTTCTTTCCTGATGCCGGGTGCGGGGGAACCAAATTCCTCAAGGATAAATAAATTGAGGATGGGGCGAACGGGACCGAACAACCGGTTCCAAGGCTACTTCTAAGGCCAAGCCCGTCAGCTAACCTCGCCGGCATTTGGAAGGGCAATCCTCTAGGCCCCGCGTGTGCGGCACCCACGATTACCCATAAAAGCTGATTTTGCGCATAAATTGCAAGCCTTGCGCCGGACGCATTGCGTTGGAAACAAATTATGAATAACAATAATTGGTTTGAATGGTTAAAGACCATTATCATAGGCAAGGCGCGGGATCTTTCAGATAAAAAGCTTTTCCACAAGGTTGCGCTGATAGCGTTGTTTGCCTGGGTGGGGCTGGGCGCCGATGGTTTGTCATCATCATGCTACGGTCCCGAGGAAAGTTTCAAGGCATTAGGCATGCATATAGCGCTATCGCCTTTGATTGCGCTTGCGTGCCTGACAACAATTGCCGTGATTTGCGCAAGCTATTCACAAATCATTGAACTCTTTCCGAACGGCGGCGGCGGTTATCTTGTCGCCAGCAAGCTGCTTTCGCCGACCGTCGGGGTTGTATCCGGGTGCGCGCTCCTGGTAGATTATGTGCTGACCATCGCCCTTTCAATCTCCAGCGGAACGGATGCATTGTTCTCGATTTTGCCGCCCGCCTGGCATCCGTGGAAACTTCCGTTTGCATTTGCGGGGATAGCTTTGCTCACCACGTTGAATCTGCGCGGAGTTAAAGAATCCGTCCTGGTCTTTGTGCCGATTTTCTTCCTGTTTCTTGCAACGCATGCTCTCGGCATTATCTTTGCCTTGGCGACCCACCTTGGCGATTTGCCGGCCATCGCAACAAACATCACCACTGACCTGGGCGCCGCGCATGCGCAACTCGGCTGGCTGGGCATCTTTTTCCTCCTTGTGCGGGCATACAGCATGGGTGCGGGCACCTACACCGGCATAGAAGCCGTGAGCAACGGCCTTCCCATTCTCCGCGAGCCGCGCATCGCCACCGGCAAAAGAACCATGCTCTATATCGGCGTTTCGCTTGGGCTGACCGTAGGCGGCCTGATGACAGCCTATCTGCTTTACCACGTGCACCCGCAGAGCGCCAAAACACTGAACGCCGTCCTGTTTGAAAAAATCACCGCGACCTGGCCGCACGGATTGGGAACGACTTTTGTGTCCGGCGCAATGCTGTCGGCCACGGCTCTCCTGTTCATTGCCGCCCAGGCCGGCTTTCTTGATGGACCGCGCGTACTGGCAAGCATGGCGCTTGACCGCTGGTTCCCCCAGCGTTTCGCCACGTTGAGCGACCGGCTTGTGGCGCAAAACGGCATCCTGTTGATGGGCGGCGCGGCGCTGTTTGTCCTTCTCGCCACGCACGGCTCGGTCGGGGTGCTGGTCGTGCTTTACAGTATCAACGTCTTTATCACCTTCACGCTTTCCCAGCTCGGAATGATACGCCATTGGTGGACCCATCGCGCGACGGCGCCAAAATGGAAACGTAAACTGACGGTTAACAGCATCGGATTCTGCCTCACGGCCTTCATCTTGACGACGTTGAGCGCGGTAAAGTTCCTGGAAGGCGGCTGGATAACGCTCCTGGTAACGGGGGTATTGGTCGGAACGGCCTTCCTGACTCAACGCCATTACAACCGCACCATGCGCCAACTCGTCCGGCTGGATGATTTAGTCCGGGCGTTTGAAAATGATGCCGCGCAGAAATCACATTCAACGGACATGACCACGCCGGTCTGCGATTCCATGGCCAAGACAGCCGTCATCCTGGTCAATGGATTTAACGGCCTGGGCGTGCATACGCTCCTGACCATCAGGCGCATGTTCCCGGACGTGTTCCATAACTTCATCTTTTTGCAGGCCGGCGTAGTGGATGCCGGGGTCTTCAAGGGCGCCGAAGAAATTGAAAACTTGCGGAAACACATCGCGGAAGAAGCGGACCGCTATGCCGGGCACATGCAAGAGCTCGGTTTTTATGCCGAGGCGGTTACCGACGTCGGGACTGACCTCATTGACACCGCGGGCGAACTTGCCGAGCACGTTCGGAAACGATTCCCGCACGCCGTCTTTTTCGGCGGCCAGCTTGTTTTTGCCAACGAATCCTGGCTGTCCAAGCTGTTGCATAACTTTGTTGTCTTTGCCCTGCAGCGGCGGCTATTCCATCAGGGGACGCCATTCCTGATCCTGCCGATCCGCGTATGAAATAATGCCGTTTGCCGGTTCAAGTTCTGGATAAAAACCCCAACCGCGTTATTTCTCGTTGAGTTTGTCAATTGTGATCGTCGCCTGGCCAGTTATCCATTCTGTCCGGTTATCGCCGGAATTCCATCTTGCTTGTCCGGTCACATAAAGGTCAACTTTTTCCGTTTGTTCGCAAACCCGATTGACATGGTATAGGCTGACGCTTGCGCCCCCGGGTTGTTTGGCCGAAGGCCAATTGCTCATGAGAAGAAGATATTTATCGCCGGCCGCGTCAAGAAAAGGCCTTATTTTCTGGAAAGTTTCAACCTTTTTCCCGGTATATTGAAACACAAAATATTTGCTCCGCCACGGATAGGAATACGCCCAGTATTCATAATCAGTCATGAATCCATCCGGGACAGGGTCATAATCATCTTTCATCAACACCAGGGCACCCGGCGGCGCCGGCGCGAGCACCCCTTTTTGCAAGGCGTTTTCCAAATGGACCCAGCGGCTCTTCAAGGCCGAGTTTGCCTTCCCAATCACCACCCGGTTGTCCTGCAGCGCCACCAGGAGCGCCCCCGCCAAGCCGGCAAGCATGACGCCATGGAGGAACAAACGGAAATATCTTTTCCGGATATGATTGACAAGAACGACAACGGCGCCAAACAGCAATGCCGTTCCAAAATATTGAAGATATACCACAACGTATCCCACCCCCAACCCATTGGCGGGCAGTTCATGCTGGTATTTTTTGGATATCGCGATCATGACCGCCGGAACGACCAGCAACAATCCACCCAGGACCATGAAGCGCTTCACGTGCAACCGCTTGTATCCCGCGCCCGCCAGATATAAAAAAACCAACGCACCGAGCGCCAACAGGTCCGCCGGCATAACCTTGCCAACCCAGGCCGACAGGGTATGGGCGAATAATACGCCGTGCCGGCCAAGATGATAACTCAACGGGAACGCCGCAACCACCTGGTAAACAAACGTTTTACAGATCAGGAATGGGGCAAACTGGAATTGGGCGCCCTCGTATGTCTCGCCGCAGGCAACACGAACCAGCAAAGCCAGTCCGACGGCAACAAGCGCCGAGAGAACATACGGCATAATGAGGCGACCCATCCGGCGGATCGTTACCGGGCGCTTGGCCAGCCAGATCGCCCCGGCAATTACCACGGGGAAAAGATAGCTGACTTCATAGGAATACAGGAAAAGATTAAACGCAATGAGACTGATAACCAGGTTGTGCCGGCGCCGGGTAACCAGGTAGCGATTTAAAAAAAAGAGCGTAAGAAGCATTAAAAACGCCAGCCACTGCAGAAAGAAATAAAACGACAGAACGGGATCATGGTAAAGCCGGAATTGGAGCAAGAGCGGCATGATCCCCGCCACGAAGAAACCAAAATAGCGGCTCTTTAACAGACGGTTGAGATAACAAGCAAACAGGATGACATTGCCCGTGACGCCGGCCACAACCAGGGATTTATAAAGAACCAGGCTGGGGACAAGGTAGGGAACGATCACGGGATTGGATAATAAAATCAGGCGGCGTCCATCCAATATCAGCGAATGAATCTTCTGGAAATAATATTGAAAGGCGTTCCAGCCCATGTAATGGGCCCGGGCATGTTCCATCGCGCCCAGCAGGTCATCAGAAAAGTACCCGGTCTTTAAAACCGGCGCCAGAACAACGCCGCACTCAAGCAGCAAACAGAAAAGGCACAGATAAGAAATTATTTTCCGGCCATGCATGACAAGCAAGAAACGTCTCATGGAGGGTAAAGTAGAGAAAGGAGGCTGGAATGTCAAACCCCCAGGCGGTCAAAACGGGACGGGCGCGCATTGTCACCGGCGCGAATATTCCCATGCTTTAAATTAAAATCTTAACAATTTCCCCGCGATGGACACGTCGGATATTTTTTCCAAGCGCCATAACATGTCAAAAAGCCGCCTTTGCGCCGGCGGGGCGATTTTTCCTTCACCGCCGGATTGCAGTTTGTTCCATAAATCATTTTTCACAAACCGCGTTTCCGGCCACCAGGGATCGCCTTTGCATCGTTGGGCTGCGCGGGTTAACGTCTGGTGGCGCGTTTTTATTTCCACCCGCGCCGGAATTTCGCGCGGGAAACCGTATTTCCGGATGTCTTCCACGCCGGTCACAAGAGCGTCAGCGCAGGGCCGCACAAAAACCTTGCGCATGAACGCCAAGACATTCTTATCGGTCAAATACTTTTCAGCATGCCATTGCGCATTGGGTTTGCGCCGGAAAATCATCTGCGCAAAATTATAAGGAATATTATGCGTGAAAGGCATGTTTGACTTTTCGGGAAGCGTTTGCCGGCCGAAACCCACCGCATGGCTTGGGCGAACATAAACCTGAACTTTATCTATGTCCCCGGCGCAGAGCTTATGCTCATTGATCAGTTCAGAAAAAAGCTGTAACGGCAAATGCACGTATTTACAACAGGGATGAGTCTTGAATGCCGCGTCGAGAACATGCCATTTTTTCCCAAGGGATTCCGTCAGTTTTCCGGGCGTATAATGTTCAATGCCCATCACCGCCGCATAGCCATCGCGCCCATCCAGGGCATAATGCGTGGACAAATATCCCTTGGCCGCAAAAAGACCGGCCATAATGCCGGAAAACGCAGACCAACCGGCATCACAATACTTGTTCATTTCATCATAAGGCGCAATCGTCATAATGGACCTTGTCAGGCAGGGCGCATAATGTCCGGCAAGACCGAAGGCGTTTAACGTCTCTTGACCATTCAAACGCAGGGCGTAAGCGGCGGCGGCCGCCGCCGCAAAAATATTGGCGGCATAGACCTGCCGGCTGCCTTGCGTGCTGATCAAACCGCGCCGAACCCGCCAGAAATTGAACGAAAGGCAGATGCGCGCCGCCACGTCATAACCCAGCGCAACGGCGGCCAGCAGGCGTTTCCCGGATATTTTCTTATGCTCACCGCAAGCCAGGGCGGCAAAAACCGCCTGGGGCGCAAAATGCGCCACGTTCATATAACAATCATCAAGATCCAGTGCGTTGGCCATCTTGGCGTTAACCATCCCGGCCAGGGGAAAGGCCGTTTTTTTGCGGCAACCGATAATGCTGGCCTGCGCCTGCCCGCCCAGCGTCTCGGCAACCTGCCCTGTTATCCGCGCGCATTTTGTTTCCACGCCGGCAAAGGCTGAGGAAATGGTGTCTATGATCAACGCCTTGGTCTGCTCAGCAACCTTCGCCGGCAATGCGGCCGGCCGGAATTCACCGATAAATCCGGCCAAAACAGCGGTGCGCGCGCGCAGATTGTCTTCCGCTTCCGGAAATTGATAAACGAAATCTTCCTTGCGGGATTTCAATTGATTTACCTCGCATTATTTATGTTTATGAAACGGCGCGGGACAAACCTTGACGCACGGTTCCAGGATGGCATTAAAATGATCCTGAAGCGGATCGCGTTGTTCCATCGCGTTCGTGATGGCCTCCAGGGTAATCTTTTCCGGGACGAGGATATCGGTCGTTGATCCCATGGCCCGCGGCCCCTCGGCGCCGGAAAGACCGTAGCGCTTGGCCCAATCGCACTGAAGCGCTTTGATTTGCGGAAACTCAATGCTCTTGCCGTCAATCAGGACTTTTTCCTTCGCCTTGGCGTCAATGGCCCGGGTCGGGCAAGCCGCAATACATTGCCGGCATGAATCACACCCGGGATCATAATCGCTGACAGGGTCGGCTTTCAGATCCAAGTCCGTAACCACGCAGATGAACCGCTGGCGCGGACCGTGTTTGGGCGTGAGAACGGAGCCATTAAACCCGATGGTTCCGAGGCCGGCCGCAACGGCCGCAAAGCGGTTGTTGCGATGATCAGGTATAAACGCAAAAGGCAACAGGCCGATCATCCCCCGGTCCAGCCTGGTTTCCGGCGGCGGGGTGCCGCGGACATTCAGCGTCTTGGATCCCGTTTCGCACAGGTCCAGGACTGGAATTCCCAGCCGGCCCGCGGAGGCAAGCCGTTTGGACATATCAAGCGCGATGAATCCCAGTTCGCGGTGGGTTTGATACTGGCTGAAGGAATACGGGCCTAAAGCGCCGGTCGGCGCGCCTTGACATTCCTTGAGATAAGCGTCCGGATAGTGCATGCCCATCACGATGACGTTTTTTGCGTTCGGATAAAACTGTTGCAGGGCCTTCACCGCGGCAAAATCCTGCAAACGTTCCAACGGCGTAACGCCAAAGAGCTCTGCGCCGTGTTCCCTGGCAAACAGCTCCAGGTCCGCCCGGGTCGGTGATTTTTGCGCGCTTGCCACGCGTTTTTGGGTCCAGAAAGGCAATGGCACGTCGGTGGCAATGGCGATAAACATCTGGTTGGCGCCAAACTCGGGAGTCTTGAAAACCCGCCCGTCGCCCGTAAATGCGCCGAATCCGCAAAGCGCGGCGAGCGCCTCGTGCGGCACGTCAATGCGCGGCATGGCGTCATAACCGTGACTTTCCGCGATCATGGCCACCCGGAGCCCGACAATTCCCAAGATCCGCCGCGTTTCTTCCTTGGCGAAGGCAAGCGACTCTTCTATGCCGCGCGGAATGCCGCCGACGTGATTCAAGACCTCGCTGTCCGGCAGGTCTTTTGGAAGCGAAATTCCCGCCAGAATCACCGATTTCGCCGGCGCCCATTCCTTGACCGCCAAATCCCTTGATAATTTTTCAACGGGAATGGCGGCAAGGTATTGAACGTCAGGCAGTATTTTTTGTTCCAAGTCATTGATAATCTTCGCGGGTTCTTCCGGGCGGCTGCTTTTCAGCCGGAAAGACGCACTGGTTTGTTCGGAAGTCTTTTTGCGCAGATGCGGCGGAAGACATTGGCGCAGACAATTCCCGATTTCCCCGCCGTACACGCCGTTAATTCGTTTCGCCTCCAGGACTGATTTTTCGTCAATTTTATCCGGAATCTTCACGTTCAATCCGATCGCAAAATGCTCCGCCCAGGCACAGCGCCATTTGTTGGTGTTCGGGAATTTATATTCGCGATCGGCGATTTTGATGCAATCCATGCCGTTGACTTCCTTCCGGAACGTGTCCATCCGGCAGTATTTCACGCATTTCATGCACTTATCGCAGAGAACCGGGCCCGTATACATCGGGGTTTCCGCAAGTTCCGCGGTGGTAACCACGCTGTTAAAACGCACGCGCGGTCCGAAGTCCTTTGTTATGACCAACCCGTTCCAGCCAAACTCGCCCAATCCGGCGGCCACCGCGGCATGCCGGTGGCAAAAATCAGGGGTGAAACATTTGGTAATTTCACCAAACGGACGATATTTCCAGATATGCGACGTGCTGAAAGAGACGGCGGGAAATCCGCGGCGATCCAATAACCGGGCGATCCGGAAAGAAAGCACGTCCAGGAGCACGTTCATGTCAACCTGGACAATGCCGTAAGTTCCCATTTCCTGGAGATCATCCTTGCCGCAGTTCTCAACACAGGCGTCGGGATAATGCACCCCGACCACAATGACGGTTTTTGCGCCGGGAACAAAAGATTCCGGATGATAAACCCTGGGCGCATGTTCAAAACGCGCGGCCGGCGCGAATCCCACCATGACTGCCCCGGCTTCAAGGGCGGTTTTCCTGATCTCATCCATTAACTCGTTTTTCATGACTGATGTGCTCCTTTCGTGTTTTGACCTTACAACCGTTCAAATCATATCTTTTCCAACGCCAGGTTTATTTTCCCGGCCGTTTGTTCCAGGCCGTTTATTATTTCACTTTTATGCCGGCCTTTAAACCGGTAAGCGGGCAGATGCAATCCCAGCGCCGCGACAATTTCACCGGCCGGCCGGTATATCGGAAACGCAAGGCCGACGGCGTCATCCGGCAGATCAACGCAAAGCCGGCCGCGCGCGCGAATGCGCGCGAGCGCCTGCTCCAGGTCTCCCGGCGATTTTACACCCGGCCAGGCCGAACCCGGCAGGCCGATCTGCCCGACAACTTTCTGCAATCCGGATTTATCAAGACCGGCCAGCAGCATCCGGCCGGTCGCCGTGGCATAAGTCCGGTTTTGAAACAAAAGCTCGCTGTTGATTTGGACGGTCTGGCAACTGTTTATCTCGCACAATACAAACCGCTGTCCGTTCCGGAGAACGGTCAACAAAACGTCTTCATTGACGTTCCGCGCCAATTCGGCCAGGAACGGCTTGGCCGCCGCCACCATGTCCTGGCGGTAAGCCCCGTGACTCACCAGGCGGTAGGCCGCCGGACCAAGCAAATAACCCTTTTTCGGGGCAACTTGTTCAACGTAATTCCGCGCAATCAGCTCCTTCAGAATATTGGCGCTGGTGGCGGGGTGCGATTTAAACCGCGTGGCAATCTCGCCCAGCCCGCGGGGTTGCGCCGGATGTTCCGCCAGCATTTCCAGGATATCAAACACCTTGCCGATGACTTTGATCATAATTATCCCTTTCTAAAAACCAGTTTTACTCCTTTTTACAATTTTGTCAATATAAAAATTACTTTTATAATGATTTAGACACGAACCGGCAAATCGGCATTGACAGCGAGCGCAATCCGGCTATGATGAGTTCACATATATGTTATTTTCTCCATATTTTTCCGAACAAAGGGAATGACCAATGAAAACAAAACTTAATCTTATCCGGCTGGGTATTATTCTGCCTGCAGTTTTAATCCTGAGCGGCTGCGCCATGTTCAGGATCAAGGTTTCGGACACCGACGTAAATAAAATGCCGGAAATGGACGCCCGCTACGGCCCGCAGGATTTAAGGCGGCTCAGCGACGAGCTCTCAACCGAAATCGCAAGTTGTTCCCTGATAACCAACCAGTCAACCAACCCGATCATGATTATTTACGGCGTCCAGCCGCGGACCGAGACGTTTGTTGACACCCAGGCCCTGACCGACCGCATCAGGACCTCGCTGATCAAGACCGGCCGGATTCAATTCGTCAACGAGTCCCGGCGGGAGGAACTGATGAAGGAACAGGGCTTCCAGGCCCAGTCGGCCACGGATGATACCCGCACGGCCATCGGCAAACAGCTCGGCGCGCGTTACATGCTGACCGGCGCCATCGTGGAAATGCGCAAGACAACCGGCGCCCAGGTCCGGGTTTCCAAGACCGAGCTCATGTATTACCAGATCACCCTGGATATCACCGACCTTGAAACCGGCATTGTCGCATGGTCAACCCAGAAAGAATTCGCGCGCGAAATGCGGCAACCTTTGATCGGATGGTAATGTTTTGATAGAAGTCAGTCGTCAGCAGTCAGAAGTCAGAATAAAGCTGTCATTCCCGCAACTTGTCCGCCATAGCTCCTTGAGCGGCGGCGGAAAGCGGGAATCCAGAAAGAGCTTGGCCTATTCTGTTTCTGGGCTATTTTTGGCGTCTTTCTTGGCGTTTCTGACCGGCTGTTCGACCCCTTCTATCGAAACGGCGCGCGCTAATTTTTACGCCGGCCGTTACGCGCAGGCCAATGAAAACCTGAAGGAGCTCCCTTCCGACGACGACAAGGATGAAATCCTCTACTTGAGCGAACGCGGCATGATCCGCCACGTTTTGCGGTTGTATGACGAAAGCAATAAGGACTGGCGCAAGGCAACGGAAATTAACGAGCGCCTGCCCGATTACAGCGTCACCAAAACAACCGCCAGCCTGCTCGTCAACGACCGGATGCTGACCTACCGCGGCATGCCTTTTGAGCGCACTTTTATTTACACCTTCCTGGCCAAAAATTATCTTGCCCAGTCCAACTGGGATTATGCCGCCATCTGCGCGCGCAACATCATCACCCACCTCGACAACCTGAACGGTTTCCCGGACATATCCTACAGCCGGTACATGGCCGGTTTCTGCCTGGAATTAATCAATGACCGCGGCAATGCCGCCATCCAATACCGGACGGCCGGCAAAGCGATCAAATCCGCTTCAATTGTCCCCGATTCCGGGCAAATCAAGCCCGCGTTGTCAAACGCTTTCGACCTCGCGCATTCAAACGCTTTCATCCGGGCGGCGGACGCGCGCGAAGCTTATGAACTGGTCTGTTTCGTAGGCATCGGCAAGATGCCGAAATGGTGCCGGTCGGAATATGAATTTGACATGGCGCCGTTTGCCGAGATTTACGCCGGGGACAAATATCTCGGGCGCTGTTATCCATTTGCCAACACCGCCGAATTGATGAGCGACAGCAAGAAACGGCTGGCCGTCATCCAGGCCGTCAAGGACACCAGCCGGATCGTGATCAAGGAAGTAATTTCGGAAACCGTTGAAAGCCAGAATGAGGCCCTGGGCGGGATAACGCGGCTTATTCTCTTTTCACTTGAACAGCCGGACACGCGTTGCTGGGAAACCTTGCCGCTCTGGCTGGAAGTGGCGCGCGTCCCCTGCCCCGCAAACCTGAAAAGCTACAAGGTGGTGTTCAAAACATCAACCGGCGTGGCGTTAAAATCAAAAACAATTGAAGCGCCGATCACGCGCCGCGGCAACATCTTTGTTTCCTTTTGCCGGGATCTTGAAGGCGAATAAAAAGTTTGAATTACCTGAATTGCATGAGCATCTTGTTTTTACGCTAAAGGCAGGTGTGAACTAAATCATCAACTCTGCCGGCGCAATTCAATCATCTATGAAGCTCAAACATCCGCCCTCTCGGCTTGGCGCGCTTCGCGCTCTATTTGACAAGATTGTCATATTCGGAATGAGTGCCTATCCAAAACCAGACGATATCTTGATCTCTTTCAACGCCAACGGCTCTGTATTTCCTGCCGACACGCACAGAGAGAAAACGGCCAACTTTCTTGAAGTGCAATGAAGGATGCCTGGGATTGTTCTTTAGCAACTTAAAATTCTCATCAGCCAATGTCTGGATGTCGGACGGCAGGTCGTAGTAACATTTCCAGAACCGGGGACTTGCGTGGTGGCTCACAGCCGGACCTGTTCGCCTTCAGATCCTTGGCGGCCTGGTCTGCCAATGCGTCCAGCCTTCCGCTCTGAACATCCTGTTCAAACTGTTTATCCCAGACACAGGCATCAAACTCATCAAACCAAGAACGAAAAGAGTAAAGTTCCCGTTCGGGCAAACGCTGAACAGCTTTTTCTATTTCTTGAACTGTTGTCATGATATAAATTTAACCTTTTAATCATTCGAAAACAAGCCTGTTTTTATCCTTATTTGCAGTCAACGGAGTTGCGAATCCATATGAATCATTGTTCGGCGCAAATACGACGATACCGTGTCTTCAGTGGTTTTGCCGGAGTTTGGCCAATGCCCTTTCCTCGTGCTGTTTCAGCCGGGCAAGTTCGTCCGCCGGCAGATTTGTCCTGGCGCCGGAAAACGTCAATCTGAATTTCGGGAACTCCCGCTCGAAGAGGAAGCGCGCACGGGGAACGTGAAAGTCAGAGGTCACCACGATCAACCCGGTGATGCCATGCCGTTCCACAACCGGACGGCATAACCTGGCATCCTCAATGGTGCTGGCGCTTTCCACGCACTCAAGAATATCTTCCGCCGGGATCCCTTCGGCTTCCAGGTATTTTCTCACGTAATGCCCATGGGGTTGGGCCGTGGTGTTGAAATGCTCGCCCCAACCGCCGGTGGGAATGATTTTCACGCCTGGGGTCCGCCTGTATTCAGACAATGCCTGCCGGCACCGTTCAATGGCAATGGCCGAGAGATTACCCTGGGCATCGTTGGGTGATCCAAGCACGACAATGGCCGTTATCATCATTTTCTCGTGTGAGACGATGAGTGAACATTGAACTCTATTTGGCCGGTTCAGTGTCAATAGTGCCGATGACAACGGCCGGCTCGGCCGTGCCGGCGATAATATTGACGCGCGCCTTCTCAAGGATCTGCTTGAGTTCCTCGGCGCTCAGCTTGGTGCGGAAGATCGGCACTTCGATGCTGGTATCGGCTTTCAGGAGCACTGGCTTGGTCACATCCTGGTAACCGGCCTTGCCGACCGTCAGGATATGGTCGCCGGCGTAGACCTGGAAATTATTAAGGGGCGTCGTGCCGATGAGTATGCCGTCAATTTCCACGAGGGCCGGGTCAACCGGCGTCTTGACCGAAAGCTTTACCATCGGCCGGCTCCTTTCCTGCGCGAGCCGCGCCTGCAAGGCCTGGTTCAAACCGGGGATGGCCTTTTTCATCGCGCTCTGCAAAAGATCAAGGATTTGGTCCTCGCCGATAACCGTCTGCTGGACCGCGGACTGGCGGAATTCCTTGCCGGCGGATCCCTCCGCGCTGGCGATCACAGCGCCATCGCGCGTATCAAGCGCCTGCAAGGTCACCCGCAGGGTCAGCGCGATGAACTCGGTTTTGTAGCCGCCCTGGTCCACAACCTGCTTGGCGGGCGAATAACTCAGAAGACAGCCTTTCAACACCGCGTCGGCGTTGAGCGCCTGGGCCGCGCGCAGGAATGACGGTTTCAGCGTGGTGGTTTTATCCTCGTCTTTCAGCTTAATCTCCTTCATCTGGCCGAGGAAATCACGGCGGTCAATGAGCGTAAAGCCGGGCTCGTTCGCCAGAAGCCCGGTCAAGGCAAAGGCGCCCTTGTCGGCGACCGCTTGCGGCTTAACCCCGCCGATGATATTGGCATCGGAAGATACGCTGGCCTGATTTTCAAAATCCAGCAGGGCAATCTTCAAAGGCGGCAAGGTTTCCGCCAGGGCCGTGAAACCAAAAGCTATTAAACCTGATATTAACCATGTTTTCATTGTTTTTATCCTTATTGCATCCTGACATCACCGGTTATAAATCCAGATCAGCACGATCACAACCACAACCAGCACGCTCATGACAATCGCCTTGTTCCTGACAATCCGTCTTTCCTGCCGCAACGGGCGCAGGTTGGTAAAATGACCCGCCATGAAATAATTTGCGAACTTTTCACGGCCGGTTGCTGAAATCGGACTGCGCGGTTCAAAAAGAGGCATATCGCCGCTGCCGCCCCCGGCCGCGCCATCCGGGAAAACCTGGCTCCCTTTTTCGATGTCCTGCTCCTGGGGCAGGGACAACAAGTCGTCAGGAACGGAAGGCCGGGGTTGAACACCCGCGCTGGAATCCACGGAAGACGGCGCGGCGCCGGTCCTTTCGGTTTCCGGAACGGCCGTCCGGGCATTACCGGGCGGCGGAACATAATCCGAGCCGGTCGCCGGCGCCTTGGCATAACGCGACAAAGACTTCATGTCAGCGCCGAGCTTGCCCATTTCCTTCTGCAATTCCTGCAGACGGCGGTCAATGACGGATTCTTTTTTACGGCCGAATATCATATTACTTAAAAGCCGATTTGTTTCACCAACAACACCACGATCAGCACGGCAAGCATTACAATCAAAGGCAGGCTGGCCGCGAACCCGATCTTCAGCCAGTCAATAAAACTGCGCTGGCGTCTCGCCAAGGCATCCGATTCATCCATAAGCAGTTGATTGGCCAGCGCTTCGCTCTTGGTTTCCCGGGCCGCTTCCAGGCGGGCGCAAGACCGGTTGTATTCCTTGCGGACATTATCAATAATAGTCAGGGTCCGGTTCAGCTCATCTCTTAATCCGGCGCTATCGGCCGGCCATTGTTCCTCGCTGAATCCACGCAGTTCCTTGAGCATACCCTTGAAACTTTTTGCGGTATCGGTCAGGAGCGCCAATCTTTGATTCAGGACCACATCCTCGCGTTCCATTGCGATAAGGCTTTTCTCCAGGTGATCAAGCATCTCCCGCTTGCCGGCCTCGTATTTATCCTGGCTGTTGCGGAGATTTTCAAGGGCGCTTTTTTCCTTTTCCAGCGCATCCTGGCGGGAACGCAATCGTTCCAGCTCATCCAGCTTTGTTGCCATTTGGCTGTTAATTTCCTCTTTCCTTTTTGCGAGGGGAGTCAGGTTGAGTTCCTCCACCGCCGCCGGGTCCGATTTCAACGCCTCGGAAACCGTCGTGGCATCCCGGCCCGGCCCCATTCTGACTTCCTTTACCTTGTCCCGCCGTTGAATCAAATCATCATCAATAAAATCAGTATTTCCCATGTTTCCTCCTCCTATGATTTCGTTACACCAACAAATGACCTGTCATTTTGGAATTATTAAAATCTGCCCGGCCTTAAGCATATTTGGTGATACCAGATTTGTGCCGTTCGCGTCAAGGATTGCTTTCCATTTTCTTGGATCACGATACATTTTCGCCGAGATCAAAGACAACGTATCGCCCGATTGCACGCAATAGACCGTTGAAGTCGCCGGCGCGTTTTGCGCCAGGGGAACACCCTCGCCCGGGAAGGCAGATTTTGCCGCGTTCTTGTCAGGCAACGTTTCCAGCGGTTTTCCGCCGCCGGCCCGTTTCGCCAGATTTTCCCGCACCTCGCGCAGGCTGGCCTTCAAACGGTTGTTTTCCTCTTCAAGCGCCTGCATTTTTTTCCCGATTTCGGGGAACTGCTCGGAGAGGGATGCGGCAAAGGATACTTTTGCCTTCCGGATTAAATCTTCAATCAGGCCGCGCTTTTGCGCCGCGGGGCGAAGCTCAAGATAACGCTCATAATGGTAAATCGCCCGCACATAATCTTTTTTGTAATCATCGTAAAGCAGAGCCAGCGAGAGATGGGCCTGCGCCAGGTCCGGTCTTCTTGCCAGGGCGCTGTTCAGGCATTCCACGGCGCCATCCTTGTCGCCCTGGCGGACTTTTGACTGCGCCTTGCGGATGAGCGGGTCGCGAAAATCACTGTCGTCAAGGCTTGCCACCGGCCGGGAACAACCCGGCAAAAAAGCGGCAAGGATAATCAAAACCATCCCCGACAATTTCGCCCGCCAAAAGAATGAAGTGTTTTTCATGGCAACCGATGTGTTTTATAACAAATAATCAATTTACATTCAATTTGTTTTTTTATCCGGCGCGGTACAGGCAAAGACAATCCGCACCGTTGTTCCCGATCCCGGCAGGCTTTTCACCAGGATATCACCCTCATGATTTTTTACTATCCCCAGGGCCGCGGACAACCCCAGGCCGCGGCCGACGCCTTTCGTCGTGAAAAAGGGATCAAACAACCTGACGCGCGTTTCCTCGTCCATGCCCCGGCCGTTGTCAATAACGCTCAAATAACAGCGCTGTCCGTGCGCAAACGGCCTGTTGCGCAGAATGATCTCATAATCAACGTCATGTTTTTCGGTCGCTTCATCCATCCCGGTTTCAATTTGAACAATGCCGCCCTTGTCCCTGACGGCTTCGCCGGCATTGGCGACCAGGATTGTCAACAGCTGTTTCAACTGACCGGCGTCGCCGTTGATCGGCGGCAGGTTTTCCGCCAGTTTTGCCCGCAGCTTGGTGTTGTTATCGGCGGATTTTTCAAGAGATGGCATCAGGCCGGAAACAATTTCCGAAAGGTTGACGGGCTTAAATTCGCCCTTGACCATGCCGGCGCAGATCAAAAGTTGTTTCATCACGGCCGTTGAGCGCTGACAGGCCGCCAAAATGCTCTGCAGATACCCGCGCGCTTCCTGCGCCTCGGAAGGCTGATTGATGAGCGCCAAGGCCGCATTGCCCTGGATGGCCATCAACTGGTTGTTCAACTCGTGCGCCAAACCGCCCGCCATGGCGCTGATGCTTTCAAGTTTTTCAGCCTGCCGCAGGCTGGCTTCAAGGCGCTTGCGCCTGGCCTGCTCCTCTTTCAAGAGGGATATATCCTGAATTGTGCTCCGGATTCCCCGCAATTCGCCATTGCCGGAACGGATCGGGTAATCCTTCACCAAAACCGGGATCACCCGGCCGTCGCGCCGGCAATAATTCCTCTCAAACGACTGGGAACTGATTTCTTCCGTCTTCAATTTTTTCAGAACCGCCGCGCGGGATAAAGCCTTATCCTCCACAAAATCCCATACCGGCCGGCCGATCATATCCGCCGCCTCATACCCGAGCATCCCCAGCTCGGTCCGATTGACCCGGGTCAACTGCCCCTTGAGATCAAGCTCGTGATAACCGACGGGGGCGTCGTCAAACAAACAGCGGTATTGCTCCTCGCTCTGTTTCAGCCGGGCTTCAAGCTCATATTCATGAAGACTGATGTTAATGGTCGCCTGAAGTTCTTCATCCGTGAACGGCTTGATGATAAATCCGCACGCGTTGGTTGCCTTGACGCGGGCCAGCGTTTTATCATCCGAATAGGCGGTTAAAAAAATGACCGGCACGCCGTACCGGCCGTGCACCGCATCGGCGAGTCCAATCCCGTCAATATCGCCCCCAAGCTTGATATCCGTCAGGACAAGATCCGCCTTCGCCTCCCCGATCTGCCTTAACGCCTCGCCGCCGGAGGCGACATTCCCGACAATCTCATGCCCCAGACGGGCAAGACGATCCTGCAAATCCAGCGCCACAATCCGCTCGTCTTCAACGATAAAAATCCGTCTTCCGCCCATGTTTAATCCGCCTTCATAATAAATACTTTTGTTTTTTAACAATATGATTTTATCCGGTATCTGTCCAGTTTTTTAAGAATGAATAAAAATTGTATTTTTTTCCTTGCATTTTACCGCGTATAGATTACTTTTTGAGAAAACAATGGTTGTCGGGGCAACCGCAGCGGTCAGTCAATGTTAACCAGGACTTAAAGGAAAGGGGGGAAAAAGATAATTTTTTTTCTTGCATTTATTTAGTTGTATAGTATCTTTTCAACAAATCAATGGTCGCAAAGGCGGCCGCAGTAAGTAGTAAGTCACGCCTTTAGCGTGGTAAACAAACAAGGAGGATGAAAGATGAAGTTAAACCGTTTGCATTTAGCAGGCTGCGTTCTGGTCAGTTTGGCGCTCACAGCTGGAGCCCAGACAACAGCAAAGCCTGCGACGCAGTCGGCTGATGCTGGTGTTTTCCAACTCTCGCTGGTGACCCCCGTGCAGATCCAAAATGCGGACCGCGCAATAAACGGCCTGCGGATCAATCTTATTTACGGGCAAAACACCGATGTGAGCGGTATGGATATCGGTATCATTAACCATGCCACCGGCAGTCTGAAAGGCGCCGAAATCGGTATCGTTAATATAGTTGAAGGCAAATCCAGCGCAATTCAATGGGGCTTGATCAACGGCGTCGGCGAAGACATGACCGGCGTGCAGTGCGCCCCGGTCGGCGTTAACTACGTCGGCGGCGGAAACATGGGCTGGCAGATAACTGCGGCCGGTGTTGACGTGGCCATGAACAAGATGGATGGCGGCCAGGCCAACATTTTTGGTATCAACTATGTCGGCGGCGACGGCGATAACCAGCTGTCCGCGGCGGGTATCAACTGGATCGGCGAAAAGCAAAGCGGCGTCCAAATGGTTGCAGCCGGCTTGAACTATGCCGGCAGCGATGCTGATGTCCAGCTTGCAGCACTCGGTCTTAACATCGGGCAGGCCAATGTCAGCGCCGGTCAGCTTGTGGCCGCTGGCTTGAACATCGCCCTTGAATCGGTTGACAACCAGATCCTCGCGGCTGGCATTAACTATGCCGGCGATGCCGCAACTGGCATACAACTCGGCGGAGCTGGAATCAACTGGGCCGGTGGAAAAACCGAAGCGCAATTGATGCTGCTCGGTCTTAACACCTGTCTTGATAACGTTACCGGCGCCCAATATGATATCGCCGGCATTAACTTCGCAAATAACGACGTTAATGGCGGTCAATATCTTTTTGCCGGTATCAATATTGCCGGTGGCAAAGTTGACGGAGCCCAGATTATTCCTGATCTCCTTGGTATCAACTATGCCGGCGAACTTGATGGCGCGCAATGGGGCGCGATCAACGTTGCCTCCAAGGTCAAGGGATTCCAATTCGGCGTAATCAACTATTGCGACGAGCTGGATGGCTTGCAGGTTGGTGTGCTTAACATCGCAACGCAAAACTCATTGCCTGTGATGGTTGTTGTCAACGCCAACTGGTAAGACAACTTAAAGCAAATTGAAATTAAGGGCTGTCCGCCGAAAGGCGGACGGCCCTTAATGTTTTCCGGGGGAACATGGCGCTTGTTGACTTGTTGTTTTGCAAGCAGAAAGCCACGGAGTTGCTGGACTGGGCGAAGGCGAGCAGCAAGACGAACGAAGAAAGAGATGAATTATCCCAACCCGGCAAGCAGGTATTGAATGACTTCCTTGGCCGTGTAGGTGTTGCGGCCGGGCTTGAGGAAACGTGAAACCTGCTCGATATCGTTGCCGGCGGTCACCAATGCCAGCTCCTGTTTATTACCAGCACGGATCTGGCCGAGACCAACGTTGGCCGGCAGGCAGTTGCAGATGCATTTACGGCCCACGGTCTCCTTGATATCGCCGCCTTTCCGGACAAAATCTTCCACCGGTTCAGAGGGACAGCGATAACCAACCGTCCCATCCGGCTTGCGGTAGAGATGCCGCAGATAACCCAGGTCGCAAACGCGTTTCCGCGCCGCATATAAATCATCGTCTGAAAGCGTTCCTTTCATCTGCAAAACCTTGAACGGAAACCCGGTGGGGGAAGCAACCGGATCGGTAAAGACATGCGCTTTGCCGTCGCGGATCAACTCAAGGGCCTGTTCTTTCAGCTCAGGAGAAAGACCGGATTCCTCGCAAAAGGCAAAGGCGGTGCCGACCTGAATGCCGGTGGCGCCCAAACGAAGCGCATCGGCAAGTTTTTCCGGTTGTCCATATGAACCGGCCAGCCAGAATGGCAGGCCAAGGGCCCGGATTTTATCCAGTTCCGGCACGTCGCGCGGACCATAGACCGGTTCGCCGCTTGCGCTGAGATGCAACGGACCGCGGGGCGGGGCGTTGTGACCGCCGGCGGTTTCACCTTCCACAACAAAGCCGTCAATGCGTCCGTTTGACTTGCGGGCCAAAGTCATGGCCAGCGTCGCCGAGGCAACAATGCCGAGAAAAACAGGCCTTTTCAGGCGCCGGACATGGCCGCCGCAAAAAGACTTGGGATCAAAAGTGGAAAAAAAATCTTCGCCGGGCAGAGCGCCTTCAACATCCATTTTCAATTCGGCGGGTTCGCAGTTGGCAAATTGATCCAATACGCCGGGAATGGCGCGGGGAATCCCGGCGCCCATAAGCACATAATCAACTCCGGCCAGCATTGCGCCAAAGAGCGTCAATAAGGTCATTATCTGAATCTTTTCCAGCAGGTTAATGCCGACCAATCCGCCATGACCGTCCTTGGCCAGAAAAACTTCAACGAATGACGCCACTACCGCCAATTCGGCAAAGGGCGTTTCTGGTTTAATCGTGGGCTTGGGACTGGGCTTTAACGGATCCAAAGGCGATTTTCCGCCGGGCACGAAATAAGCATCCAATACGCGCCGGGCCATTTCAGGGATCGGGAAATTATGCAAGGCATTCCGCAGTTTTCCGTCAAGATCGCCAAGTTGCAGACGACGGGCGAGAATGCCCGGAAGGGCCGTTCCGGAAACGACTCCCAGTTGTCCCAAACGGGATACAGTTTGCGCCAGCTGCCAGCCGGATATCGCCACTCCCATCCCGCCCTGAATAATCATCGGATGTGACATAAAAAAAACCGCCAAATAATTGCTTGGTTTTTAGATTTCTACACATAATTACAAAAGATGTCAATCTGTCCCTGATAAAAACTATATCGCGGCATACCGGCCGGGATTTTCACGCGCATGGCGTTCAAGGCCGTTCATGATGGCCCGGCAGCTGTTCTGCCAGCGCCCGGGCGGCATGTCCTCGGTGATGCCCATGATTAATCCGTCAATATTGCCCGCTTGATTGAGCAAATCCATCGTAACCGCTTCAACATCGGCATCCGGCCGCAAATGCACCGACGAAGGAAAGTTGAGCCAGAGGACCTTGTCCGGCCAGGCTTGGCGGGCTTCGGCCAGCGTCATATCCGTGTCCGGCGCGGGCGTGAAGGCCTCAATATAATCCAGATCGGTCGCCGCAATGGCTTTTGAAAGCAGTTTGCAGTTGGCGTCAAAATGGCACCCGATCAGTTTCCCGTGCTTGTGCATGATCTCGGCCGCCTCATTGTAATGCTGGACATAATATTTTTCAAAAGTCTCAAGGCCGATGATTTCCGGCGTAACGTTGCCGCCATAATTGGCATGCAACAGGGGCGACTGCGCCACGATTCCATAAATTTTGCGCCGGTTGGCGACAACCGCCTCATAGAGCTTCAATATTTCATCGCGGTTATCCATCCATTCCACGCAGAAAGTCTCCATCTTCATGATGTTGCCCGAGATGAGCGCTTGCAACGGCTCAAGGCCAATGCCGGCGCGGAAGATGGCGTCCTCGCCGAAATCCGACTGGGCAAGCGCCACCTGGTCATATGCCGGTTCATAGACTTCATCCTTGATCATGAACAGGATGGCTTTGTAGTCCTCGGGGCTTTTGAAAAGCAATTCGTGCCGCCAGGAGGTGAAACCGGCCGGCTCGGTCAGGGTTGACAAAGTTCCTTCGGGCGTCTCGTAAAAAACACGCGTCATGGCATGCCCGTTTTCATGGGATGTCCGGCTGGTTATTTTTACATTGGGCAGGCTGGTTGTAAAAACACTGACCCGGTTGACGATGCACAACCCCCGGTTGCGCATTTCCCGTTCGGCCGCGCATTGGGGGATTTTGCTCTCATAAATTGTGAAAGGCGCGCGGTCGCTGTGCCCGTTTTGCAATGCGATTTCAACTCTTTTACGAGGGGTCATAATATCTCACAAATAATGGCCGACAGTTTACCGCCGGCCAGCCGCGCCTGCAATCAAAAACTTGCAATTATTCTTTGTTTCTTTATTGTTTGATTCTCTGGTTATCGGAACGCACATCATTATTATGGCTATTCGTATTACAGGCGGATTGTGGCGGGGCAGGTTGCTGGACGTGCCAAAAAAGGGGGTGCGGCCGACACAGGACCGCGTGCGGGCGGCCATTTTTTCAGCTTTGCAAGCTGTTATCCCGGGCACGAGCGTCCTTGATCTCTTTGCCGGTACGGGCGCTTTCGGACTGGAGGCGCTCAGCCGCGGGGCGTTGCTGGCGTGTTTTGTTGAAAATGACCGCAAGACGCTTCCTTATTTAAAAAAAAATGTTGAACAACTGCTCGGCGGCCAGGCTGAAAATTGCGACAAGGATGATCAAAAATGGTGGCTTGTGTCCGGCGATGCCGGGCAGTTTCTTGCAGGAAATCCGGTCAAAGCGCCTTTTGACATTATTTTCGCCGACCCGCCCTACGATTCCGGGGAGAAATGGTCAAAAATAATCTTGTATCATCTTTCCCGCCGGTCTATCTTAGCAAAAAAGGGATATTTAATCATTGAATCCGGCGCAAAATCGCCCCGGGTTGAAGCGGAGGGGTGGAATATTTACTGGGAACGATTGTACGGTGAAACGCGGGTTTGCATTTATCGGTTGAAATAAAGGCACATAGGGGCAAAGGCAGAAGGCACAAAGTGAAGACCCCGCGGCAAGCCGCAGGGGGGAATGGCGAAGGATGCTGAAAGGAAGAATGACAGAAGATGAATCTCCAAGTCCTCTTCGTTCTCGGTCACTTTGTGCCTATGTGCCTTCTGCCTTTGCGCCTTTCTTTAACCGTGAACTTTGAACGGAGTACAAATGAAAGATTTGGCAATTTATCCCGGCACTTTTGATCCTTTAACGCTTGGCCACGTTGATATAATCAAACGGGCCGCACGGTTGTTTGGACGCATTATTATCGCCATTTCCGCCAAACCGCGCAAAACAACCCTGTTTACCGCCCCGGAACGCCTGGCAATGGCCAAGAGCCTCTGCGCGCAGATCCCCAAAGTGGAAGCGGATGTTTTTGACGGGTTACTGGTGGATTATATCCGCGCAAAAGGGGCGCACGTGATTATCCGCGGGTTGCGCGCCTTTTCCGATTTCGAGTATGAATTCCAGATGGCGCTGACCAACCGCCAGATGGCGCCGGATATTGAGACGCTTTTTATGATGACGAAAGAATCTTACAGCTTTTTGAACTCCAGCATGGTGCGCGAAGTGGCCGCCTTGGGCGGGGACACCGCCAAGTTTGTGCCGGATTTTGTGCAAAAGGAATTAAACAAAAAAACGGGCATCAGGAGTCAGAAGTCAGGAGTCAGAATTCAGAATTAGGAAATTTTCTGAATCCTCTCTTTTGCTTTTCTGCCTGCTGACTCCTGAATTCTGACTCCTAACTACTTGGATAACCATGGCATTACTTATAGACACGGGACGTTTGCGCCAGAAGCCGGAAGAAATCAGCGGCGAGGAGCCGGTTTCTTCATTGGATATTGAACAGGAAGACCTTATCCGGCCGGAGGGGGTCTTGGCATATGATTTGACCGCCCAGCGTGTTGCGGACGAATTGATTGTCCTGGGAACGCTGAAAATCAATATTATCGGCCGTTGCGCCCGGTGCGGCGATAATTTCACCGATAAAATTTTTATTCCCGATTTTTGCCGCACTTTTCCATTAACGTCAAATAATGAATTAATCAACTTGACCCCCGATGTGCGGGAAGATATTCTCCTTGCTCTGCCCATGGTGGCGGTTTGTTCCGCCGATTGCCGGGGAATTTGCAGCGAATGCGGCGTCAACCTTAACCGCAAAAACTGCAAATGTAAGCGGACGGACAAGAAAAATGTCTGGGAAATTCTCGATGACTTGCGCTTGCCCCGCGTAATGCGGAACAAGCAGTAAAATATATTTAATTACACATAAAGAGGGGGTTGTATGGCGGTTCCTAAAAGAAAAATGTCCAAGAGCAAAATCAGGATGCGCAAACGTTCGCACAAGGTCTTCTTGACAGCATCCCAGCCCTGCCCGAACTGCGGCGAACCGCATCGCCCGCATCGGGTTTGCCCGGCCTGCGGGTATTACCGGGGGCGCCAGGTTGTTTCGGTCACCGTGAAAGATTGAAGGCAGCCCCCACATGCAGATTGCCATAGATGCCATGGGCGGTGATTTTGCCCCGCGTGAGATCGTTGCCGGCGCATTGCAGGCCGCATCATCCCTTTCCGGAATTGAGCGCATTATCCTTGTCGGCGATGAAGCCGCCATCAAACGGGAATGCGGGGTTTCCGGCCGGATTCCGCCCGGGATTGAAATTGTTCACGCCTCGCAAGCCATCGGCATGGAAGAAGGGCCGGTAAATGCCGTGCGCCACAAAAAGGATTCGTCCATCAACCGGGCCATTGACCTCATCAAGAACGGCCGGGCCCAGGCCATGATTTCCGCCGGCAATACCGGCGCGGTGGTGGTGGCGGCGACCCTGAAACTGCGCACTCTCCAGGGCGTGGAACGCCCCGCAATCGCAACCATGATGCCGACGCCGGACAAACCTTTTGTGTTGATTGACGCCGGCGCCAATACCGACTGTTCGCCGAAAATGCTTGTGCAGTTTGCCGCCATGGGCCATGTTTACGCCAGGGAAATTTTGTCCCAGCCCAACCCGGTTATCGGCCTGATGAGCGTCGGAACCGAAGAATCCAAGGGAAACGAGATCACCAAGGAGGCTTTTCGCCTTCTTTCGGCCTCGGGACTTAATTTCAAGGGCAACATTGAAGGCCATGATCTGTTCAAGGGCAATATTGACGTTGCGGTCTGCGATGGTTTTGTCGGCAATGTTATTTTAAAGACCAGCGAAAGCGTGGGCCACGCCGTGGGAACATGGATCAAAAGTGAATTCGTAAGCAATCCGGTCCGGATTTTTGGCACGCTCTGCCTGAAGGGCGCCCTGAATAAAATGCGGCGGACAATGAACCCGGAAATGTACGGCGGCGCGCCGCTGCTGGGCGTCAACGGTGTTTGTATTATTTGCCATGGCGCCTCATCGGCCCGCGCAATCTTTAACGCCATCCGCGTCGCGCGCGATTCCGTGAATCAACAAATTAACAATATGATCATTAAAACCGTGGGAGGTTTAGCATGACTCCGCATACTGTTCATCAACAAAGCACAGCCAAAATATCCTTGCGACCGGTTTCCGTGGTTGCCACCGGGTCGTACGTTCCCGAACGGATACTGACCAACGCCGAGTTGGCCAAGATGGTTGATACTTCGGACGAATGGATCACGACGCGCACCGGAATCAGGGAACGGCATATTGCCGCGGCCGATGAAGTCACATCCGACCTGGCCGTCAAAGCCGCCAAGCGCGCCCTGCAAAAGGCGGATATTTCAGCCGAGGCCGTTGATTTGATTATTGTCGCCACCATCACCCCCGATATGCCCTTCCCGAGCACGGCCTGTTTCGTGCAGGAAAAACTCAAGGCCGTCAATGCCGTTTGTTTTGACGTCCAGGCCGCCTGCTCCGGTTTCATCTATGGCCTGGAAATTGCCCGGCAATTCGTGGCCAGCGGAACGGCCAATACCGCCCTGGTGATCGGCTGCGAAAAACTCAGTTGCATCACCGATTGGCAGGACCGCTCCACCTGCGTGCTTTTTGGCGACGGCGCCGGGGCGGCAATTCTCAAAAGCCGGCCGGCCGAGCGCGGCATTTTCTCAAGTTCAATCTCTTCCGACGGCAAATTGACCCACCTCTTGAATCTTCCGGGTGGCGGAAGCATTCATCCGACTTCGCCGCAAACCGTGAAGGACCGCCTGCATTATCTTAAAATGGCCGGCAAGGAGGTTTTCAAGTACGCCGTCAATGCCATGCTGGATGCATCCAATCAGGTGTTGAAAAAAGCTTCCATGAAGATAGACCAGGTCAACCTGATTATCCCCCATCAGGCCAACATGCGCATCATCCAGGCCATCGGCGAACGGCTGGGAGCGCCGCCTGAAAAATATTTTGTCAACCTGGACCGTTACGGCAACATGTCGGCGGCTTCCATTCCCGTCGCGTTGGACGAAGCCGTGCAAAAGGGGCTGATCAAGCGCCATGACATAATCCTGCTCGTGGCTTTCGGCGGGGGCTTCACCTGGGGCGGGATGTTAATGGAATGGTGATGGCGTTTCTCATTTCATGCTCCTTCAACGGCAAACTGTCATGGCTTTCATAATGTTTCTTTCTCAGACCAACATTATCATTTTCCAGTTGCGCCCTCGTTAACCTTGGCCGGAGGCTTGTTGGATATTGCTTGAATTTCCTTGTCAAGAATAGAAAGGTTGAAAACTTTTTCCCATTCGTCGGGCTTCGTGGGCGGATATTGCAGCGGATAGAGCAAGCCTTCCAGGCAACCGCTGGTCACGTCCGGCAATTCTCCCCGGTTGGCCTTTTGCCTTTGATACATTGCTTGCACGAATTGATTACGGCGTTCAACCGCTTGTTTGAGAGCCAGCAGTTTTTTGTCGGACGGGTTGTCGGCATATTCCGTCAGGGCGTCAAACGCGAGAGCGATAAATTTGACATAATCAAATCCGTCCCTGAAAAATTGGATGCGCTTACGCACGGAATCGTTCGGGGCGCCAAGCATGGCTGTCTCCAGGTCGGCCTCGCACCTGTTTAGAACATATGGCGTGAAGCAAGCGTACCGGACGGCAGATTGTATGCCCAATGGCGCCCGTATCTTTGCCATGGCCTCGTGGCTCCTTATAAGCTTCTCGGCGGCATCATTAAAGACAAAAAAATAATCGTTCATCGGTTTCCACGAACTCTCAAAAAGCCCCTGGCAAAATTCGCGCAGAATATCCTCGGTGTTGGCCGCGGGATTGCGCAGGAGTTGGCCAAGCAGGTAATAAGTCGGCGCATTCATGCCCCACCAATCCCAGTAAAGCACGTCAAAGACAAAACCTGTTGTGCCCAAGGACGCAAGGCGTTTGTATTCTGATGCGACATAAGTAAAAGAAACAGGAAATCTTTCTGCCTGCGGAAGAAAAAACCAATAAACATAATGACAATAATAACTAAAAGGAGGCAAATTTTGGAATGCCTTCCAGCGCGCGATATCATCAGGATTAGATTGACAGAGTTCAATGACGACATTAGACGGAAAATTTGTCAAGGCTTTCGGCGGTTCAATTGTTGGATGATAAGACAGGAACATCAGTTTGACGTCGGGATAATCCCGCGCAATTCCCCTGGCTAAATAATCATCAAACAGCCATATCCGATCACATGTCTTGGGAATGGCGCCCCCCTCCCGGTATTTACATTTACTTGAACGGAAAACACACTCCTCACATTGACAGCCCCGCCACTCATCCTGCGCTTCACACTCCTTGCATTGACAGCGCTGAAAACCGTCCGTTTGGCCAACGGTGATTATTTCATACCCCTGCGCACATATCGCCTTGAGGTTCTTTAACGCTTCCTGGCGCATTTCCGGATTGCTGGTGCAAAGATGATGACTTCGGCTGATGGTGCCGGCGGGACTCCAGCCCCCTGTTCGTTTCCCATCTATCATGGCGAACCATTCCGGATGTTGCTCAAAATATATCTCTCTTGGAATCATGATCGTCCACGAATGGAGGGATGGATGCAATAAAATGCCGTTTCCAAACCAATTACAGGTTGACCAGAGCGTTGCCGAACGATCTGCCCCCGGAAGACTAGCATAGAGACGGAATGGTTTTTCCATTTTATCAATTGCCGGTATTTCAAGCGTCCGGCTTGATGGAATTATCTCACCCAGCGTTCCCGGCATAAATCGGCGGACTCCGCAATAATCTTCAAGAAAAACATTAACGGCATTGGCCGTTCCTCTTATTTCTATTCTTCCGCACCGCCGGTCGCGCCCGGCAAGCGCCAGTCTGTCGGCGGCGGAACGGATAACAAACGCGTCGCCGGTCAGTTGCTCCATGTCAATCCCCATTTCCCGAGTATAGCGGCTTGCCCCCACCAGGACCAGGGCTCCCGCAGGATTTGTATCGTCCGTGACAATTGGCAGGCGGGCGCCGGATATCCGGTAAATATATTGCTGTAAGTCCCGGGCCGGACGACGCTGTAAGCCGTTGGCATCCCTGGCAATCACGATTGTGGCCGCGGGTTGGCCATCGGCAGCCAACACAATCGCCGCATTATTAGATACAGACGTTTTGGCGGCCGGCAAAACCACGCTTTTTTCAATCTGCCGCGGGGTTGGGAAGGTCGGTTGAGCGGCGGAGTTGGTATAAATCGCTTGTATTTCTTCGGCGCTTAACACGCCCTCATATACCTTTACCTCGTCAATACTGCCATTGAAAGGCCCGTCGTCCGTCCAGCCTCTCTTTCCAATGAAAAGCGCGACGTCTTCCATGGTCATTTCGGCGTCAACGGAAGCTTCCAGCTTTCCATTCAAGTAGAGACATGCTTTTCCACGGCCGTAAGTGGCGGAGACAAAAGACCATTCCCCGGTTTTCACTGCCGTGGAACTGATTGCTGGTACCTCCGCCTTATATGGAGTCCTAACACTGAACTCCGGTTTCCCCGTGTAACTCTTCAGGGCTAAAATAAACCCGCAATAATTGCAGTTGTATTGCGACAATATTACGGCGGGTGAAAGATCCTCCGGATTAATCCAGGCCGACACGGAAAATTCCCGCGGCAAAGCGATGGGTGGCACGGTGACGTATGATGGAAATTGGATGTTTCCGTGAAACCTCAGCGCCTGGCCGACTTTGCCTTTTACGCTTTCCGCATTTACGATTATTCCATAATAATCATGGCCGGCGCCATCCTCGGCTTCATCCTTGACAATATTGTCAAACCCCCACCATCCCACAAGGGACGCGTTGGTCCCGGCCTTTGCCGGCATCTGATTGATGCCCGCAAACAAACAAAATCCAACCAGAATTACTGCCATACGGTTTTTGTGATATTTCATCGTATCCTCCTCTTTACATTAATGTACTTAAATTATGTCTTGCAGGATATAGACATGCGATATCCGCTCCTTCATTCCAACGGCAATACGTCCATCGGAAAGATTGGTAATACATGAAAGACTGGCGGGCGTAATAGTCATTCTTCCAATGGTACCAAGAGATTGAAATCCGTTGCGCAAGGAATAGGAAAACAAACGGCAAAAATCGTTGTCGCCTCTCCCGGAAACACCTACAATCACATCACGAATAACCGCCAAGTCTACAATTCCCAGGCTTAAATCAGGTTTGCCCAAGTTACAGAGCTCGCCCGATGCCGTATCAATTTTAAACATGTAACCATCGTTGGTGCCGCCATAAATTAAGTTTCCAACAACTGTCGCCGCCGTCCATGAGCTAAGAAATTCGCGCCCTTTTAAGGCAGGCAATTTCAGTTTTGTGCGGATCATGTTTCCGTCCTGAATATAATACAATATGCCTTCATCCAAGGCGCCATAGAAACGCCGGGCGTTGCCATAAATGATGGTCCGCGCCCCGGGAATCAGAGTTCCCGTTTCCTCACCAATCCAGAGTTTGTCGTCCTGAATGAACGGACGATAGCCGGGGACAAGAAGCCCATAAACCGTTTTTTCGCAGCAACTCCGCAGACAGTCCACGCTCAATCCATCTGGAATTTCGGCAATTAATTCCGGTTGCCTATGGGCGGAATCAGTGCGATAGCGCCAAATCCCCCGCGTATCGGCAAGGTATGCAAAATCGCGCCATACGGTAAACTTCAATATTTGATTTTGATGGCAAAAAGCAATATAGGCACGCTTGCCATCGTAAATTATTATATGGCCCCCTTGTGTACCAATATGCAACCTGCCGGCCAAATCCACCCCCAGGCCGCAAACAGCACAGGACCATGCCGGTAAAAGCGCATTGTAAATTTCAATTTTTTGAATTTTATCGGATGGCAAATCTATGTGCACGTTTCCGCTTCGTGCAGTCAGTTGTTGCTTTAGTTTATATTGGTCCAGCCAGTTTTGATCAACCCAACGCCGCGGAATTAATTTGGAGTGTTCTCCGGCGGATTTCATTTTTACGGCATCAACAATCAAAAGCCGAGGCGGGCGAGCGTAGAAACACGTGTCAGCTATGAATAAGCGGCCATCGGCGCCGCGCACCATCTCTGACACGACGCTTGTGGCCCGGCCATCGCCATATAAAAATCCGAGAAATTCAGGCGTTCCGCCATGCAAGATGTCCCAGCGCATCAGAGCCACAACTTCCGAAAGACTTCCCCCCATGACGCCATAATAAAGCCGATTGTCCGGGAGAAAACACAATCCGCAAATAAACCTTTTAAGATCACCGCGAGGAGGGGGTTGATTCAAAGCGTATCGCTCGGCATCTGGGAATCCGATGCCAAGATCCCTGACGACTTGTCGTTCATGGTCGAAAACCATTATATGGTCATAATATGAACGAGAAAAATAAATTTGCCCGTCAGGACCATGAACAGCAAAACCGAGAAACCAGGCATCAGGACTGCCGGGCAATTCAACATCCAAATCTTCCAAAACATCACGGCACGGATCGTAGCGATACATGACGCCACGTTCGCCTTTGCCAGTGCTTGCAATGCCATATACCCTGCCTTGTGGATCCTTAAACAATCTGAATCCCGTTCCAACATAGCCCAAGTCGCGGGTTGTTTTTTGCCTTGTGTCGTAGGCATAAAGATGCCCTCGCATCAACCCGACCATGAAGTACTGATGCGTCTGCAGTATATAAACGCCGCCGCCATAAGTGCTTTCACGCGGAACCGGAATGCCCATATCCTCGGCAGCATTTGTTTCGGGGTCATATACAATAATATGGCTTCCCGAATATCCCTCATATAGGTCATGATAACACGCATAAGGCGCCCAAATCGGATGGAGATCGGCCGGCGCCGTCGTATGCGTGCACATGATAATGCGGCCATCTTCCATTTCCGCCATTGACGTGTGAATTTTACTCTGCGGGATTGTGCCGCCGGGGGGATGCGTAACGTCTTTCACGTCAAAAAGGAAATCAAGCGTCTTTCTGGCGGCATTGTAGGCATAAAGCCGGGCTGTAAGGCTCTTAAATCCTTCTCCGCAACAACTGGCATAGACCTTGCCCGATGAGCCGGCATACACATCCCAGCAGGCGTCATAGCCATCCTTTTCCGCATCAACAAAATACTGCACCTCAACGTACTTTTGATCGACAGCGGTAATTTTCATATTCATCTGACATATCCCTTTATTGCGGTCTTTACAAAAGAGAGGCGGGATCACATCCGAAAGCAAAAATCAGTATTGCCGCCGCGAACGATCCCTTCAATTGTTACAGTAACAATCTAACCCATACCCCCTTCTTAGTCAAGCGTGAAATAATAAATTTACACCACGGCGGGGGGGTTTGTTTTATCCGCGCCGCATGATTCCCTGATTACCAATTTTGAAGGTACCAGGATTACACGGGCGCTTCGCTGCCTGGCGGTTGAATTAATCAATTCCATGACCAGTCGGGCTGCCTGCCGGCCCTGCTCTTCCCGGCATGTGTCCACAGTGGTCAAGGCCGGCCTGACCGCCTGCGCGCCCGGGATGTTGTCATAGCCCACCACCGCCATATCTTCGGGTATTCGGATGCCTTTCCGTTTTAAAGCTTCCATCACATTAATCGCCAAATGATCCGCCACCGCAAACAACGCCGTCGGCCGGGGCTTCAATTTCAATATTTTCTCCACCTGCGGCAGGCTGTCAATGCAGAGCCCCATGCCTTTAACCCTGAACACATAATCACTATTAAACGGCACGTGATAGTCCTCCAATGCCTGGCGATATCCGGCCATCCGCTGTTGAAATCCCGGGTACGTCCGCGGTTCCCGGGTGACAAATCCAATCCGACGATGCCCCAGCTTCAGCAAATGATTGACTGCCAGCCAAGCTCCTTGTTGGTCATCCTTATAGACCTGATTCCATGGACCGGATCCGGCGGTTTCGTTCCCGATTTGCACATGGGTTATCCGCCGTTTTTCCGCTTCGGTAATCAACATCGTCGGACAAAATTGCATGTGTATTTCGGGTGGAACATGCAGCATGAAGATGACCCCGTCCGGACGCGTTCCGTCAAACAAACCGGAACGCACCTTGTTCCAGCCGTAGGTGTCATCAAACAAATACAGCGCCAATTTATAACGGCGGGCATTCAGCTCATCGGCAATTCCCCGGAGGCAATCCGACAACAGCTCCTGCTGGGCGCGGGGATCATGACGCGGGTTGAAAAAAGCAACGGTGATCGAACGGGACAGGCCGGCGGAATTTTCGACAAGTTGCCTGGGATTATATCCCGTTTTTTTTGCCGCAGACAGGATTTTTTCCCGTGTCCGGCGATTGACGCACGGGTCATTGCGCAAGGCGCGGGAAATTGTCATCCGCGAACAGCCGACAATGTCGGCGATAACCTGCATTGATTTACGCATACCGGGCATATCCTTTTTAAATTGTTACAGTAACAAGGTATGAGATTTTCCGCAGGATGTCAACGCTAAATTTCCGGTTTTTTACATTCTTGATTTCTTCATTCCGGACTTCTTCTCCCGGTATTCCCCGGGAGTACATCCATAATATCCGGCAAAAAGCCGGTCAAAATGGCTGGTATCCGCAAAACCCCAGAGAAGCGCAATGCTTTTTACGGATTCGCCGGATTGGCGCAGGCGGGAAGCGGCCGAGCTGAGACGATAGCGCAGGGTAAAATCGGCGAAGGGCAGCCCCATCAGCCTGCGAAACATCTGACTGAATGCATTGCGGTTCAAACCGCATATCCCGGCCGCCTTTTCGGTTGTCATCAACCCGCGGTCGTCAAAAAAACGCCGCAATACCAGGTTTAACTGCTCCCCGGATCCGGCCTGCGCCGGGCTTGACGTTTTTTCTTCCGTCCAGCGGGACGTTGCCAGCAGAATGGCTTCCATAATGAACATGCGCAACCACAAATTTTTTTGATCCTCCCGGTTTTTCAGGCAATTCATTATTCCGGCCCCGATTGCAAGCATGGCCGGCCGGGTTGTTTTATTTGTTTGCGGACGGCGCGCCGGCGGAGCGGTAAAGGGCGCGAGCCAATTGAACTGTTCCGCCTCATTAAACCGCAGGCAGGCAAGCGCCGGCGGCCAGATTATGATATTGATCTGCTCACAGGAAGAACTCCCCACTGCCCAGCCATGGGGTTCCCACATGCCGCAAAACCATACATTCCCGGGAGATAAATCAATCTTGAAATCGGGGAAAGCAATTCGCATTTCCCCGTTCAAAATCATCCCGAACTCCAGGCCGTAATGCATGTCATACTGATAACTTGTTCCGGCTTTGTACCAGCCGAAACCCGGGACAAAAGGATTCTTGTCGGACAAATCAAAGTAATTCGCCTTGGCGGAGGAAAAATCAAAAGATTTTTTCATTGGTTTCATATTTTGATTCCATAATCCATTTTTTCTGAAAACGGACACTCAAAAACCAAATGCAATGATTCTGTTTATAAAGGCAAGGATACAGTAACTTTTGGTTGAATTATATTCAAGGATAGACACAATAAAAGGAAAAACAGGAAACAGTCCAAACGCAACCGAAGGAGGCATACCATGGAAAAACTGGCGATTAACGGCGGCAAAAGAATACGGGTCAGGCCGTTTCCGGCCCGGAAACCGTTCGGAAAAGAAGAAATCAAAAACGTGACCGCGGCCCTCAAGTCGCAAAATCTGTTTTCCTTTAACGGCACGATGGTCAGGAAATTTGAAAGTGATTTTGCCGAATATTACGGAGTGAAACACGCCATCATGGTCAGTTCCGGAACGGCGGCCCTGCATGCGGCCGTGGCGGCCCTGGATTTGGAACCGGGCCGGGAAATCATTACCGCGCCGGTGACTGATTTGGGAACGGTTATCGGGATCATTTATCAGGGCTGCATACCGGTGTTTGCGGATTGGCGCCCCGGGACGATAAACATGGATCCCGCCCAGATTGAAAAAAAGATCAACAAAAAAACCGGCGCGGTAATCGTCGTTCACCTGGCGGGCCAACCCTGTGACATGAGCGCGATTAAAGATATTTGCCGGCGGCATAAACTGCCGCTAATTGAGGATTGCGCGCAGGCCTACCTGGCGGAATACGACGGGAAAATGACGGGCACAATCGGGCACATCGGCTGTTTTTCAATGCAACAGAGCAAACATCTGACCGCCGGCGAGGGCGGCGTGACCATCACCAACGACGATGACCTGGCGGAACGCATGGCGCTTTTCCGCGACAAAGGCTGGGAACGTTGCAAGGAAGGGCCGCGAAGATACTCCATGCTCGGAACAAATTATCGCGCCACTGAACTGACCGGCGCGGTGGCGCTGGCACAATTGAAGAAAGTGGCCCGGGTGGTAAATTGCCGGCGCAAGCTCGGCGACTTGCTGGGCCGGCTTATCAAGGATATTCCCGGAATCGCCATCCCGAAATCACCGGCCAAGGCAATCAGCTCATACTGGTTTTATCCCCTGTTTATCACGGGCTGTGATATGCGGAAGTTTGCCGAGGCGATGGCGGCGGAAGGCGTTCCGGTCTGGCCGGGATACACGGGCAAGCCGATTTATCTCTGTTCCGAGGTCTTCACGAAAAAGCGGACATTCGGCAAATCCGGCTGGCCGTTTACATCTTCCTCTTACGGGAAACCGATTGAATATCGGGAAGGATTATGCCCGGTGGCGGAGGGCGCGCTCAATCAACTGGTTGTGATTTCAATCCTGGAAAACTGGGGCCGGAAGGAAATTGAGGATATCGCCGCCGCGATCCGGAAAGTTGCGAACGCCTTGTGCGTGTAAATAACTTTAAAAATCATGAACAACATCTATACCGTTGGGACGGGCAAGGTTGATATTACGCCGCCGTTAAGCATTCCTTATTTGGGTTTATATCCTCACCGGCTGGCATATTTCAAGGGCGTTCACGACCGGCTTTATGCCCGCGCGCTGTATTTAAGCAACGGCAACATTGAGACCTTGATTATCAACGCGGATATGATCGGCATTGCCGACGCGCTTTTCGGGCGCAATCTCAGTTTTATCGCCCAACTCAAGGAATTAATCACCGCCCGCACCGGGATCCCCGGCGCGCATATACTGCTGGCCGCCACCCATGCCCATTCCACGCCGGAGACGATTGATTTTCGTCCTGTCGCCGAACTGGTGCCGGAATTTAAACCATGGCTGCGGATGTTTATGGAGCAGATTGCGTCCCTGGCCAAATCCGCGCAACAAAACTGCTTTTCAGCGCAAATGCGCGTTATGACAACCCAGGCGCCGGGTTTGTCAATCAACCGGGCCGGCAAAAGCGATCTGGATAATGAATTGATAGTATTGGGGTTTGAATCAAAGGAAGGGAAAAAGGCGTTCCTGGTCAACTTTGCCTGTCATCCGGTGATCATGCAGGTGCAACCGCTGATTTCCGCCGATTATCCGGGCATACTGGCCAACGCCGTGGAAAACGCGATCCCGGACACGAGCTTGTGCTTGTTTTTACAGGGCGCCGACGGCGACATAAATCCATTGCGGGGTGATACGCGCAATTTTGATGACGTTGAAAAAACCGGGCTGGCCCTGGCCGACAGGATTATATCGTTATTCGAAAAATCAAAATTCATGAAAGAAGACAAGCATCCCGCGGACTTACGGGTTATCTGCAGGACGGAATCATTCAAATCATGTCCCCTGCCCGACCCGGCTGAGATTGCGCAAATTGAACGTGATACGACAGACCTGGAACGGCAGATTGCGGCGGGAAACCATGCCGCAAACATTACCGACAAACTGGCCCTTTTGCATGAAACGCTGGCCCGGATTCGCCAGGGCGATGATGATCGAACGGCGTTTATGCAATTAATTCGCATAGGAAACGCCGTTTTGTTTGCCATGCCATTTGAACCCTGCTGTTTACTAGGCAAAAAATTAAAGCAAATGGCCGTTCCATCGGTCGGCATCCCGCTCGGATATGCGAATGGTTACCTGGGATATGTCTCCGCCCCGGAAACCGGGAAAACATACGAAACTTCCTGCGGACCATGGAACCAGATTGACCAACGGGCCTTTGACCTGATTCTTCAGCATTTCGCCGCCATGCTGGTGTAAAACAATCTTGACTGTGTCCGGCCTTGCCATTACCGTTAATCCGACGGTAAAAAACATGAAACATACAATCGCTATTCTTTGCGCCGGACAAGGCGCGCAGACCGTCGGCATGGGCCGGGATCTTTCCGCCGCTTTCGCCGAATGCCGCGCCCTGCTTGCCAGGGCCAACGAAGTTCTGGGCTATGATCTCCAAAAAATAATTTTTGACGGGCCGGAAACCGAGCTGGTAAAATCAAACCATTGCCAGCCGGCTATTTTCACCGTCACGGCCGTGTGTTTTCAGGCCCTGAAATCTCAATTCTCAAATATTTCCTGCCAGGCCGCGGCCGGCCTCAGCCTGGGGGAATGGACGGCATTGCACCTGGCCGGGGCGGTTTCATTTGAGGATGCCCTGCGCATCTTGGCGGCGCGCGGCTGTTTTATGCAGGAAGCCTGCGAAGAAAATGAAGGCGCGATGCTGAGCGTGATCGGTCTTGAGGGTGAAAAATTGCGCGCAGTGGCCGGGAAATGCGGGGTTGAAATCGCAAATTATAACACGGCCGAACAGACCGTGCTTTCAGGACGCAAAGCGAACATTTTGGAAGCGGAAAAGATGGCAAAGGAATCGGGGGCAAAACGCGCGATTATGCTCAACGTGGCGGGAGCTTATCATTCCTCGCTGATGAAATCAGCCGGCGACAAGATGAGCGCCCTGTTAAGCGGCATCCAAATGAATCCGCCGGCATTTCCGGTGATGTCAAACGTAACCGGCCAACCGCATGGGTCGCCGGAAGAAATCAAGCAGGCCATGGTCAAACAGGTGACTTCTTCGGTGAAATGGATTGATTGTGTCCAAAGCCTGGAAAAGCTTGGCGTCAATTGCTGCGTTGAATGCGGCCCGGGACGCGTTTTATCCGGGCTTGTAAAACGCATTCAGCCTCAAATACAATTATGCAATGTTCAGGACAATGCTTCGTTGAAAACAACGGTTGATTTGTTGACGGCAGGCTGAAGTGTTGGAAGCGGAAACATTCAACGCTCAACTTCCAACATCCAACCTTGAAGAGGTCCGTTTATGTTGGGCGTTGAAAGTTTCTTTTGAGAGCATTATTCTCTTAACGGCAGCAGTAGGATTAACATGCAGAAATTAAAACTGGGAGTTAATGTTGACCATGTGGCCACCTTGCGCCAGGCGCGCGGCGTGGATTATCCGAGCGTCTTGGAGGCCGCCCGGCTATGCGTTTCAGCCGGCGCCTCGGGCATCACCATTCACCTCCGCGAGGACCGGCGGCATATCCAGGACAACGACTTGTTTGAATTGCGCCGTTCCCTGAAAAAAGCGACCCTCAACCTTGAAATGGCTAATGTCCCCGAAATCGTGAGAATCGCAATCAAGGCCGGGCCGGATGAAGTCTGCCTGGTGCCGGAAAAACGCCGGGAACTTACCACCGAGGGCGGACTTGACGCCGTTGGACAGAAAATCAGCCTGACGGAAAACTGCAGGAAATTATCGGCCGCCGGGATCACAGTCAGTCTTTTCATTGACCCCGACAAAAAACAACTGGATGCCGCGGTCGCGATCGGCGCGCCTTATGTGGAACTGCACACCGGCGCTTTCTGTAACGCCAGGGGCAACAAGGCGGCCAAAGAATTAAAACGCCTTGTTGAAGGCGCGCGTTATGCCCATAAAATCGGGTTGAAGGTTAACGCGGGGCACGGCATCAATCTTGCCAATATTTCCGCCATCTTGAAAATTCCTTTTCTTGACACCCTGAATATCGGCCACAGCATTGTGGCGCGGGCGGTGTTCGTGGGGATTAAGGACGCAGTGCGTGAGATGCTGGCAGAAATGGCGAAATATCGCTAATACCAGCAGAAAACATTCAACATCCAACGTTCAACTTTGAACAAATAGTCGCTCCTCGGTAAAAACTTTGGTAAAGCACGTGTTTTTAGTTCAATGTTGGAAGTTGGACGTTGAGTGTTGAAAGTTGTTTTACCGTCCTACCCTCGGAATGGTAAATCTAGCAGCCGGAAGACACGATGAAACGTAGAACAAAAACGAACAATCTCGATGGCCGGGTCATCGGCATGGGGATTGACATCGTTGATATCCCGCGTTTCCGCAAAATTCTTGCGACCCGGGGTGACAGGTTCATTGACCGCATTTTCCTGCCGTCGGAACAAAAATATTGCGGCGCCAAGCCCAACCCCTGGATTCATTATGCGGGCCGGTTCGCCGCGAAGGAAGCCATCGCCAAGGCGTTCGGCACCGGGATCGGGAAGGAAATCGCCTGGCTTGATATTGAGATTATTTCCTCGGACTCAAAAGCCCCGGTCGTAAAACTGAGCCGTCATGCCGGGCAATTGGTCCGCCGGCGGCGGACCAAGAACATCCTTGTCAGCATTTCCCATACTCATGCTTACACGGCCGCAGTTGCCTTGCTGGTATCATAATCCCGGAATTATCCGCTGATAAAAAATGAAAATTGTTTCCACAAACGAAATAAAAGAACTGGACCGGCTGGTAATTGAAAAATACGGCATTCCGGGCTGTTTACTCATGGAGCGGGCCGGAAGGGGGGTTGCCGACGGCGTTGTCCGTCTTTTCAAAGAATCCAATCCGGCCGTTAAAAACATTCTGCTTGTAGCCGGTCACGGCAATAACGGCGGCGACGCATTTGTCGCTGCCGGATTTCTCAAGGAGGATGGGTTTGCAGTCCAGGTATTGCTGGCGGGTGAGAAAAAAGATTTACACGGCGACGCTTTGTCCCACTTCAAAAAAATGGTTCAAAATAAAATTCCCTTTAAGGAATTAAAGACGGAAACAGACTGGCAAAAGACGCTAACCGGTATAGAAAATTTCCCGGCGGTGATTGTTGATGGAATTCTCGGCACCGGCCTGGAAGGAAAAGCGCGCGGCGCGGCGGCCGCCGCCATCCGCTTCGTAAACGAGCTTTCAAAAAACAGCCTGGTGGCTGCCATTGATATCCCTTCCGGCCTCAATTCGGACACCGGCAAAGCCGACGGAGATGTTGTCCGCGCCGATCTGACCATGACCATGGGCTTGCCGAAAAAAGGCCTGATTGGACAGGGCGCCCTGGAATATGTCGGACGGCTGGAAGTTGTTGACATTGGCTTCCCGGCCGGGATTGTTGAAAAAATTGAACCGGATATTGAATTAATTACGCCGGCTGATCTTTTTCCTCTTTTCCCCCGCCGAAACCGTAACTCGCACAAAGGCAATTACGGTCATCTCCTGATAATGGGCGGGGCGGAAGGTTACAGCGGCGCGATGACCCTGGCGGCCCTTGCCGCGGTGCGTTCGGGTGCGGGGCTGGTTACTGTTGTGGTCCCAAAACGGCTTGTGCCCATGGTGGCCATCAATGTTCCGGAGGCGATGGTTCATGGCGCAACCGAGACTGAATCCGGATCATTGGATTCAGCCTGTTGGGAAAAATGGAAAAAGCTCGGCGAATTCAGTGCCATCCTTGCCGGACCGGGCATGACCCGCCACCCGGCAACCCGCCGGCTGGTTAAAATGATATTGCGTGACAGCAACGGCCCGGTTGTTCTGGATGCCGATGCCCTGAACGTATTTGAGGGAGAGGCGTCAAAGTTGTCTGAAAGAAAGGGACAACTGGTGATTACCCCGCATCCGGGTGAAATGGCCCGGCTTATGGGCATCAGCACCGCCGAAGTCCAGTCAAATCGGTTTGCCGTTGCGATGAAAGCGGCGGCATTGACGTGTTCCACGACCGTGCTGAAAGGGGCCGGAACGCTTATAGCTGAAAAAGACAAGCCTTTGCAAATCAACCTGACCGGCAATCCCGGCATGTCGGCCGGCGGCATGGGTGACGTGCTGGCGGGACTCCTGGGGGGATTGCTTGCCCAGGGCATGAAACCGTTTGATGCCGCCCGGGCCGCAATTTATCTGCATGGCCGGGCCGGCGACCTGGCGGCCTCCAAGTCAACCGAACAAACTCTCATTGCCCGCGACCTTATTGCCTGCCTGCCGGAGGCTTTTCGGGAAATGGTTGCAAGGTAAAACGTTAATATTCAATTCCTTTGCGGCCGTTAATGCCCTTGTCAAAAGGATGCCTGATTTTGCGCATCTCCGTTACCAGGTCGGACCGCTTTATTATCCGGGCCGGCGCATTTCGGCCGGTTAAAACAAGCTCCACCGAGGAAGGTTTTTTGTCAATGAGACCCAGCACATCTTTTGCGGAAATCAGGCCGGCATTCACGGCGCAGATGATTTCATCGGCGATGACAAGATCATATTTTCCGCCGGCCATCGCCCGGTTTAAATCCCTTAACCCCTTTTGAGCTGATAAGATATCGGCCGGAACGGGGGCTCCCCTGATAAAACCGCCCCGCCCATATTGGCGGACGAGAATATTCGCGCGGAAACGACGCAGGGCCTTGATTTCGCTGTAATCGCCCTTTTTGATGAATTGACCGAGATAAATTTTCAAACCGGCGCCAAGCGCGCGCAGGGCCAAGCCCAACGCCGCTGTTGTTTTGCCTTTACCGGCGCCGGTGTATAATTGGACAAGTCCGTGTTGCATTTTTACCCTAAATAGAAACCGGCGGATCATTTTCCGGAAAATGATTTCCCAATTCCATTACTTTGTTTAACGGCAAAAGACCATCCGTGGCCCCCGGCTGGGCAAGACAGGCGGCCGCGGCACAAGAGCCGAGCTTCAATGTTTTAGCCGCCTCCCATCCTTCATGCAGGCCGTAAAGCATGCCGGCGCAGAAAGCATCGCCCGCACCCACCGTGCCCTTGATATAATTTGCCGGCAATTTAAGCGAACCCTGGGCATATCTTTTGCCTTCCTTTGTGCGCAGGTAAGCGCCTTCCGGCATGTGAACGGCCACGAGCTCCATTTGGCCGAGACCATACAAGGCATCAACCGAGTCAATTATGCCTTGGGGAATCAATTTGCCGTTGTCGTCCCTGACTTTATGCCCGGTTGTCCGGCCGGCCTCAATTTCGTTCAGGATCAGATAATTTGTGTAGGGAAGCGAAGCCGGCACGATTTTGCAAAAGCGATCGCTTTCCTCGCTGACCACGTCCACGCTGGTTTTGATGCCGGCCTCCTGGACATTCTTTAAAAGTTTTGCCGCAACGGTGCCGTAATCGGGATCGGCCCGATCCATGCCGTCGAGGAGAAGCAGATAACCGAGGTGGAAAATACGGAACGGAAGTTCACTGATCCTGACGTGTTCCGGGGAAAAGCGCGCGTTGGCCCCGCGGTAATGATAAAACACCCGCACTCCCGTGCCGCTTTCGGTCATGACATCGGTATAGGAAGTTGACTCCCCCTTGAGGACCACGAGCCTGGAAATATCAATTTTCAGCGGGTCGCATATTGAGCGGATGAAATCGCGACCGCTGTCGTTCCCGATCACGCCCAGGCCCGCCAGGGGAAAAGACGCGCCCATTTTCCCGAGATCAACCAGCACATTAAAAGGCGCGCCGCCGGAGGCAAAAGATTCCGAAATAATGCTGCCGAGCATTCCCTTGCCGGGCAGGCGGTCAATAATTTTCACCCGGTCAACAATCCAGTTGCCCGCGCAGGCAATTCCGATACGTTCGTTTGTGTTTAATCCTTTTTTCATAACGATAATTTATACCAAAAAAAGCTACTGGTTTGTAAATACAAGTCAATAAAATTATAAGTCAATTGCATTATTGATATCCTTAACATCCGCAATGTCCCGGCAGGCAGGACTGAATAAACAGCTATCGCTGTCCGCGTGAGTTACAAATTACGCATCCGATGATTGACAAGCCGGCGAATTGAAGATCAAAATAGCATTATTTTCGCTTGACTTTTTTGACCCAAAAGGTTATTTTGGTCAGCACAATGATTAAGCGTAGTATTTTCAACGACTTACAGCGGGAATTAACCCGTCCGGAAATCATTGTTTTGCTTGGTCCGCGCCAGGTGGGCAAAACAACGCTTCTCAGGATGTTGGAAGAATATGCCGGACAAAAGGGATTAAAAACGGCTTTTTTTGACCTGGAACAGCCCGCAGTCCTGGCCGATTTTAACCGGCCTGACAAGGAAATTCTGCGGATAATAGGCGAATCCGGCGAGGTTGTTTTTATTGACGAATTCCAATATGTCCGCAACATTTCCAAGATATTCAAAGCGGTTTTTGATTCCGGCAAGAAGGTTAAAATTATATGTTCCGGTTCGTCATCCTTGGAAATCCATCGCCACCTTAAGGAAAGCCTGGCGGGCAGAAGGTTCTTATACCGTATTTTCCCGCTGATGTTTGCCGAAATTCAAAGCAGCCGTCATGATTTTAAATTTGAGGACTACCTGCGCTTTGGCGGCATGCCTGGTTTAACCCAAACTGATTCCATGGAAAGAAAAAAACAAATCCTGAATGAGCTTGTGGGAAGTTATATTCTCAAAGATATAAAGTCGCTTGTCAAAGAGGAAAACATTCGCGCGTTTAATCATCTTTTATATCTTCTGGCTGAAAAACAGGGATCCATGATTTCCGTGCATTCCCTGAGCGCGGAGGTGGGGCTGAGTTCCAAGGCCATAAACCGTTACCTTGATATTCTTGAAGAAACTTACGTTAATTACCGTATTTACAGTTATTCGCAGAATCTTGGAAACGAGCTGAAAAAATCCTGTAAGACTTATTTATATGATTTGGGTCTCAGGAATATGCTCCTGAAGGATTTTTCCGTTGTCTCGTCCCGGCCTGATAAGGGAATCATCCTGGAATCGTTTGTGTTTTTGAGACTGCAGGCCATGCTCTCTCCCGCCATGGAAATTAAATTCTGGAGAACCAAAGACGGCGGTGAAGTTGACTTTATTCTCCTTAAAGACAGAAAACCGACTCCGATTGAAGTTAAAAGCAAGCTGGTTTCTCCGGAAGTTCCTTTCGGTCTCAAGCGATTTCTTGTCCGATACCCCAAGGTTGAATCGGCTTATGTCATCAACGAACAAATAGATGCGGACATAAAACACATGAATTGCCTGGTTCATTTTATAACTTTTGATAAATTCTCCCGTACTTTTCCATGAGTGCAAGGAAATGAAAAATATTGCCACACCATATTACCTGATTGACGAAAAGAAACTGCTCCGGAACCTGAAAATCATCAGGCGCGTGCGCGAGGTTTCCGGCGCGAAATCCGTGCTGGCGCTGAAATGTTTTTCGACCTGGTGCGTGTTTCCCCTGATGCGGGAATACATGGAGGGGACAACGAGCAGCTCCCTGCTTGAGGCCCGGCTTGGTCATGAAAAATTCGGGAAAGAGGTCCATGCCTACAGCGTCGGCTTTTCCAAGGAGGACGTCAAGGCCGTCGGGAAATTTGCCGACAAGGTCATTTTCAATTCTGTCTCCCAGTTGAGGGCTTATCATAATGATGTCCGCGGCTTAAAGCTCGGCCTGCGGGTCAACCCGGGGATCAGTTATTCGCATTTTGACCTTGCCGACCCGGCCAGGAAATATTCAAGGCTGGGCGTTTCCGACAAAAAAGAACTCATGAAGGTCTCCGCCCTCATCAGCGGGGTGATGTTCCATTTCAACTGCGAGAATGATGATTTCGGGAGCTTTTCTTCGGCCTTGGATTTTATCGGCCGCAATTATTCCGCCCTCCTTGAGAAGCTGGAATGGGTCAGCCTGGGCGGCGGGATTGCCTTCACCAAAGCCGGTTATCCGCTTGAAAAATTCTGCGCCGGATTGAAGGCGTTCAGTGAAAAATTCAACGTGCAGGTATATCTGGAACCCGGCGAGGCGGCCATCACCGGTTGCGCGGAGCTCGTGACAACCGTGCTTGACGTTGTGCACAACGAGGTTGATATCGCCATCGTTGACGCCTCCACCGAGGCGCATATGCTTGATCATCTGATCTACCGGACAAGCGCAAAAATAGCCCATCCGGGACAAGGCCGGTTCAAATATATGATCGCCGGCCGCTCCTGCCTCGCCGGTGACGTGTTCGGCCAATACAGCCTTGGGAAAAAGCTGAAGCCCGGCTGCGTGGTGCGCATCGCGGATGCCGCCGGATACACCATGGTTAAAAAGAACTGGTTCAACGGTCTTCCCATGCCTTCCATCTGCGTAAAAAGATTGAACGGGACGCTTGAAAAGATCCGGAGTTTCGGATACAAGGATTATGTTGCGAGTCTGTCATAGTGCAACATGGCAGGCATGACACATATTTGCGGGGAATATTTTTAACCTGGAGGGCAAAGCTATACTGAGCCGTGACGACGGAATAACCGGCTCACAATAAGGTTCGCCCTCCATTACGTAATAATTCGGTTGCGGGCATAAACCCGCGTCAGGAGAATCCATGAAAAAGAACTTACTCATCATCGGCGCCGGCGGCGTCGCGCACGTCACGGCCCACAAGGCCGCCATGAACAACGATATTCTCGGCGATATCTGCATCGCGTCGCGGACACAATCCAAATGCGACGAGATCATCGCAAGCATCAAGCGCAAAAATCATCTCAAGGACAAGTCAAAAAAACTCTGCTCCCGTCAGCTTGATGCGCTTGACATTCCCGCGACCATGAAGCTTATCAAGGAGACCAATTCCGAGATTGTCATCAACCTCGGCAACGCCTTCGTCAACATGTCCGTCCTCGAGGCATGCCTGGGGACCGGGGCGGTCTACCTGGATACCGCCATCCACGAGGAGCCGGACAAGGTTTGCGAGAATCCGCCCTGGTATGGCAACTATGAGTGGAAACGCAAGGGTCGTTGCAAAGAAAAGGGGTTGACCGCCATCCTCGGCGTGGGGTTTGATCCGGGCGTGGTCAACGCCTATTGCGCCCTGGCGGTGAAACGCTATTTTGACAAAATTGACACGATTGACATCATGGACGTCAATGCCGGAAGCCATGGGAAATATTTCGCCACCAATTTTGATCCGGAGATCAATTTCCGCGAGTTCATCAAGGTCTGGACCTGGATTGACCGCAAGTGGAAAGAATACCCGACGCATTCCGTCAAGCGCGTCTACAATTTCCCGGTCGCCGGCCCCCAGCCCATCTACCTGAACGGCCACGACGAACTGCATTCGCTCTCAAAGAACATTGACGCGAACAGCATCCGTTTCTGGATGGGGTTCGGCAACCATTACATCAACGTTTTCACGGTGCTCCGCACCCTCGGGTTTCTCTCGCACTTGCCGGTAACCCTGACCACGGGCCAGCAGGTTGTGCCGCTCAAGGTTGTCAAGGCGCTCCTGCCCGATCCGAAGACCCTTGCGCCCGGCTACACCGGCAAGACCTGCATCGGCAACTTTGTCAAGGGATGGAAGAACGGGAAGAAAAGGGAGGTCCTTATCTACCAGGTCTCGGACCACAAGAAATGCTACGAAGAGGTTGAATCCCAGGGCATCAGCTATACCGCGGGTGTTCCCCCGGTTGCCGCGGCCATGCTCGTGGCGCAAGGCGTTTGGGACCCGAAAACGATGGTGAACGTCGAAGAGCTGGATCCCGAGCCGTTTATCGCCATTCTGGACAAAATCGGCTTGCCCACGGACGTCAAGGAGATTAAACCCGGCAGCAAGGACTCGTTTGACGGCACGGTCAGGGACATAAAGAAGGAACTGGAACTGTCAACCGCAACGGTCACGGTCTCCGCGGCCAACCCGATGATTGCCCTGGCGCCCAAACCGTCATCCGGAACTGCGAAGAAAACCAAGAAATCCGGCGGGAAAAAGAAATAATTGCATCGCAAGTGTTCGGCGGATGGAATCAGGATTATTGACCAGTCTGAACCACCGCGTTGCTTGCTTCGCTTTCTTTCGGCGGTGAAGATTGATTTTTTTCCGTTTGCCCTGATGCTTCGGAACGAGTCAGAACGGCGCGCGCGACGCACCCCTGTTCAAAAACCAACAGCGCCGGGCTCGGTTCCTCTCCGCCGCTTTCCGTGGCCAGCTTGAGGTTATTGTAAACCCATTTCTGGGCGCCGGATTCTTCGCTGACATTATCCGGCTTGCCAAGCATGGCCAGCGTTTCCGTGATTGTCATTCCGACCACACGCTGGCTGAATGAACTGCGGGTTGGCTTGGCGCTTAATTCCGGCTTTGATAAAAATGCGCTATTGTCATCCTGCGCCGGCCGGGACGAATCCGGACTGGCCGTCGCCGTCCTCGCATGGGCCGGCGCCTGACTGCGATTTTCAACGGTCACCAGGCGCGAATTCAACTGCAGGCAGGCGTCTTCAACCGCCTTCAACCGCGTGTTAAGGAACGCTATTTCATCCGCAAGGGAAGCGTCCGTATTTCTTAATGACTGGATTTTCCGATTGTCAGCGCAACCGGCCAAGGCAAATATAATGAACGCCATTCCGATAACTGCCATGCGTGTCATGATTTATTTCCTCCTGATGGTATGTTTGCTTCTGGTTATAATCTATCGCTTACCTGATTTGTTTCAATAACATTCTTTCCCCCACTGCACCAAGACATCATTTTGGCCGCCGTTTTGGCTTTCCCCCGCTAACCCGAATGTCTCACAGGCGAAGACCGCCTGCGAGACATTCGCTTTTGCCGCAATCCTTTGCGGCAAAAGTTTCGGCGCGGTGCTGACGCACCTTGCTCAAGATAGCCCTTCGACGCGCCGAAAGTCAAACCCTGAGCAAGCCCCGGTTTCGGGGCGCGTCGAAACCCATCGGGTGCATTTCTCGCACAAGGCGTGAGAAATGCGGGCTAAAATCATACAAAAGCCTTGCATTTCAACGAACGGGTCGTATGATATACCAATATCAAGACTGAGGTATTGCCATATATAAAAAGGAGAATTAACTCATGAACGAAACTGAAATCGGCACTGTCCGGCATTTCTTTGATAAAATCAGCGTCGTGCTGATTGAGCTGACGGCGGGCGACCTGGCGATCGGCGACACGATTCACATCAAGGGTCACACCACGGATATAACCATGACGGTGGAGTCCCTGCAAATAAAACAGGATAAACTCACCCAAGCCGTCAAAGGCCAAAGCGTCGGCACCAAAATTCCCGGCAAAGCGCGCGAGCACGACAAAGTGTTCAAGGTTACGGCATAATTCAACTTCAGCGCTTCAGGCCGGAAAACAGGCGGCAAGACACAAACCGGAACGCAGACAGAATGACAAACAAAATCATTCGCGTCTCCGCCGGTTACTATCAGCATTTTGACGCCGATTATTCCCGCGCTGTGCCGGCTGAAGGATATGGCGGATGGAAGAAAGCTGAAATTGAGCTTGATCCGGCTCATACGGCCGTTGTTGTGATGCACGCCTGGAACACCGGCTCAAGGGACCAATACCCGGGCTGGCATCGCGCCGTTGAATATCTGCCCCGGGCCAATGAAATCCTGCGCACAGTGTTTCCACGGCTTTTGGATGCCGTCCGCCGGAGCGGGCTGCATCTTTACCATGTCGTCAGCCGGGGGAAATATTATCAACAGTATCCCGGCTTTCAGCGCGCCAGCCGCCTGGCCGGGCCTGAATCAAACCAAGAACACATCGCAACCGACCCCAGCCTGGAGAGTCTGCGCCGGTTTCGTGCGGAGCGGGTTTTCGCAGGCCGGCATAATGAGCCCGATATTCAAGCCGGTTTCCGGCGGCTTGATTTTCCGCCCGAAGCCAAACCGGAAGGCAATGAAGGGATTGCCGAAAATGCCGCCCAGTTGTTTGCGCTGGGCCAGGCGGACGGAATCAACCATTTGATCTATGCCGGTTTTGCGATCAACTGGTGTCTGCTTATGTCACCCGGCGGGATGCTTGACATGAGCCGGCGCGGCTTCATGTGTTCGGCTTTCCGCCAGGCGGTTACCGCCGTGGAAAACAGGGAATCTGCCCGCACCGGGGCGCACAAGGAAGAAGCCCTCTGGCGCGTGGCCCTGGCGTTCGGGTTTGTTTTTGAGGTTGATGATTTCATCGGCGCCATTCGTCCGCTCCAGGCCGGGTAACTCCTTTGAGCTCAAATCACGCCGCGCGCGGAAGAAACTCATGTTCTTTCATTGACATTTTTTCCTCCTGTGTTAATCTGCAAAAGTTTTTCTGTAACAATTCAAACACCACATGGTTAAGGAGAATGACATGGCATCTAAGAAAACGACTGCGCCCGGCAAAAACAAAAAATACGTTTATATCTTCGGGACGGGCAAAGGCACCGAGGGCGACGCCGGCATGAAAAATCTGCTGGGCGGAAAAGGCGCAAACCTCGCGGAAATGTGCCGCCTGGGACTGCCGGTGCCGGCCGGGTTCACGATCACAACCGAATGCTGTGTTGATTATTTTAAGAACAAAATGAAATTCCCCGCCTCGCTTAAACCGGCGGTTGAGCTGGCCCTGGCCAAGACCGAGCAGCAAATGGGCTTAAAATTCGGCGATGCGCAGAATCCTCTCCTGGTTTCCTGCCGCTCGGGAGCGCGCAAATCCATGCCCGGCATGATGGAAACCGTCCTGAACGTCGGCCTCTGCACGCGCACCATTCCCGGCCTGGTCGCCAAGACCAAAAACGAAAGATTCGTTTATGATTCCTACCGCCGCCTGATAATGATGTATTCCGATGTTGTCATGGAAAAAGCCGAAGGGATTGAACCGGCGGAAGGCAAGGGCATAAGGGTCCAGCTGGACGGCCTGCTTCAGGAAATGAAAAAATCAAAGGGTTACCAGAAAGACACCGACCTGACCGCCGAAGATTTGAAAAAACTCTGCGATGACTTCAAAACTCGCGTTCGCGTCGTGCTCGGCAAGGAATTCCCCGATGAACCCCTGGCCCAGCTCTGGGGCGGCATTGGCGCCGTCTTTAAAAGCTGGAACGGCAAGCGCGCAAATTCCTACCGGAGAATTGAAGGCATCCCGGATGAATGGGGCACCGCCGTCAACGTCCAATCAATGGTCTTCGGCAACATGGGCGATACTTCGGCCACCGGCGTTGCTTTCAGCCGAAACCCCGCCACCGGCGAACACAAGTTTTACGGCGAATGGCTGGTGAACGCCCAGGGCGAGGATGTCGTGGCCGGCATCCGCACTCCCAGTCCGCTGAACGAGGCAACCAAGTCGGAACACAATGCCGCCCTGGTGTCCCTTGAGAAGGCCATGCCGCGGGTTTATGTTGAATTGGACGGTATCCAGAAAAAACTTGAAAAACATTACCGGGACATGCAGGACATTGAATTCACCATCCAGGAGGGCAAGCTTTATATGCTCCAGTGCCGCGTTGGAAAACGCACCGGCACGGCCGCGCTCAACATGGCCATGGATATGGTCGCCGAAAAACTTATCAGCGAGAAGGAAGCCGTCACGCGCCTCACTCCGGCCCAATTGGACGAGCTCCTGCACCCGATTGTTGATCCAAGCGCGGAAAAAGGAGCAAAACTCCTTGCCAAGGGATTGCCGGCCGGTCCGGGCGGCGCCTTTGGACAAATCGTATTTACCTCAGCCGCCGCGGTTGAATGGGCCAAGACCGGCAAGAAGGTTATTCTCCTGCGCGAAGAAACCAACCCGGAAGACATCGAAGGCATGCGCGCGGCCGAGGGTATTCTCACGGCCCGCGGCGGCATGACCAGTCACGCCGCCCTTGTCGCGCGCGGCTGGGGCAAATGCTGCATCGTCGGCGCCAGCAGCATCCACGTTGACGCTGTCTGCAAGAAGATGACCATCGGCGGGCAGGTGCTGGGCGAAGGCGATTTTGTGACCCTCAACGGCACCAAGGGATATGTTTATGACGGGAAACTGGCAATGATCAGCGCCAGCGAAAATCCGCGTTTCAAGAAATTCATGGCGATGGTTGACAAATTCCGCACCCTGGGAGTCAGGGCCAATGCCGACACGCCCGCGGACGCAAAGAACGCGCGCGAATTCGGCGCCGAAGGCATCGGTCTCTTCCGCACCGAGCATATGTTCTACGGCAAGGGCAGCGATCAGCCGCTCTTTATCCTGCGCAAGATGATTCTCAGCCGGACAACGGAAGAGCGCCGGAAAGCCCTTGATGAGCTGTTCCCGTTCGTGAAGGCTTCCATCAAGGCCACGCTTGAGGCGATGGAAGGCCTGCCGGTTACAATCCGCATGCTGGATCCGCCGCTGCATGAGTTTGTGCCGCAGGATCCCGCGAAACAGGAGGAACTGGCCCGCAGTCTCGGGATTACCGCCGAAGACATTCGCAAACGCGGCGAGCAATTGCACGAATCCAACCCGATGATGGGGCACCGCGGCGTCCGCTTGGGGATAACCTACCCGGAAGTAACCGAAATGCAGTTGCGCGCCATTCTTGAGGCGGCGGCAGAACTCATCAAGGCCGGCAAGAAATGCAAACCCGAAATCATGATCCCGGTCACCTGCGATGCACGCGAGCTGAAGGACCAGAAAGCCATCGCCCTGCGGGTTTATGATGAAACACTCGGCAAGATGAACATGCGCTCCATTCCGCATATGTATGGCACGATGATTGAGATTCCGCGCGCCTGCCTGACCGCCGACAAAATGGCGGAGGAGGCCGAGTTTTTCTCGTTCGGCACCAACGACCTCTCCCAGATGGGATTCGGGTTCAGCCGTGACGATATCGGCGGATTCATGTCCGACTATCTCAATAAAAAAATCATCCCCGCCGATCCTTTCCAGACCATTGACCAGGAAGGCATCGGCCAGTTGATTGAAATGGCGGTCAAAAAAGGCCGTTCCGTGCGCAAGGACCTTAAAATCGGAATTTGCGGCGAGCAAGGCGGCGACCCGGCCTCGGTGGAATTCTGTTTCAAGACCGGGTTGAATTACGTCAGTTGCAGTCCGTTCCGTGTACCCATCGCCAGGTTGGCAGCAGCCCAGGCGGCAATCAGCGCGGAAAAAAGCAAGAAAAGCAAATAAGCAGATATAAAAACAACAAAAGGCCGGATGGCGGTTGCCATCCGGCCTTTTTTATTGTTAATTAAAATTTTTCAATCATCTCCACCATTTTTTCATAATTGGCCAAAGCCCGTTTCGACAAGACCCGGCCGTAAGGACAGGCGGACGGCATAAGCACAAAACCGCGGCCATGACCGGAAGTGCCCGCGCGGATGGCGCGGTCAATTTTTTTGGCAAACTCATTCGTTTCCAGATTTTCAAGATCGCTTGCCTCAAGATTGCCGAAAAGCACAAGCTGAGCGCCGTATTTTTCACGGACATATTCTAACTCCACGTCCCCCTGCGGAGGAGGCTCAATCGGATCAAGCCCCATACAGCCGGTGGCGGCAATATGATCCAAAACTTCCCTGAGATGGCCATGCGAATGAATCCGCGCAAACCCGCCATGTTTACGGATTGCCTCCACAATCGGCTTGTCATACCCGGTAACATATTCCTGAAACAGTCTTGGCGGCAGATAGGGCGGGGACGCATATTCCGGCCCGCATATCCGCCATAGCCGCCCGGGCAATGCCCCGGCAATCGCCTCGGTCCGCGGCAGCATCCACCCGGAAAAGCGTTCCAACAAACGATGAAACAGCTCGGGCTCGGTCATGGCGACAACCGTGAACTGGCCCATTTCAAAAAGGGGGGCCGCCAGGCAAAGCGGATCAGCCGTATCAACCATCGCAATGCCGCCATCCCCCAGGTTCTTTTCAATATTTAAAATAACGCCTGTGTCCGGCGCGCCGCCGGATGCCGGCGCGGGCAGTTCCAGATAGGCTTTTAAATCATCCAGGTCTTTCAACAGGTGTTCAATTGTCCATACGGTGTCAATATCCTTGTCCCGTTTTGTGCGCATGGTTAAAACCCGCCGGCCCGCCCGGATGGTCGTGGTGGTCAGGAGACTGCCGGCCTCGTCAAAACAGGTTTCTGTCTTGGTTGATTCCGCGAGAGGATCGCGCGGCTCATTTATAAAAGATACGCTCCGCCGGACAATCCGGTCCGACCTGTCCCGGGCCAGATCAATCAACGGTTTCCACGACGGATGATTGTAAATATTGAACGGATCCTGATTTTCCGTGTCCTGGGAACCGTCTATTTCATAAAAACTGACCGCCGGCCGGTCCACGGGTTCCCCGCGCAGGGTGGCCATAAGTCGTTCGCGTCGCGTCATATGTCTATCCTTCCTTTTGTTTTAATTGAAATATCACACCCAGATATTTCATCAAATATTTTGACAAAATGCAACTTGGCAATAATAATGTTCATTAACTCAAATAAACCAAAAAAAATCATGGAACAGAAACCATATCCCGGCCAGCATATCCTGGCGTTCTGCGGCGACACGCTGGAATTCACCCTCCGTGTTCCGCAGGCGGGGCCGGGGCGCGCCTGGCTGAGAACGAATATCGGCCACGTGGACACGGCCCGCATCGCAATTATCGCCGAGACCACCCTGCGCCAGAAAAGGCTCGCCGAGGACTGGTTTGATATTCCCATGACAAGCTCCGGTAACGCAACTTACCGGCTTGTCCTGCCGCTCACGGAAGTCGGCCATTTTGAGGCCAAGGCTTTTTTTCTTCCCGAAGGCACAAAAATTCCGCTTTGGCCGCAAGGTGAAAACACCTCCATTAACGTTCATCCGGCGGAATACGCTTGCGCCAACAGTCTTTATAATGCCTTTGTGCGGCTCTTCGGCCAGGAGCGCCGGCCGGCGCTTTCCAACCGGGACCGCGAACAATATGCCAAATGCCAGATGCTCGAAGAAAACGGGGTTGCGGTCATTCCCCCTTCCGGAACTTTCCGCGACCTGGTCCGGCAACTGGACTTTATCGTGGGCGGGCTTAAATGCCGGATTATAATGCTTTTGCCAATTCATCCGACGCCGACGGTCTACGGCCGGATGGGTGAATTCGGCAGTCCCTATGCCGCGCTGGATTTCATGGATGTTGACCCGGCCCTGGCCGAATTTGACCGCAAAGCCACGCCCTTGGAACAATTTTCCGAACTGGTTGACGCCGTTCACGCGCGCGCCGCGAAACTTTTCATGGACATTGCCATCAATCATACCGGCTGGGCGGCCAAGATCCATTCCATGCATCCCGAATGGCTCGCGCGGGACAGCGACGGCTCCATCCGTTCCCCGGGCGCATGGGGCGTAACCTGGTCGGATCTGACCGAACTTGATCACAATCGGCCCGAGCTGTGGAATTATCTGGCGGAGGTCTTCCTGACCTGGTGCCGGCGGGGCGTTGACGGTTTCCGCTGCGACGCCGGTTACATGATTCCCGTCCCGGCCTGGGAGTTCATCGCGGCCTGCGTCCGCCGCGAATTTCCGGACACCGTTTTCCTGCTGGAAGGACTCGGCGGAAGCATTGACGCGACCAAATCACTGCTGAATGTTTCCAACCTGAACTGGGCTTATTCGGAACTGTTTCAAAATTACGACCGCCCCCAGATTGAAAATTATCTCCCCTTCGCCTTCCGGGTCTCAGAAAGCGACGGCCTCCTGATGCACTTTGCGGAAACGCATGACAATAACCGCCTCGCGGCCCGTTCGCCCTCCTATGCTCGCCTGCGCACCGCGCTGGCGGCGCTCTGCTCAAGCAACGGCGCATTTGCCTTCGCAAACGGGGTTGAATGGCTGGCAACTGAAAAAATTGACGTGCACAAAAGAACTTCGCTGAACTGGAACAACCCGGTTAACCAGGTGGATTTCATCGCCCGGCTCAATTGCATTTTAAGCGAACACCCGGCTTTTTTTAACGGCGCCGGCTTGAAACTGATCCAGCGCGGCAAAGGGAACAGCATCGCCCTGCTCCGCCATCATCCGCCGACCGGCAAAAAATTGCTGGTGCTCGTCAATCTCGACGACAAGTCGGTCCAGCCGGTCGGTTGGTCCGAAGGCGATGCGCAATTATGCGCCGGACGCCTGACCGACCTCCTGACCGGACGGGAAATTGCATGCCCGGAACAAGAAAACACGATTGAACTTGCCCCCGGCGAGGCGCTTTGTCTGACGCCGCACCCGGACGAGATGCGCATTGTCCTGCCCGGCAAAAAACAGCCGGCCTTTGCCTGCGATCAACTCCGGCGCCAACAGCTCCGCGCAAAAGCGCTGGAAGCGCTTGTGGCCCTCGGCCATATCGGCGATGTTTCCGGAATTAATCCGGACCAATTGGCCGATGAGCTGGCAACTGATCCACGTCTCTTTTGTCACAATATCAATCGCCGATCTGTCGAGGAAAGGGTCGTGATTTGGAACTGGCCGAACGATGTCCAGCGCGAGGTTATGATTCCGCCGTCTTACTTTCTTCTGGTAAGAGCCCCTACTCCGTTCCGGGCCCGGCTTCGCAATGGCTTGAATGTTTTGAACCAGCAGGAAGCAATCCAACAGAAAGATGGCGCTTATTTCGCGCTTTTCATGCCCCGGCCGGCGCCGGCGGATTTTCTCCCCTGCGCCCTTAATCTTTCCATTTACGCTCCCAAAGGCACAAGGCATGCCGAAGGACATGTTTTATTCCTGCCGGAACCGGGGAAAATGCCGGTAAAACGAATATTCCGGCGCAATGAACTGCCTTCCGCCAATCCGGTTTTCCTGGGAACGAACGGACGTGGCGGGATGATGCGCGCGGCCGCAAAATGGGGCGAAGTGCGCAGCAAATATGACGCCCTCCTCGCCGGCAATCTCAACCCCCGCCATCCCGAGGACCGGCGCATAATGCTTACCCGTTGCCGGGTCTGGCTGGTCTACCAGAGTTATTCACAGGATGTCACCATTGACCGCATGGAGATTTTTGCCGTCGGCGACAATCATGCCCGCTGGCAGTTTCGCGTCCCGTTCGGCTACGGCAAGATGGTCTCTATTGAAGCCGAAAGCTCCATGCTGCCCGGATTGAACGCCATCCGGCTTTCATTCAAGCGGCTTGGGGCCGTTCCCCGCAAGCAGTGTTTAAGCGACGCGGAAAGCGTCCGCATTATTATCCGGCCTGACATTGAAGACCGTAATTTCCATGAGGATACCAAGGCGTTCCTCGGCCCGGAAAACTCTTTCCGGCAGGCAATCCGGCCGCAATCCGACGGGTTCATTTTTGTGCCCGATGCAAACCGTCAATTAAAAATGAACGTTTCCCAGGGCGAGTTTCGCGTTGAACCGGAATGGCAATATATGATCTACCATCCGGTTGAAGCGGAGCGGGGATTGACGGCAAATTCCGACCTGTTCAGCCCCGGCTATTTCCAGGGCGAATTGAAAGGCGGCGATGAAATTATTTTTTCCGCCCGGATAGTTACGCCGGAAGAACACGAAGATCAGGAGATATTTTCGCCGCCCGCGCCGCCCATGGCAAAGCTTCCGGAGGAAGAAAATATTTTAAGCGTTTTGGAAAATTCCCTGAAGCAGTTCATTGTCAAACGCGATGATTTCTCGCCCCAGCGGACCGGCCTGGGGCACGGAAAAACCGTGATTGCCGGTTATCCCTGGTTCCTTGACTGGGGGCGCGATACGCTTATCTTCTGCCGCGGCATGATTTCCGCCGGACTCACGGATGAAGCCCTCGGCATTATCCGCCAGTTTGCCTCTTTTGAACAAGGGGGCACGCTCCCCAACATGATTATCGGCGATAATGCAAGCAACCGCGATTGCTCCGATGCGCCGCTCTGGCTTTTCACCGCTTGCGCCGATTTAAAGCGGACTCTCGGCAAAAGCGATTGGCTGGACGAAAAATGCGTTCCTTCCCGCGAAAAGGGTGGCCAGCGGCCGCTGCTTGAAGTGCTCCGATCCATCGCTCTTTCCTACCGCAAGGGCACCGCCAACGGCATCGCCTGTGACTCGGAAAGCGGGTTGATTTTCAGCCCGGCCCATTTTACCTGGATGGATACCAATCATCCCGCCGGCACGCCGCGCGAAGGGTATCCGGTTGAAATCCAGGCGCTCTGGTTTGCCGCCCTGAAATTTCTGGCGGAAATAACGGGCGAACAGCAATGGGATGACTTTGCCCGGCTTGTTCAAGAATCGGTTATAAAACTTTACTGGCGCAAGCAAGAGGCGTTTTTTGCCGACTGCCTGCATGCCGCGCGCGGCCAGCCGGCCGCAAAGGCAAAAGCCGATGACGCCTTGCGGCCGAACCAGCTCCTGGCGCTCACACTGGGAATGGTCAACACCAACCCAAGCCCGGCCGGGGATGAAAACATATTTGCCGGCATTTTATCGGCTTGCGCCGAACTGCTTGTGCCGGGCGCAATCCGCACCCTGGCCAACCGCAGGGTTGATTATCCCTTGCCGATAGAACGCAATGGAAAATTACTTAACGACCCGAAAAATCCATACTGGGGCCGGTATGAAGGTGACGAGGACAGCCGGCGCAAACCGGCCTACCACAACGGCACCGCCTGGACCTGGCTCTTCCCTTCATTCTGCGAAGCCTGGTTTAAACACCACGGCAATCCCGGGCGTCCCACGGCGCTGGCCATCTTGAACAGCAGCCTGCGCCTTATCAACCGCGGTTGTCTCGGCCAGATCCCGGAAATTATTGACGGCGATTACCCGCACCTCCTCCGCGGTTGCGACGCCCAGGCATGGGGCGTAAGCGAGCTCTATCGCGTCAGGAAAATGCTATGTCCGGATTAAACCATAGCAAACGCACCGTCGGCATCCTGATCATGACCGTGCTCTTGCAGACAACGCTTTCCGCCCAAAATGAAGATATCGTCATTAACGAAGACATGGGCGAAACTTTGGAGCTTAAGGCAATCAACGTGCTGGCGCCGGCTGTTAAACCGCAGGTGCGCGGCGCCCTGACAATCGGCGCCGGAACAGACCTGCAAAACACACTGCAAGATGACGGGGGTTACGCAAAAGCAACAAGGGAATCGTTGCTTCTCGGCCTGGATGTTCCGCTGGCCGAAAAAACATCCGTCAGCGGTTCATTTGAGCGGGAATTCAGCCAATACGGCCTTGACTTGAATCCGCCTTCCATCTCAGAGATTGGTTTTATGCATCTTTCCATCACCCGTTTCGGACTTATCGTCCGCCAGCAACTGGACGAACAATGGACGGCGTTTGCCATAGGCGACATGACCTTTTCAACGGAAAATCATGCGTCCTGGGGCGACGGAATGACATACGGCGGAATTGTCGCCGTGCGCCAACAGGTGAACAAATCATTTGCCTGGCAGGTTGGAGTTATCGCGCGGACGCGCCTTGAAGACAAGGCGCTCATCCTGCCCATCCCCGGGATTGACTGGAAAATCAACGACCGCCTGGCGCTGCGCACCGCCCAGGGCGTCACTTTTTCATATGATCTCCGCGGGGACAAGCATTGGCTGTTTGATATCGGCGCAAATTTTGAAAACCGCATTTACCGCATGGACGCCCGTTCGCAACTATCCGACGGCATTTTTATTGACCGCTATATTCCAATTGTCACCGCCATCACTTATCAATTATGGCGCGGCACATTCGTCAAATGTTCCGTCTCAACGCCCGTTTATCGGCGGTATAAATTTTGTGAAAGCGACGGCACAACCGTGGAATCATTGGATTCAAATTATTATCCGTCTTTCAATGTTTCCGCCGGCGCGGCGTTTTAAAACAAGTGTTCCATCAAGCGCTCCGCGCGTTTTCTGGCTTCCGCCAGGAACTCTTCTGGGTTTTTGAATTGCGAGTCTGATACGCGCGTTTCCAGATTCAGGTTATGCGGGAATTTAAACCTTTTAATAATTGCGCGGAACCGTTCCCAATCGGTGTTCCCCTCATAAGGCAGCACATGGATATCCCTTTGTCCATCATTATCATGGATATGAAAACCCTGCAAACGCCCGGCATATTGCTCCAGCAAATTGAAACATCCGACCTTGATGTTGGCGTGGCCGGTATCATAACACAAGCCGACGGGATCGCCGAATTCCGCCAGGAATAATTCCAATACGCGATCATACCATTGGAACTTCCCGTTCTCCAATGCCAATTTAATGCCGAGCGCCACGGCATGCCGCGACAACTCCGCGACGCTCCTGCGGCCTTGTTCAATCATTTTGCGTTCCAATTCCGCGTCGGCAATACAGGAAGAAATAAGATGCAAATGAACCGCTCCGGCATCCAGCAAGGCCGCCAGGTCCATGGCGACCCGGCACCAGCGCACTGATTCAAGGCGTTCGCTCTCATCCAGTGAAAAAAGCCGGTCGCCTTCAGGCGACGGCGCGTGCAGCGCATCAACTTGCAACTTGTTTTCCGTCATTAACCGCTTGATATTCAAACGACCGGCCGGCGTGTCGTATCCCGAATATTTCAAATAAGGATCCAGCGCCACAATTTCAAACCCCGCCCGCCGGATTAAAACCAGCGCCTCGGCAAATGGAATATTCTTATTGAATGCGGTAAAGATTGACGGCTTCATCTGATGCCATGGTTAGATTTTTGTGAAAGAAATGGAACATGCGAAAATATGAATCCGGCGCAAAAATTAATCAAGCGAAAACGACCGCAAATGGTGAAAAAATAACGATACCGATAAAAAACTTTTTCTTGCCGGGGACGTTTTTCCGGCTTGCATTTTTAATTCTGTTTTAATACCTTCCTGACCGGACGCTTAGCTCAGTTGGTAGAGCATCTGACTCTTAATCAGAGGGTCGCGGGTTCGACCCCCGCAGCGTCTACTCAATTTCTTCAATGTCACGCGCCGCGCGCGATTTATTTAACTTTACCAAACTCCGGAAAATATGCTATTTCTTGCTGAAATATTTGATTTGGGTAATACATGCTTATTAGTTTCCCGTGCCCGGAATGTCACACCGAATTGGAGGTTGACGCGCGGATGGCCGGCGATCAATCCCCCTGCCCCAAGTGCGGCCAAAACCTGGTTATCCCCAGCCGCGAACCCGGCCCGGGCGTGACGATCGGCCAGTTTAAAATCCGGAAGTTTCTCAGTAAGGGCGGCATGGGTGAAGTCTTCCTGGCCCGCCAACTTTCCATGGGCCGGGATGTAGCCCTCAAGGTCCTTCCCGCGCGCTTCCGGGGCCAGCAAATGCGTGTCCAGCGCTTTTTGAAAGAAGTCCAGACCCTGGCGCGCCTGGATCATCCCAATATTGTCATGGCCCACGAAGCGGGCGAGGATGAGGGGATATTATATCTGGCCATGAGTTACGTTCCCGGGGATTCGCTGGAACAGCGTTTGATTGATACCGGCCCCATGGCGGAGGCGGACGCACTGCGGCTGATTGATAAGCTGGCCGGGGCCCTGGATTACGCCTGGCGTGAACATCACTTGCTGCACCGCGATATCAAGCCGGCCAATATTCTCTTTACGGCCGGCGGAGAGGCAAAGTTGACGGATTTCGGCCTGGCCAAGTGCTTGGATGACGCCACGGAACTGACCATGTCCGGTGATATTATCGGATCCCCCAACTACATGAGCCCGGAACAGATTAATAACTGCCTGGACTTGGATTGCCGGTCAGACATGTATTCCATGGGCGCTTCCCTTTATCACATGCTTACCGGCAAGCTTCCCTTCGCGGGCAGCAGTTTGATGGAGACCTTGAAAAAGCAGATCAGTGAATCCCTGCCGGACCCGCGCATCAAGCGCCCGGAAATTTCGGAAGCCTGCGTCATCCTGCTGGAGATCATGCTGGCGAAAGACCGGAATGACCGGCACCCGGACTATCCGGCCTTGCGGGCGGATGTCGTCCGGGTCATAGCCGGCGAACGGCCGACCAAGATCACGTTAAGGCCCGGCGAGTCCATGATATTGCGGCTCATCGGCGAAAAGACGCCGCGCCAGCCCGAGTCGTCTCCCGTCGTATTCAGGCCACTATCAAAACCGCGGCCGGAAAAAAAGGGCGATAAGGATCTTAAAATAGCCGCGGGAGTCATGCTGGCATTGGCCATGGCGGTCTTGCTGGCGGTGGTGCTGGCGCGGGGTTCGTGGCGAAAAGCGAAAAAGACCTCATCCGCGGACAGTATCCCGTCCGCCGCCGCTGTCACCTCGACGCCGGCCGCGGCCGCAGTGGCATCCCTGACACCGGCGGCGGATAATGGAAACGCTAAACTCAGGAACAAATTCCTTCATGCCTTGAAATATGCGCGGGAACATCCGGATGATTTTGCGGGAACACAGGGCTTGCTGGAGTCGTTGCGCGAGGAAAGCGCCGGGACAGAGTGGGAAGGCAAAATAGCGCATGAAATCGAGCGGATGGAGCGGTTCCGGCGGTGGGCGATCAATAGAGATTTAAAATCATTGATATCGGATGTGCAGGCGCTGCTGGCGCAAAACGACTTTGACGGGGCGCTCAAGCGGATCGAAATGGACAAGGGCATTGTGACGGATGATACCAAACCGGTACACGCCGGCCTGATCCAGGAGGTCAAAGCCAGGAAACAGGCGGCGGCTTCGGCCAGCTCCGCGACCAACAAGCCGATATATTACGCCCCATCGTCCCGACAGCCACTGAAACCACGCTGGCGCCGAGGCGAACCCTCCCCGGCGTCTCCGGGCGGGCAGGGAAATTAACTCCCATCTCACGCTGAAATCGGGAGAGTCGGTTGCAAAAGTCCCGGATAAAACGGCCACGATCCATTCGACGGATTCGACCGGCTCACCGCAGGCATGCTCAGGACAGGTAAAACGCCATGTCGCTTCGCAAGTGGCCACTTGGCCCCTCCAAAGGTGGGGCTGACGTGGTGGCATCTCCACCGCCTCGGAAAAGAGCCTATTTTCAGAATACGGTTAACCGGACACAGGCGTACCAGACACTGGCGGGATCCAAGACGCCGTTACGCGCATCCACGCCGAAATAAAATACATAATTGCCGGGAACCAACCCGGAAACATCAAGCACTTCCAGGGCGCGTAAGTTAAACAGGATTCCCTGATAAGCAGGGCTAAATGCGCCGCCGGCCGAATACTGCCATTGTCCCGAAGCGTCGCGATAATACCAGCCGCCCGGCGTATCGGCCAACAACCACCAGTCGGAATCCAGACCTTCATAAATGCCGGGATATAATTCAACCGTCACCAAAATCGTATCCGGCGACGCAACCGCTACCGCCGCGCTGGAGCCGTTAATCATGACAAACGGCCCGACATCACCCCGGGACCAGCCTTCGGCAACCGAACTAAAGCCGCTCGTGCCGTTGACGTTCACCGCTTTGATCCAGAAATAACAGCGGATATCAGCCGGAATTTCCGGCACTTCATAAGCGGTGGCGGCAAGGGTCGCAATTTTCACGGCCTCGGAAGATTCGCTGGAAAGCGCACCCCATAATTCATACGCTGTCGCGCCGCTGACCGGATTCCACGCAACCTTGATGCTGTCGGCGTAAGCGCCCTGGCTGGCCGTCACGTTTTCGGGCGCAACGGGCATCTTGCCGTCCAGGTTAATCCAGCGATAGGAACCGTTTACCGAATCAAGCTCGTAAAAATCATAAGAACCGCTCGCCCGGTCATCGGCTGAATTAAACATGATCGGGCCGGTGCACCCGCTATAGTTGCTTGCCACCGTTTTGATGGCGGCCATCAGCGAAGCGATGGTTTGGGTGTTGCCGGACTGTTGCAGGGCCTTTGCCACCAGCCATAAGCCGTCATAACACGACATCGGATAACGCGGAACAACATCATTCCCGGTTTCAACGGTGATATTGCTCTCCACCACGCTGTATAATTGATTGGTAAAACGCCCGAAGGTTGAACAAACATAGCGGGTTTTTACCGCAAAGGCCGCCACTGTTCCGTTCGTTAAGAGCGAGTTGTTTTGCGCCATGCCGTCGGTGCCATACCAGCGCACCGCCCCCAGGGCCGGATATTCCGCCGCCGACCGCATCACTTCAACGCCCTCGTCAAAGAGAATCGTAACCACGCCAACCCGGTTCGCCCCTTTAACCGCGCTGTGATTACTTACCTGCGTTGCCATGTTGGAGATGGTCTCCGGAATTAAATCAGTGGCCCGGGGGCAGTAGTTTGTCGCAAAAACCGTTCCACCGCGCGCGTTATGTTCCTGGATCAATGCGGCCAGGAATCCCTCGCCGTAAATGTCCGAACGGCTCAAGATGACAATATCGGAAATTCCATCGCTCGCCAGTAATTCCGCCAGCGCCCGCGCCTGGTTTGAATCGTCAATTGTCAGGCGCATGAGATTATCATCCGGCAGCGTCAACGGCGTGGCGGTTGAGGAACTTGACATGAGCAGAAGGTCGTTTTCATTCGCGTAGGTCTTCAATATCCGGCATTCTTCGCTGGATTCCGGTCCCAACACGATGTGATAACCGTTGGACCGCATTTCCACCAGTTTATAATAAGCGGTTGCCGCATCGGTTTGCGTATCTTCGATTAACAGCTTTATCGGCGGCATGCCGGGTGTATTGGTGATGACGCTCAGGGCCTGGTACAAGGCCGACCGGTAAGATGAGCCGGTATCCGCCAGATCGCCGGTAAGCGGCAAAAGCACGCCGATCAGGTTTGTGCCCGTGCCGTTATCGGTTGAAAAAGGCGTGGAACTGTTTTTGGCGGTTATCGGTTCGGGCCGGAAGGGCCGGGCGCCGAATCCGCCGGAGTTGATGTACATTGCCACGCTGCAGCTCATGTCAAACGGATACCAGTTCTCATACCCGGCCATGACCCAGGAACAGAGCGGACTGAAAACGTCGTTTAAAACATACATAGTTGTGCCCCAGCGCATGGAGGTGGAAAGCAGCGAGAAGTGCTCGGGCATGGAAGGAGTGGCTTTTATCCGCAACATGACCACCTCGCCCGTGGTCGAGCAGCCGCTCAGCGAAAACCCGCGGTAACTGCAGATCCCGCGATAGGCCTGGTAATTATCGCGGTTACGAAGCAGGTTCATGCGGTAGGCGTCGCCATAGCCGTTCGTCATGACGAGCGAAAATGCTTTCGGCGTTGCATCCGCCGACAGTGGAGAGAATAACATGGCGCGGTCTTCCGGTTTCATGATGGAAAATCCCGCTGGCTCCAAATCAGGCATGCGGTAAGCCGGGCTGCCCTGCAGGCCGAATCCGCCGGAGTTGATGTACATCGCCACGCTGCAGCTCATGTCAAACGGATACCAGTTCTCATACCCGGCCATGACCCAGGAACAGAGCGGATGGAAAAGGTCGTTTAAGAAATACATAGTTGTGCCCCAGCGCTTGGAGGTAGAAACGATCGAACTATATTCGGGCATGGAAGGAGTGGCTTTTATCCGCAGCATGACCACCTCGCCCGTGGTCGAGCAGCCGCTCAGCGAAAACCCGCGGTAACTGCAGATCCCGCGATAGGCCTGGTAATTATCGCGATTGCGAAGCAGGTTCATGCGGTAGCAGTCGCCATAGCCGTTTGTCATAACCAGGCTCCAGGCCGCCAACGATTCGCCGGTCAACGCAAAAAGCGCGAGCAAAACAATAAAAACCTTCAAAAAACCAAAGGGAAAACGACGTCTTGCCGATAAATCAAATGAAGGTTGGTTTTGCATAAGCTTGTCCTCTCCGTTAAAATATTTGATAAAATCTTTTACTGAATCTTTGATGATACAATACGAAATAATCGCATAAAGTCAATCAAAATCACCGCCCCCTAAAACGTAAAATTACGGCATAAAGCCGACCGGCACTTCGATAAACTGCGGAGTTTCGACAAATTCATTGCTTGCCGGGTGGAAAAACTGTTTAGCCCGCCGCATCCTACGACTTGCGCAGATCGGCGGGCTTAACCACCTCTCTCCAATGGACAAAAACACTGTCATCTATCCGCCAAGGTAGGCGGCCCGGACGCCGGGGTGATCCAATAATTCCGCGCCGGTTCCGGTCAGCACGATCCGGCCGGTTTCCAGCACATGGGCGCGATGCGCCAGACGAAGCGCCATGCGCGCATTCTGTTCCACCAATAAAATAGTCACGCCGGTTTTATTCAAATCCGCGATTACCTGGAAAATATTCCGTACCAGTATGGGGGCCAAGCCCATTGAGGGCTCATCCAAAAGCATCATTCGGCAGCGGCTCATCAGGGCTCGGCCCACCGCCAGCATTTGTTGCTCGCCTCCGGACAATGTGCCGGCGGATTGATGTTGGCGTTCGCGCAGGCGCGGAAACAGGGTAAACACTCGTTCAAAATCCGTGGCAACCGCTTTGAAATCCTTCCGGGGCCAGGTGGCCAGCGTGAGGTTCTCCAGCACGGTAAGATTGCCGAAAATCCCGCGGCCCTCCGGCACCTGGGCAATGCCTTGGGCCACGATTTGATCCGGAGCGATGCCGCGCAAGTCCCGGTTCTCAAATCGGATCGAGCCACGATAGGGAATAATGCCGGAAATGGCGCGCAACGTTGATGATTTACCGGCGCCATTGGCGCCGATCAACGTGACGATTTCACCCGCCCGGATATCAAACGAAATGCCTTTAACCGCCTGAATGCCGTCATAGGCGACGGCAAGATCGCGGATTTCGAGCAAGACAGGAGCTGATTTATAATCCATCACCGTCCCCCAGATAGGCTTCCAAAACTTCCGGATGGTTCCGCACGGTGTTCGGCGGACCCTCGGCGATGGTGACGCCGAAATCCAGCACTTTCAATCGTTCACAGATGTTCATGACCAACATCATTTGGTGTTCTATCAAAAGAATGGTGAGATCAAAATCCCGGCGAATTTGAAGAATAAACTCCATGAGGTTGGTCATTTCATTTGGATTCATTCCCGCCGCCGGTTCATCCAGCAATAATAACCGCGGCTTGGTGGCCAGCGCCCGGGCTATTTCCAGCTTGCGTTGAAGCCCATAAGGCAGGGACTGCGCCGGTTCCCCGGCGTATGATCGGAGACCGAAGCGCGCCAGCAACGCAATGGATTCCTTGAGAATCGCCTGTTCATCCCGGAAACGCCGGCCGCAATGCAGGGACGCGGCGAGCGGATTATAATGGAGACGGGCATAATGGGCGGCGCGGATATTATCCAGGACGGACAAGCTTTTGAACAGCCGAATATTTTGAAAAGTACGCGCAATCCCCAGCGTGGTGATACGGTGCGGCGGCAACCCGCTCAAGTCTTGGCCGTTAAATTCAATGCGCCCGGTGGAGACCGGATAGACACCGGTCAAGAGATTGAAAACAGTCGTTTTGCCCGCGCCATTGGGCCCGATAATGCCGATTAATTCACCGGGTTCAACAATAAGGTTGAAATCCGAAACGGCGCATAGCCCGCCGAAATAACGCGTCATGCTTTCCACGGTCAACAGCGACATATCAGGAATCCTTTCCTGGCGGGGTTGGTTTGACGGCGGCCCGATCCCGGCCGGGAATCAGCCAGCGGACTTCCCGCAGGCCCATGATCCCCTGCGGGCGAAAGATCATCAGCACAACCAGCAGGAGCGGCATCAGGACCATTCGCCAGACACCGAAAGGACGCAACACTTCCATCATAATGGTGTAAATGGCCGCGCCCAGCACGGATCCCCCGAGCGAGGCCATGCCGCCCAAATACACCATGATGAGAATTTCCGTGGATTTTAGCAGGTCGAACATGCGCGGATTGATGAATTGCAGGAGATGGGCAAAGAGGCCGCCGGCAATCCCGGCCCAGAACGCGGAGACAACGAACGCCACAATTTTGACCCGCCGGGTATTGATGCCGCAAAGATTCGCCACGATTTCATCATCCCGAATGGCGGTCATTCCCCGCCCATATTTGGAATAAACCAGGTTGCGCAACATCCAGAGCGCGAGGACGACCCAGGCATAAACCCAAGGCAAGGTGGTCAGGCGTTCCATGCCCATGAAGCCGCGGGGGCCGCCCACGCCTTCAATGTTTTCGAGGACCGATTTGACGATCATGCAAAAGGCCAGGGTGACGATCGCCAGATAATCGCCCCGGACACGGAACGATGGAACCGCCACGATCAAAGCAGTCACCGCGGCCGCCAAGCCACCCCCGACCAGCGCCACCGGAAAGAGCATGACCGCCGGCCAATTCACGGGAAACACCGCGACCGTCAAACAAGAGGCCGCGTAAGCGCCCACCGCCATGAACCCGGCATGGCCGACGGAGAATTCTCCCATGAATCCATTGACAAGGTTCAAGCTGGCGGCCAGGATGATATTGATTCCCAGATACATGAGCACCAGCTGAATGTAGGGATTCAGCCAGCCATAATGCGGAATGGCCCAAGCCAAACCCCAACCGGCGAATATTAACCCAAGGATCGCTATCTGATGTTTCATAATAATCCGGCATTCACGAATCAGGAGAATAATCTAAAAACCGGGTGTCAAGTTTGATGCATATTTTCGAAGTTCCAAGGTTACACCTTTTCCGGCCGGGGGGTTCCCAAAATACCCCAGGGTCGGAAAATCAGCAAACCCAACAATAATGAAAAGACAACAAAATCACGATAGGTCGAAGGGAGCACCGCCACGGTCCCAATTTCCACCGCGCCCAGGATAAATCCCCCGATCATGGCGCCGCGGATATTGCCGATGCCACCCACCACTGCGGAAATAAACGCTTTCCAGCCCACCATTATTCCCATGTAAGGATCAATGACCGGATAGGCCATGGCATACATGGTGCCGGCCGCCGCGCCCAGGGAAGCCCCGATGGCGAATGTCAGCGAAATGATCCGGTTAACCGGCACACCCATCATCGGAACCACGGTGATATTCCAGGAAATGGCCCGCATGGCCATGCCCACCTTGGTGCGCCGCACCATCCAGTCCAACGCCAACATGAGCGCCATGGATAAAAAAATAATCAGCAATTGCAAGGATGACAAAGATAACCCGCCGAAGTTCCAGCTAAAATGAGCGATCAGGGGAGGCATATGCCGGGGATAAGGACTAAACGCCAAGGTCAAATGTTCCAGGAGAATGCCGATCCCCAGCGCGGTAATAACCACCGACATCTTGTGGGCCTGCCGCAGAGGTTTATAAGCAAGTCGTTCAATCAAAACCCCCAGGAGCGCCACCGCCAGCATGGCGAACACCAATGTCGGCACAAAAGAAAGGCCCAACAACGTCGCCGCCGCAAAAGCCATGAAAGCGCCAATCATGAACAAATCGCCGTGGGCAAAATTGATCATGGAAAGAATTCCGTAGACCATGGTGTAGCCCAGGGCAATGAGGGCATAAATGCTTCCCAGTTGCAGGGCGTTCAAACATTGCTGTAGAAAATATGTCACGGTTCGGCGTTGGTGATCCAGACAAATTTGCCGTTCTTGATTTGCAAAATGACGGCGCTCTTGATCGGGTCACCGGATCCTTCCTTGAACTGCATCGTGCCGGTCACCCCCTTGTAACTGGAGATCTTGGCCAGGGCATCCCGGATGGATTCCCGGTTTAACGCGCCGGCTTGCTTGATCGCCTGGAAAAGCAGACCGCACGCGTCATAGGACAAGGCGGCGACGTCATCGGGCAGTTTGTTATATTTGGCCTGGTAGGCGGCAATGAATCGTTTGGCCGCGGGGGTGGCAATGTCAACGGCAAAGTGGTTGGCAAAATAAAAACCTTCCACGGCGCCCTCGGATAGCGGAATTAATTCCGGACTGCTCCAGGCGTCACTGCCGAGGAACGGGGCGGTAACGCCGAGACGTTTAGCCTGGCGGACGACCAGGGGCACGTCGTTATAATAGGACGGCAGGAAAACGAGATCGGGATTAGCCGCTTTGATTTTGGTGAGTTGCGCGGAAAAATCGCGATCCCCGGATGTGTAGGTTTCAACGGCAACCATCTCGCCGCCCTGCGCCGTAAAGCTTTTACGGAAAAGGTCGGTCTGGCTCTTGGGCGCCTCGGAAGCGACGTCATACAACGCGGCCACCCGCTTAAATTTTAAAGTGTTCAGGACAAACAGGGCTAAAACATGGCCCTCAAAGGGGTCAGTGTAACAGGCCCGAAATACATATTTCTTGGGTTTGCCGGAGCGGGCGTCCAGCGTGGTTTTCGGATTGGTCGACCATGGCGTAATAAGCACGGTCCGGCCGGATTCCGCAATGGCCGAAGCCGGTACTGCGCCGAGACTGGCATTGGGTCCGATGATGGCGAGCACATTTTCTTCCGTGATCAGCTTTTGCGCTGTCAATGCGGCCTGATCGGCTTTGTTGGCGCTGTCTTCGATGTGCAGATCGATCTGCTGTTTGCCGCCGGGCAAGTCCAGGCCGCCGGCCTCATTGATTTCCTGCACGGCTAATAGAACGGCGTTTTGGCATGAGGCGCCCACCGCCGGAATATCTCCGGTTAATTCCGCAATGACGCCAATCTTCAGCGCGTCGTTTTTCTCCGCCGCATACAACATGCCAGCCAGCATGGAAACGGAAAGGAATGCGCACAACCTCAGCACGAATTTCATAATGGCCTCCACAATTAAGCAAGGATAGGAACTATTTGGCCATAGCATAATGAACTCCTTTGCTTTGTCTATCTTAATTCCGGATTGGACTAGAACCTATCTCGCACCATGCTCCATGCCAATTTTGAGATAGGCTTTTTCAGGGGGGACCCAGATTACGACCCGGGTTTGCATCAATACTTGTTGAAATTATCCCGGCTTTATATATATACTGCCCTCCAATCAAACAAACGTATTTTGTTCCGGCAATATGTCCCTATTTAAACAGACAGGTTTGGCGATAGCGTTGGCGCTGGCGGCCGGCATTCTCGCGCATGCGGCCGATTCTTCGCCGGTCATCAGGGTCGGGGTGGTGGCTTCACCGCCCTTTGCCATGAAAACCGCAAAAGGCGAATGGGAAGGAATCAGCGTTGATCTCTGGAAAGCCGTAGCCGCAAAACTGGGCATAAGGTGCGCTTACCAGGAATGCGATGGCGCCAAAATCGCCGGAATGATCGCCGCCGGAACCCTGGATGCGGGCGTGGGCCGGATATCCCCGCTGGAATTAAACGATCCCGCGATTGATTTCACGCACACGTTTTATTTTACCGGCCTTGCGCTCGCCGCCCCGAAAATGACTGAAAGACAGCATTGGCTGTCGGTTTTGCGCATGTTGCGCGAGAACAATTTTATCATCCTGGTTTTTCTCATTCTCCTCACGCTGGTTTTGTCCGGGGTCACAATCTGGCTCCTGGAATACCGGCGTAATCCGGAGCATTTCTCAAAAAACCCGTTTCACGGAATAGGTTCCGGGCTGTGGTGGTCGGCCACGACGATTACCACGGTCGGTTACGGCGACAAGGCGCCCATTACTTTCGGGGGAAGATTGCTGGCATTTTTCTGGATGCTGACCGGCATCACCCTGGTTTCCGTCTTCACGGCCACCATCACTTCAATGTGCACGGTAAGCCGTTTGGGCAACGTATATGAGCGCCCCGAAGACCTGCAGAACAAACGGCTGGTGGCCGTGGCCGGCTCGCCGGCGGAAATATTCTTGCAAAAAACAGGCATTGATTACCAGAAAGCGGCAACGATCCCCGAGGCTTTAAAACTTCTTTCCGGCGGCAAGCTGGACATGGTTATTGACGACCAGTCCGTATTGAAATATTACCGCCGCCAGAAAAAAATGACCGGAATCATCGTTTTGCCGCATCTCCTGACCCTGAAAGGTTATGCTTTTGTCATGGCAAAAAACAGCCCCCTCCGTGATCAGTTGAACCAGGCCATCAGTGAATATATTTTACTGCCTGACTGGCAGAATATTTTATTCAGGTACCTCGGCAATTAATTGATGAAGGATATTTTTAAAAATAAATGTTCAAATACAGGGCAGTAAACGTAAAAAAAACGTCCCAAAAGATTGGAATGATTGATCATATCAGAAGGAGAAGCATGAAGCTGGCCTGGAATCGTTGTATCATATTGATGCTTGGCATTGGGCTCCTTGGAATGACCGCGCGGGCCGCCGATCCGGTTCAGCCGGCCCAACCGACATCCGGAACTGCCGAGGCCGCCAAGTTGCCGGCGGAAGCCAGCAAACAGCCGGAAACCACGACCGCAACCGCCGCAAAGCCGACGGTGGGAATTAACAAACAATCGGACTCAGTAATGCCGACCCTGACCGTCAACCAGCCCAGCGGGAAGCCATTCTTCACCCTGAAACCCTATGGGTACGTTAAGCTGGACGCCTCTTACGACACGACCCGAGCTCAGATCGGCGATTATGCCCTCTATGTATTGCCAAAAATAAACGGGGAAAATGATAATGAATTCAACATGACCGCCCGCGAAACCCGCCTTGGCCTGGAACTTATGGGGCCGGACACGGAAGACTTGAAGACCACCGGCAAGATTGAAGTTGATTTTTACGGACCAAGCGGCACGGCCAACTCGGCCAACCTGCGCATGCGCCTGGGCTATCTGGACCTGGCCCATAGCAGCGGCTTCGCGGTACGCGCCGGCCAGGATTGGGAAACCTTCGTCACGGTTATTCCGCGCACACTGAACTTGGCGCTCTTGAATGATTCGGGCCAACTTGGCATCCGGCGGCCCCAGCTTCGTTTATCACAGGAACTGCCGATGGGCTCAACCAAGTTCACTGCCAAGATAGCGGCGGCCCGGCCGATCGGCGAAGACCTGGATGGCGGCGGGCAGGATGACGGCGCCGACTCCGGCGCGCCGGCCTTCCAGTACAATGCGCTCCTTGAAACCCCGTTGCTGACCGCCAAGGCATCAAAGTTCAGCTTTTCCGGTGTCATCGGCCGTGACACGCTGGACACCACGGTCAGCAACAAGGTCGTGACAACCGATGAACAGAACTACAACGTTTGGGCCATGATCGGGAGTGCTTTTCTGCCGGTGCATCAGAAGATCGCACTGCAGGGCACGCTGTGGACCGGCGCCAACCTTGACACCTATTATGGCGGCATCGGCCAGGGCATCAACATAACCAAACAGACCTCAATCAGCGCCAAAGGTTTCTGGGTCCAGGTTATGACAGATCCATTGGAGAATCTGAACTGGAACCTGGGTTACGGCCTGGACGATCCGAACGATGATGACCTGAGCAAGGGCAATCGTTCCCGGAATAACACCATCTTCACCAGCGTGTACTACAAGCTTACGACGGCGGTTACCGTGGGCATTGAGTATTCAAACATAACCACTGCTTATCTCCAGGGCGACGACGCGACCGACAACCGCTTTCAGGGCTCCATGATCTACAAGTTTTAGCCTTCTTCACCGCTCAGGCGTTCCAGGGCGCCAAAATCTTCCAGGGTGGTCACGTCCCCGGTGATTTCCGTGCCGGCGGCCACTTGTTTCAGAAGGCGGCGCATGATTTTGCCCGAACGTGTCTTGGGCAAGACTTCGGCAAACCGAATCTCATCAGGCTTGGCGAACGCGCCCACTTCCTTGCTCACATGGCTGCGAAGCGCTTCGCGCAATTCCGGACTGGTCTGCTGGCCTCTTTTCAGCGTGACGAAGGCAACCAGGCCGGAGCCCTTGATGTCATCGGCGCGACCCACCACCGCCGCTTCCGCAACGGCCGGGTAGCTGATGAGCGCGCTCTCAACTTCGGCGGTTCCAATGCGATGACCGGACACGTTGATCACATCATCAATTCTACCCATGATCCAGAAATAGCCGTCGGCATCGGTACGCGCACCGTCCCCGGTGAAATAATTTCCGGGGAAATCATTCCAATAAGTCCATTGAAAACGGTCCGGATCGCCCCACACCCCGCGCAACATGCTGGGCCACGGGTGGCGCACAATCAGTTTGCCGCCCGCATTGGCGGGCACCGTCTGCCCCGTTTCATTGACCACTTCTGCCTGGACGCCGAAAAATGGCAGACCGGCGGATCCCGGCTTGGTGGCCAATGCGCCGGGGCAGGTGGAAATCATGATGGAACCGGTTTCCGTCTGCCACCATGTATCCACAATAGGACAACGTTTGCCGCCGATGAGCTCATAATACCAGATCCAGGCCTGGGGGTTGATAGGTTCCCCCACGGTTCCCAGCAGGCGCAGGGATGAGAGGTCATGCTTGGCCGGCCATTCGTTGCCCCATTGCATGAATGCGCGAATGGCCGTCGGCGCGGTGTAGAAGATGGTGACGCCGTACTTTGCGATAATGCTCCAGAACCGGTCCGGCTGGGGGTAATTGGGAGCCCCTTCGTACATGAGCACGGTGGCGCCGTTGATTAACGGACCGTAGACGACATAACTGTGGCCGGTTATCCAGCCGATATCGGCCGTGCACCAGAATATGTCGGTGGCGCGAATGTCAAAAATATAGCGATGGCTGAGCGTGGCGCCCAGAAGATAGCCGGCGGTTGTGTGCAGTATCCCCTTGGGTTTTCCCGTGGAACCGCTGGTGTACAGGATGAACAAGGGATCCTCGCTCTCGACCATTTCCGGTGGACAATCGGCGTTCACATACTCCAACTCCTGGTGCCACCAGACGTCGCGGCCTTCCTCGATATGCACGTCCAGGCCGGTCCGGTGCAAGACAATGACTTTTTCTACAGACGCACACAGGGGGTGTCCCTCGGCATCCGGGCAATTCAGGGCGTCATCAACGTTTTTCTTCAACTGAACGACGGCGCCTTTGCGGTAGCCGCCATCAGCGGTGACAATCACCTTGGCCTGACAATCCTTTATCCGCTCCGCCACGGACTGGGCGCTGAATCCGGCAAAGACGACGGAATGAACGGCCCCCAGCCGCGCGCAGGCCAGCATCGCCACCACAGCCTCGGGCACCATCGGCATGTAGAGCAGGACCCGATCACCCTTGCCGATGCCGTTGCGCTTGAGCACATTAGCGAACTGGCACACCTGATGGTGAAGCTGCCGGTAGGTGAGCACGCGCTCCTCGCCGGGATTGGTGCTGGAATCGGGCTCGCCTTCCCAAATGAGGGCCGCCTTGTTCGCGGTCGGCGTATGCAGATACTTGTCCAGACAGTTCACACTGGCATTCAGGCGGCCGCCCTTGAACCAGGTCGCATGGGGCGACTCCCATTCCAAGACTTTATCCCAGGGCTTGTCCCATACCAGCAATTGCCCGGCCTGTTCCGCCCAGAATTCTTCGGGCTGTTCCACTGATCGGCGATAGGCTTTCAGATATTCGTCTTTGGATTTCAGATGCGACTGCTCTGCAAAAGCCTGCGGCGGCGGGAACACACGGCTTTCGTGCAACGTGCTTTCAATGTTGCCCGAAGGGTTCTGCAACAGTTGTTCCAATCCGGATGTCCGGAAAAGGTCTTTGACGAACGGACAGGCCTTGACAACGAAAAAATTACCATGCGTCACCTTTTTGGCGGTCAAAAGCACGATTCTTAAAAAAACGGAGGAAACATACGGCGACTGTTCGAGGTCGAAAATGATTTTCAACGTATTGGAGGGCGCATTGGCGGAAGAGGACGGGGCCACCTCGGCCAATTTGCGGTCCATCATGGGCGCCATATCGGCGCAGGTTTTGCTGTTTAGCTCGCCCGCAAACCTGCATGTCAGCGTTTTTGTAGCCGGATCAAAAATAAAATCAACCATGATCTTTTCCTCCTCGTGATATTGATAAGGACTCAGACAGCTCTGGGTGGTTTTGCAAGGCGGACTTGCCACCCTTCGCGCGGTTGCCGGGCGAAGGGTGGAGGATAAGGGAGTTGAACCCTCGACCTCTTGAATGCCATTCAAGCGCTCTAGCCAACTGAGCTAATCCCCCATGTAGACGAGCCAAAAATATCTTCTCCTGAGTATTAGTCAAGGATTTTTGCCAGAATTTTGCCAAAATTTAGTTGACGCACGTCAAATATTGTCATATTGTTTGGAATTCAATAAAGGGGGGTGATGTATAAAGTCAAGTCCTGAGTAAATCATCTTTGTCATTTCAATTGATTTTACAGGTGTCGGCCTCAGGACCGAGAATTAATAATGTTTGGTGATTTTTGAACGTTCAAATAAACTATAATTTTCAATATTAGAGGGATTCACAGAATGAAGAAACTTACTGCTTTGTTGATCTGCACATTGTTTGTTTCCACGTTGGTTCTGGCCCAGGATGCAGCCGCCCCTGCGGCCGCCCCGGCCGCGGCACCAGCCGCCGCTCCCGCGGTCGCCCCGGCCGCTGCAGCGCCTGCCGCCGCTGCCCCAGCCGCCGCAACTGATGCCACCGCCCCCGCCGCCGCTCCGGCCGCTGCCGCCACGACTGCTCCCGCGATGATGCCGCTCGAGCTCCGCAAGACCGGTATTGTGAGCGTCACCAAGGATGCAAGCGGCAAAACAACCGCCATCAAGCTGATCGTCACCAGTTATGACATTCAACTTGATGATGGAAGCAAGGCGTTGGAAGCCATGGATGGCCAGAAAGTCAGAGTAACCTGCACGCTCAGCCATGAAGGCGGCAAGAGAATTCTGACCGTCAAGGGTGTTGAGCCGGTTACCGAGGGTGTCTCGGCTGCCCCGCTTGCGGCTCCGGCCGCTGCGCCAGCCGCCGCCGCTCCTGCGGCCGCTCCCGCGGCTGAGAAGCCTGCTGAAGCGCCGGTTGCGAAATAATTGCAAAAAACGGAAATGGCCGCAGTTGATTTTTCAACTGCGGCCATTTTTTTTGGCCATAAGCGCCCCAATCACGGCCATGATACAACTTAACCCGCATTGGGATTAAGAAGAACTTTTTTCAATTTTGGCCCAGGAGTCCCGCAGGGGCACGGTACGATTGAAGACGGGCTTACCGGAGGCGGAATCCACGCTGTCCACGCAGAAATATCCCAGCCGTTCAAACTGGACCCGGTCGCCGGGTTTGGCTCCGGCCAGGCTGGGTTCCAGATAGCCGGCAATGACCTTTAGCGAATCGGGGTTCAAATATTTCATAAAAGCGTCTCCGTCTCCTGCTTCCGCCGGATTCTCGTGCAGGAACAGCCGGTCGTAAAGCCGGACCTCAGCCATAACAGCGTGCCGCGCGGATACCCAATGGATGGTTCCCTTGACCTTGCGACCGTCGGGTGCGGTCCCGCCGCGTGATGCGGGATCATAAGTGCAATGCACTTCGACAATCTCACCGGTTTTTTCATCCTTCACCACCCCGGTGCAGGTAATCAAACAGGCGTAACGCAGACGGACTTCCCGACCCGGCGCCAGGCGGAAAAATTTTTTCGGCGGTTGTTCCATGAAGTCCTCGCGTTCTATATAAAGCACCCGTGAAAACGGCACTTTCCGCGCGCCCATCGTCGGATCTTCCGGATTGTTGACGGCGTCAAAATATTCTTCCTGGTCCTCGGGATAATTATCAATGACCACCTTCAGGGGATTGAGCACAACAAGAGCCCGCGAGGCCGTCTTGTTGAGATCGTCCCGCAGACAGTGCTCCAACAGCGCCACGTCAGTGAGGCTGTTGAACTTGGTGACGCCGATCCGTTCACAGAAATCCCGGATTGCCGCCGGCGTGTAACCCCGGCGCCGGAACCCGGCCAACGTCGGCATGCGGGGATCGTCCCAGCCGGTGACAAGCTTGTTTTCCACCAATTGCTGGAGTTTGCGCTTGCTCATGATGGTATAAGTAAGGTTCAACCGGGCAAATTCAATCTGCCGGGGACGATAAACGCCCAGTGTTTCAAGAATCCAGTCGTAGAGCGGGCGATGTACTTCAAATTCCAGGGTACAGATGGAATGGGTGATCTTCTCGATGGAATCGGAGAGACAATGGGCAAAGTCATACATTGGATAGATGCACCATTTTGATCCGGTCCGGTGATGGGATTCTTTCTTGATGCGGTAAATGACCGGATCCCGCATGTGCAGGTTGGGCGACGTCATATCTATTTTGGCCCGGAGCACGTGCCGGCCGTCGTCAAATTCCCCGGCGCGCATGCGCGTGAAAAGGTCAAGATTCTCCTCAATAGGACGCTCGCGCCAGGGACTATCCTTGCCGGGCCGGGTCGGCGCGCCGCGATACTCCTTAAATTCATCGGCGCTCAGTTCGCACACATAAGCCTTGCCTTTTTTGATTAATTGGACGGCGAACTCATAAAGCTGTTCGTAGTAATCCGAGGCATAGAAGAGATTTTGGCCCCAGTCAAATCCCAGCCAGCGGACATCGCGCTGGATGGAATCCACGTATTCCACTTCCTCGGTGCTGGGATTGGTGTCGTCAAAACGCAGGTGGCAGACGCCGCCATAGGCCTTGGCCAGCCCGAAATTCATGCAAATGGACTTGGCATGGCCGATATGGAGACACCCGTTGGGCTCGGGCGGGAACCGCGTTACGACGCGGCCGTCATATTTTCCGGTCTTAAGATCGTCTTCGATGATGTCCCGGACGAAATGGCCGGCAGGAGTTGTGTCAGTAGTATTCATGGTTGTTGTTTATAATCGGATTCGTATCTCTTTTCCAACTGTTTTAAATCCTTGCCTTTAAGAGCATGGCCCTGCCCGGCAAGCGATTCCAGCGCATACTGAAGACGGCGCAATACCATGTCCTTGCCCAGAATTTCCATGCTTTCGAAAAGCGGCAGGGCAACCGGTGAACCGGCGATCGCCACATAAAACGGCATTAGCAGGGCCTTGAGCTCGATGTTTTCCTTTTCCGTCATGCGGGTGAAGACGGTTTTAATGATATCCGGCGCCCACCCCGCGGTTTTCTCAATCTCCCACTGGGCAATCTTGAGGAGCTTGACCGACATGGGGCCGTCGAGTTCGCCGCCGAGGAGCGCGGCCGGAGCATAGTCCAGTTTGTCGGCAAAACAAAAGACGGTTTTCGGCACTAATTCGGACAACGTGTTAATCCGGGGCTGAACGAGCGGGAGAATGCGTTTCCAGACCGACTCGTTCAATTTCCATTGGGTCAACCGGCCGGCCAATTCCGCCACATCCAGCTGGCGCAGGTACTGGCCGTTAAAATTTGCCAGCTTCTGCAGATCAAATACCGGCCCGCCGAGACTGATCCGGTCAAGATCAAAACCTGCGGTCAGTTCGTCAAGAGTGAATATTTCCCGCCCGTCCGGCATGCTATAGGCCATCAATCCAAGGTAATTGACCAGGGCTTCCGGCAGATAGCCGGCCGCGCGATAATACAGGATACCAGTCGGATTCTTTCGTTTCGAGAGTTTGCTCTTATCAGGATTGCGCAACAATGGCAGGTGCGCGAATTCCGGCGCATCCCACCCGAAATACCGGTATAGCAAAACATGTTTCGGGGTGGAACTGATCCATTCCTCACCACGGATAACATGCGTGATCCCCATGAGGTGATCATCCACGACGTTGGCCAGATGATAGGTGGGAAACCCATCCGATTTCAGGAGCACCTGACGGTCCACGCCGGCCCAGCTGATCTTGATCTCCCCGCGAAACCTGTCCCGGAAAACACAGTCGCCATCCACGGGAATCCTCATCCGGATGACGTAAGGCTCCCCTGCGGCCATGCGCTGTTGAGCTTCACCGGCCGGGATTGACTCACACCGGCCGTCGTAGCCCGGGTTTGTCTTGGCCGCGGTTTGCTCCGAACGAATTTGCGCCAAGCGCGCGGCGGTGCAGAAACAAGGATAGGCATGCCCCGCCGCCAACAGCTTCAAAACGTGATCACGATAAATATCCAAGCGTTCACTCTGGCGATAGGGACCCGCAGGACCGCCGATGTCCGGCCCCTCATCCCAAGGCAGACGCATCCAGCGCAGGGCCTCCAGGATGGCCTGCTCGGATTCCGGCGTACACCGGCTTCGGTCGGTATCCTCGATTCTCAGGAGGAATCGGCCTCCATTTCGCCTGGCAAAAGCGTAATTGAAAAGCGCAATATATGCCGTCCCGATATGCGGCGCGCCGGTCGGTGACGGCGCAATACGCGTTCGTATTGGTTTTGATCCGGTCATAAAATTTTTATCTTCGAAACGGGAGAAACCACGCGCCCTTGCGTTTGTGATATATTGATAAGATGATGATTCGCGGTTGTCAATCTCCATTCTTACAAAAAAAATGAAAGTTGCTTTTAATAAAAATTATAGTAGTGTTTCCGGCAATGCGGTGTTCTCAATTTCCATCAAACTTATTTTAACCGAGGTGCGCCATGCAATTCAGGATTTTTGACCTTCTTCTGCCCCGCGAAACGCAATTTTACGCCTACATGCACCAGCTGGCCGACGTCCTCATTGAAGGGACGAATTTCTTCAAGGATTTTATCGGCCGCTTTGACAAACTGTCCGATACGGACATCCACTGGAACCTGACCAAGATCAAGGACTACGAATTAAAGGGCGATGCGGTGGAAATAAAAATCATTGATGAACTGCACAAGACATTCATTACCCCGCTTGACCGGGAGGACATCCATTCAATCGCCATCGGCATTGACCGCGGCATTGACATTCTCAACAGCGTTGCCCAGAAACTCGAAGTCTACAATATCAAAAAATTCCCGCCGAATGTCGTCGCGTTTGCGGGCCTGATCGCCGACATTGCCATGGAAATCAACCCGTTGCTGACCGCGCTTGAAAAACGACAAAACGTCAACGGCGTATTCGAAAGAATGCATGCGATTGAAAACAAGGCCGATTATCTTTTCCACCTGAGCATGGCCGACCTCTTCGGCGGGACTTATTCGGCCATTGACGTCATCCGCTTCAAGGATATTTACGAACACATGGAATCCTGCGTGGACTCGCTTGACTACATCGGCAAAGTGGTGCGGGGCGTGCTGGTTAAAATGGGTTAAAAAGCATGATTGATGTCGCCCACCTTGCCATAATCGTGATTGCGGTTGCGTTGCTGTTTGATTTCCTCAACGGATTTCATGACGCGGCCAACGCCGTTGCCACGATCGTAGTCACCCGCGCGTTAACTCCCCTGCAGGCGGTTATTCTGGCCGCCATCGCCAATTTTATCGGCGCGTTCGTCTTCGGCGTGGCGATCGCCAACACAATCGGCAAGGGAATCATTGACATCAATTGCATAACGGTTCCTCTCATCCTGGCCGCGCTGGTCGGCGCGGTTATCTGGAACATCCTGACTTGGATCTGGGGATTGCCGACCTCGAGCAGTCATGCCTTGATCGGCGGGCTTATCGGCAGCGCGCTCGCCGCGGCGGGCTGGAAGTCCGTCATGTTCGTCGGCGTGCTCAAGATATTCCTGTTCATTTTTATCGCCCCGCTCCTGGGCATGTTCGGCGCCATGATTTTCACAACGATCATTATCTGGCTGTTCCGCCGCGCCCAACCAGCCGTTGCCAACGGCATTTTCAGGCGCTTGCAATTAATATCGGCGACATTTTACAGCCTGGGGCACGGCACGAACGACGCCCAGAAAACCATGGGGGTTATTGCCTTAACCCTCTATTCGGCAAACATGACAGAATCTTTTCATGTTGCACCGTGGATTATTTTATCCTGCCAGGCCGCAATCGCGCTCGGCACCGCTTTCGGCGGATGGCGGATCGTGCGGACAATGGGCACGCGCATCACAAAAATCAGGTCCATGGAAGGATTCTGCGCCGAATCGGCTTCGGCGCTCGTCCTGCTCGGCACCGCTCATTTCGGCATCCCGGTCAGCACAACCCATGTGATTTCCGGAGGCATTCTCGGCGTGGGCGCGGTTGAAAACGTGGGCAAAGTGCGCTGGGGCACCGCGCGGAAAATCATCTGGGCCTGGATTTTGACCATACCGGCCACCGCGTTTTGCGGTGCAATGACTTATTTCCTGCTGGCGTTGCTCGCGCACTTCGGAGTCTTCAGTCTTTGACATCTTTTTGCGGATGAAACGGCAAATGACAAGAAAAGCACTCGGCATTGATTTCGGCGGCACCTCGGTAAAAATCGGCCTCGTGGATGAGTCCGGCCGAATCCTGGAAGAAACATCTTTCGCCACCGCCGACGCCGCCGTGCAAGCAAAATGGCTTGGCCGGGTTGAAAGCATCGCGGCGGATTGGACGGCGAAAGGACATTCCCTGGCGGGCATCGGCGTGGGGGTTCCGGGGTTTACCGACTTTTCCCGCGGTTTTATTTACAATCTCACCAATGTGCCGGGCTGGTCTTCCGTGCCGCTGGCCGGAATAATGCGCAAAAGGTTCGGCCGGCCGGTTTACGTTGACAACGACGTCAACGCCATGGCCCTCGGCGAATATATTCACGGGGCCGGCAAGGGCTTGAACCACGTTTTCTTTGCCACGCTCGGCACGGGAGTCGGGGGCGCCCTCGTGGTCAACGGCAAAATTTACCGGGGCGCGTATTCCATGGCCGGCGAGATCGGCCATGTGCCAATCCTGATGAACGGACGCAAAACTCCGGAAGGACGCGGCGGACTGGAAACATACGTCGGTAACCGGCAGATTGTGAAATGCGCCCTCAGCGCCCTGCGCCGCGGAAGGAAATCGGCGATTACCGACCTGGCCAAAGGCGATTTGGAACAAATCACGCCGAAAGTGATTGCCTCCGCGGCGGCCAAAGGCGACAAACTGGCCGTGGAAATAATGGATAAGACGGCCGACTGCCTGGCAACCGCGTTTGCATCGGTGACTTATCTTCTCCAACCGGAGGCAATCATTGTGGGCGGCGGAGTGGCCGGAAGCGGAGCGGTATTATTTGAACCCCTGCGGCGGCATCTTGCGGAACGTTTGCACAAATATTTTGCGGAAAGGATAAAAATCATCCCGGCCGTCCTCGGCGCAAAGGCCGGCATAATCGGCAGCGCCATGCTCGCGTTTCAAAATTGAACCCTGAATACCAGTTTTGCCGTCGTCAGCAACCTGGCGCGCGCGCCTCGTCAATCATGGCGATCATGTTTTCCAACGGCACGCCCGCCTGAAGCGTGATGCCCGGTTCAAGGATGTAACCGCCGTTTTCACCCATCTGCCGTTTGAGTTTCCGGACTTCGTCCCGGATTTCCAAGGGTGTCGCCCGCACCAGGAGAGTTTGCGTGGGAATTCCGCCACAAAAGGTGAGATGGCTTCCAAACTGCCTTTTCAGAAAATAAATATCCATCGCCTCGGGTTGAATGGGATGAAGAATATCCAGCCCAATGTCAATCATGTCGCCGATGATCGGCGTGATATGGCCGCAGGAATGGTGAAAAACCGCCAGCCCGTGTTTCTTGGCCAACGCGTAGATTTCCGACAGGCGCGGTTTTACGAGCTCGCGCCAATCCGCGGGCGAGATGAGCATGCCTTTCTGCATGCCGTAATCGTCGCTGATTGCAACGGCTTCAAAGGAATACCGGCCGGCTAAATTTTGAATGGTTGCCAGGATATGTTCCGCCAGCCGCTCCAACAGGGCTTTGACAAACGCGCGATTGAGGGCGACATCAAGGAGAATATTTTCCATGCCGCGCATGAAGGCGGCCCGTTCCCACAAGTCGCCCGCCCAGATAATGCGGAAATGTTGTTCCTGCCGCGAACACCACTCATCAAGGCCGCTGAAACGCCCGGCCAGGAGCGGATCCGGAAAAACATAACCGGCAAGATCGGGTTCCGGCAAACAGGGACCGACAGGAACTCCGCGATCCATCCTGCTTGTTGACCAGACGACCCCAAACTCGTCCCTGGCCGTATCGCCGAACTCGTCAGGACTCGCATACAACGGTTTCGGGCTTTTCAGTCCGATCATGCGGATGGGCAGGGAAAGATTTTCCTCCAAGTCATCTCCGTAATGGGCCCGGACGGCTTGCGCCGCGGGCGGGCTGAAGGAGAAATTGTACGGAACGGAACCGGTCCGACCGCGCTTGATTGTTTGCTGAATCCATTCTTTATCAGTCATCGGTAAACATGATGTTTGCACAAGCAAGCGCGCGCGTCAAGAATGGGAAGAAAATAAGGGAATACAGGCGGGTTAAGAAAGATGTTGTAATTTGCGGTTTTCAGCTATAATGTATCTTTCTTAGAAGGAGTTAACATGACACATACACAGATCACTTTCCACAACCACGGTATTGAGCCCAATCTTCTCGCAATGATTGACGGGCTGAAATTCACCACGCCAACCCCCATTCAGCACAAGGTAATCCCCTGCGCAATTGAAGGCAAGGATATCATCGGCGTTGCCCAGACCGGCACCGGCAAAACGCTCGCGTTCGGCATTCCCATGGTCCAACGTCTCGGCCTGGCCCCCGGCCGGCGCGGCTTGGTGCTGGTGCCGACCCGGGAACTTGCCCTGCAGGTCAATGACGCCCTGCAGAAAATCACGCCGGCCTATAAAATGAGGACCACGGTCGTAATCGGCGGGGCTTCCATGCACGAGCAGCTTCTCCGGCTTAAACAAAATCCGCATATTATCATCGCCACGCCGGGCCGGCTGAATGACCATATCGAGCATCATTATCTGCGGCTCGACAATGTCGGGATCCTGGTGCTGGATGAGGCCGATCGGATGCTGGACATGGGTTTCCTGCCGCAGATTGAGCGCATCTTGAAAATCATTCCCCGCCAACGCCAGACCATGCTCTTCTCGGCGACCATCCCGCCGAGCGTCGTTAAAATCGCCTCAAGGCACATGCAAATGCCGGTGCAAACCGAGATCGCGCCCTCCGGCACGGCCGCCGAACTGGTTTCGCAGGAACTATTCATCGTGCGGCACGAGATGAAAGGAAGCCTTCTTAACGAACTCCTCAAACAATATTCCGGCCCGGTGCTTTTGTTCGTGCGGACCAAGCGGTCGGCCGCCCGGGTGGCGCGGCTCCTCAAGACAAATGGGCTGTCCGTCGCGGAAATTCACGCCGACCGTTCTTTGGGCCAGAGAAAAGACGCGTTAAGAGGATTTAAATCCGGGCAATACCGCATTCTCGTGGCAACCGATATCGCCGCGCGGGGCATTGACGTGACCGGCATAGAGCTCGTGGTAAACTACGATCTGCCTGACGATCCTGAAAATTACGTCCACCGGATCGGACGCACCGGCCGGGCGGGCAAGGAAGGCCATGCCATCTCATTGGCGACGCCCGACCAGGGCCAGGACGTGCGCCGCATCGAACAGATTATCCGGACAACCATTCCTTTGGGCGCCCATCCCAAAATACCGGCGGAAAAGTTTTACGCTCCGGCCAAGGTCATGACCCGTTCATTCCGTCCTTCGCGCCGCCGCTGGCGCCGCTGAGCGGTCTGAGGCATCCGGCTTTCTTCGGCATTTTTGGAACGTTGTGATGCCTCAGAACGTGTGAAAAAATCGGCAAAGATCGCCGAGACGGGGCTCTGCTCCTACATTTTTCAGAAATTATAGGTTTTTTTGTAGGAGCGCACTTCGGCAGGCTCAGTGTCCTGAGCAGAGTCGAAGGACCACACCGCTCGCCTCGGCGGAGCCTTTGGCGAAGCCTGGGTTGGCGCGATGATTCTAATTTTTTTACACGTTCTCAGTCTTGATTGGAGACGGCCGGCCTGCCCAAGCTCGGCCAGGGACCCCAGGCCGAGAAAGACGGGACGTTTATAAAAATCCTTGAATCTTCAGGCGTATTTTGAAATATTTGCAGCCGGCAATTGATCGTCCGGAAAACAGCAGGAACGAAAGGGAAAATCATGGAGATTAAGAAATTCATCATCATCGGCGAAAATATTCACTGCACCCGCGTTTTCAAGAAGGAAGGCAACCTGGTCGGCTCCGCCCCCGACGGACGGCCGGCGGTCATTTATGATGATGGCGGCACGAAGAAATTCATGCCGATTCCCGATCAAATCCTCAAAAGCGGCGACTGGGAAAACGGGAAGGTCAAGCATTGCGCCGCGGCCATCCGGCAGGGCATGAACGGCAAGGGGGCCGACAAAGACGCCGGCCTTGATTATCTGCGCGTCATGGCCTTAAAGCAGGAAAAGGCCGGCGCAACCTACCTGGATATCAACGTGGATGAGTTCGGCGCCAATCTTGAAGAACGCATCGCGGCCATGCAATGGACGGCGGCGACAGTGCAGAACGCCTCCAGTTTGCCGCTCAGCATTGATTCTTCCAATGTGGAAATTATGCGCGCCGGCTTGAAAGCCTGTGACCCAAAACGCGGCCGCCCGGTGGTCAATTCCATCTCGCTTGAGCGGCTGGCCCTGCTGGAGCCGGTCGCGGAATACAAGGCGGCCGTGGTGGCTTCCGCCGCCGGTGAACATGGTTTGCCCGGCACGGTTGAGGAGCGCATCGCCAATTTTGACCGGCTCATTCCCAAACTGCTCGCGGCCGGGGTAAGCTATCCGGCCATGCACCTGGATCCGCTCGTTTATACGATTTCCACCGACCCGATGAACGGAAAAATATTCCTGGAGTCAATTGCCGCCGCCCGTAAAAAATACGGCGCGGAAATTCACATTCTCGGCGGTTTGAGCAACGTTTCCTTCGGCATGCCCGCCCGCAAGCTGATTAACCAGGTTTTTACGTGGCTCGCGGTCGAGGCCGGCGGCGATGGCGGCATTGTTGACCCGATGCAGATTAACGCCGATATTCTGCGCGCGCTGGACACGGCCGGCGAACCCTTTAAACTGGCCAGGGCGCTCCTGACCGGCGAGGACGAGTTCGGCATGAATTTTATCGCCGCCCACCGCGAAAAGCGCATTTGATAGTCTGCTTGCCATGGACAACTTGATACTGGGCGGGCATAAGTTCAATTCTCGTCTTATCCTGGGGACGGGTAAATTTTCCGATTCCGCCGCGATGGTCGCGGCCATCAAGGCGTCCGGCGCCCGGATTGTCACGGTGGCCCTGCGCCGCATAAACATAAAAATGCCTTCCGATGATCTTCTCGCCCCATTGCTCAAAATAAAAAATCTGACCATCATGCCGAACACATCCGGCGCGCGCAACGCCGGAGAAGCCGTGAAGGCGGCGCATATTGCCCGCGAGTTGAGCGGCAGCAAGTTCATCAAGGTTGAAATTCATCCCAATCCCCAGCATCTGATGCCCGATCCCATCGAAACCCTGGAAGCCGCCAAAATCCTGGCGGCGGAAGGTTTTTATGTGATGCCTTACATGCCGGCGGACCCGGTGCTGGCAAAACGGCTGGAGGATGCCGGTTGTGTCTCGGTCATGCCGCTCGGTTCCGCGATCGGCAGCGGCCACGGCCTTGCAACCGGTGAATTATTGAAATTGATAATCCGCGACAGCCGGGTGCCGGTGATTGTTGATGCCGGTTTGCGGTCGCCCTCCGAGGCGGCCGCCGCCATGGAAATGGGCTGTTCCGCCGTCCTGGTCAACAGCGCCATTGCCGCGGCGCGGAACCCGACGGCCATGGCGGCCGCATTCGCCCAGGCCGTTGCGGCCGGACGCGCCGCGCGTTTGGCCGGCATCATGCCGCAGAGCGACCTGGCCGTTCCGACCAGCCCCCTGACTTCTTTCCTTGCAAAATCATAACTACTCACCACGAACATAATAAATGAATTGGAAAAATCTGGCTGAACGCATATTGACGGGCGCTTCCATCAAACGGGAAGAAGCGTTGAAGATCCTGAATTCTTCCGATGATGACCTGCTGGCCGTGCTGGACGCCGCATTTCTGCTGCGGAAAAAATTTTTCGGCCGCGGGGTCCAACTGCATGTCATCCGCAATGCGCGCAATGGATTATGCGGCGAGGATTGCGCATATTGCAGCCAATCCGCCAAGGCGACCGGCGGGGGGGAAAAATACCGGATGCAATCCGTAAATGAGCTGGTGGCCGGCGCGCAAAACGCGCATGCCCTGGGCGCCCTGCGCTATTGCATCGTAACCAGCGGCCGCGGTCCGAAAGAAGACGATTTGCGGATCGTGGCGGAAGCCGCAAAAAAAATAAAAAAACGGTTTAAAATCCAGATTTGCGTTTCGCTCGGCAGTGTGTCAAAAAAACAGGCGCAGGCCCTGAAAAAGTCCGGGGTGAACCGTTTCAACCATAACCTGGAAACATCGGCGCGTTATTTTCCGAACATCTGCTCAACACATACCTACGCCGACCGGCTGAAAACGGCCATGGCGGTTAAGGCGGCCGGGCTTGAGCTCTGTTGCGGCGGACTGATCGGCATGGGCGAAGCGCTTGAAGACCGGGTTGACCTGGCCTTCGCCATGCGGAAAGTTGACGCCGACTCAATTCCGGTGAATTTCCTCGATCCAAGGCCGGGCACGCGGCTGGCGGCGTTGAAACGGATCAGCGCGCGCGAAGCCCTGCGGGCACTGGCCATGTTCCGTTTTGTTAACCCGGACCGTGAAATCCGGGTTGCGGGAGGGCGCGAAGCTTGCCTTGGTTCTCTGCAGGCCTTGGCTATTTTTGCGGCGAATTCAATCTTTACGAACGGTTATCTGACCACCGGCGGGCAGGGATACCAGGCCGACCTTGCCTTGATTGAATCCGCCGGCTTCCATGTTTCCGGCACGAGCGAATCCCCGCCGGAAGGGTAATTTTTGGATGACCGCTTGGAGGGCTGAGCCGCGATTTGGCCGGCATTAATTTGGCTCGCCACCTTTCGACAGGCTCAAGGCCCTGAGCGAAGTCGAAGGGCAGTCTCGCCCTCCATAAATGTGCCGTTTCATTTTCCGCCGGGGTTAATGATCACGCCAGGCCTTCTTTCTTCAACCATGCTCCGACCTCTTCCTCGGGAAGCCCCATGATCGCCGTGCGCGAGCCGGTATAACCATCAATGAGCATTTCGCCGTGTTCATCAATGTCATAGGCCCCTGCCCGATCCATCGGGTTCACGTTTGCCACATAAGTCCGGATGTCATCCGCGCTCAACATCCGGAAACGGACCGATGATTTCACCAGGATCAATTCAACCTCGGCCCGCGGACGCGCCATCGCGACCGCCGTGTAGACCAGGTGCGTCGCGCCGGAAAACATCCCCAGGAAGGCGATGGCCTCATCCTTGGTCCGGGCCTTGGTGACGCAACGTCCCTTGAACTCAATCGTGGTATCAGCGGCCAGGGAATGGCATGCGGGATATTTTGCGCGGCACCAGGCGCTTTTCCGGGCGGCATTTTCCCGCGCCGTGCGGCGGGCATCAAGCGCGTAAGACACTTCCTCAACCTCCGGGACCACCACCTCAAACACCGCGCCCAGCGCGGCCAGGATTTTTTTGCGCCGCGCCGATCCCGAGGCTAATATTAATTTGGCATTCATATATGTTGTGAACAAGGTGCATAGGATAGCCATGAAACATGGAAAAAGCAAAAGAATGCTTTAATGCCCAGCACCTCAGTTATATAGGCGGATACATGGGCCGGGATGCTCGCCCTGAGCGAAGCCGAAGGAGATTATCTTGTCTTATAAAAAAGTCTTGCAATCAAAAATAAGGCGGGTATGGTTATAAACAAAGATAAGCATGGAAAAAAACAAGATGATATCTTCCGGCCAAATTCAACAAGCAACGGAAACATTACGGCATGCGGCGCCACACGCGACAATTATTCTTTTCGGTTCCCACGCCCGCGGCAATGCCGGACGGGATAGCGACGTGGACTTTCTGATTATTGAGACGGAGCTGAAGGAACGGCGACGTGAAATGGCCCGGCTTGCCCGGACTTTACGCCCGTTGCGGATCCGCGCAGACGTGCTCGTTTTCAGTCGCCGCACCTATGATGAATGGTCACGAATTCCCGGGACGGTCATTAATGCGGCGGCCAGGGAAGGCAAGGTGCTTCATGCCGGCGAATAAGCTTGTTGAACTCCTGCTCGTCAAAGCCACCCAGGATGAATATGTTCTTGATAAATTGGTCGCGGATCAATCCGCACCACAGGTGATCTTTGGCTTTCACGCTCAACAAGCCGTGGAGAAACTGCTGAAGGCGGTCTTAGCGCATCATGGGATTGAATACCAGCGCACCCACCGACTCGCCGAACTGGTTGATCTGGCTCGGGATCATGAAGTCCAGATTCCTCCCTTTGTGGAAGACCTCGTTGATCTGACCCCGTATGCCGTAGAGTTCCGATACGACGCTGCGCCCGATGAAGGGGATGATTTTCTTGATAGAGCGGATGTCCGGCAAAAGATTCAAACGTTCAGGGACTGGGTCGTTGGCCATGTTCGCGGGTAGATTAAAAGGACAATCCTTGAATTGAAATTATCTCGTATTTTCAATCATTTTTACCAGCCCGCATTCGGCGCAGTTGGAACGGTCGTCGAGACAATAATCGTGAAAAATCTGGATCAAGCCCTGTTGAAGCAGGCCATTGCGATACAAGGCGGGATTATGGTCGGGACCAAGAAGATTGAACGCCGTCTGCCGGATGATCACATTGTCTTCTTCCGGGGGCAGGAGGAAAATCCCGGCCAGCGGCATTTCTTGGGCATGCAGTCCAAGCATAAACGGAACAATGACGTTTGAAACAATGGCCGCCGCGCGGCGGTCGCCGACAAGCGCGACATCATTCGCACAGGGCTGCCGGCCCATGGCCAAGCGGCGGCGCCAATAACCATCGGCCGGAGCTTGAATTGTTTTGAGAATTTCCGGGAGCCATTGCCGCGCATTATCCAATTTTAAACCGGCGATTTGATCGCCCAGGTTTTTTTTGCCGGTAAACAGGACGGCCGCCGCCATGAGCCGGCGGCGGGGATGATTCTGCGGGCGGACATTGCTTAAACGCCACGCTTCGGCCGGCATTATCGCAGCCGACCATTTGGCCTGCAGTTTCCACCAATAGTTCCAAAGTTTTCTGACAAGGCGGCGGGTTTCATCATCCCAGCCTGTTTTGGGCGCGGACGGCAGCAAGCCGGCCACGCCGGCCAGCAGGGCATAAGCGGCGACGGGATTCAAGCCGGAATCTTCGCGAAGCGCCTCAACTCTCACGCGTTCCGCCAGTTGACGGAATGGAAGGCGATTGTGTTTATAACCCAGTGCGCTCATCATTTCCTCGTAAAGAACCTGGTCTTTGCCGCTTCCCTTCCGGGCCGCGTTTTCCGCAAGGCGTTTTGCTTTTCTTTCAATCCGGTATTTTCCGGCCCCGGCCAGCAAGGCGGAAATTTTTTCAGGATTCCAGCGGGAAATGATATTTGAGCAGGGCGTATCGGCCTTACGGACGGCAAACGGATAGGCGGTGACATCCAGGGCTTCAAACGAAAAGAAAGGATTTTTAAGCAAACTGTCCTTGAGCGCAACTTGCATCACGCCCGGAAGCCGGCGGCCGGGGAAATAGGTAACATGGGCGATCACCCGCGAATAAGCCGGATCGGACGAATGCTTATGGCTTTGCCAATCGCCGGGATGGATATGCACTTCAACATCGCCGACGATCCTGCGCCGTTCAGCGCCCACCACCAGGGCCGCGTCCAGGAAATCCGGCCCTTTTTCAAGATTCCATCGGCCCGGTTTCTCAACGATGACCGTTTCGCCATCCTCCGTGCGCAGGTCCGCCGGCCGGATTTCCGGCGCGAACCAGACGCATTTCAAATGACGTTCCGTGCAGGGGAACAAACCGGCTTGACCATTTGTTCCGCCGGACTGTGTTGCGACCGGCGCCAAACAATCATAGCTAAAGTCGTGGTTTAAATTCAGCTTTGTTTTCCGCATTTTGTCATGCTCCGAGAAAATATAACGCAATATGGCACGGAAACGAATACTGTTCAAGAAATTTGTCAATCCGCTTTATTATGATATATTGATCGCATGCAAGAAGGACTCCGTGTACATATCCGCACCTACGGCTGCCAGATGAATGAACGCGACAGCGAAAAGGCCGCCGCGCTCCTGCAGCGCGCCGGGTTTACGATCACCCACCGTGAAAATAATGCGGACATAATCCTGGTCAACACCTGCAGTGTCCGTGAAAAAGCCGAGGAAAAGGCCGTTGGAAAATTGAGACTGCTCGTTGATGAAAGGAAAAAGGGGCGCAAAAAGCTCATCGTCGGCGCGGTGGGATGCATGGTCCAGAGGATGAAGGACGATATTTTCCGCAAAATTCCCGGGCTTGATTTTGCGCTGGGCACGGCGCGCCTTTCAACGGCGGGCGACGTTATTAAAAAAGTCCTGGCCGGCCGGGGGAAAATCATTGATGTTGCGCCGGAAAGATCTGATTGCGAATTAAATCCCCACATTGACGGCCGGGTTTCGGCATATATCAATGTTTTATACGGCTGTAACCGGCATTGCTCGTATTGCGTCGTGCCGGAAGTGCGCGGGAACGAGTGGAGCCGGGGAGCGCGGGAGATTATCGCGGAAGCCGGCGAGCTGGTTCGCGGCGGAACAAGGGAAATCATACTGCTCGGACAAAGCGTTTTGACTTACGGCCGGTCCAACGCAGTCTGGCAGGCTGAACAAAAATCACCCTCCTTCGCCAGGAGGCCCTGTAGCTTGCCGCGGGGAGCTTCACAAAACTGGTTCAGCGAACCCTTTCCCCGTCTCCTGGAAGCGTTGAATTCCATTGACGGGCTAAAACGCGTGCGCTTCATGTCAAGTCATCCTTCCGGGTGCACGGATGAGCTGGCGCGCGCATTTGCGGAACTGCCGAAGGTATGCCCGCATATTCACCTGCCCCTGCAATCCGGTTCCGACCGGATTTTAAAACTGATGAACCGCGGTTATACCACCGATGAATATCGCGCGGCCGTCGCCCGCATTCGCCGGCGGGCGCCGCAGATTGCCGTCACCACGGATATTATCGTCGGCTTTCCCTCGGAAACGCCGGATGATTTTGACATGACCCGCGCGCTCATGGAGGAAATCGGTTTTTCCAACGCGTTCATGTTCAAATACAGCCCGCGGCCCGGCACCCGGGCGGCGGGAATGGACGATGATGTCCCGGAACCGGAAAAAATGCGCCGGAACCAGGTTATCCTTGAAGAACAGAACCGCCTGGCCCGCGAAATGAACCAACTTTTGCTCGGGCGCGAATGCGAAGTCCTGGTTACCGGCCGAAGCAAACGAAATCCAGACCGCTGGACCGGGCGTACGGACACAAACATCATCACGGTCTTTGAAAAACCGGATGGATGCCGGCTGGGCGATCTGCTAAAAATAAAGATTGACCGCGCCGAAGAACAAACGCTGTACGGCGAGCCGGTTTATGAACAAACGGCGCTGCAATAATCATTCAAAAGGAATAATCAGGCGCACCGGTGTATAACCGCCGGAGGAAAACATCACAATCCATTCATTCCCGGTCTTGCTCCTGACCGCCGGGTCGGCTTTGGCGTCGCCGTCATAATCCGCGGGCACAGGCAAATAATCTTCCCCTCCAAGAGGTTGGGTCAGGGCCAGTTCGTGATACCCGATGCTTGACAGCCTGCATATCCAATAACCGTTGCTTGCGCCGTAGACCGCCGGATCGGCCAGTCTGTCACCGTCATAGTCGGCCGCTACGGGAAAATATCCGGTTCCGCCCAGCAAAGCGGGAACGGGAACAGTGGCATAATTTGCCGACGATAACATCACAACCCAATCGCCAGTGTTGCGCTCATATGCGCAAGGGTCGGCATATTGATCGCCGTCATAATCCGCGGCACAAGCGGTATAACCGATGCCGCCCAGGGGCTGTGTCATTGCCAAGATCACCGAATAATTTGCCGTTGAAGGCATGATCAGCCACAGACCGGTCAATTCATTATAGACCGCCGGGTCGGCTTTCCGGTCGCCGTCGTAATCCGAGGAAACGGAAGCGCGGCCGCGGCCGCCGAGGCCATTGAGCGCCGTGGTTATCAGGTAATAATTGGCTTTCGATAGTTTCACTTTCCAAATGCCGTTAACCTCGTCATAGAGAGCCGGATCTGCCAATCTGTCACCATCATAGTCGGCACAGATTCCGGAAGAAATATCGGCACACCAGCCGGAAGCGGCTGAACTATATGCGCCGGTACCGCAGGCGTTGCTGGCGCTGACCCAATAGTAATACAGGATACCGACAATTGCGTTCGTATCAGCGTAATTGGTTGCCGTGAGGCCTGAGATTACAATCGCAGCGGTACTGACGCTGTTGGTTCCGCTCCGCCAGACGGCATAGGTTAAGGCATTGGTTACCGCATTGGCGGCCGGCTCCCAGTCAACCTGGACCTTGTTGAAAAATGTGCCGGCGCTGGCGCTGACTCCGGCGGGAGCGGCCGGTTCCAGCAGGATATTTGTGGAAACCAAAGGATACAACCATATGCCGTTACCGAGCTGTCCATATGCGTTATCCCCCCAGGCAACCACACGGCCATCCGACAACAGGACCAGCGAGTGCGCTCCGCCCGCCGAGATGGCGATCGCATTGGTAACGCCACTTACCCGCCCCGGCCGGTTGGTATCGGTTGTTGTTCCATTTCCGAGCTGGCCGCGGTTATTGCGTCCCCAGGCCCAAACCGTTCCGTCGCTCTTCAAGGCCAGCGAATGATGTTCGCCGGCCGCCACGGCCGAGATGCCGGCCAGATCCAGCGCCGGCACCGGGCGATTCGTATTCGAATTGGCTCCATTGCCCAGTGTGCCGTAGTAATTATTACCCCAGGCCCAGACCGTGCCGTTCGTAAGTAGCGCCAGCGCATGATAATCGCCGGCCGCCACGGCGGAAGCATTTGTAAGATCAAGCACCTGCACGGCGCGGTTTGTATCGTTCAATGTCCCGTTTCCCAGTTGGCCGCAATAATTACGGCCCCAGCCCCAGACCGTGCCGCCGGTTTTCAAGGCAATGGAAAACGAGCCTCCGGCGGACACGGCCGAAATGCCGGTCAGACTCAATACCTGCACCGGACGGTTTGTGCTGGCCCACCACCCATTCGTTCCATTCCCAAGTTCGCCAAAAATATTGGCCCCCCAGGCCCGGACGGTGCCGTCACTCTTGAGCGCCAGCGAATGATCAACACCCGCCGCAACAGCCGATGCCCCGCTGAGATCAACGACCTGCACCGGAAGATTTGTGTTAGCCGAGCTTCCGTCCCCGAGCTGGCCGTAAACATTGTCGCCCCAGGCCCGGACCGTACCGTCATTCTTTACCGCCAGTGAATGGTTCCTGGCAGATAAAGATGATACGCCGGCGAGATTCAGCACCTGTCCCGGAGTGTTTGTGTTGAGCAAAGTTCCATTCCCAAGCTGGCCATACTCATTATATCCCCAACTCCAGGCAGTGCCATCCGGCTTTACCGCCAGCGAGTGGCTCCCGCCGGCCGCCAGATTAGCCGCATTGGTCAAACCGCTCACTGAAACGGGTTCAACCGCATAGGAAAGAATGCCGTTATCCAACTGGCCGTTCATTCCCGATCCCCAGGCCCAGACCATCCCGTTGTCATCCATGGCCATGGCAAAATCATTTCCGGAACCGCAGCCGGCGGCAATTGAAACTATATTGGAAAGCCCCGGAACCTGGACCGGATGATTTACGTTGTTTGTGGTCCCGTCTCCAACCTGGCCCAAACTATTTTCTCCCCAGGCCCAGACTGTGCCGTCGCTTTTCAGCACCAATGAAAAAGCATAACCGGCCGCCAGCGCCGTTACACCGCTCAGCCCGGACACCTGCACCGGCCGGTTTGTGGAGACTTTGTCGGTTCCATCGCCAAGCTGGCCGTAGTTATTGAATCCCCAGGCCCAGACCGTGCCATCGCTCTTGAGCGCCAGCGAGTGGCTCCCGCCGGCCGCCACAGCCGCTACGCCCGTAAGATCAAGCACCTGAACCGGCTGATTCGTATTCAGGTAGGTTCCGTTCCCGACTTGGCCGGCGTCGTTCCGGCCGCAGGCCCGGACCGTGCCGTCGTTTTTCAGGAAAAGCGAATGCCAGCCGCCGCCGGAAACTGCGACCACATTAGTGAGATTAAGCGCCTGCACCAACACATTGGTTGTGGTGTCCGCGCCATTCCCCAGCTGTCCGTAATCATTGGCCCCGCAGGCCCAAACCATGCCATCGTTTTTTATTATCAGCGAATGAGACCATCCGCAGGCTATGTTCGAGACTCCGGCAGACCAGCTTGCCAAGGTCGGAAGATTCGTGCTGATGGTGGCGCCATTGCCGAGCTGGCCCGAGTCGTTGTTTCCCCAGGCCCAGACCGAACCATCGTTCTTTATCACAAATACATGGTAACGACCGACTGTAATTAACAAAAGATCGGAAAGCCCGCTGACTTGTACGGGCCGGCTCTGATTCAGCATGGCCGATCCATTTCCAAGCTCCCCGGAACCGTTGTATCCCCAGGCCCAGACCGTGCCGTTGTTGCAGATTTTGAACGCCTGCGCGCCGCCCGCGGCGATCCCGGCCGCCTGCGCGGAAATAACGGTTAAAAACACGCCCAGAAATGCAACGCCAATTTTCATTATTTGATTATTCATTGTTCCTCCATGTTATTTGCAAATGACTTGGAGCCGGGGTGACCTCACCCCGTTCAACGGCCTGTGGCCAGGCCGTCTCCAATTCAATACCATTAATGCTATGGCACGTTAAAATTTAAAAAATCTGCGCCTAGCCTGCTTATCTCACAACCTAAAACAGGTTGTGAGATAAGCACCGGCCTGCCAATGCCTTGGGAAGGCATTGGCGCCGGCCGAAGCAGACGGAACGTCGCTTCGGGACGGCCCCGAAGTGAAGCACAATGCGCTTCTACTTCGGCCCTTCGGGCGCATTTCTCACGGGGCGTGTGAGAAATGCGGGCTAGCCCTTATGGAGTCTCTTCCGTCAGGAACCTCCAGCCGGAAAAGTCAAAGGTAAATGGGCCCAGTTTTTGGTAGCCGGCGGTCGAGAGCCGGGCGTACCAGACTCCACTGGCGGATACTGTGGCCAGATCGCAATAGCCGTCGCCGTCAAAATCAGCCGTAACCGGATAAGCGTTTGTATCGTCCGTCACTGTGGCGGCAATGGTTATATAATTGATGGAAGATAACCAGGCAAACCAGTAACCCTTCCAGTAAATGGCCGGGTCAGCCTTGTGGTCACCGTCAAAATCTCCGGCCGCGGGAATGGCATCAGCCAAGCCAAGATTAAACGGCCCGAAACCATGATAACCCGCCGTTGAAAACCAGGCATACCAAGATCCGGAGGCAAACACGGCAAAGTCCGCCAGGCGATCGCCGTCATAATCGGCCGGCACCGGCGCGGAACCTGCCAGACCATAGGAAAGCGGGCCGACGCGCCAGTAATAAGAACTGGAAAGCCAGACATACCATTGGCCGGTCTGGTTATTATAGACCGCGGGATCGGCAAATCCATCGCCGTCAAAGTCGGCTGAAACCGGGAACATACCGGTCATGGCATAATCATCTTCCTCGGTGCGGGTATAGTTCAGGAAGGAAAGCCACTCGTACCAGTTGGTGCTGTTATAATAAGCCGGGTCAGCCAGCCGGTCTCCGTCAAAGTCGGCGGCAAAGTGGTCGTTGCGTCGCTGAACGATCGTTACCGAAGCGCTGCCCACGGCGCCGATTGTGTTGGAACCGTAGACTGTTATTATATTGGCGCCGACGCTCAAACCCGTGACCGCGACCGACCACGGGTTGGCTGCGGCAAATGAAGCGCCACCGCCCAAGCTGTTTTCCCACCACATGACGCCGGTGACGTTGACATTGTTCGTTCCCGAGAGCGTGTAATTCGCCGCGCCGTAAGAACCGGTGACAACGCCGGAAACATTGGTGATGATCGGCACGGGCGGTGTTAAATAAAAAAGGCGAACGGATTCATAAAGGGACATGGAACCATTGTACATACCGCAGGGAGCGTACCCACGCGCGCGGATATAAAGCGTCTGATTGACGGGAAGAGCCAGGCTGCTCAACTGCCAGCCATTTGCGATTCTTGTGCCGCTGCCGAGATAGGTCCAGGTCGAACCGTCTGACGATTGGTCGAAAGTCGTCCACAACACTTCCGGGCTTGTTCCGCTCCTGGTCCAGGTAATGACGTTGGCGGCGCTATTGACGCTTAAATTTTGCAAGGCGGCGTCAGTATTGGCGATCCGCGCCATGTGAGCCCGGGCTACTCCGCCGATATTATGAAAGGGACCTCCTGTAATAATTTTGCCATCCGCGGCCAGGGCGAGAGACATCACGATATCACCATCGCCGCCGGTTAAATCGAAAGAGGCATCCGGCGTGCCGTCGGCATTGAGACGGGCAATACGATTGCGAACCGTCCCGCCGATGGTTGTGAAATAACCGCCGATCAATATCTTTCCATCGGTTTGAAGAATAACGAAGTAGATCACGCCGTCTAAACCCGGGTTGAAATCCGCATCCAGGGCGCCGTTGTTATTCAGTCGCGCAATAAAATAGCGGGTCTCCCCGCCGACGGTTGTGAATCCGCCGCCGATCAGGATTTTGCCGTCGGGTTGGAACGCAAAGGCTAGGACGACTGCATTTGCGTCCGGGTTGAAATCTGTATCAAGCGTGCCGTCGGCGTTGAACCGGGCAACATGATTACGCAGCGTCCCGCCGATGGTTGTGAAATCGCCACCGATCAGGATTTTGCCGTCGGGTTGCCGCAAAGCGGTATAAATAACGCCGTTTGCATTCGGGTCAAAGCCGGTGTCAACGGTGCCGTTGGTATTCAGTCGCGCGATACGATTGCGCACGGCGGTTCCCGCAGTGGTGAATGAACCGCCGCAGATTATTTTTTCATCAGGCTGGAGATGAGCGCAACATGCCGAAGAATTCAAGTTGACGTTATAAGTCGCATCCAAAGCGCCGGCGCTCGTCAATCTGCCTATTCCGGTTCGGGCCGCGCCGCCTAAAATATTGAACCCACCGCCGACAACTATCATTGCATCGCTTTGCACGGCCAACGAAGAGACGTCTCCCTCGCCCGCGCCGGGATTAAAGGCGGCTTCGGTCGTGTCATATGAATTTACCCGGGCAATGCATGCGCGGGCAACGCCTTTAATTTGCGCGAATGATCCGCCAACGAGGATGTTCCAGTCCGGCTGGCAGCATATTGTGTAAACATCGTTGTCAGGATTGGGGAAGAAATTCGCGTCAATAATCCCGTCGGGATAAATGGCAGCGATGTGGTTGCGGGTCAAGACATCAAGGCCGTTGTCGATCGAGGCGAAACTGCCGCCGATCATAATTTTCCCACTGGCTGCCACGGCCAGGCCCCAAACATAAGTATTAATAGCGCCGGGATTGAAGGCGGTATCCAGAGTGCCGTCAGCGTTGAGCCGGGCCAGATAAGTGCGCGCCGCCCCGCCGAATGTGGTGAACGGTCCGCATGCCAGGACTTTTCCATCGGGCTGGTTAACCAGCCGCCAGACATAATTATTGGCCGCGATGTTAAAGGTGGTATCCAGGGTTCCATCCGCGTTAAGTCGCGCAAGATAGGAGCGCCCCTGGCCGCCGATGGCGGTAAACAAGCCGCCGATCAGGATTTTGCCGTCCGGCTGGGTGGCGAAGGTATATACCGCAGCGTTGGCATTGGGGTCAAAAACCGTGTCAAGCGTGCCGTCGGGATTAAGCCGGGCGATGTGATTGCGGGTCTGGCCGGCGACAGCGGTGAAATTGCCGCCGATCAGGATTTTACCATCCGGCTGGAGCGCATGGTGGTATATAGTGTTATTGACTTCGACATTGAAGCCGGCATCCACTGAACCGTCGCTGTTCAGCCGGGCGATCCTCTGGCGCGCTTGGCCGCCAACGGTGGTAAACCAGCCGGCGATCAGAATATGACCGTCAGCCTGAATATCGCAGCTCTGCACGGAAGCGTTGGCCTCGGGGGCAAACGAGGTATCAAGCACACCGTTCGTATTCAAGCGGGCGATATAGTTTCTGGCCTGACCATCAAACGTAGTAAAGCTGCCGCCGATGATAATTTTGCCGTCGGCCTGTTGCGCGGCGCACAACACCCGGGAGTTTGCGCCAGCGCCCGGATCGAAGGAAGTGTCAACGTGGCCGTTCTGATGAATTCGTGCGATTCTGTTGCGCGCGGTAGCATCAATTGTGGTAAAATCGCCGCCGACAATGAGTTTGCCATCGGCTTGGGACAAAATGTAAAAAACAGAGTCGTCGGCATTCGGATCGAACTTGTCGTTGGCGTATTGCGCGAATAGCGACCCGGCAAAAACAAGCGCACTGACTGAAAGCGCTGACAACAGCCTGATTTTACACAGCCTCATGTCGTCTCCAGGTTGTGGAAAAATGCCGAACTTACTATTTTCCCGCCGGCTTTTCCTTCATGAAATAACTCAGGAATTCTATCGGCAGCGGGAACACGATGGTTGAATTTTTTTCCACGGCGATTTCGGTCAGGGTCTGCAGATAACGCAACTGGACGGCGACCGGCTGGACGGCCATGACGTCGGCGGCGTCTTTCAGCTTGCGTGAAGCCTGGAATTCGCCGTCGGCGTGGATCACCTTTGCGCGGCGCTCGCGTTCCGCCTCGGCCTGTTTGGCAATGGCGCGCTTCATGTTTTCGGGCAAATCAACATCCTTGACTTCAACGGCGCTGACCTTGATGCCCCAGGGACCGGTGCGCTCGTCAATGACTTTTTGCAGCTTCAGATTAATCGCCTCGCGGTTGGAGAGCAGGTCGTCAAGCTCATGCTCGCCGAGGATTGACCGCAGGGTGGTCTGCCCCATCTGGGAGGTGGCATAAAGGTAATCTTCAACGGCAATAATGGCCTTGCCGGGCTCAAAAACCTGGAAATACATGACGGCGTTGACTTTCACGGAAACATTGTCGCGCGTGACGACTTCCTGCGGGGGAACGTCAAGCGCCACGGTCCGCAGGGTAACCCGCACCATTTTTTCAAAGAGCGGGATAAGGATGATGAGTCCCGGCCCGCGCACGCCGACAAAACGCCCAAGGCGGAAAACCACGCCCCGTTCATATTCCCGAAGAATTCGGATACTGTTGGCCAGTATAAAAACCACTATCGCCAAAAAAACAAGCGTGCCTGGACCCATGATATTTCTCCTTTTTTGTTTATTATTATTTGAGTCAGTTGCAAAAGTCACGAAAAAGACGGCCACGATGAAACGTGGCCCTCCACTGCCTCTGAAAACAGCCTGTTTTTCCGCCTGTGGCGGATGGAGGGACGCGCTCTGTCGCGTCCGCCGGACTTTTTGCAATTAGCTCATTTACCTGCCTGATCCTGAACCACACGAAGCGTCATGCCGTCAACGCCCGTCACGACGATTTTACTCCCGGCGGAAATCGGCGCTTGGGACACGGCGTTCCAATGCGCGCCCGCCGCAAAAACACTTCCGCCGTTACCGTCAACATCCGTGCGCGCGTCGCCCTTCTCGCCGATCAACCCGGCCGCGCCGCTGACCGGCTTGCGGACCAGCGCCCGGATTGAAAGCCACGTGCCGGCAAGAAAAAACAAACCCATCGCCAGCACGACCGGAATGATGACCCGCAAGGAAACCCGCATGGCCGGGTTCTCGTAGTCAAAAAGCATTAATGAACCTATAAACATTGCAACCAAACCTCCCGTGGTCAGCACACCGTGAGTGGCGGCCTTGACATCCACTATAAGCAAAATAACACCAAGCACAATAAGTAATATGCCGGCAAAATTAACGGAAAGCATCTGGAAGGCAAAGAAGGCGAGAATAAGGGAAATTGCGCCGACCACCCCCGGCAAAATGGCGCCGGGCGTGGCCAGTTCAAAATAAATTCCCAGTAATCCCGCCATGAACAGGAGATAGGCAACATTGGGATTGGCAATGACGCCCAAAATCTGGTCGCGCCAGTTCATGGTGAATTCTTCCACCCGGGCCCCTTTGGTCTTAAGCTTGACGGATTCCCCGCCCATATTGACGCTGCGGCCGTCAAGCGCATCCAAAAGGGCCGGAGTTGAAGGCGCAATCAGGTCAATGACCTTTTTTTTCAGGGCTTCGGTCTCGGAAAGAGAAACGCTTTCCCGGACGGCTGATTCGGCCCATTCAATATTTCGGCCCCGTTTTTCCGCGATGGAACGGATATAAGCGGCGGCGTCATGCGTCACCTTTGCGCTCATGTTGGTGTCCATCGGCGCCGATTGCATAAGCGCCACGGGATGGGCCGCGCCGATGGCCGTGCCCGGCGCCATGGCGGCAACGTGCGCGGCCATGGTGATAAACGCGCCGGCCGATGCCGCCCGCGAACCGGCCGGGGCAACGTAGACAACAACCGGGACTTTCGAGACGAGCATGCGCTTGATGATCGTCCGCATGGAATCATCCAGGCCGCCCGGAGTATCAAGCTCAATGACAAGGCATGCGGCGTTTTCCGTCTCCGCCTGTTCAATGGCCTCAGAGATGAATTTCGCCGTAACCGGACTGATGACGCCGTTGACTTTTGCCACCAGCGCCTTCCCGGCCGTAATTTCCCTGATCGTCCCGCCGGCTTCGTTCGCCGGCGACGGCTTGGGGATGGCCGTTGCCGGCCGGTCGGCCATGGCGCCGGGGACGGTTATAACCAAAAAAATCAACATTCCCAGCGCCCGGGCGCAGGACAGACCGGCAAAGAAGGGCAATAACTTAAGAATATTGTTCAGTTTAACCATACGACTTCATCCAAGGTTATTATTAACGTCTGCTCATTAAAGGTCAATTCAAATAGATAGAATTATACTAATTGCGACCCACCCCGCCCGTTGGGCACTCCTCCAAGGAGGGGAACATAAATCTTTGTCCTTTAACTTCTTCCGATCCCCTCCGCCGGAGGGGTGGTCCCGATGCGCTTCGCGATCGGGACCGGGGTGGGTGATTATCGGACGGATCAAAAATTTTGTCTTACACCCGGTGATCTTGGAAAGCGTTTTTCCAGAAAATGATTGCATTCAGGGAAGAGACAAGTATGGTTATTGAAGACAGTGATGGATATCGCGCTCGGCGTGTAAATATCATATCGCAGACAGCCTGCCCGGGCGTCACCAGGAAATATATTTATGCAACCTTCAATGTGGACAAGTTATCTGATTGAATGTCCGCCGCGCGACATGGTGCTGGAATTCGCCCGCCACAACTGGCATACGCTGGAATTGAGCGACGAACACGCGCATTATCTCCTCAAGGAAGGCGACCCGCAACAGGTCGGCGGACAGTTTCGGGCATTTGCGGCCGACCACGGCATAACCTTCCCCCAGGGGCATTTTTACCTGAGCATGGAAGCCTACCGGCCAGGGAACAAGCCGCCAGTTCCGGCCGACATTGCGCCGGTTGATCCGGCAATTTTTGAAACAGCCATGACCACCATGCGCCGCTGGATTGACCTGTTCAATGCGCTTGGCATCAAGGCCGGGGTTCTGCACGCCGGCGGCGACAGCCTGCGGAAGGCAGGCTGGGAGGAAAAGCGGATTTTTGAGCGGCGCGTGGAAGCGGTGCGGAGAGTTGCGGAATACGCGCGGGGCGGGCCGACGGTGATTTGCCTGGAAAACCTGGGCAAAGAAAGCGGACTCGCCGAAGCCGATGAACTCATCCGGATTGCCGATGCCACCGGCGCGGATAATGTTGCCCTGTGCCTGGATACCGGGCACGCGAACATATCCGGCGTTGATAATCCTTCTTTTATCCGCCGGGCCGGGCCCAGGCTCCAGGCCTTGCACATTGCCGACAACCTCGGGCATAATGATGACCACATGCTTCCCTACGGCCGGGGAACCGTAAAATGGAAGGAAGTCATGAAAGCATTGCGGGAGGTTGCCTATCATGGTCTTTTCAATTTTGAAGTTCCCGGCGAGCGACTTTGCCCGAAACCGGTGCTTATGGCCAAGCTTGATTATGCCCTGGAATTGGCAAAATGGATGGTGACCTGCGATGGCGTTTGATTGAATAGTTACCGATAATGACTTACAAAGTCGGCATCAGGCTTTACATGGAGTTTGAGCACAACCGCCGCCTGCTTGAAGGCATCCTGCATTATATCCACGACGGCGCGCAATGGCAAATCACTGCCAACCCGTTTTTCAGCCATCATTGGCCGCAAATTCTCAAGGAATGCGACGGCGCCATCGTCCAGGTCTATGAAAAACCGCTGGCCAAAGTCGTCAACGCCCTGCATATCCCGGTCGTGAGCGCCGTGAACAGCGCTTTCACGCCCGACCTGCCGGCGGTCATCAACGATGACGCCTCCGTCGGGCGCATGGCGGCGGAATACCTGCTGGGCTTGAATTGCCGCGCGTTTGGTTTTGTCGGTTTTTATTATCCCCGCATGTGGTCGCAAGAAAGGGGCGCCGGGTTCGTTGAGCGCCTGGCCAGGGCCGGGCATGAATGCAGCCTGCTGGCGCCGTTTGAAAATTGCCGGGCGCCTTCGTTCAATTACTCCTGGACGCCGGCGGGATTGAAGTCATGGCTCAAATCCCTGCCGCCGCGCACCGGCATATTCGCCGCCACCGACTTTGTCGGCGTCATGGTCATTGACGCCTGCCGCGAGCTTGGCCTGTCCGTGCCGGAAGACATGGGCATTATCGGCGTTGACAACAACGTCATGCTCTGTGAAATGGCCTCCGTGCCGCTGACGAGCGTTGCCACCGACGCCCGCCGGCTCGGCTTTGAAGCCGCGCATCTGTTAAATTTGATGATGAAAGGCAAAACTCCGGTCCAGCACCAGGTAAAACTTCCGCCGCTGGACATCGTTGTCCGCCGGTCAACCGAATTTTTCGCGATTGACGACCCGATCCTGGCCAAGGCGATGCATTTTATCGCCGCCAACTGCCAAAAACAAATCAGCGTCCAGGACGTGCTCAAAGAAACGCCATTGTTATGCCGGCGTAATCTTGAAAGACGGTTCCGCAACAACCTTGCCTGTTCAATCCATGAAGCCATTATCCGCGCGCGCATCGGCAAGGCCAAACGGTCACTGGCTGAAACCAACCGCCCGATGGCCATCGTGGCGGAACAGTCCGGCTTCTCCGATTCAAAGAAACTCAGCGAACACTTCCATAAGGTGACCGGGCTGACCCCCTCCGCCTACCGCAAACGCAGCTCCTTACCGTGATTTTGCTTCACTCGCATGGTATTTTTTATACGCCCGGGTAAAATTTTGCGAGTTGGCATATCCGCACTGGTGCGCGATTTCCTTGACGCGCAATTCGCCGGCTTCCATCAGCATTTGCGCATGATTCATGCTATATTTCAAATAATATTCCCGCACCGACATCCCGGTAAGGTTTCTAAAATATTGCGTAAAACTGCGGCGGCTCATGTTGAACAATGACGCCAGATTATTAATTCCTGGATATTCAAAGGGAGACGTGCGCATGCGCTCCAGTATGTCGTCAAATTTGGCATGCTTGGGTTTATTTGGGAAGGTGAAAGCGGATGGCATATCCGGCACAGCTTCAAGTTCAATCAAATCCGCCAATAAGACGCCCAATAACGCATGCATTCGAATAGAATGCCTGCGATTCAAGGCGCTATGACAAAGATATGTCAATTGACCGAATATCTTGAGAGTATTGCGGCTCAGACGGCTTGCAGAGATTGCGCGCGGAAATATGTCGGGAATCGGCCCCTCGCAATCAATATGCAGGAAATAGATCGTATAAGGCTGTTCTTTGCCTGTGCAATATTTATGAACTTCGTTCGGATAAACGATATGGATCAAACCGGGCCGCAGATTGTATTTTTGTCCGCCCACGATGCATATTCCCCGCCCATGCACGGTGTAAGTGATATGCCAGCGGTCGGGATGCAGGTGCATATTGGTCTGACTGTCGGCCAAAGCCGTAAAATGATTGGCGGTAACATCCAATATGTGTGCCTGCAATTGCTTGAAGAGGTGTTTTTTATCCATGTTTCGCGCCCAGAATGATTGTTATTTCGCCCTATATGATTATTGATGTTTGCCGCCAAATCAAGTAGTTTTTTTGACAAAAGGGCTATATCCCGCAATCATGCCCGCTCCTGATTGCGGGCGGCAGCGACCGGGAGGGGACGATCAAAGCCTTAAAGGAATTGACAAGGATTATAAAAACAAGATGAAGCAGACTATCATCATGAAAGGAAACATTCATCATGAATTTAAAAACCAACCTGGCTGAATACATAAACCGGCGGATGGCCAACCTGATGGCCATGCAGAATTCGGACGGATCGTTCGGAGCTTATCCATACTCAAACGCCCAATATCCGTTTTACACCATGGCGCTCGCGTTAAAAAAAATGCCGGGAACCCCCTTGCATGGATCAAAGCAACTTCAAACCGCCTTGATCCGGACACTTGAATATTATTATAACCTTGTGGAGGATGACGGCCGGACCGAGTTTTACGGCCATGCCGGATTAAAGTGGGGGAAAAACCTTGCGGGCGGTTGGCCGATGTTTTGCTGGCAGGAAGCTCTGTGCTTGCTTGAATCCGACCTGCCGGCCGACTTGTTTTCGCGCCATCGCGAAAAAATCCTTAAAATCATTGCCCTTCATTTCGCCGAAATTAACAAACAGATGGCCGCCAATCCCGATCCTTTCAAAATTGACGTGCATAATCTGCTTGTCTGGAAGGCGCTGATGCTTTATCGGGCGGGGGTATTGTGGCGGAATGAAGCCTGGAAATCGCTTGGGACGGATATTCTGCGCAAGGCTGTCCAGGCCCAGCACGAGGACGGCTGGTGGTCGGAAGGCGGACCGATCGTCGGCTATAACCTGGTGACCGCCACAGCAATCTCGCTCTATTGCGAATGGAGCGGGGACAAGGATGCGTTGGCCGCCATGGAAAAGGCCGCCAAATATCATGATGCGTTCGCCTATCCTGACGGAACAATGATTGAGCCCCTTGACGGGAGAATGCGCTATCATCCTGAAATTTTGACGTATTTGCCGCCTTCTTTTTCAAAATTTCCCGAAGGGCGGGCTTATCTGGAACGAGTCCTGCGGACGCTTTCAAAAGAACAGGCGTTTGACGTCCCGAATATCCAGGGATTCAGCTTCTTCGGATTCATCTATGAGCACTTGACAGATATTGCTCTGACAGACGGCGTGAAAAACGCAACGGTAAGAATAATGCCCGCCCTGCATTCCGCGGTTGCGCGGCCGGACGGCTGGTGTTGCGCGCTTTGCGGCTATGAAAACAGGACGCACCAGGGCGGTTTTCATCTTGAACGCCAGAACCTGTTGAGCGTATGGCAAGAAAAGACGGGCTTGATCGTGGGCGGGGGACACTCCAATTTTCAACCTGAATTTTCCTGTTTCAACGTCATTGACCGCAAAAACGGCAGCCTGTATTATCTCCATGCCAACCCCAAAATTCAGGCCACGGAACGGGAGCTGACGCTGACCCTTTCTTACGGCGGATTGCCCGCAACCATATCCGTGCGATTGACCGACGACCGGCATGCCGTGATCCGTTACGGCATTGCGTCCTTCACGAATGATGTCTTTTCAAAGTATGCCGTCCGGGCCAACCTGATTCTTGCCGGCCGACCGGGCATACCGATCCGGTGCGAAAAATCCAACGCAAACCTGGATGAGAAAAGCCTCTTGTGGACGGAAGAGGATTTCGGAAAAGGCATTGAGCACAACGGATGGCGGCTGCGGATTCCGCAAAGAAAATTCGAAAGCGTCGCCGTCAAATGGCCGTTTTATCCCTACAATTCGTACCGCACGGACCGGAAATCGGAGCTGAAAACGGCCGCGATCATCGCGAGCGCGCAATTTTTCCCCGATGAACCGGCCATTGAATATGAAATTGAAATCTTATGATCATTGACATTCATACTCATATACCCGTGAAAGACCGCGGAAAGGTTCGTGAAATCCTGGCCGAGGCCCGGCGCCTGGGCATTTCCAAGTTGTGCAACCTGGGCGACTGGCCCCTTAATGCAAAGCCGGATGAAATTGTGTCCGCCAACAATCACACCATGCGCTTTGTCCGCCGCCAACCGGATGTGTTTGTCGGGTTTTGCTTCCTGAATCCGAACCACGAAAAAAGTTTTCTCCTGAAGGAAATCACCCGTTGCGTGGAAAAGGGAAACCTGACAGGCATCAAGCTGGAAGTGGAAAGAAACGCCCGCAGCAGGCGGCTGGATCCGATCATGGAGGCCTGCGCGCGATTGGATATCCCACTCGTGCACCACGCCTGGTATAAGACCATCGGCAAGTGTTTTGACGAGTCAACCCCGGCGGACATTGCCGACCTGGCCGGACGCCATCCAAACGTAAAAATCATCATGGCGCACCTGACGGCCGACGGCATGCGCGGCGTCCTGGATATCCAGCCGCATCCCAACGTCTATATTGACACATCCGGCTCCCAGCCTTTTTCGGGGATAGTGGAATATGCCGTTGAAAAACTGGGGGCGGAACGGATCCTTTACGGTTCGGATATAGCCGGCCGCGACTTTGCGTGCCAGCTGGGCAGGATTTATGGGGCCAAAATCAGCCGGCATGATCGCGACCTGATTCTCGGGCTTAACGCAAAGAAATTATTGAAATTATGAGAGAGGAAAAAAGATAGCCCGCGAAACACGCGAAAGGACGCCAAAAATGAATTATTCGCCTTTTAAATTTAGCGTATTTAGCGGGAAAAAATAGTTTTAAAACCGGTTCTTATGATCATAGACGTAAATACATCCTTCGGCCGCTGGCCGTTTCAGAAATTTGACGTCAATTCGGCACAAGCGCTGGCAAAACGCCTGAAGTCTGCCGGCATAACCAAGGCCTTGATTTCATCAATTGACGGCATACTGTACCCCGATCCGGCGGTCTGCGATGCCGAACTTTTCAGAATGGTAAAAACAACCTCCATGCTGATTCCCGTTCCAACCATCAATCCCGGCCTCGCAAACTGGCGCAAGGCGCTGGAAACGAACGGCCTGAAAGCGGTCAAAATCATCCCGAATTATCACAATTACCCGCTGGCCGATCCGGCGGTCGCCCAATTAATGGAAGTCCTGGCAGAAAGAAAAATTCCGCTGATGATCCAGATGCGGGTGGATGACGAACGCAACCAGTATCCCCTCATGAAAATTCCCGGAGTGAACAGGGAGGCCGTCATTCAGCTTGCAAACACATGCCGCGAAGTATCAATAGTCTGCCTTTGTGCTTATCTCGGCGAAGCGGTTGAGCTGGTCCAGAAGACCGGGAATGTGCACGTGGATATTTCATTTATCGAGACTTTTCAAACCCTGCCGGCGTTATTGCGCAGGATTCCTCCGGATAGAATCCTATTCGGCTCCCATACCCCGTTTTTCTATACTGATTCGGCGCTGATGAAACTCAAGACGGCCCGCCTGGCGGCCGGAACGTATAAGGCAATCGCATCCGCCAATGCCAGCCGCCTGTTTGATATCTGAAAAGATTTTTTTCAAGGACAAAACTACAATAACCGGACAAGGAGAACAATGACAACTCAAGCACCAAAGCAGAACGAACGCCTGCCTTCATTTAAACCTAAAGCGGCGGTTTCCGGAGACGCCCCGAACTTGATTTCATGCGCGAAAATGCTGGGACTTAAAATCAAGAAGGTTGCAGTCACAAACCCCGAATTAAAAAAAACAACGATTCCATTTATTTTTCCCGACGCGGAAAGTTCATTGACAAAGCGCCTCCGGGAAGATTTTGATTTCTGCCGGGTCGTCAAAAACAAGGATGAATTCAAGGCTCAAATGGCGCTGGCCAACTGGATATTCCTGAATGTTTATTGTCCCCGAACCGGCAGTCTCGCCGGCACGGTTGCGGCCACGGGCGATCCGATTGAAGTTTTGGAATTATCAAGGAAGAAAACGACCGGTTTCTGGTGCGGTCATTTTGGACATGTTTACGCGGCCTGCGCCAATGCAGCCGGGTTTACCGCCCGGCATCTGGGGGTTGACAGCCTGCACACCAAGTATCAGGACTCAACGCATCACGGAACCAATGAGATTTATTCGACTTCCCTCAGGAAATGGTTTCTCATTGATGCCATGCATACCTGCGTCTACCTGAAAAACAAAATCCCCTTGAACGCCTATGAGATTGCCGCGGAATGGGTCGCGAACAAGGGCCGGGATATCCGCATTTACGACTTCAACAAGAATGAAATCGTGGATAAGACCCGCAAGAGCGTGATAAACAACCAGCATGAATCTTCCGCCCATTATTTCTTTTTCACGGATATGTTAATGGACCCTTTCCATAAGTATGGCAACGCCTATCCGCACCGGATGCTTTTCTTCAGGGATAAGGAACGGGCAAAACATATCTGGTACCAGGGGCCGGGCGGCAAGACCAACGGGAAGGGCAGTTTTCGCCACGGAGGTTATTCCGGCGCGTTTATGTTCACCGACCGGCTTGACGATTTTTATTTTGACGTGAACACGGTTCACGTCAAGGTCAGGCCCATCGCGGACACACCGACAATGGCGCTTTCATTTGAAACCTTTACCCCCAATTTTTCCCATTTTCTATACAAAATCAACGGCGGCGCCTGGCGGAAATTTTCAGGCAGAAGACCGTGGAATCCGCGCGAAGGAGGATATTGCCTGAAAGACGGGAAATACAATGTCTTCCCGGAAAAACTGCCCAGGCTGGATGAGCTTGGCTGGGAAATACGGCGCGGATCCAACTCGTTTGAGGCAAAGCCCGTGAATCTTTTTGGCAAGGAAGGCGCGGCCAGCAGTTTTCAATTTTCAGCCGGTTAAAATTGCACGTCTTCGTGCAACATGAGCTAATTGCAAAACTCATCGCGCCAACGGCCCGCCTGCAACACTATGCGTAGCATTGCGGGCAGGTGTGGCACTCCTACAGTCGTGATTTTCCTAAGAAATGTAGGAGGCTCGCACCGACGAGCCGATTCCCTGGCTAGCCTGCTTATCTCACAATCTGAATCAGGTTGTGAGATAGGCACCGGCCTGCCAATGCTTTGGGAAGGTATTGGCGCCGGGCAAGCTTTCTGGAGTTTTGCAACTGACTCACATGCGTCTCAATTTAAGAAGCAGTCAGAAGTCATTAGCCAGTAATCAGTTAAAAAACACTTCCATAAGGTGACCGGCACCCCTCCGCCTACCGCAAACGCAGCTCCCTGCCGTGATTCAGGCTGTTTTTGTCGCATGTCGGGAAAACAAATACGCAAATTGGGGTGGCCGCGGCAAGGGTCTTCTGATAAGAATCATTAAAATTTAGAAATAATTTTTTAACCTGTCACAAGGGAGATTTATTTTCATCATGAATTTAAAAACCAACCTGGCTGAATACATAAACCGGCGGATGACCAACCTGATGGCCATGCAAAATCCGGACGGATCGTTCGGAGATTATCCATACGCAAACGCCCAATATTCGTTCTACATCATGGCCTACGCTTTAAAAAAATTACCGGGAAGCGCCTGGCATGGATCAGCGCAACTTAAAGCCGCCTTGATCCGGGCGTTGGAACAATATTATAACTTTATTGATGATGACGGACGGTTTGAGTTCTATGGCGCGGCCGGATTCAAGTGGGGAAAATGCCTTGCGGGCGGCTGGCCGCTGTCTTGCTGGCAGGAAACACTTAAATTGATGGAACCGGACCTGCCGCCGGATTTGTTTTTGCGCCATCGCGAAAAAATCCTCAAGATCATTGCCATTCATTTTGATGAAATTAATAAAAAGATCGCCGCCGGCCAGGCTCCTTCCAAGACTTATGTGCATAATCTGCTTGTCTGGGACGCGCTGATGCTTTATCGCGCGGGGGTATTGTGGCGGAATGAAACCTGGAAATCGCTTGGGACGGATGTTCTGCGCAAAGCTGTCCAGGCCCAGCACGAGGACGGCTGGTGGTCGGAAGGCGGGCCGATCGTCGGCTATAACCTGGTGACCGCCACGGCAATCTCGCTCTATTGCGAATGGAGCGGGGACAAGGATGCGCTGGCCGCCATGGAAAAGGCCGCCAAATATCATGACACGTTCGCTTATCCTGACGGAGCAGGGATTGAAACCATTGACGGGAGAGCGCGCTATCATCCTGGAATCTCGACGTATATACCACCTTCTTTTTCAAGGTTTCCCGAAGGGCGGGCTTATCTGGAACGAGCCTTGCGGACGCTTTCAAAAGAACAGGCGTTTGACGTCCCGAATATCCAGGGATTCAGCTTCTTCGGATTCATCTATGAGCACTTGACAGATATTGCTCTGACAGACGGCGTGAAAAACGCAACGGTAAGAATAATGCCCGCCCTGCATTCCGCGGTTGCGCGGCCGGACGGCTGGTGTTGCGCGCTTTGCGGCTATGAAAACAGGACGCACCAGGGCGGTTTTCATCTTGAACGCCAGAACCTGTTGAGCGTATGGCAAGAAAAGACGGGCTTGATCGTGGGCGGGGGACACTCCAATTTTCAACCTGAATTTTCCTGTTTCAACGTCATTGACCGCAAAAACGGCAGCCTGTATTATCTCCATGCCAACCCCAAAATTCAGGCCACGGAACGGGAGCTGACGCTGACCCTCTCTTACGGTGGATTACCCGTAACCATATCCGTGCGATTGACCGATGACCGCCACGCCGTGATCCGTTACGGCATTGCGTCCTTCACGAATGATGTTTTTTCAAAAAATGCCGTCCGGGCCAACCTGATTCTTGCCGGCCGACCGGGCATGCCGATCCGGTGCGAAAAATCCAACGCCAACCTGGATAAGAAAAGCCTCTTGTGGACGGAAGAAGATTTCGGGAAAGGCATTGAGCACAACGGATGGCGGCTGCGGATCCCGCAAAGAAAATTCGAAAGCGTCGCGGTCAAATGGCCGTTTTATCCCTACAATTCGTACCGCACGGACCGGAAATCGGAGCTGAAAACGGCCGCGATCATCGCGAGCGCGCAATTTTCCCCCGATGAACCGGCCATTGAATATGAAATTGAAATCTTGACCTAAAAGAGCAGATGGTTGATCATGATCAAAACATAACAGTGGAGGCACTTCGTGATAGCCCTTCATATATTTAACGCAAAGGAAATTCGCGCAATTCGGATCAGCCAGCCGGCGCACGGCGGTAATTGGAACGATCCGGACCGCATGCAGATTAACGCCATCCGCGCATACAAAACCAGCCCAAGCGAAGCAGGAACATTTTTTGCGGAGGAATCAGGCCCCGAGTGGTTTCGTCCGGTTGATTTTGATCGCTGGATGTGTCTGGCCCAACGCGGGGAATTGTTCGGTTTGCGCCGTTGCAAGGCTGTTGCCGACAGCACGCTGCATCTCCGGTGTCCGTTGGAATCGGTCTTTGTGAATTCGTTCAATTCAAAAATCGGCGAGAAGTACTGGAGCAGTAATTACGGCCAAGGACGGCATTGGATTGAAATTCAATTTCAGAAACCGGCCGTTTTGAGTTCCTTGGCAATTGCCTGGAAAGGACATCCGCAGGAGTATGCGGTGAGCGTTGAATCCGGATCGGGAAAAAGGATGGAAATTTTCCACTCCCGAAAGCAGGAGAAGCTTGACATTTTGCGGCCGGCGGGCAGCCGGTCGGCGATCAATTCAATTGCCGCATGGGAAAAACAACGCACGGTCATCAAGCACAATATACTGAAAATAATGCATCCGTTTCCGACGGAAAAATGCCCCCCGGATGTGGAAGAGATTGGACGCAAACGATTGAAAGAAGGCGTGGCAATAGAATTTGCTTACAGTCCGGAACCATGGCATCGGCTTCATGCTTACCTGGCATTGCCGAAAAATGGAAGGCCGCCGTATCCCCTGGTTGTATATACCATGTATAATCGCGACAAGGCGCTTGACCGCGCGCGGCCTTTTATTGAGCGTGGTTTTGCCGTATTTGCCCCGGACATCCTGGTTGATCACGGCCGCATTCCAAAGGGTCATCCCTACACCCTGCAACTTCCCATTATGCGCCGGTTATACGGGGCAAGCGGTGATTTTCGGGAAAACCATTCATCCTTTGCAATTGGACCGCGCAAGTGGGCTACTCGGCCTGACTGGCACAAAAAAGTGCGCTGGTCGGCAATGGGGAAAATTATCTGGGACGTCGCCCGCGGACTTGACGTTGTCCTGGCGCGGCCGGAAATAGACCCGGAGCGGGTCGGCTGTACCGGTTTTTCGTGGGGTTGCGCCCACACGATGTATATAACCGCCTTTGAAGATCGCATCAAGGTGGCATCCCCGCAATGCGGCGCTTACGCTTCCTCGCGCTTGACGCGGGTCGTCGGCAACACGTCAGCCACCTGGTACAACCTGCCGGAATTGTCCAGATATTTCCGGGAGGACTCTGTTTCAAAAATACCTTTTGACCGGCATGAATTGATGGCCTTGACCGCTCCGCGGCCCATGTTCATTGTGGAGGAAACCCGCGGCAGCCCCTGGGTGATGAAATCCGTGCAAGAGGTTCAGAAAATATACCGGCTATACGGCGCCGAGGAACGATTCGTCGCTCGTTCGCCGAATGACGCGCATTCTTATTATCTTGAGGGTGTGGATTGGTTTGAAAAATGGTTGTGCCCTGGAAAAACCGCGGCAAAAAATTTATAGTAACAACTCACCACGGATTACACGGATGGCACGGATAATTCTGATTCAGATAAAATTAAAAGGACAGAGGACATGTAAATGGATTTTCTTTCCCTTATCAGTGTTATCCGTGATATCCGTGGTAAAAACATCCGGCTGGTATTAGTGAGACTCTGCTACCTGAGTAATTACAAATTATGATCATAGACGTAAATACATCCTTCGGCCGCTGGCCGTTTCAGAAATTTGACGTCAATTCGGCACAAGCGCTGGCAAAACACCTGAAGTCTGTCGGCATAACCAAGGCCTTGATTTCATCAATTGACGGCATACTGTACCCCGATCCGGCGGTCTGCGATGCCGAACTTTTCAGAATGGTAAAAACAACCTCCATGCTGATTCCCGTGCCAACCATTAATCTTGGCCTGGCAAACTGGCGCAAGGCGTTGGAAACGAACGGCCTGAAAGCGGTCAAAATCATCCCGAACTATCACAATTACCCGCTGATCGCCCCGGCGGTCGCCCAATTAATGAAAGTCCTGGCAGAAAGAAAAATTCCGCTGATGATCCAGATGCGGGTGGATGACGAACGCAACCAGTATCCCCTCATGAAAATTCCCGGAGTGAACAGGGAGGCCGTCATTCAGCTTGCAAACACATGCCGCGAAGTATCAATAGTCTGCCTTTGTGCTTATCTCGGCGAAGCGGTTGAGCTGGTCCAGAAGACCGGGAATGTGCACGTGGATATTTCATTTATCGAGACTTTTCAAACCCTGCCGGCGTTATTGCGCAGGATTCCTCCGGATAGAATCCTATTCGGCTCCCATACCCCGTTTTTCTATACTGATTCGGCGCTGATGAAACTCAAGACGGCCCGCCTGGCGGCCGGAACGTATAAGGCAATCGCATCCGCCAATGCCAGCCGCCTGTTTGATATTTAAGAAAACTATGGCCGGTAATCCGTCAACATTTTCGCCATGGATTGAGGATAAAATATTATGCAAAAGAAACCGGTTGCAGAGAATGACACTGGAGTCCAGGCGGTAACAATCCTTTCCGACTGTTTTGCCCCCATCCCTATCCCGCCGCGGCCGCGCAATTATTATGTTCCGCTTCATGTCGCCCATGACGTGGAAGCCGTCAGGATTAAAATATCCGCCAATGATCCTGGCGCCAAAATTATTATTGACGGCCGCGCGCTGCCGGACAATCAGGCGACGGAACCAATCCGCCTTGAAGTCGGCCGCAATATCTTCCGCATCGGCATTACCGCGCGCGACGGGATAACAAAAAAGGAGTTGATGATAAAGATCTTCCGCGGTTATCCCGTCCCGGCCTGGACAAAAATAAGCGCAACAAGCCCGTGGGCGCCAAGGGACTCCGCCGGTGAACTGGTCTTTGACAACCGGATGTGGCTTTTCGGGGGATATATCCCCGCTACCGTCAATGATGTCTGGTGTTCTTCCGACGGCGTCAAATGGATTCAAACGGGAACAATCCCGGCCCCCAAGGGCGTGGATATTCCGGTTGCCTTTGTCTTAAACAACCGGATGTGGATAACGGATGTTGAAGGCAATTTGTTCTCTTCGCCGGACGGCGCCAAGTGGACGCTTGTCACCGGCCATGCGCCATGGAAAGGAAGGCATGCGGCCGGCGGCGTGGTTTTCAAGGGAAAAATCTGGGTTATGGGCGGCTCACAAAACGGCAAAATTCTCAATGATATCTGGTCCTCGCCGGATGGAGTGCAATGGAAACTGGAAACAGATTGCGCGCCTTGGCCGAAACGCCAGATTCACAACAACTTGATGGAGTTGGACGATAAATTATGGCTGATTGGCGGCGGCATTATTGGATCATCATATTATCCGTTCCAGGCATATAATGACGTATGGAATTCAGAAGACGGCGTGCATTGGGAAAAAGTCACCGGCAACGCTCCCTGGGCATCCCGGATCTGGAGTTCATCGGTTGTTTATAAAAACCGGCTCTGGCTCCTGGGCGGTTTCCGTTCCGAGCCGGTCTGGGAAAACCTTGGCGACATATGGTATTCCGCGAATGGGGCGGAGTGGCGGCAATTGACCGCCGCGCCGACCTGCCGGCATAGCGGAAACATGAATGTTCCCGTTGTGGTTGCCAATTCAATCTGGGCGCCCCGCCATGAATCATCGGCCTATGTTTTCAACGATGCGCTATGGATGGTTGGCGGGATGGTATGGCCGTTGGTCAACGACGTCTGGCGGCTGAAAATAACCGGCCTGACCTTTATTACTGAGCCGGCGACCGAAGGCTATGTCAATGCCCTTTATTCTTATACGGCGCAAGCCGATTTTAACAACAGTTGCCGGCCGGTATCCTACCGGCTCACAAAAAGTCCCGCATGGCTGAATGTTCATCCAAGGACCGGGTTAATTTCCGGCATTCCGCCCCAGGCGGACGACACGCAAATTACCGTGGAGGCCGGTGACGAAAACGGCGAAACAGTTCGCCAGAACTATACCCTGCATATCCTGCCGTTGGCCTGAATCTCCGCCGTAATTCAAGGCGGCATTGACAAGACACATTTTGATAGAAACCATTAAAATTTAAAAAAATCATGAATTTAAAAGCCAATCTGGCTGAATACATAAACCGGCGCCGGGCCGGATTAAAGTGGGGAAAACATCTTGCCGGCGGATGGCCGCTGTTTTGCTGGCAGGAAACACTTAAATTGATGGAGCCGGACCTGCCGCCGGATTTGTTTTCGCGCCAGCGCGATAAAATCCTGAAGATCATTGCCATTCACCGGAGACACAGGCATCCCTTTCCGCGCCCCATTCCGATCCATGTCCGATTTTAGCATCACGATGTCCGAAAATGACATGGTGTTTTTTGCGCTCCGGCGTTAAATTGCAGTCAGATAAGAAACAGTTGGATTATTTCAATTAAAAAGGAGTCTGAATGAAAACGCACGTTTCTGACATGGAAAACGAAATGAGCCGGCGGTATTTAAAAATCATGCAGAAATGGATTCCCTTTGGCATGCAATATTTTCAGGATTGGCCGGACAGGCCGAATTGCGGACATTTTTTCGGCGGAGTTTATTGGTATGGTGACGAAACAGCCTGGCCTCTGCTGGTGTTGGCTTCAGTGATATCCTCGCCGGAATATAGCTCAGAGATCACAGGATTTTCAAGGGATCATCTTCTTCAGACGGCAATCAAGGCCATGCGATATCTCTGTTTTACCCACGACACCGGCCCGGTTGAATGCGTCAGGCCTGAATCAAAAACAGGGCATAAACACCTCCAGAAAACAAAATGGGGCGAACGCGGAAAAGGCTTTTTCCAGGAGAGTCAGTGCGGCGTTACTTTAGCGGCGATCATCAGCTCGGCGCTGCTTATCCATGAGCGCCTGGATACGGAGACCCGTTCCATGCTTGAGAATATTTGCGCAGACTACCTGGAACGCTTCGGAACGATGCCCCCGCGCTCGGGCGTATACAACGATACGCAGACCGAAGAAAATGCCTGGACAGCGCTGGGTTTGACCGGTGCGCTTCTTTTCCTCGGCCGGCATAAACGGAAAAAGAACTGGGATGAAGTCTCCCGGCGCTGGATGTTCTGCACCAGCACCGTGCCGGACGACATGTCCAACCGTTTTGTATTTGAAAAGGGCAAAACGGTCGGCGAATTGTGCGGGAAGGTCATCACCACGCTTCCCGATTTTATGGCCGAAAACCACGGGGTGGTGCACCCGGGATATACGGCCGCCGCCATTACCCTCTCCGGGATGACCGCGACTCTCCATCAATTATTCGGACTTGAGGCGCCGGAGCATTTATATTGGCACCGAAAAGAAATATATGACGCCTTAAAATATCTTACCGAAGGGAATGGCCGCGTGCATCCGATTCAAGGCATGGACTGGCCTTACTTGATCCCCGGCGCCCCGATGTTGCATGGGCATGCAAGCTTGTACCTGAAAGATCCTGATGCGGCGGTTTTGGAAGACGCGGCGTTATTGCTGGAAGAGAAGATGCTGGAGAAAAACCAGGGCAGCATGTTTCATCCCGATATAACAAAATATTGTTCGAACATACAGGATCCGATGATTTTCTGGGAACCGCGCATTGGCCAGAGCTACCCGTGGATTTACCTGGCGCACCGTTTGAACATGAGCAAGGAACAACAACCCAAACCGGCAACTTCTGATGTCCTTGCAAGGAAAAATCCGGGGGTGAAAATGTTCCCCCACTCCGGATTTGTTTTTCACCGGCACGATAAAGGGCAAACCAGTTTCAGCTGGAGAAACTCGGTGATGGCCCTGCCCTTGCCCCGCGCCGGCCTCCTGGCCATTGCGCCGGGCATGGGAACCCTTTTGGCCCGGGTCAAAGTCAGGGAATACGCCGAAAGCAGGAAACAGATTTCCCTGCAGGTCAACGAACTCGGCCATGGCTTTACGGCACTCATGGTACACGACGTGGCCCAGGAAAGCGTTCGCCAGTCCGTATTGTTTGCTTCCCTGCCCGACGGGAATATCGTCTGCACGGAAACATTGACGGCATTAAAAGACTGTACGGTCGAAAAACTTGAGCAGGGACACCTGCAAATCATGAACGAAAACTTCCCCGGCGTTCCAAGTTGCAAAGGATTTCGCAAATTATATCATAGCAAGGGAGAGCAGGTTTTCCCGAGCCTCGTAAAGGGAACCCCGGAAGAGGATGTTCTCGTGCACCTTGAAAACTCAAGCTGGCTGAACATTGACGACCAATTCGGGATTGTGTTTTCCGGAGACGTCCGGGCTGTTTATCACAACAAGCATTATTTCAAGCCGTACCATGCCGTTGCCGACGACCTTTTCCTGAACCTGGATGAAAACCCCAAAAAATATCCGGCCGGCGGACAGATAGCGTCATTGTCATTTCTTTTCTGTCCTGAACAGCCGCATGCCGAAACCCCAAAAAACGTCTTTGGGCGCGCAAAAACTGACGCCAAAGGATTGGTCGGATTTTTAACGGACGGATATCTTGTGACGGGCAACTTCGGCGAACAAAGCGGTTGTTTTTCGCTCAAGTTTCCAAGAAGCGAGGTTGTTCCGGTTTTTGCTTCCGCCGCCACGGTCATCCGCAAAGACCAGGTGGATTATCAGACGGCATTAAACGCAAGGCAGGGGAATTATTTTTCGGCCGTGGCTTTGATTGAGACGAACGGCGAAGGGATAAGGGCGGATGCCGCGGCCGCCGGCGGCACCTGCCTCACAAACGAGGGGAACGTGCCCGCGGAAATAAAATATTGCCGGAAAGGCATCCAAGAGCGCATTATGCTTGAAGCCGGCCGAACATTGCGCGTTTCCCCGATCAAGATATGAAACCGGATATTGAACAAAAAAAAACATTGAAAGGAAACTTGCTTGAAAACCAAGAAAAATATTCCCGGAAATTCGCGTAACCGGCCGGAAACGGAAACGCTGGTGGCAAACTTTAAAAAAAACTACCAGGATATTTATTACGGACGGGAGACGGTTGCCATTAAAGCGATCAACGATCTTCCGGGAAAGGAAATGGGGGTCAAGATTGCCTTGTGTTCGCCCGTCAATGCTTTTTCCCATTTCCTCTGCTCCATGACAACCCGCGTCACGTCCGGCGCCATCAAGCTGACTGCGAATTACAGCCCTTCCGGGAGCGAAGTCTTTCGGGAACTCCAGGACAACACCATCGTCGCAAACCGCTTTGTTGACAACGAACAAATCCAGGAAAAAATATTTTTGATAAGGCCGGTCTTCACGGACGGCCGGACATCAGGACCCTATACAATAAGCATCCGCTATATACCGTCAAAATTTTATAAGGCCCAAAAAATGTCGGGGCACCCGCATATCATCCTGATCCTCTGCGAACCCCGGCTGAATATCGGAACCGGGGCGATTGACGACTGGGTGATCGCCAAGCCGACCCGGGCTGAAAAGAAATTTGCCGCGCGGAAGTGGGGAAAACTTGTCAAGCGGGCAAAAACCAATTATGACAAGGCAAAAATCCTGGCCAAAACACTGATGCATGACCTGTGGCCGCATGATGGCTTTCCGTCGGACGCAATGCACGTGCCGCCCTTTCAACAATACGAAAGGATGGTTTCGGGCAGGGATAAAGGTTACTGCGGCACTTTTACGAATATTTTTGTCTGTGCCTGCAATGCCCTTGGAATACCTGCCCGGCATATCGGCATCCGGGAGATTTATTCAAATTCCGATAAATGCAAAAAAATGAACATCCAGATCCAAGGCGGATCCTGCCATGGGGTGCCGGAAATTTTTGACGAGCATTTAAACCAGTGGATCTGGATGGATTTAAGATTGTACGCCCTGGGAGCATGGCTCGGCGATGTCGGCCCGCTCACCCTGGCCGAGTTCCACTTCTTTTTAAACCAGGAGCAACGGAGAAAAAACCTCAAATTACTTGTCTATGATATGGACAAAAAAATTGAAAAAATGCTTCCGTTGGCTAAATGCCCCAAATATCCGGCGTCATTTACTTCCTTTTTGGGATGGGATACGGACTTGTGTTACAAAAAATTGAATGCTGAAAAATGAAAATTATAAGCTGTAAAAAGTTCCGGCCGGTTGATTTTCACAATCATGTGTGGGGAAAAAACGGCAAACTTGACCGCGAGAACGCAAAGTCCGTGAAGGAAGCCGTTGAATTCATCGGTATTGACCGGGCCTGCGTTTCCTGTCCGCTGACTTCCGATTCGCCCGCGCCCGCTGAATTCCGGGCCTGCAATGACGTGATTTTTGAGGCGATGAAATTTTCAAGGCGTTTCCTGGGATTTTGTTTTGTGAACCCGGGCTACGCCCGCGAAAGCCTGGCCGAAATGGAGCGCTGCATCGTCCGCGGCGGAATGATCGGCGTTAAATTGTATCACCAGTATTTCATCTGCGATCCCGCCTTGCATCCGGTCATGGAATACGCCGCCCAGCTTGGCATACCGGTGCTGATGCATGCCGGCAAGGTGACGGATTCCGTCAGCTTGCAGCAGCAGCCGCGGCTCAGCAATGCGGGTCATTTTCTCAAGGCCCTTAAAATGTTTCCGGAAACCATCCTGGTCCAGGGGCATATCGGCGGCGGGGGCGACTGGGAATGGAACCTGCGGACGCTGGCGGCGCTGAAAAGGCCCGCAAAATATTATCTTGATACCGGCGGCAGCGTGATTGACTCCGGCATGATCCAAAGGACCGTGGCGACACTGGGAGAAGATCGCATCCTCTTTGCAACCGACATGGCCTATGAGGAGGGCGTCGGCAAAATTCTCGACGCGGGGTTGTCTGAACAACAGCTTCAGAAGATATTTTCCGGGAATTTCAGCCGGATTTTATCCGAACGGAGGGCATAATGCTTTTTGATATCAATACCGCAACCGGTCATTGGCCGTTCCGCCGGGTTCCCAACCAGGGCATTCCCGAATTAAAACGTCTTTTGAAAAGCAAGGGGATTACCGGCGCGGCGGTTGCCAATACCAACGGACTTTTCTACCAGAATTGCCATGACGCAAATATTGAGCTGGCAAAAGCCATTGAACGGCACGGCGGTTTTTTCGCCGGAATTGCCGTGTTAAATCCTCGCTACCCTGCCTGGGAGCGCGACCTGGAAACCTGCGCCGGCAAATTGGGGTTAAAGGCCCTCCGGCTTGTTCCCCAATACCATAATTACCGGCTGGATTGTCCTGAAGTCCTGGCGATTGTCCAAAAGGCCGCAAGTCTTAAACTGCCCGTTTTCATTCCCCATCGGATTATTGATGTTCGCGGGCGGCATTGGCTGGATACGGAGCAGACCGTCAACCTTCACGAAGTCGGCGCTCTTTGCCGCGCAACGCCCGAGGCAAAGGTTGTTTTTACCGAGTTTTTTACCGTGGCAGATAATCCGGAAGAACTGGTTGACAAGCGCGGCCAGGCGCGTTACCCGAATCTCTATCTTGAAATATCCCGTTTCCGTTCCGTTATGGGACAGAATATCAAACGGATGGCCAAGCTGATCGGGCATGAGCATCTTCTTTTCGGTTCCGGCGCGCCGTTCAAGGAAATTACCCCGGCCCTTCTGAAACTTCAGCATGCGGCGCTTGGTCCAAGAGAAAAAAATGCCGTTGCCGGGCAGAATGCCGTCCGTATTTTGCGGCTTTCATAAATGCCCGGAAGACGGGCTGAAGGAGGATAAAAGTCATGCGAAACTGCACGAAAAAAGGGAACTCGCGCAAATCTGAAATTCAAGATTACCCCGGACGATATCATGTGGAACCGCCGAAATTCCCCAAAACGGACCTTTCGGGGGAGGTTGGAGCCCGGCTCATGGGATTGATATGCAACCAGGCGGAGCGGGGTTTGCAATGGGTGGATGATGAAAGAAAAAAAAGCGGGATGACCGGGAAAAACTTTGAGATCCCGAAGGGCCGGCCCGGACACCATCCGCTGCATATCCAGTATAATGCGGCGACCAATGCCTTCTTGTTCGCGGTGTTGGCCCGACTGGGTGAATCGGACAGGATGCCGGGAGGCGTATCGCGGGAGAAACTTGAGCACACGGCGGTGGAACTGATTCGCGCCGTCATTCGAACTCATTCAATCAGCGGGAGCGGAAAGGAGCGGCCTGATTTGTGGGACAAATGGTTTTCGTTGCGCATGGATTATCTTTTCGGCATGGGCGCATGGCTTTTATGGGATACATTGGATGCGGATATCCGGCTGCTGACGGCGCGCATTTTGGAGCATGATGCCGACGAGTATAACGAAACGCCGGCCCCGGCCCAACTTTATGACGACACCCAGGCGGAATCAAACGCCTGGACAAGCGGCGGGCTTGCCTTGGCCTACTGCATGTTAAAATCTCATCCTCACCGCCGGATATGGGGTGAAAAAGCCAAGGAGTTCATGATCAGCGCCTATGCCACCGAACGCGATGTGGCCAGCACAAGGATCGTTGACGGCAAACCGCTCAACAAGTGGCTAAAGGCGCCGAACGCCTTCCCCGATTATACTGTGGAAAATCACGGCATCATCCACCCCATCTACATCGCGTCCGTCTCCGAGATGGTCCGCAACGCGATTTGTTACCGGTTGGCCGATGAACCTTTGCCGGAGGCGGTTACGTTCAATGCCGACAAGGTTTTGGATGTTCTCATCCTGCTCAATCTTCCGGACGGCAACCATCTGTATCTTCAGGGCACCGATTACATTAGCCGGCGGATGGACTCTTTCTTCCAGGCATGCAATATCGTGCCGCTGAAACCGAACCCGCTCAGGGAGGCCTGTTTTCTTCGGGTATTGGGCAGCATTGAACAGATGGCCGAGGAGCGGCCGCAATTTTCGATGACCGGCGCTCTTGGGATGGAAAACAGATTAATTGATTTAGGCACGCGCTGGGGACTAACCGAAAACTACTTGATGCGGCGGCTCTTCGGATCAGGAGAAAAAGCCTTGCCGGAAAGCCGGATTGAGATGCAACTCGCAGGTGTTCACATCAACGAATTGGGAAAGTTTATCATCCACCGCACCGCAAAGACGCTTTCCAGCTTCAGCTGGCACGCGTTGCAGTCCTCATCCCAGGTGATGGGCCTGACAATGCCATTGGACAAGGACATCCTTTGCTGTCCCATCCCGGGGGGAAACTATATCGGCAAGATATGCGAATCGGGGAATGATAAACCGGCCCCGTTGAAGCTTCTCTCGCACAAGGCACAGACACGCGAGAATGGTTTCAGCGTCATGGTTGAATTGGAACGGTGTTCCGGCAAGGTCCGCCAGCACAGCGCTTTCGTCTCTCTGCCGAACGGCTGGAGCGTGTATCTGGAAGAACGAGTTGCCATGCAAAACGTCATCATTGAACGCAGGATAAGCGGCAATATTGTCATTTACGATGATCTGCGATGGCCCTTTCAGAAAAAAGCCCGGGCGTTTGTGGGAGGGAAAGGAGAAATTTCGACTGCCGCGGCGAAAGTACATATGGGCAATTGGATCAACGTGGACAACCGAATGGGTTACGTGGCGCAGGGGCTGGATTCATTTCAACTCTCCAAGGCGAGTGCCGAATACAACTCGTGGGGGTGGACTGAATACGATACGTGTCGCCTGGCATTCATTCATGGGACTTCAACCAACTCCCCTGAAACGTTCGAGAAAGGCAGTAGAATCAGCGCCTTTGCCCTGATCTCATCCCCGAATCAAACAAGCGAAGAAACGGCGGCATTGGCCGGCCACATCGGCCAAGCCGGCTGGCAGTTGAAAAAGGATGGCGCGCTGGCGCTCAATCTGGGAAAACACCTGGTATACATGAATTTCACCCCGCAGATCCAAACGGTAACCTGGGACAGCGGCAAGATGGATTTGTCAGCCGGAAGTTCCGGATGGCTGCCGGCTATTACCTGAATTTACAGAAAGGCGGCATCAGCCGGATTATGAAAAAAATAAAAACTGCGATTGTCGGCCTTGGAAGAATCGGCTGGGGATTTCACCTGCCGGAAGTGCGCAAACATTCTGATCGGTTTATCCTGGCGGCCGTTGTTGATCCCTTGCCAGAACGGCACGTGGAGGTCCGGAAACTTTGCGATGCCGCCTGTTTTTGCGACTATGCGGATATGCTGAAAAAGATTTGTCCGGAATTGGTGGTGGTGGCTTCACCGACACATGTCCATGCCGAACAAGTCATGGCCGCCCTGGAGCAGGGCAGCGACGTGTTTTGCGACAAGCCGCTTGCCCCTGATTTGGCCATGGCCGATGCCATGATTGAAGTCGCACGGCGTACCGGACGGAAATTAATGGTTTATCAGCCGCATCGCGCCACTGATATCGCCGTTGGAGCAAGGGACATTATCAGCCGTGGAATTCTCGGGCCAATTTATATGATTAAAGCGGCCTTGTCCGCCTACACCCGCCGTAATGACTGGCAGGCCTGGCGTCAATACGGCGGCGGAATGCTGAATAATTACGGCGCGCACCTGATTGATCAATTGCTTTATCTGGCGGACGACAAGGCAATGCGCCTGCGATGTCACCTGCGAACCATAGCCAGCCTGGGCGACGCCGATGATGTTGTCAAGCTGGTCATGGAGACCGAGCGGGGCTTGATTCTGGACCTGGATATCAACATGGCAACCGCCTATGCATTTACGCCGCTGATGATATTGGGGAAGCACGGCACCTTGCGTTACGACGCGGAAACACGGACGTTCATGGTTAAAATCCATAATCCCGACTTGCTTGCCCGGGAACAGGCCAGCATGGAATTGGCCGCCAAGGATCGCAACTATGGCAACGCCGAGAAGCTTTCCTGGGAGGAATTGCGCATCCCGGCCGGTAATTATGCGACGGTGGACTTTTATGAAAAAGTTTATGAATACCTGGCCCTGGACGCGCCGCCGTTTGTGCCGTTGGCTGAAACGCGGGAACTGATGCGTATTCTTGACGCATGCCGCGGCAATTCCGCCCCGACCCGGAATTAATTCACCCCCTGATCTCTGTCGTAAATCGGGAAAATAAATACGCATTTCAGGGTGGCGGTTATAACGGCATTCTGATAAGAATCACTAACATCCAAAAAGAATTTTATTATTCAACACACAGGAATCAAAAGGAGAACCATGGTATCCACTAAAAACGAACGCCTGCCTTCATTTAAACCTCAAACGGCGGTTTCCGGAGACGCCCCGAACTTGATTTCATGCGCGAAAATGCTGGGACTTAAAATCAAGAAGGTTGCAGTCACAAACCCCGAATTAAAAAAAACAACGATTCCATTTATTTTTCCCGACGCGGAAAGTTCATTGACAAAGCGCCTCCGGGAAGATTTTGATTTCTGCCGGGTCGTCAAGAACAAGGATGAATTCAAGGCTCAAATGGCGTTGGTCAACTGGATATTCCTGAATGTTTATTGGCCCCGCAGCGGCAGTCTCGCCGGCACGGTTGCGGCCACGGGTGATCCGATCGAGGTTTTGGAATTATCAAGGAAAAAGACGACCGGTTTCTGGTGCGGTCATTTTGGACATGTTTACGCGGCCTGCGCCAATGCGGCCGGGTTTACCGCCCGGCATCTGGGCATTGACAGTTTGCACACCAAGTATCAGGACTCAACGCATCACGGAACCAGCGAGATTTATTCCACTTCTTTCAGAAAATGGTTCCTCATTGATTCCATGCACAATTGTTTTTATACGAAAAACAAAATTCCCTTGAACGCCTATGAAATCGCCGCGGAATGGATTGCGAACAAGGGCAAGGACGTTCATATTTATGACTGCAGCAGGAAGGAAATCAAAAAGTCTCATAAACGTACACTGAACAACCAGCATGAATCTTCAGCCTATTATTTCTTTTTCGCGGACATGTTAATGGACCCTTTCCATAAGTATGGCAACGCCTATCCGTACCGGATGCTTTTCTTCAGGGACAAGGAACGGGCAAAACATATCTGGTACCAGGGGCCGGGCGGCAAGACCAACGGGAAGGGCAGTTTTCGCCACAGCGGTTATTCCGGCGCGTTTATGTTCACCGACCGGCTTGACGATTTTTATTTTGACGTGAACACGGTTCACGTCAAGGTCAGGCCCATTGCGGACACACAGACAATGGCGCTTTCATTTGAAACCTTTACCCCCAATTTTTCCCATTTTCTATACAAAATCAACGGCGGCGCCTGGCGGAAATTTTCAGGCAGAAGACCGTGGAATCCGCGCGAAGGAGGATATTGCCTGAAAGACGGGAAATACAATGTCTTCCCGGAAAAACTGCCCAGGCTGGATGAGCTTGGCTGGGAAATACGGCGCGGATCCAACTCGTTTGAGGTAAAGCCCGTGAATCTTTTCGGCAAGGAAGGCGCGGCCAGCAGTTTTCAATTTGCAGCTGAATAAAACACAGGTAACATTCGGCAAACATGGCGATTTGGATGGAAGGATACTGACAGGAGAACAGGTTAGATTGTTAATTCAAGAAGGATAAACCCATGGGAACCGCGCGCATTGCAGCAGTAATGCTCTGGATGCTGGCATTCTCGGGCGCCGTTCTGGCCGAAACCGTCATTCATATTTCGCCTCAGGGCGATGATGCCGCGTCCGGCGCGGCCGATGCGCCCATCCGGACATTGCAACGCCTTGAAGCGTTGCTTGGCGAACACGCCGACATCATTGAAGTTGTATTTCACGGCGGGGTATATTCGGGCATACTTACCGTGCCCGTGCCGCGCGGCGCGGACGCGCAGAAACTTCCTTCTCTGCTTCTGCGGGCCGCCGACGGCGATGAACCAATCATTGACGGAGCCCTGCGCCTCCCCGCCGGGGAATCCAAACCGGCGGCTGGAGCGCCCGGTGTGTACCAACTGGATGCCGCGCCATTCCGCAGCGAGAAAGTCCGGATCGCCGGCGCGATCCCGCCCATGTGGGATGCGGCCGCGCGAAAACGCTATCTCATGGTTGCCGACCTCCTTGCCGTCAAGCAGTTCCCGGCATCGTACACATTCACGGGCAACACGTTGTACTTTCACACCTCCGACGACCGCCCGCCTGCGGAACACCAAATAGAGATCGGTCGTTTAATAAAAACGGGGGTGTTGAATGTTGCCCGGCCCAATGTAACTCTCCGCGAGCTCATCGCGCGGAACAGCTTGTCCGGCATGTCTTCATCCGGTTTTTTAACGGCCAAAAATGCCGAGCACGTTACGTTTGAGAACTGCCGCGCGGTCAACTGTTCGCGCGGATTTTTTATCAAAGGACGGCACGTGCGCCTCCTGCGCTGTCGCGCCGAGGACGTTGGTTGCGGCGTCTATGTCGCCGGCCAGAACGTGTTGGTGGAAGGGGGCATTTTTCTCCGTGGACAACGCGATGATTTCATGGTCCCCATGATGGATCCGCAGGAGGATGCGGGCATTGAGGTGTATCATCCCGCGGGGGAAGAAATCGTAATCCGCGGGAATGTGATCAAGGGGTTTTCAACCCACGGGGTATTTTTTAAATGTCTTCCGGGCACTTTTTTCGTGGAACACAATACGTTGGTGGATAATTGTGTCGGAATCAATTGGACTTATGACAAGCGCATCTTTGCCAGCGACAACATCATCAGTGGCGGAGAGCGGGGAACCCGCGAGGTTGATGCCAAGGATGTCGAAATCATGAGCAAGCAATGGGCCAGCGGAAACGTCCTCTGGGCGGCCGCGGAGACGATGCGCAAGAACGTGGATTACCTGAACGGCATGGGAAGCAACAACATCCTGGCCGATCCGCGCTTTGCGGCGCCGGAAGCGAATGACTTTCGCCTTTTGCCGGACAGCCCGGGCGCGAACCGCGGCGGGACCGGACGGCACGCCGGGGCGCTCGGCGTGGTTCCGGAAAATTTCAAGGACACACATCCCCCGCTTCTTGATCTTGCCGAACAACCCGCCCTCATTCCCGTCAAGAACAAGGTTGATGCCTTGCCGCTTTTCATCGTTTCGCGCCGTGAATTCCCGTTGCGCGTGCGCGCTCGCGACGCCGCCGGCCGGGTAACCCAAATGCGCCTGCGCATCGGCGATGAACCCTGGGGAGATCCTTTGCCTTATGCGCAAGATTTCCCCGTCCGCCTGCCCGCCGACGCCGGCGTGTTCACCGTCAATGTCCGCGTTGCGGACAACGCGGGCAACTGGAGCGAGCCGGGCGCGATCCGTGTGCGGGCGGCGGTGGCGCCGCCAAAACTCGTGGAAGGTCCGACCCTGCGCACCAATCGCCACGGTATCGTTATCTCTTTCCTGACCGACGTGGAGTGTTATGTCGGCGGCGAATACGGTCCCGACCGGAACTATGGCACGCCTCTCCTGTTGAGTGGAACTGCCAATCCCGGGGACAAGGGGACCGCCGTTCGCGAACACATCCTTGGCGCGTTGTGTTCCGAACAGGATCCGAATCGGCCGTGGTATTTCCGTGTCCGCCTCAAAGATCACAAGGGAAAAACAGCGCATGAATTCGCGGGCACGTTTAATCTCGCCGGCGAGCCGCAATCGTACTACGTTGATCCGGCGGGCGCGGACGTGGAAACCGGCGGGACGGTGGAGCGCCCCTGGCGCACACTGCAGTATGCCGTGGACCGGGCACTGCCCGGCGACCGCGTGACGGTGATGCCCGGCCTGTACCCGGAAGGCGTGCTGGTCACCCGGGGCGGCGTTGAAGGCGCTCCGCTCATCATCCAGGCCGGGGATAAGTGGAAAACCGTCCTGGACGGTCAAAACAAAGTGCGCGGCAGCGCCCTCTTCCATGTGAAAAATGCTTCTCACGTGGAGATCTCCGGGCTGGAACTGCGCTGGTTCGGCGACCGAAGCTTCAGCGCCATCCTCCTGGAAAATTCCCCTTGCATCACGGTGCGCGAATGCAAGATATGGAACGAGTTGCGCTGGGGCGAAGGCCGCGTCGGCGGGGTCGGCATTGTGGCCGACAAATCGCCCGGCTTTGTCCTGGAGAGGAGCCTTCTTTTCCGTCTGGACTATGCCATGAATTTATCCGATTCACCACGCTCGCGTTTGGTCTATAACACGTTCCGGGCGTTTTCCCACGGCGGCCTTATGTTTAATGGTTCCTCGGTCCAGGGGACCATTGTCCGGAATAATTCCATCAACTACACCGGCAACTACGCCTACATCATTGGCCTTGGCGCAACAGATCCCAATGGGCTGAAATCATTTGATGCCGATTACAACAACTTGGGCACATCCATGTGGAAGGGATTTTGGCGGGATGAACCCGGCGTCGCGCCGAATCTGCCGTCAGAGCGCGGCGCCGGCAAGGCTGTTGCTCTTTTCTTACGCTCAGGAGGAACGTTCCTTCGTCCGGGCAAAGACGAGCGCTCCCCCTGGAGCAAGGCCGCGGCTGACGATGACGAACCAAGCCCCGATGAAGATGGTTGGGAAGGCCCCGCCGTGTTGCGCTACAGATGGGTTCCCGATGCCACCACTCTTCCCGAGGATCGCGGCGCGTCTTATATTATATCGTCTACCTTTGAAGACTGGCAGGCGTTCTCCGGCCAGGACAAGCATTCCATCTGGGCCGATCCGCGTCACCGCGATACGCTGGAATTTGACTTTCGCCTTTTGCCGGACAGCCCGAACATCGGCGCCGGGGAGAATGGCACGACTATCGGCGCCATGCCGGTTCAAGCGGAAAAGAAATAGATGTTTTTCAACCATTACGGTAAGATCCATATTTAAAATGGGAAAATTGATAACAGTTACCATCGGGTTATTGCTTGCGGCAAAATGCGCGGCTGCCACCCATTACGTGGTGCCGCCCGGAACGGCCGGCGTAAATCCCGCCGACCCATACACAAACTGGGCGACAGCCGGCACGAATATTATTGACGTGGTCAATGCCGCCATAACCAATGCCGCCCCGAGAATGGTCTGGGTGACAAACGGCACTTATTATCCGACGAATTCAATAGATATAATCAACGCTGCGTCGTTTACGCTCCAAAGCGTCAATGGGCGGGATAAGACGATATTGAACGGAAGTCAATCCACAAACCGATGTGCAAATTTTAATTGGCAATCAACGTATGGCGTGTTCAACGGTTTCACGGTAACAAATTATTCTTATACTTCAGACACTGAACTTGGCACCATATATGGCCCAAGAATTACAGTCATAAATTGCCTGTTCGCGGGAAATAGTAATTTCGCCGGTTATGGCGGAGCCGTTATGGACGGCCATGGCGGCAGCACGATAACAAACTGTATCTTTAGAAATAATTATTCAAACCGCGGCGGAGCGGTAAACATAGCCTACCGTGGCGCTTATCCATATTTGGTTACAAGAATAATAGACTGTCGTTTTGAAGGCAATCGAGCCGGCATTGATTATGGCGGGGCGTGCAATTTGGAAACCTATAATCATATCATTTCAAACTGCGTGTTTATCAGCAACAGCGCAAAAATATACGGCGGCGCACTTTCTTTCACCTCAACCACCACGAATAATTTTGTTGAAAATTGCACAATTACGGGAAATATTCTCACCGCAACGACAGGACGCGGCGGGGGAATATACTGCGGCGGTAAAACGACAATCAGGAATTGCTCCATAATTGGAAACACGGCCGCGCATATCGGCGGTGGAATTTGCGCGCAAACACCGGCCGACACAAATTCAACGATAATTAATTGCCTGATTGCGCAGAACCAGTCCACAACAAATATCGGCGGCGGGATATGGATTGATAGAGGCGTTATTGAAAACTGTACGATCGTGAGTAATTATGCCGCAATTTCCGGCGGCGGGCTTTATATTTCCAGCACAAATGGCAGTGGAACAAACAATATCATTTATTTCAACACAGCGGCCGTTGCGGCGAACTTTACCAACACGGCCGGAAACGCGGGATTGAGTTATTCCTGCGTGATTCCGGCGGTGGCCGGGACGGGCAACATCACGAACAATCCCGTTTTGAAAGACCTGGCCGGGGGTGATTATCGCCTGCGCATGGCTTCGCCCTGCGTTAATACCGGGACAAACCAGTCTTGGATGACGAACGCGGTTGACCTGCAAGGGAACGCGCGCATCCTGAAGATCATCGTGGACATGGGCGCGTATGAAACGCGTTTATGGCAGGGAACTTTTTTCAGCATTCCGTAGGCCGCGTATTAAAAATAAACACAGCAGGAGGGAAAAGCACATGAGGAAAATCATGCGGTGGCTTGGAGTCAGTTCAATAATATTCATGGCGGCGGCGGGATGGGGCGCGAACTTGACGCCTTTCGGTGATTTTGAGCGCGGCGGGCGCGGCGACCGGCCCGCGGAGTTCTGGTATCGCGCGGGCAACGAGTATCTGAGCGCCTGGCCGGATTGGAAATTGACGGAAGAACAAAAAGTATCCGGCCGTTACAGCGTGACGACCGACACGATCCGTGAATTCATCGTGTGCGGCGAGACAATGCCGGGATGGATCACGGGCAGCGTGTCATTGCGGGCGGACAAACCCGGGACAAAAATCGTCATTCGGATCAGCTGGGTGAACCGGAGCTTGAACCGCATTGACCAGACGGAGACCGTGGAGGTCGGGACGGCGTGGGAAAAGCATACAATCAAAGTTGAAGCCATTGGCGATCAATCAATGGAGCTGGCCGTGCATGCCGAAAAAGCCGGCACACGTATCTGGGCCGATGATTTTGTCATTGATGGAAATCCGGTGTCAGACCAGTTCACGAATAATGTGACGGTCTATGACAAGTGCGAGACACAGACCAATGCGCCCGCCACGGGTACTCCCAAGCCTTCATATAGTGAAGCGCAGGTTAAGAAAACGCCTATGGATGTTGTCCGGGCCAAGCCGGTGGATATTGCAAAGTTGCAGGAATATGCGGGCGAAGGCCGGGATGGACAGGGACGGGTGGGCCTGACAATTGACGCGCCGGAGAACGCGGTGGAGATGCCGTACGTGACCGGCGGGGTTCCGTTTCCACGAGGAAAACTGTTTCACCGCAATTGCGTGCGTCTGGTGGATGAGGGCGGACGCGAGGTCGCGGCGCAGTTTGACGTATTAAGCCGCTGGCCGGCCGATGGTTCCATTATGGCATTACTGGTGACAACCCCCTTGTCGGACAAAGCCGGCCGCCTGTTCCTGGAGTTCGGCCCCACGGTGAAGCCGGCGGAAGTGGCGGACCAGCTTGATCCGAAGGTCGCTGAACGTCTGCCGATATTGACGCCTTCGGTGATTGGCGCGGAGGGCGAGGTATATGAACCAGCGGACCGGACCACGCGCGCCGAATTGGTGGGTCCCTTGCGCATGATCTGGACGGTGGAAGGACGATTGAAAGGGCCGGGCGGAAAGTCAGCGGGACGGTATGTGACGCGTGCCACGTTGTGGCGCGGATCAAAGCGCTATGCCGTGGCGCACAGCTGGATTAATGACGAGAAGGATACATCCATTCCCATCCGCGGCGCCGGTCTGAAAGGTTTCCCTTCGGGCTCATCCAAGGCGCCATCACTGTTGACCCAGGTGGCGTTGAACAAGGTATTTTTCAGCAGTACGGCCACGGATGTTGTCCTGCCGGTTGCGCCGCCGGCTTCCACAAACGTGATCAACCGCGAGAATGGACTTTTCGGCGGGGCATTGGCCGTGCGCGATTTTTGGCAGAATCATCCCATGGCAGTGGAAAGCAAGGCGGATGGGCAGGTGGTGTGGCTGTGGCCGGAGACCGTGCGCGGCGTGTTCATCCCGCAGGGTTTTGCCAGGCAATGGGATTTCCTGGTGGACCCGGATGGCGGGTTGAAACGTCCGTATGCGACCGTGGCCATGCCGATCTTGCGGCCGGACCCGCAATGGATGTGCGATTCGGGCGTGTTTGAATTCATCATGCCGCCGGATCCCGAGCGATTTCCCATCTTTGAGGAGCGGGTGAACGTGATGAAAGTGCTGGGACGCTTTGCCCTCAATGAAAAGGAATCGCGTAATCTGTACGGTGTCTTTAACTACGGCGACGCGCCGGGCGGCGATGTTTGGTCAAACCTTGAATCCATGGCCGACCACGAGTTGTTCCTTCATTGGATGCGCGGTAAGGACCGTGAACATTATGACATGGCCCGCCTGGCGGCGGAGCATTATCGTGACATTGACATCCATCACGGGGCGGGCTTTGCCCATACACATTGCTTCAACCACGTGGCCGCGGACGAGGGTTGGTCGCATGCCTGGATCCAGGGCTTGCGCGATCTTTACTTTTTGCAGGGCGACCTGGGTTCATTGGAGACGCTGGCGCAAATGGGCGAACGCCTTGTCCAGAAACCGGCCGGCTTTGCGAGCGGACGCGACTGGACGCGGGCGCTGGACGACATGGTTGATATTTATAGCGTCACGGGTGACCCGAAGTATATGGCTGCGCTGAAGGAACAGTTCGCCGAGTTGCGGCGGCGTCAATTGCCCGAGATAGCCGTGACGGGCGCGGAACGGTTTTCGTGGTACGAGGACCGCTACTCGGCCGGATGCGCATTTACCTGGTATGGATGCCAGGCCATGGCCAAACTGCACCTGCTGACAAACGATGCCGATATCCTGGACACCCTGCGCCGCGAGATGGATCTCTCCTTGGATGTTCAGACCAAATCATTGCGGAGCAAGTGTATTTTGCCCGGAGAGAAATTGACGCAGGACCGCCAGGCCATGGAACTTGGCGATGGTTTCGCGCTCGGGCGCGGGAGCACCCTGTTTCCGCCGCTGGGATATCTCTCAAGCGCAACCGGCGACCGGAACTACCTTGATCTGGGCATGAAGATTCTGGCATATTACATGCTGAACCTGCGAAGCGGCACTGATAATTCGGCAACGGCTTACGCAACAATATTCTTGCGCTATGCCCGCGACGCGGGGTTGGGCGCAACGGACGAAGCAAAAGCCTTCAAGCAGGCCCGCGACTTCAGCTACGAGCGGTGGCCGAAGGGAGTGGCCAATGGCGGGTTTGAAGAGGATAACTTCGCTTATTGGGGCGTCAAAAAGGTCCCTGGCGCCAACTTCTATTACGATGATCTTGTCAAAGTTGGCTATTACCTTGACGAGAAGGTCAAGCATTCCGGCCGTCGCTCCCTCCGTCTGCATTCGGACAACCGCACGCGGCACATGAGCGTGGAAGGGTGTTTTGCGCTGGAACCGGAACGACGCTATCGCGCCTCATTCTGGTATCGGGCTGACGAAGCCATGCAGCCATCGTGGGGTTTGATCCTGCGGGAATACGATACGGACAACGGTTCGGGCGTCAGTCTCGCGCCCACGGGCCGCGAGGATGGCGGATGGAAGGAAGTGGCGGGGAATTTCACAACCGGCGCCCGCACCGTGGCAAAAATTTTGCTCAACAACCGCAGCGGCACGGGCGACGCGTGGTTTGACGACGTGGCCATTGAGGACAAAGGCAAGGCGCTTGCGTTGCTGACCGCCAACGGCCTGGGACGGGAACCGGACAAAAAAAATCCGCCCTACCCGGCCTTGACGCTTGATACGGGCGGATCTTATGTCGCCGATAAGCCAATGTCCGAGACCGCGGCCAAGGAAGGCGAGCCGATCCTCTTCACCAAGGGAGAGCTGACGGACGGAGCAAACGGCGGCTACGCATATTGGCAAAAACGGGACAGCGGCAGCATCCTTTTCGACCTGAAAAAGCCTTTCCCCGTGCGGCAAGTGCGGGTGAACGTTATGATTGACGAACGGAAAGCGCACGGTGTCAAGCGCATTGAGTTGCGGCTGGATGATGCCTCAGGAAAATTATTAGGCGCCATTGAACCGGCAAAAAACGGCTGGAACGAATTTGACGGCCTGGATGTGGAGGCGCAAAAACTGGCCGTGGTCGTGACAAAACTTGAGGGCCGCACGTACCTGACTCTCTCCGAGGTGGAAATCTGGGGCGAGAAGCCGGCTTCCTCTTCTTCCGAAGCCCCGCGAAACTTTAAGCCCAACCTTTACGATCGGTTGCGAGAAACCATTCTCCGCTTTTTCCGAAGCCGCTGATACCGGCAAAGCCCAGGAACAACAGAAAAAATGAAGCTCCCCGCTGGCATGCTTGGTGAGGCCGGTGAAGGCAAATAATTTGTCGCAAATCGGGAAAAAATATGCGCAATTCGCGGTAGCTCATTTCCGGTCATTATGATAAAAATTAAATTAATGGTTAAAAAAAACAAAATCCTAAAAGAATCGACTCGGCGGGGCGAGTCTCCTACAATTTCCCAAGAGAATCACTGGCTGTAGGAGCGCTACCCCGTTAGCGCGATTATTTTCGAAATTGGCTTGGTTTAATACTATGAAAAAAACTTCACAAAAATATCAGGATGACGGAAGGTTTGCGCTGACGGTCGGCAACATAAAATTCCGCAACAACTTCGTGGTCGCCTCCGGCCCCACGGTCAAGTGGAAGGAACAATTGATCCTGGCCGAGGAATCCGGATGGGCCGGCGCCAGCTTAAAACTGGCCTTTGAACCCGAACCCTACATCAGTTTGCCGCCGCGTTACCGCTGGTTTAACGGCGAAAAATATCATGCCTTCACCGCCGAAAAGCGGCTGTCTTTTGAGCAGTGTCTCAAACTTCTCGAGGAAGGCCGCCGGCTGACACGTGAACTCATTCTCTTCGCCAATATCACCTATGTGGGCGACAAACCCGGCGTAACCGGCTGGGAAGACATGGCCAGGAAGGCCGAATCCGCCGGGGCGCATGCCATTGAACTCAACATGTGCTGTCCCAATATGTCCTTCAACGTGGCTCTTTCCCTGGCCGAGCTTGGGCAGGCCGAAAAAGAGAAAAAAACCACGGCGCAGACCGGCGCCAGCATGGGACAAAACGCCGTTGTGGTCGGCATGATCGCGGAAGCCGTGAAAAAGGCGGTCAAAATCCCGGTTTTCGCAAAAATCACCCCGGAAGGCGGCCATATCAGCGACGTGGCCAAGGCCTGCTTTGACAAGGGTATTGACTGCGTCGTCTCGGTCGCCAACCGCCTGGCGATTGCCGAATTTGATATTGAAAACATCAATCAGGGACCCTATCGCCTGCAGGACGAGCCGACCATGGCCTGTTTTTCCGGCCCCTGGATCAAGCCGCTCGCCCTGCGCGACGTCTACGAAATCCGTAAAAAAGCGGGTGACACCCGGTTCATCCAGGGCACGGGCGGCATTGCCTCGGCCAGGGACGCGATTCAATTCATCATGTGCGGGGCCGACCTGCTCGGCGTCTGCACCGAGACCATGCTGCACGGATTTGACTTCCTGCCAAGGTGGTTGAAGCAAATGGGCGAATTCATGGATTCTCATGGGTTCAAGAGTTATCGTGATTTTCGCGATCTTGCCGTGCAAAAAATCACTTCCGCCAACAAACTAACCTTGCATCCCGGCTATGCCGAGGTGGACATTGAAAAATGCAACGGCTGCGGACTTTGCGAAAAAATCGGCCATTGCAACGCCATTGAAATCGTTGAGCGCAAGAGCAGGATAACAAAAGAAAAGTGTTTGGCCTGTTCAACCTGCGTGGATATCTGCCCGAAAGGCGCGATAACCATGAAGAAAAAATAGTGACAAAGGCACACAGGCAGAGGACACATGAAAACATTAATCAAGAAATCTCATCCGGATAAAGTTAGTGAAATCGTTCTCGGCAAGGACAACTATGTTGACGCGCTTTACGGCTGTTTCCGCATCAACAACCCGAACAGCGAGCCGTTCGCCGCCGAACGGGAGATTGAAATCATCGCGCGCAGCGGCAACAAGGTAAAAATCAAAGTGCCGGAAAAAATGCGCGTTGACCTGCCGGCCGGCGTAAAAGTCATCAACACAAAAATGTTCCGCCTGGAAAAAATCGGCCGGCTGGGCGACATCATGCACCTGCTGACCATGCGCGCGGGATGGAACCAGACCGAACAGGACATCAAGCGTATGATTGCCCTGGACCCCAACGGCACCTTCGTGGCCCGGATCAAGGGGAAAGGATGCGACATCCCGGTCGGCACCTGTTCAACCCTGCCGCTCGGGAAAAACAACACCTGGATCGGCATGATCCTGGTCCATCCCGAGGTGCGCCGCCAGGGCATCGCCAACGCCATGATGCAGCATTGCGTCAAATATGCCCTTTCATGCGGCAAAATCATTAACGGGCTCGACGCCACGCCGATGGGCAACACCGTCTATGGCGCCGTGGGTTATGTGAATTCATACCGTCTCTGGCGCTCGGTTTTTGAACTGGCCGAATTCGCCGATCAAAAATATGACGAGCAGCACGTGGCCGCGGTAACCAAGAAAGACCTTGATGAAATAATCCGGTATGACGCCGCCGCGTTTCTGGAACGCGCCGCAATCATGCGCGGCCTTTTTGCAGACAGCACAATTGCCAATCGCCAAGGCGGCTGTTTCGTTTACCGCGACGACAACGGCGTAATCAAGGGCTACTGTTTTACCCGTCCCGGGCGGATCCGTCCGTTTGTGGGCCCATTTATCGCCGATTCCGACGTGGTGGCGCGGGAATTGATTGTTGCCGCGAGCCGTTTCCTCCTGGGTAATCCCGATAACAAGACCGCTTTCATTGACACCCCGGAAGGTAAATTCACCGACAAGGGTGTTTACCTGGAGCGTGTTTTTGACCAGGAGAAAAAGCCCTCCGGCCACCGGCTGATTAAAACCGCCAAGCCGGTCCGCGATTTCACCCGCATGTATCAGCTCGTCCATTATACGGAAGCGGAAAAACTGGTTGAACAATTCATAAAAGCTGAAAAGCTGGAAAAATCGGCGGCGCGGGTCAACTCGTTCCGGGAAACGATCAATAAATCCGTCATGAATTACACCGAAACGGCGGCATTCATGGTCTACGAACGTGAAAAATTACAGGATAAATTCTGGGGCATCACCGGCCCGGAAAAAGGATGAAAGAGAAGATGTTTCTCACAGAGCACACGGAGTTCACAGAGAAAAGAGCGAAAAACGAGCAGGCCAGATTCTCCCTCTGTGCTCTCTGTGCTCTCTGTGGACTCTAGCGAGCTTTGCGAGCGAGTGAGAAATAATCTTATTTTTCGGAGGGAAAATATGAACAATAAAATCAAGGTCGGCATCGTGGGCTCGAAATTCGCGGCGGATTTCCACGCCGATAGTTACTCCCGCAACCCGCTGGTCAGCATCGCGGCCGTGGCGGCAATTGACAACCTGGAGCCGTTCGCCAAAAAGTGGAAAATTCCGCATGTCTATGAAGATTACCATGAAATGATCAGGAAAGAGGACCTGGACCTGGTCTCGGTCTGCGCGCCTAATTTTCTGCACCATGACGTGGTGGTTGCCGTGGCCAAGGCCGGCAAACACGTCTTTTGCGAGAAACCCCTGGCAACCACCGCCAAGGATGCCGGGAAAATGCTGGCCGCCTGCCGGAAGGCCGGCGTGAAATTATTTTACGGCGAGGATTGGTGCTTTGCGCCGGCATTGAAGCGCGCCATTGCCGTTGTCAGGGAAGGCGGCATAGGAAAAATGCTTTACGTCAAGGCCAAGGAATGCCACAACGGCACCCACAGCAAATTCGCCCGGAACAAAAAAACATGCGGCGGCGGATGCCTGATTCATCTCGCCATTCATCCCATCGGCTGGGTCCTGCATCTGCTGGCCAACGGCGGCAAGAATCCGGTTGTGGAAGTCTTTGCCAAATGCAACGGGGGGTTGAACAAAAACTATGTCCACAAACAAAACAGCGGCGAGGATTTTTCAATGGCCATGATGAAATTCGCCAACGGCGAACATGCCTTTATCGAGGGCAATTACATCACCGTCGGCGGCATGGAAGACCGGGTTGAAATTTACGGTTCGGAAGGAAATATCAAGGCCGACTTGACTTTTGGCTCCTGCCTGAATGTTTATTCCCGGCCCGGTTACGGTTATGCCATTGAAAAGGCCGACCATACCCTGGGCTGGACCAAGCCGGCCGTGGATGAATTTCACAATCTCGGCTACGTGGACGAGCTGGCGTATGCCGTAAATTGCGTCATGGAGGATAAAGAGCCGATGTACGGCTGCAGCGGGAATCTCGGCCTGGCCTGTGTTGAAATTATTGAGGCAATGTACAAGGCCAACGCAACCGGCCAAACCGTCCGTGGAAATTGGGGGTAATTTTAAAAAGCAGTCAGAAGTCAGTAGCTAGTAGTCAGAATTCCATACCGAAGACACAAACAGGAACCGCTGTCATTCCCGCAAAAGCGGGAATCCAGAGAAGAAAAATTAAAACTCAAAAAGCAGTTTTGGAGGATGTTCAATCATGAATTTAAAAAACAACCTGGCTGAATACATAAACCAACGGATGAACAATCTGATGGCCATGCAGAATCCGGATGGATCGTTCGGGACTTATCCATATTCCAACGCTACATATCCATTTTACACCATGGCCTGCGCGTTAAAAAAAATACCGAAAACTCCCTGGCACGGATCAAAACAACTTCAAGCCACCTTGTTCAGGACACTGGAATATTATTATAACAGTCTTGATGAAGACGGCAAAAGCGAGTTTTATGGCCATGCCGGATTAAAGTGGGGAAAACATCTTGCGGGCGGCTGGCCGCTGTTTTGCTGGCAGGAAGCCCTGCGCTTGCTTGAATCCGACCTGCCGCCGGATTTGTTTTCGCGTCATCGCGAAAAAATCCTCAAAATCATTGCCCTTAATTTTGATGAAATCAACAAACAGATGGCCGCCAATCCCGATCCTTTCAAAATCGACGTGCATAATCTGCTTGTCTGGAAGGCGCTGATGCTTTATCGGGCGGGGGTATTGTGGCGGAATGAAGCCTGGAAATCGCTTGGGACGGATATTCTGCGCAAGGCTGTCCAGGCCCAGAACGAGAATGGCTGGTGGTCGGAAGGCGGGCCGATCGTCGGCTATAATCTGGTGACCGCCACGGCCGTCTCGCTCTACTGCGAATGGAGCGGGGACAAGGATGCGCTGGCCGCCATGGAAAAGGCCGCCAAATATCACGATGCGTTCGCCTATCCTGACGGAACAAGAATTGAAACCATTGATGGAAGGAATCGCTATCATCCTGAAATTTTGACGTATTTGCCGCCTTCTTTTTCAAAATTTCACGAAGGTCGTGCTTATCTGGAACGAGCCCTGCGGGCGCTTTCAAAAGAAGAGGCGTTTGACGTCCCGCATATCCAGGGATTCAGTTTCCTCGGATTCATCTATGAGCATTTAACGGATATCCCTCCGCAGGATGTTGTGAAAAGCAGGACGTCAATAGTAATGCCGGCCTTGCATTCCGCAGTGATACGGCCGGACGGCTGGTGTTGCGCGCTTTGCGGCTATGAAAACAGGACGCACCAGGGCGGGTTTCGTCTTGAACGCCAGAACCTGTTGAGCGTATGGCAAGAAAAGACGGGCTTGATCGTGGGCGGGGGACATTCCAATTTTCAACCTGAATTTTCCTGTTTCAACGTCATTGACCGCAAAAACGGCAGTCTGTATTATCTCCATGCCAACCCCAAAATTCAGGCCACGGAACGGGAGCTGACGCTGACCCTTTCTTACGGCGGATTGCCCGCAACCATATCCGTGCGATTGACCGATGACCGCCATGCCGTGATCCGTTACGGCATTGCGTCCTTCACGAATGATGTCTTTTCAAAATATGCCGTCCGGGCCAACCTGATTCTTGCCGGCCGCCCGGGCATGCCGATCCGGTGCGAAAAATCCAACGCCAACCTGGATGAGAAAAGCCTCTTGTGGACGGAAGAGGATTTCGGGAAAGGCATTGAGCACAACGGATGGCGGCTGCGGATCCCGCAAAGAAAATTCGAAAGCGTCGCGGTCAAATGGCCGTTTTATCCCTACAATTCGTACCGCACGGACCGGAAATCGGAGCTGAAAACGGCCGCGATCATCGCGAGCGCGCAATTTTCCCCCGATGAACCGGTTATTGAATATGAAATTGAAATCTTAGGGTAAAGAACTGGATTTTGACAGGAGACCAGATTATGATTATTGACGCTCACGTCCATCTGCATTGCCGGCCGGACTTCGCGGACATGGAACAGAAGGCGGAAGAATTGCTTGAGTGCTTCCGCCTGCCGGGTATTTCCAAATCGGTCCTGATGAAATCCGGCGCACGTTATGAAACACGCGCCGACATGACGGCGCAGGCGGAAGCGCTGGTCAATGTTGACAAAAAATATCCCGACAAATTCCTGCCGCTTATTTATACAAACTGCGTCCTGGACCCGGACTTTTTAATCACGCTCACGGAAAAATATGTCTTACACGGTCCGCTCGCGGGAATTAAAATGACCATCTACATGAATTACCGGGATCCGCGGCTTGAGCGATTTTTCGCTTTCCTGGAAACCAGCAATATCCCGGTGCTGCTTCACGCCTGGTATAAAACAACCCATAAATGCCTGTTTGAATCCGATCCCGCCGACATTTGTCACGTGGCAAACCGGCATCCCAACCTGCGCATTTTAATGGCGCACCTTACCGGCTGCCGGCTGCGCGGCATCCAGGACATCAAACGGCACGCCAATATCCGGATAGACACCTCCGGCTCACAGCCGGAAGACGGTTTCCTGGCGTATGCCCTGGATGAGCTTGGGCCGGACAGAATTTTATACGGGTCTGATTACCCGGGGCGGGACATAGCCACCCAACTGGGGCGCATCGCCTCGATCGGCCTCAGCGCCGGGGACCGCGATAAAATATTATATAAAAACGCCTTGAACTTTTTCGGGAAATAACATGCATACCATCAAAAAAATAATTGATTGTTCCGTCTGGACCGGCGAATGGCCGTTCCATCATTTGCGTTACCGGGAAACACAACCGCTCCGGCAAAAACTGCAAAGCCTGCATGTCAGCCGGGCATTCGTGGCGCCGTTGAACGCCATTTTGGAGGAGGACCCCAAGCGCGCCGACCTGGAATTATTAAAAAACATTGACGATCCGTTTTTCTCGCCGGTGCCGGTAATTGACCTGTCGTTCGCCAACTGGCGGGAAACGCTTGACCAATGCCTGCATGATGCCAGGGTGAAAACGATAAAACTCATCCCGAATTATCATAATTACGGCCTGACGGAAGACATCCTGGCCCCGTTGATTGCCGCATTGAGCAGAAAGATCATCATCGGCATCCAGGTCCGGGTGGTGGATACCCGGGGACAACACCCGCTGATGCTCGTGCATGACGTGAACGTGCAGAACATGGCCAAGGTGCTTTCTTTCTTTCCGGAACAAAAATTCATCCTGCATAATCTTTTTTTCGGCGAGGTGCCCGAGTTTCATCATTTTTTGCCGAACGTTTATTTTGACCTGGCCAGCCTTGAAACCCAGGACATTTTGAAAAAAATGCACGGACAATATACGCTGGACAGGTTCCTGTTTTCATCCCACGCGCCTTTTTACTATCCGGAGGGAAACATCAACAAGCTGGTTTATGCTGATCTTGAACCGGGATTGATGGAAAAGGTGGCGTATAAGAACGCGGCCATGTTATTTGGGGAAACATAAATTTTAAACGTAACGTAATAACAGGAAAATCCCATACCAGGAAAGAAACAATAAAAGCAATGAGCCATAAAGTCGTAATTCTTGATGACCGGTATCCGCATTACAACGAGGAAACCGAAGTTTTAAAATCGCTCGGAATCACCCCGGTGCAGGATAAAAGCGCAAAACCGGATGAAATCATCCGCGCCTGCGCGGACGCGGACGGCCTGATCGTCAACCTTCCGCCCATTGACGCGCAAGTAATCAAAGCCCTTGCCAGATGCAAAATCATTTCAAGGTACGGGGTCGGCTATGACAACGTTGCCGTGGCCGAAGCCACGGCCAGGAAAATCTGGGTGGCCAATGTGCCGGACTACTGCGGCGAAGACGTGTCCGACCAGGCCTTTGCGCTCTTCATGAGCTGTGTCCGCAAGGTTGCCCTGCGTGACCGCCAGCTCCGCGCCGGCATCTGGAAAACACAGGCCGACGGACCGCAATGGCGCATCAAAGGCAAGACCTTTGTTTTCTTCGGTTTTGGGCAGATCGCCCGGATTTTGCATCGCAAGCTCGCCGGGTTTCAATTGGGCCGGGTCCTGGTTTTTGATCCGTTCCTGGATGAGGCTTCTATCCGCACCGCCGGAGCTGAAAAAGTTGACTGGGATACGGCGTTGCGCGAAGGAGATTATTTTTCAATCCACATGCCGTTGAACGACAAGACCCGCGGCATGTTCAATGAAGAAACATTCAAGAAAATGAAAAAGACCGCCATTATCATCAACACTTCCCGCGGCCCGATTATTGACGAGCGCGCCCTGCATAAAGCCCTCGCTGAGCGCTGGATTAACGGCGCCGGCCTGGATGTGTTCGCCACCGAGCCGATCAACAACGACAATCCCCTCTTGAAGCTTGACAACATCACCGTGTCCGGTCACACCGGCTGGTACACGGAAGAAGCCCAGAGCGAATTGAAGCGCAAGGCGGCGGAAAATGTCAGGGACGCGCTTTCCGGCAAAAAGCCGAAATATGCGGTGAATATGATATAAAAAGGGCACAAAGGCAGAGAAGGGACAAAGGCACAAAGTGAAAGAGAAAGAAACAAGCAACCAGAATAAGAAAACGGAAAAGGATGAATATTCAGATAGCTTTGTTTTTATCCGTCACTTTGTGCCTTCTGCCTTTGCCCCTTTGTGCCTATCTTGAGTAAAATCAGAAAGGAAAAAAACATGCAGGATACATTAAAGACAATCAATGACATGGGTATTGTGCCGGTGGTCAAAATAGATGACGCCAAGGACGCCGTGCCTTTGGCCAAAGCATTGGCCGAAGGGGGACTGCCCGTGGCGGAAATAACTTTCCGGACGGCGGCCGCCGCGGATGCCATCAAGGCCATCTCTTCCGAATGTAAAAATGTCCTGGTCGGCGCCGGCACGGTGGTGAACGTTGAACAGGCCGAACGGGCACTGGCGGCCGGGGCAAAATTCATCGTTACGCCGGGTTTAAGCCCGGCGGTGGTCAAATATTGCGTTGACCGCAAGGTGCCGATCACCCCGGGCATCACGACTCCGACCGAAATCCAGATGGCGCTTGATCACGGCGTGGACGTGGTGAAGTTTTTCCCGGCGGATGCTTTCGGCGGGATCAAGACGTTAAAGGCCATGAGCGCGCCTTACGCCCAGGTTAAATTCATACCCACCGGCGGGATCAGCGCGGCGAACCTCGCCGAGTATATTTTGTTCCCCAAGGTATTCGCCTGCGGCGGCACGTGGATGGTCAAGGATGAGTTCATCAAGGCCGGCCAGTTCGCCGAAATAACCCGATTGACCCGGGAAGCCATTAATATTATGCTCGGGTTTGATCTTGGCCATATCGGCATCAATACGAACGAGGCGGATTCCTCGCTCAAACTGGCAAAAAGTTTAAGCGCCATTTTCAACCTGGCGCTGAAGGAAGGCAACAGTTCAAATTTTGCCGGCAAGGGCATTGAGGTGAACAAGAGCAAAGGCCTGGGCGCGAACGGCCACATCGCCATTGCCACCAACTCCATTACGCGGGCGGTGGCTTATCTTGAGCGCAAAGGCATTGCGGTTGACATGAATACCGCCAAAAAGGACGCCGGCGGCAATTACGCGGCGGTCTATTTGAAGGGTGAATTCGGCGGGTTCGCGATTCATCTGTTGCAAAGGAAGTGAGAAGAAGGCACAAAGGCAGAAGGAACAAAGTGACAAAGCAAAAACGTTCAGATTTTGGTGCTCTCTTCCCCTCTGTTACTTTGTGCCTATGTGCCTTTGCCCCTTTGTGCCTTCATCACGTCGAAGGCACGTTCAATGAAGTTTTGAATACAATATGAAAGGAAAATACAATAATGAATAATAAAATAATCACCTTCGGCGAAATCATGCTGCGACTTAAATCCCCCGGTTTTGAGCGCCTGCTTCAATCGGCGACGCTGGAAGCCACTTTCGGCGGCGGCGAGGCCAACGTGGCGGTCTCACTGGCCAATTTCGGGGTGAACGCGGCGTTTGTCACCATCCTGCCCAAGAACGAAATTGCGGAGAGTTGCATCGCCGAGCTCCGGCGCTTCGGCGTTGACACCTCGCTCATCGTGCAAAACGCCGGCCGCATGGGCGTTTATTTCGTGGAAAGCGGGGCCAATCAGCGGCCTTCAAAAGTCATTTATGACCGCGCCAATTCAGCCATTGCCCTGGCCAAGCCGGGCGCAATTGACTGGCAAAAAGTTTTCGCCGGCGCCAACTGGTTCCACATCACCGGCATCACGCCCGCCATAACGCAGTCGGCGGCCGACCTTTCCCTGGAAGCAGTCCAGGCCGCAAAAAAGTGCGGCCTGACCGTTTCCTGCGATTTTAACTATCGCGGCAAACTGTGGAAATACGGCAAGACCGCCCCGGAGGTTATGACCGAGTTGGTGAAACACGTTGATATCGGCATCGCCAACGAGGAAGACTGCCAGAAATCTCTCGGCATCAAAATTGACGTCAAAGTTGAAAAGGGCGAGCTCAATATAGACATGTACCGCGAGTTGACCGGTAAAGTCCTGGGCGCTTTCCCGAATCTCAAGATGATTGCCATTACGCTCCGCTCCAGCCACAGCGCCGACCATAACGGCTGGGCGGCCTGCCTGAACGACCGGAAAGCATTCGTTGTCAGCCGCCGTTATGAAATCACGGACATCGTTGACCGCGTGGGCGGCGGCGATGCGTTCGCCGGCGGTCTTATTTATGCGCTGGTTACCGGCAAAAAACCGGAGGACGCGCTCAACTTTGCGGTTGCGGCCAGTTGCCTGAAACATTCCATCCCCGGCGATTTCAATCGCGTCTCGGTAAAGGAAGTGGAAGCGCTTTCCGGCGGCGACGGATCGGGCCGGGTCCAGCGCTGATAAGGGACCCTTAGCATTTTTTATGGAGGGCGAGGCTGTGCCGAGCCGCCTGTATTTGTCATATCACAGCTCGGCAAACTCTGGATTATTTATCCGTAATAAGTTCTCCCCAGCATGGCTCCTGCGCCAGAAGATCGGGATTGTCAAGGTCTGTCCGGTTGATGCGCTCGTATTTGGCGGAGACATCCAGCCAGGAACGCAGGCGCAGACTGACGGTGTTCCCCGCCCTGAGACCGGCGGCTTTTGTCAAAACATTATTGGTCATGCTGAACATATACACCAGCGCCTGTCCGGATTGGTTTGTGCCGGCCGAAACATTTGACAGATGAACGGCGATAATATGATCGGCATACGGAACCGAACCCGGGCGCGGCGCGCGGGTTATTTCCTTGATTTCGCCGTTCACGATAAATTCCAAGCCGGAAGGAACTTTCAGGAAACGCTCCGGCCGCCCGGCGGGTTTCAAAGCAATAAGCTTCCATTCGCCTTCCGTCAACTCCCGCACGGCGAATTGCCAGATGACCGCCCGTTTACCGGCAAGCCGGTCTTTCCCGCCGGCTAATTCCCGCATGAGAAATTCGCGGCCGGCCCAGGCACCGTTGTCATTGACAGTGATCCGGTCAATTTTCCTATCCATTTCATAACTCAATTGTTCAACCAGGCCGGCATTTGCCCCCCACCCCATATTTCCCAACGAATAAATATTCGCAAAGCTGTCGCCGAGCACAAGAATATCGGCCTCCCTGGCTGGCTGCCACGCCCGGCCATCCGGTTCAAAGATTTGACGGATGGCAACATTCTCGGGGCCATATTTCCCCCATCCCCCCGGAATTTTCAGCATGGCGGCAATATCACCGCGCTGAACGATGTTCGTCATTGCGGCAGTATAGCCGGCCGGCGGCAAGGGCGGCAGGCTTACATTTTCCCTGATAAAATCGCCTAACAGGCGCGCGCAAAAGCCCATGGCTTCCGGCCGCCAATGCGTGTCGCCGGAGAGGAATTGATCTTTTTTATTCTCCAGTTTATTATGAATCAGCTTCTGCGCCGGATCAAAAACAAGCACTCCGGCGCTTTCAATATCTTTGATGAAATTCCGGTATGAACTGTTTTGAACCGGGGTTTTCACGTTTTCCAATCCGGGTGCGAATTTTTCAGGATGGATTACCGGCTTGACGGGAGTCGGCAGGAGAATGAGTTTTATTCCTCGGACGGCCAGTTCGGTGTTGAAGGCAATAATTGCCGGGCGCGGATCGGGATGAGGAGCGGCGGTTGTTTCGTTGCCGGCCGTCGCGCGCCGCTTCATCACGCCTGTATCAAGGAAACCGTGATTAACCGCATAGTCAATATCCGAACGATAAAACAGCCACTGGCTGCGGCCGCAATAAGTCTTGTCATTACCGGCGCCCAGCCAGCGCGTCATGATGTATTGGATGGAGGGACGCACCGCCTGCCCGATAAATGACGAATCCTCCAGCGTATTCTCATAACTGCGCATATCGCGCAAAAGCCGGCGGTTGACGCTGAATAAACATTTTATGGGATGGCCGGCCGGCCGGCAGACTTGTTTCAAGGCCGAAAACGCCGAGCCAAAAATATCATAGCACTGCGGCACGGGCGTGGAGCGGGCGCCGTTCAAATACGCGCGCAGGTCAATAACCTGCTGGCTGACCGGCACAGAAAAGATTATAAAAAGGAACACGGCAACCAGCAGTCTTTTTTGCGCCGGACTGATGGCCGTTCGGCCCGCCTCGGCCAGGGCCTGTTCCTCACGACTTGAATATTTCGGATGTTGCACCATTGAAATCACTTTCAAAACTATTTTTCGCCCGCTTTGTTCCTTTCTTCAGAAAATAAAATAAATGAACGGGTTATAGGCCTGCGTGGTTAAAACGGCGATGGCCGCAAAGAAAAGCAGGATAATAATCAACAGTTTTTTCCAATTGATCACCCGTGTCCAATCCCATGTTTGCGGCATAAACCAGGTTACAAAAGCCGATACAAAGAAAATGCCCAGGTAATACGGCTGATAAATAATGCCCTTTATCAAGGCCGCGTTTTCCGTCACCGGGACAAGGGCAAACATTCGGCCAAGATAAACAAATGCGCTTGATATATCCGGTGCGCGGAAAAAAACCCAGGTGATAAGGATGATGAAAAAAGTCAGGCCGATGCGCACCGGACGGGGCAATCGTTGATAAAATCCCGTTTTCCCGCTAATCACCTCCAACCCCAGCAGTAATCCATGAAGACCGCCCCAGACGACAAAATTCCAGGCCGCGCCGTGCCACAAGCCCGAAAGGAGGAATGTCAGCGCTAACGCCAAAACCGTACCCGCGCTTCGCCTCGCCCGCCAGCGCATCTGCAGCGGCATAAAAATGTAATCTAAAATCCACCGCGAAAAGGAAATATGCCAACGCCGCCAGAATTCGGTGATTGATCCGGAAATATAGGGCGAATCAAAATTTTTAGGAAAAACAAATCCAAGCATGAGTCCAAGACCGATGGCAATATCCGAATAACCGCTGAAATCGAAATAAATCTGAAATGCATAGGAAACAACGCCATACCAGGCATCAAGCGTGGAAATGGAACCGGAGTTAAACGCCACTTCCGCAACTTTGCCACAGGGGTTGGCAAGTAGAATTTTTTTGGCAAGCCCCAGGCTGACAAACGCCGCGCCCCGCGCAAATTTTTCCAGCGTATGCGTCCGCTGTCCAATCTGGTCGGCCACCTCGGTAAACCGGATGATGGGGCCCGCCACCAATTGCGGGAACATGGAGACAAAGCAGGCAAAATCGGTGAAATTACGCAGGGCCTTGGCCTGGCCGCGATAGACGTCAATGGTGTAGCTCATGGATTGGAAAGTGTAAAAACTGATGCCGAGCGGCAGGGTTACCCGCAGAACAACGCCCAACGCGGGAAATCCCAGCCATTGCGCCAATGCGTCAATATTATCCACGGCAAAATTGAAATATTTAAAGAAGCCGAGCAGGCCGAGATTGGAAGAAAGCGAACAGATTAACGCCATCTTCTGAAACCGCGTGCTCCGCACTCCGGGTTCAAGCATTTTTATCGGCTGCGACCATTTCCATCCGTCCCAGGCGATTGCCAATCCGGCGATGTAATCAATCAACGTCGTAGCCAGCATGATAAACATGAAAAGCGGGTTGGCCCAACCGTAAAACACATAGCTGACAATGGTCAGAAGCCCGTTTTTCAGCCGGATCGGCATAAGATAATAGAGCGCCAACGCCGCCGGCAGGAAATAAAAGAGAAATATATATGAACTAAAGACCATAAATCTTACGGTTATAAGGTTCGCCGTTCAGGGTTCAAGGTTATCCGGCCTTTGAACGATGAACCTTAATAATCACTAACATCATAATACAACGGCAAATCAAACCGGTCGCTGTCCATGATCATCCGTTCCCCCTCCAGCTCGGGATGATCGGAAAATTGTTCAAGTTTCAGCCGGTATTCTTTCCCTTTTTGACGTTGAGCGGAACTCAACGCCCGGCCATCAAGGATTACCCACCGCGCAACCATTATTTCCCGGTTGGAACACGTTCCCTCCGCCACCTGCTCTATCAGGTATTGTCCAACCGCAATGGCGCGCCGGTAAGGGGCGATTGATTCGGGCGCCGGAACAACCGGCGCGGAAATCAATTTTGCCGCAACCGATAAAACCGGGAGCGGTTTCCGGCCGGCAATGGCGGCAACACTGGCGTTGTATTTTTTCCGTGCTTCTTCCGGCCCGATCCAGCGCGAATAGATGGCGGCATTTTCGATCATTCCTTGCCAACCCGCGCTTGTTCCATCCGGTTCAACGGCATAGTCCGGCAATAACTCGTTGCCAAACACTATTTTGCCGGCCTGCCAGTTGCCGCCATAAACGGAATCGGCTGAAAAAACCTGTTCGCCGTTCAGATAGGAGACAACGCCGGCCGATGAACAACTCACGATTACATGGCTGGGCTTGGCAGGGTCTATGGCGCCAAGATCAAGCAAGTAGTCCGGCCCACCTTGCGCGGAGCGCAATTGAAAAACAAGATGATCGTTCTTTTGTGCCAAAAGAAAATTCCATATTCCGGACTGGGCGGCATAACCGATGATCGGCCTTAAGCCCCCTGTTTTGGCTGGAGACGGCCTGCCTGCCCAAGAGCGGCCAGGGACCCCAGGCTGCGCAGCAGCGCAGTCTTCGCCAGCCGTCGGCGCGCCGTAGCGGCACTTTACCACGCCGCAAAGACGGGACGTGGTCGTCCCGTCCCCATATTCTGCAAGATTAAAATTCCCATCTGCCGGCGTAATCAAAACCTCCAGGCCGAGTTGCCTGCTTGCCGTGCAGGCATCAAGCAGTTCCCCCGCGCCGCTATCGGCGATAAACGCCCCGCCGGAAGGCGCCATTTCAAAATGCCGGCCATATCTGGCGCGCCCCTTTGCCTCCGCGCGGCAGACATGGGAAACTTGAGTAACCGGATCGGTAAATGTGTTTGCTTTTGACCGGTTCTGCCAGAAGAACACCAGTTTATCAAAAGACACCGGCCAGGCAGCAGCGGACGCTTTTTTATTTTCTCGCAAGCCGCCTTCCGCTGGCGTGGCCACCCGCTCGCAACGCACGGCAAGCCATAAATCGGGGAAAAAATCGGCCTGCTGGTTGCGGGTAATTCGAATCCATTTTTCAATTTTCCTAAAGTCCTTGGAAAATTTTCCAAGATATATTTCGACTTCCTTCCCCCCGCCGCGGATGCGGTTATTTCCCTCGCCAAGCTTGTAAGGACCGGTCATGACCATGAAAAGCGGATGATTGCTCCAGCGCGGATGATAAACCTCAAAACCGTCAATGCCGGGCGCATGGTTGATGTTGACCACCCAGCGTTCATCGGTTTTTGTCCGGAAGAAAGTCAAGTTGCGATGAGCCCCGTCAAAAATCCAAAGCAGCAAATTGCCGTCCGGTGAAAGCGAAGGCCAGCAGCCATCCCCGAATTTTTTCCACTCACCGTCTGGCAGGACAGCCACGCCGCAGGACGGCCAGGGAAACAGGCCGCTTGCGTAACGCCCGTTGGCGGAAAGCTGAAAATTGTCAATATTAAGCGGAGTTTTACTCCAAACCGGCTCGCTTATTTCCGGCTTGTCCAGACGGAATCGGCGGATATTGACGATAACCGAATCCTCATTGTTGATTACCGTGCCGGCATAAACCCAGTCGGTCTCGGTCAACGAATCCCGCCATACGGCAAGCGCAAAACCATTCGCAAGCGGCTTTAAATCCGAGCCGTCAAAGCCGACGATATATATTTTCTGTTCCGGGCGGTTTGAAAAAACGATTCCCCGGCCGTCCGGAGTCAGCATCGGCTTGGCATAATTTGAAAGATTGGCCAGGATGCGCCTTTCGCCCTGGCCGTCATCCGTGTCAAATCCCATGAGCCGCAAATTATTTCCCGCCGCGCCCGGGTCCGAGCCTTCACCGGCATCCTGGCACCAGACGACGCGCGCGCGCCCGCCGCATTCGGTTTTTATCTCGTCCCCAACCGGAACAGCAAAACCCGTAACGGCGGACAGGACAAATAAAGAAAGGAAAATACGGATTATCATAGCTTAAATTTTTTTCACCGCAGAGGTCCGCTCTTGGCGAGACTTCGCAAGGCGAGCGCGGAGTTCGCAGAGGTAAAATTAAATTGCTTTATTTTTCCGACTGGCGCCGGTCGCGGACGTGCCGGGCGGGGATGCCGACCGAGATGGAATAATCGGAAACACTCCTGGTTACCACGGCACCCGCGCCGATGATTGCATTGCTCCCGATCGTCGTGCCATCCAGCACAATGCCCCCGGCGCCGAACCAGCAATTGGCGCCGACTTTTATTCCCCGCGAGCGCGAACCCTGCTCGGTTAACGCCTTTTCCGCGTCGTCCACGGCATGATCGCCGCCGACAAAATAACAGAAAGCGGCCACGAGCGTGTCAGCGCCGATTTCCACCCGGCTGCCTGAAAACACCTCCGAGTTGAAACCGATATTGACGCGGTCGTGCAGGATAATATCGCCGTTCTTGCAGCTCAAGATGGAGTTCCGGCCGATGAACACCCCCGAGCCGATGGTGATCCCCTCATTGTCCCGGCCCTTGGCATCCAGCAGGCAGTTATCGTCAATGATCACGTTATCGCCTATTTTTATTTTATGCGGGTGGCGCAACACGACATTCGCGCCGAAAAAAACGCCCTTGCCGCAAGCGCCCAGCAGGCAGGGATAAAACAATGAACGCAGGAAGAGTCCCAGCGCGCCGGGAACGACCGAGCTGAAAAGCATGACCAGCTCGTACTTGATCAACGGCCATAAACCGGGCCGGCCGATGATCAAATCCCGGTAGCCGGCCAGCTTTGACTTGCCGGTTTTGTCCATCTCATGCTGAATGCGCACACTTTCCGTTTTCATATGTTTAATACTATAGCAATATGATTGATTCAGTCCAGTTTTTTACCATTGTGAATGGGACCCCTCAGTCTCGCGGGTGGATTTTTGGAGACGGGACGACCTCGTCCCGTTCAGAGCGGCCTGGGGGCAGGCCGGCTCCACCGAGACTGAGGCCTTGCTTGTGAATCTTCATCAAAAGCGCCGCCGCCACGAACGGGAACGAGACAAAAAACTCCCAGCCGGCGTTTTTGAGATTACGCAAACAAAATATATCCATGGCATTTTGCTTGGCCGCGGCCGGAAACAAACTCACCGCCGAATGCCAATACCGTTCCGAAAACGGCCAGGCCAGCATGATGCCGATCGGCCTTCTGGTGTCGGCGGTGAAAACATCAATGACCAGATGACCGGCCAAAAGCAAGAAAACGAACCAGAAGGCGAGTACGGGCCGATTTTTCAGGGCATATTTGCCATAAAGCCAAAGGCCCAAGGCCATCGCCAATATTCCGGCCAGGGTGTGCGTGCCGGCCTGATGAAAACGATTAAGGTTGCCGGTTAAAATGCCGAAGAAAAAATCAATGTCCGGCGCGTTCGCGATCAAGATGCAGACCAGGAGTTCCCTGCGCCGTTCCCAGGCCAGTTGCAGTGCTTCGCGCCAGGAACCGCAGCGCGGCACAACCCGCCAGATGCCGAGCGCTAGTCCAAAACAACCATGGGCAATGGAAAGAGCCATTGATTTCGCAACCAGCAGCAAAGCGGCATAGGCACAGAGGCACAAAGTAAGAAAGAAAACTTGTTTTGGTTTGTCCCTATGTGCCTTCTGCCTATGCGCCTATGTGCCTTTCTTTAAATCTTCGCAGCCGCAATAAATTGACAGCCACGTTGGTCATCGAACGCCGCCGGCCGGCCGGCCGAATTTCTGCCGGTGAATTTGCAATGATTTCCTTCATTGAAGTCAATGGCCTGGAAATATCAAATGAACCCTGATAAATAAACCCGTAACAACCGGAATATTTTTCCTCGCCCGCCAGCGGCAAAGGATCCGATCCCGGGAATATGGCCGTGCCCCGCGCTCTTGCCAATCTCATAATTTCCGGCGCCGCCCACCCGATCGGCCTGAGCGCACTGTCGCCGATGAGCAGCGAATTGCCGTAATGTTCAATTAATTTCAGCGCGACTTGCCCGCGCTTGAAAAACCACTTGCCGGGCGAGAAAGCAAGCACGGGCAGGCCGCCGGCCATGGTCACCTTTTCAATCGCTTTTTCGGCAGGAAGGCCGTCCGGCACAATTTCTTCCATCCCGAGACCAAGGACTTCAAGTTTTTCCCTGGTGACAATCTGTCTTCCGGCTACGAGCGAAAACAAAAGTTTGCCCTGCTTGCTCAAAGAAACGCAATGCGCTTCCGGTCCGGCCGCCACTTCAAGGCCGAGCGTCTTGAAGCTGAGTTCGTTCTGCAATATTTTATGGAAACAGTCGTCTTGTTTGCTCTCGGCCAGGAAAGCAATTTTCAAACAATCTTCTTCCTGCGCAAGGCCGCGCGCGGATGCCGCCAGCCGATCAAGATTATTAACCAGATTGCTGATTGCGCCCGCCAGATCATGGCAGGGATACAGATGAAAATGCCCGTCCCCGGCAACAGTGATTTTTTTACCGATCATGCGCTCATGGTATTGAAAAATTACCGCCGGCTCAAGAATTATTGATTCCCTATCTTTTTTGCTTTCTTCCCTGTCTTTTATAACAGCGGCTGATTCCGGGCTTGTAAAATCGCGGCCGTTGGGAATAATACGGAAAAGCATGGCGAACCGCGGCCAATGCGGCGACATTTCAAGCGGCTGATTAAAAAATCGGGGGATTTGCGGCCTGAACTTGGATATCCAACAGGAGGGAAAAAATGAAACAGTTTGTAATTACGCCGGCCGCCGGCAAGCGATTGATCGGCAAAGCCGTGGCTGCGCACCCGGCCGTATTGGATGCCCTTAAACACGGCACAATTGTAATCGTGGCCGGCACCACCAACGGATACGCGGCGGAAGAATTGCTCGCGCATACCGGCCAGAAGGGATTCGTCCGGACAAGATTCTTTCGCGGCATTACATTGCCTCCGGGCCGGCCCACCACAAAAACCGGAAGACTCCCGGATGAAAGCGGATTTCCCGGCGACGTGGTCATCGTCAAGGGCATCTGGCAAAAAGGCAAAACAATCTTTGACGTCATTGACGACCTGCAGGAAGGCGATGTTATTTTGAAAGGCGCGAATGCGCTTGACCCGGTTCGCTCCCGGGCGGCCATCCTCATCGGCCATCCAAAAGCGGGAACGATCGGCGCGGCACTCCAGGCCGTGGCAGGACGCCGGGTTCGCCTTATATTGCCGGTCGGATTGGAGAAGCGGATTACCGGGGATTTGGACGTCCTGGCGGAAAAACTGAACCGGCCGGGAATCAGCGGCGCGCGGCTCTTGCCTGTGCCGGGCGAAGTTCTCACCGAAATTGACGCCATCACCTTGCTTACCGGCGCGACCGCGGAACTTTTCGCCGGCGGCGGGGTCGGCGGGGCGGAAGGCAGTATCTGGCTGGCCGTCAGCGGGAATCAAAGGCAAATGAAAACCGCCGAGGCCGTCTTGAAATCGGCCGCCCATGAGCCGGGATTTGAACTATGAAGACAGAAGCGCAACGCGCGCGCCAGAATGGACTGGTTTTGACAACAAAGAATTCTTGAAATTAACCTGATTTCAGACATGATGCACATAAAAAAAGAATTGCATGTCAAATATTTTCCGGCCATGAAAAAATAAAATGTTTTCACGATTGAAAAAATTGATGTTCGGATTGATCCTGACCGGACTGGTCCTTCTGGTCGTTGAATTGATTGGCGCAAAATTAATGACGCCTTCCTGTAAAATCGGACGGCGCATTCTGCTGGGGCGCGAAAACGTGCAACTGGTCCGCGTCCAGAACACCATCGGCCAGCCATACCTGCTTTATATCTGCGCGCCGAATTATGTCCATCCCGTCAACGGTCCCCAGCACAACGCCGACGGCTATCGCGGCAAGGTCGTAACCCTGGAACACCGGCCGGGAGTTCTGCGCGTGCTCTGCCTGGGTGGTTCGACGACCTACGGGTGGAAAGTTCCCCATCCCGACCAGGCTTACCCCGCGGTCCTGGAAGAGCTCTTGCGGGCAAAGTTGCCCGCGGGTTATACCGGCGTGGAAGTAATTAACGGCGGCCTGCCGTATGGAACATCGGCGGAAATACTGACTCATTATCATTTCAAATATCATTATTACCGGCCTGATATTGTCATCATCAACGAAGGCGGTAATGATGCGCAGGGCTATACAATGCCCTACTACCATCCGGACAACAGCAACTGGCGCCAGCCCCTGCTTAATCTCCGCCCCCTGCCGAAACGCGCGCGTTGGCTGGCCAAATCCCGTTTCATGAGTTACATCATGCTCAATGTGTTCTACGTTGACCAGCTCACCGGCGGGGAATTCTATATCCGGGATGGCGCCATCCCGCCGGCGCCGTGGTTCAAACCGAATGGACGGCTCCTGGATGATTCGGTTGTAATCCCCCTTGACCAACTCTCGTTTGCCCACAACATGGAAACCCTCATCCATGAGGTCCAGCTCGACGGCGCCAAAGTCCTGCTGGTGCCCTTCCGCACGGCGCCCGGTGTATATGAAAAGATGGACAAGAATTATGAACTGGGCCAGATTCTCCGCCATGAACAGATTTTCAAGGATTTTGCCAAAAAATATCAAACGGGTTACGCACCCTTCCCGGCCGAGATCATTTCCAATTCCAACTGGGTTGACCATTGCCACGTGAACGCGGCCGGCGAACGGCAAAAAGCCGCGCACATCGCCACTTATGTGCTTTCCCTCATGTCGCCGCCGGAAAAAAATTGAAACATGAAAACAAAACCGCGTTTATTAATAATAATGGTTTGGGTTGGAATTTTAAGTTTAATATTCCCGCCAGCGTGATATTTTTTGGAAACTGACCGAAAAAAAACGGACATTGAAATGCGAATTGCCCTTCTTCCTTTCAGCCCATTGTCATTCATGGTGTTGTTTTTTATCGGCTACCTGGCGCTGATAATATTGGTTTATTTGTTTCAGGAACGTCTCTTGTATTTTCCGGATGCTTCCACGGCTGATTCGGCAAATGATGTCGGCCTGCGCCCCTGGCCGGCCAGGGAAAAATTTTACGGATTTATCTCCGGCAACGCGCCGGTGAATTCAAGGGGCACGTTCCTGGTCTGGCATGGCAATGCGGGTTCGGCCTTGGACAGGACATATTTTACCGACGCGCTGGAACGCCGCGGTTACCGCGTAATCCTGATGGAATATCCCGGTTATTGCGGCCGGGCCGGCAAATTATCGGAAAGTTCTTTTGTCGCTGACGCCTTGCCGGCTGTCGCCCGGGCCCGCAATGATTTTGGGAATCCTGTTTATCTCATCGGTGAATCGCTGGGTTGCGGCGTGGCAACGGCGGTTGCCAAAGAGCACCCCTGGGTTGGCGGAATTATCCTGATCACCCCCTGGGCAGACCTGCCGACGCTTGCCCAATCCAAATTCTGGTATCTGCCCGTGCGCTGGTTCGCGCGCGACCGTTACGACAACATCCGCAACCTTTCCGGCCACACCGGGGCGGTCGCCGTCCTTCTGGCCGAAAATGACGAAGTCGTTCCCCGGCAACACGGACGACGCTTGTTTGACAGCCTTAAATCCCGCAAACGTCTCTGGTTGTTTCCAGCCGCAGGCCACAACTCCTGGCCCACCGGAGCAAGAGAAAAATGGTGGGATGAAGTCATTGATTTCATTTCCACAAATTAAATTTTCCGCCGTTGTCCTTGAAACTTGGCGGAGATTGTTGTTGCTACACAAGCATTTTTTCTGATAAATAGGTTACCATAAACCAAAAGGAGGCCCTGATGCCCGTAAAGATCATCAAGACATCGTCGGAAATGCAATGCAAAATTGGACTCGCCGCCATCGCGCTCAGCGCACTGCTGGCATCACCCGGATGGGTCCAGAACTTGAATCACAACGGCGATTGGGACCGAGACGGACTGATGGATCCCACCGTCTACTGCGAGGCTACCGGCGAGTGGCGCATTTTACAGAGCAACAACCATTACGAACTTCTCAAATTCTACTGGGGCGGACCGGGCTGGACGGCCATTCAGTCGGACTACGATGGCGATGGACAAGCCGATCTGGTGCTTTACAATCGCTCCAGCGGTGAATGGGGAATTGTTCTTTCAAGCAATGCCTACCAGTCAATCATTTGCATGACGTTCGGCGGCGAGGGCTGGACACCGGTAACAGGCGATTACGACGGCGACTTTTTAGCCGATCCCGCAATTTACTGCGAGGCCACCGGCGAGTGGCGCATAAAAGCGTCGCGATTCGATCACCGCGTCGTATCCTTCTTTTACGGCGGCCCCGGCTACACCGCCGTTTCCGGAGATTACGATGCGGATGGCCTCAGTGACCCCGGGATCTGTCTGGCCGCGGATGGGCAATGGCTGGTTGCGCTTTCCTCGAAAAACTATACCACCGTTTCTTATTATGTAAATACCATGGGCGATGGCCCGCTTGTTCCATCACCCGCGGATTATGACGGCGACCGCAAAACCGACCCGGCCATATACGCCTATTCCGCCCCGTCTCATAAAAACAAATACTATGTGTTTGCCTGGCATCTGCTCCACTCCTCCGAAAATTACCGCCAGGTTGAACCATTCTATCAATTAGGCCGGGAGGATTGCAAACCTTCCAATGCCGATCCGGCGCCGGGAGATTACGACGGCGATTGCCGGGCGGATTTTGGCGTATCTTGGCCTGATACCACGATGTGGCGCATGTGGTGCTCCGGCAATAACTACGAAAGTCATGACGATTCCGACTGGGGCGACATCGGCTTCCGGCCCGTGCAACGCTGAACGATTGCGTCAATTGCAGGGTTTAATCTACTTCAACCAACGCCAGCATGCGTTCTTTGGGAACGTTGAATTTGAATGCGAGTTCGTCGTTTTTGTGTTTAATCCCCTTGGCCGTCCGGCCCGAGATTAAATCCGTCAACGATTGAAACCGCAAGGAGTCCCTGGATATTTTGACCGTCACGGTCTTGCAGCTTGACTCGCAAAACACAAAGAACACGCGCTTGCCGCCGCTTGTTCCTTCGCGCAGATAAACGTCTCCCTTGCGGTCGGCGGCAACTTCCGTCCCGCGGTAAAATCCGGAACGCGCACAAATCATTTTTAACAAATCTTCCAAGCCGCGATTGCGTTCCTTGAAGTACGTCTCGCCCAAATATGTTCCGAGCAGAATAATCCGGCCTTTGCCGGCCGCCACTTCGCCGGCCAGGATTTCTTTGCCGTATTTGGCCCATGTTTGCCCGCGGTCAAACAGCCACGGCGTCACCCATTGCCGCCCTGCCAGATCAAAACGCCGTTTGCCGGCCATGACCTGAAATTTGACGGTTTCCCCGGCTATGGTGCGGCGGCCGGCTTCGCGAATGCCCAATTTGCCCAAGAACCTGTTTTCCGGATAACGATAAATACCGCGCGAATCAAACGCCCCGCATTCCGATTCCACGACCAGCGTCCCGCCGGCGAAAACATAATCAATCAGTTTTTTTTCGGTTTTTTCATCCGCCACCAGCGCCCGCGGCATGAACAGCACTTTTAATCGTTTTAATTCGTCCAAACGTTCTTCTTCCACCATCTCAAACGGGATATTGGATCTGACCAGCGCTTTGCCGTATCCCAGCAATGCGTTCAAATAGAGCTCGCTGCGTTTATTGTTGCACCAATGCAGATAAGCCGATTGCGGACTGAAAAACATCCCTATTTCCGAACGGCGGGGAACATATTTATCCCAAATATTCTTGTGCTTTTCCAATACGGTTTCGGTGGCCTTAAAGGCCGCAAGCCGTTCTTCGGCATAGCCGTCAAATCCGGCAACGCCGAACCCGCCTGCCTCGGTTGTAAAAACCTCGTCCTTCCAGCACCAGAACAAAATTGCTTCCGCGCCGGCCGCCACGCCGTTCCAGAGCCAATGCTGTTGTTCAACCGCCTGAACCGGCCCTTGTTGAGTAAATCCCTGCCCGGCGCGGCCGCCCTGCAGTTCGCTGAGCCACAAACGTTTCTTCCCGGCCGCGGAACGGATTGTTTCCATGCGCACCACAAAATCAGCCCAATCCTGCCGGCCCCATTTTGGAAAACTTGAACAGCCGATACCGTCCAGATATGAGGCCATGTCCCAATCGTTTCCGCGGTCTATCGGGGTAACGACTTGGTCCTCAAAATCATTTCCGGTCCCGCAATAATACATGCTGGGCGCCCCCCCGTGCATGGTAATCGGATGAACACCATCAACCGCCTTCATCGTTTCATACCGCCGGCGGCCATGCTCATTCGCCCGTTCGGTCAAAAAATGCTGGAATGCCATCGTTTCCGTAAACGGCCGGTTGGCCGCCCACCCGGGCGACACGTCTTCCCAACTGATGTAACGTCTCTGCCAAGCCCGGTTTAACCCGTCCAGGCCGCCGTATTTCTTTCCCAGCCACTCCCGAAAATACTTTAAAGTGTGCCCGCAAAAACATACCAACCCCTGGGCGTGCACGTTCCAGCGCAATTCATTCCATGCATCCCAACCGTATAAATTCGGGGCATCCTTGTAACGGCCGGCCGTCGCCCGGAAAAAGGCCTGCATTCGTTCCCAGACCACGGGATGATCAAAACAGCCTCCGGGGGTGATGCCGAAATGACATTCATTCCGGTTGGTTGAAACGACTTTCTGCCCCAGATGATTCAGCATTTCCGAGCCCGGAATTTCACGGTGAATCCAGAGCGGCTGGACTTCCGCGATCGCGCTCAAGACAACTTTAAGTCCCGCTGTGTTGGCCAGATCAACAAGACGGTCATAGTCGGAAAAATCAAACCGCCCCGGCTGGGCCTCAACCCAGCCCCACAAGACCCACAGCTGCAGTGTATTGAATCCCGACGCGCGGACACGTTTTAAATCATCCTTCCAACAACGCTCATCCGGGAACGGCGGCCGATAATATTGAACTCCAATCTGCATGATCGTTATCCTCCAGTTTGTTTGCTGCAGCACCGGTCGTCCATCAAATTCAGAGAGCTATATACCATGCCGCTTCGGCAAAACCAACTTCATAATCCGGTCCTAACCCGCATTTCTCACACGCCCCGTGAGAAATGCGCCCGAAGGGCCGAAGTAGAAGCGCATTGTGCTTCACTTCGGGGCCGTCCCGAAGCGACGTTCCGTCTGCTTCGGCCGGCGCCAATGCCTTCCCAAGGCATTGGCAGGCCGGTGCTTATCTCACAACCTGTTTTAGGTTGTGAGATAAGCAGGCTAACCGACTTCTGCCTACGGGCCAAACAACCGGAACAATTACCCCAATTCAAAACTGGTAACGCCGAAAATAGCTTGCAGAGGGAGGTTGACGGTGGTGCGATTGTACATCCGGGCGGTCTTGAACACAGGCTTCATGTGGTAGCGGAGCGCCAGGCTTACGCCGGCGGCATTTACTTCAGGAACGTCGAGATACACGGGATCACCCGGCTTCACTGCGGCCACCAATCCCAGGAATAGCGCTTCCGCTCCGGCGGGGTTATCGGCAAACAAGGGACCGACTTTGAATCCTGTGCAGCAAGCCCGGATAATGCCATATCCGGCCAGACTTGGACCACTCATCACGGCGAACCCGACGCTGTCAGGCTGTTTAATCCAGCGTGATAGAAATTGCGGTCGCGGAGCGGGGAAATGGCGGCGATCATACGCCGCCAACCGGTCAAACGGCACTTCTGCGATAGGCCGGAGATTGGTCGCAACCTGCCCAGCAATGCCCCGGCCCTGGTAACGGATCGTGTGGCCGGCCAGTATAAAGCCGTGGTGGGTGTAATTTTTTTCTTTCTTTTCCACACCATCAATGCCGACGATGCGCATCCCCAGATAATTCACGGCATGTTTTCCCAGTTGAATGCCAATCCGACCGCCCCTATACCGGGGTTTGACAATGAAAAAGCCGATAAAGCCGAAGTTTTCGTCATAGGCCACCGCGCTGATACAGCCGATCGGTTCGCTGCCATGGAAGGCCATGAAATACCCGTTCGGATCGGTGGCGTAAAAGCAGTCGGCATCGTGCCGGCCAGGATTCCAGCCTTCTTCCGCCGCCCAGTCCACCGCCAAATCCATATCCTTTCGGGTCATTGTCCGAATTTCAAACTCGGCAGGGTGAGTCATATGTCCATTTCGAGCTTCAAAAGTCATTGTTGGCGCCCCTTCCCGAGTTACGACCGTATGGCACACAGACGACCGCTAATGAAAAGCGCAAATGTTCGGACTGATAGAAAATCTCTTTTCTGATAGCATAGCCAGACGACCAAACGCAACACAAGGATGAAAAATAATCCTCGAATCGGCATCCTTTTCATCGGGAGCGCCGCGGGTAACCGGGGGTAGGATTACACCCAATAGCAAGCAATTAGCCAATCGCGTATCTTACCTGCAGTAAAACCAGAACCCAAAGACAGAACGGAGGTGCAGCAAAGGAAGAAGCATGAGTTTGAATTGTTCCATCAATGGGGTGGTCCCGGCGCTTCACCCACAGTAAGGGTTATACCCCATAGCCAAGATCCAAGCTATCGCGTAGTTTATCTACAGCAGGAATAGAACCCAAAGTTAGAATGGAAGGTGTGGGAATGGAGAAAACATTAGCCTGATCTGTTCGCCGAAGGGGGCTTCCCCCGCAACAACAGAAGCAACGCGGCAATAAAATAAAATAGAAAGTAATAAGGGAGATTGTCATGGAACACACAAGTAGCGAGAAGATTGCGGAAGCTTTGAAACTCCTGGAGGAGGCGGCGACGCAGAAGAAGGATGAGTTAAAGAACGTCATGTCCGATAAATACACGCATCTGAGAAACGTTATCGTGGAGACCGAGAACACTCTCGTTAAATCATTGTCTGCCGCCAGGAAGCACACTGTTGATGCGGCCACTCATGCCAAGGAAGTCGGCGTCGAGAAGGCGCTTGAAATCGCCCGCGACGTGGACAAGAGCGTGCATCGGAATCCGTGGCCCTACCTCGCGAAATCGGCGGCCGTTGGTTTGTTGCTCGGTTACGTTCTCGGTCGGAATCGTAATTAACTTCGTTCACCAGATCGAATTATGCCTGTCCCCCGCACTTGATCGCCGCCGTCATAACTGAGGCACATCATGATGAAAGAACGCGAAATACACCCAAAGACCGCTCCCGGCCCGAACGGTGGTGGATCACGCAGCCATAGCCATACGCTTGTGCTGATGGCGGCGATCGTCTTCGGAATCTATCTCTGTTACCGGCTGGCCATGCCCTTCTTATCCGCGCTCGTTTGGGCCCTCGCGCTGGCGGTCGCGTTCACTCCGTTCCAACGGTGGTTAGAGTCGAAAGTAAAGCGCCCGAGCCTGGCGGCGGCCATTTCCGTCCTGGTGATCGGTCTGGTCGTGTTCGGGTTGGCGACGTTCGTGGGGCAACGGCTCGTCCAAGAGGCAACGGACGGCGCAAAACTCATCGAGACGAAGGTCGAGTCCGGCGAGTGGCGGCACGCGCTCGAAACCCACCCGCGCCTGGCGCCTCTCGCCGACTGGATGGAGCGGCAGAACCTGCCGGGAACCGTCAAGACGATCGCCACCTGGATGACCACCACCGGCGCGTCGTTCGTCAAAGGCTCCGTGGTTGAGATGATTGAACTTCTCCTGACCTTCTATCTGCTTTTCTTTTTCCTGCGCGACCGTCGAGCGGCGCTCCAGTCGCTCCGGTATCTGTTGCCAGTCTCGGAAGTGGAAATGGACCGGCTGTTTGACCGGGTCGGCGATACCATTTATGCCACGATCTACGGAACGTTGGCCAGTTCCGCTGTGCAGGGCCTGTTGGGCGGACTGATGTTCTGGTGGTTGGGCCTGCCGGCGCCGTTGCTCTGGGGAGTGGTGATGGCTTTGCTGGCGGTGGTGCCGGTTTTGGGTGCCTTTATCATTTGGATTCCGGCAGCCATTTTTCTGGCGATGGAAGGCAGTTGGGGGAAAGCCCTGATCCTCACCGTTTGGGGCGGGGCGGTTGTCGGTACAATCGACAACCTGCTTTATCCCTTCCTGGTGGGCAAGCGGCTGAAACTCCACACTGTCCTTGCCTTCATTTCTGTGGTCGGGGGCCTGATTGTGTTCGGGGCGTCCGGGCTCATTCTGGGTCCCGTGGTTCTCACGATCACCATGGTGCTTCTGGAAATCTGGCGCAGCCGGACAACGACTGAGGCGGCGGCGCTAAAATTCGATCCTGAACATTCCGATGATCATCTCTGATGATATTTTTACCACCGCAAGGTTACCCACCCCATAGCTAACGTCCGATCCATCGCGTAAAGAAACGTGGGGTAAAAGGTTTTTTACAAAAATAGTATGCTTTAGAACTTTCTGGACATGTTAATGGTTCAAATGTATGCTCTTCTCACTTCTCAAGCGGGAGTAATTCAGTGGCAGAATGTCAGCTTCCCAAGCTGAACGTCGGGGGTTCGACTCCCCTCTCCCGCTCCAATTTTATGCGCATCTTCAATACTATCAATTGGTAAGATAATTGCCGTATCGCCCGTTTTCGACATGATGAATGAGCGGTTTGCGTGTTTTGTAATTAGCCAATTTATTGTCCTGACCTTTTGAGGTGAAAACTCGATTCAATGTAATGCAATCCTTAAAATATACTCATCAACAAACGGATATTGAGATAAGTAACGACTATTCCCACCAGTAAAAGCATAAAGTTAAGCCATTTTGAATTTGCATATTTGCCCATAACCTTCCTGGATGAAGTGAGGTAAATCTGCAGAAAGATTGTAAACGGCAACTGTATGCTCAGGATCATCTGCGAGATAAGTAAGCCTTTGAATGGATTGGAGATCATAAAAATAATAACCACTGCAAGGATGAGCGAAATAAATACGCCCAAGCGGCTGTGGTTATCATTAAGGTCGAACGGCTCACTGAAAAAGCCCGAAAATATAGAGCCTCCGGCCATTCCCGAAGTAATACTCGAGGCTACTCCCGCGAAGAGTAAAGCTATGGCAAATATGTTGGATGCACTCCAGCCAAGCAATGGCGCCAGCATTTGTTGGGCTTGCTGCAGTTCCGCTACCGGTATTTTGTGCTGAAAGAATGTGGCGGCCGCCATCAGAATCATGGCGCTGTTGATGGCCCAGCCAACAATCATCGAGAAGAACGTGTCGAGAAATTCGTATTTGAGTTGCTTCTTTATCACCGCTTCATCTTCGTGATTCCATTGTCGGCTCTGAATAATCTCCGAATGAAGGAAAAGATTATGTGGCATCACCACGGCACCAAGCACACTCATGATTACAAGCATGGATCCTTCCGGAATAGAAGGTTTTACCCAGCCCACGGCAGCCTGTCCCCAATCGATAGTCACCAGCGATAACTCATATACAAAAGAAAGGCCAATGATGGAAACAAACCCGATGATCCATTTTTCCAGCCGTGTATAGGAATGGGTAAAGATGAGTGCCACGATCGTTATCAGTATGATAACTGCGCCAATCTTCAGCGGTATATCAAATAGCATGCCCAATGCTATAGCACCTCCAAGTATTTCCGCTAAAGATGTGGAAACAGATGCTGCCATAGCCGACATAAGCACCGGCACCGAAGCCCGGCGGGGCAAATGCAAAGTTGCCGCTTCCGAAAGACAAAGGCCCGTTGCAATGCCAAGGTGAGCCACGTTATGCTGCAATATAATAAGCATGATAGTGGAAAGCGTCACCATCCAGAGAAGCGTATAACCATAGTCGGCGCCGGCTGCTAGGTTGGCAGCCCAATTGCCTGGATCGACAAACCCGACAGTAACCAGCAACCCCGGCCCGATATATTTCAATATCTCCAGTGCGCCGAAAACCGGTTTACGTTTGTGGTGCAGTAAATTTTTAATCAATTTAAACATAGATGCTAAATGACAGTCAGGGTAATAATGCTGGCAATGGAGAATCCCAAGAGCTTGCAGTTCAGGGCCTCGAACTCCGGCGGCATACGACGAAGGTCATGAACTCGGTCATGCATACCGGCGTGAAATCAATATAAGACATTAGTACACGCCTGTCCAAAATAAAGTTTGAAAAGACCTCCTTGGCGGTGAATAATTCTTGGTGAAAAAGGACAAGAACGCCGCAACAAGGAGGTCAAAAACATGTTATACCAAGCAAGTCTATTCAGCCAA